>Ga0075122_10000234_pt1 | contig 46015 bp, 46 predicted proteins | sample AntAceMetag02UKB_FD_69790 | JGI IMG/M metagenome (GOLD analysis project Ga0075122, IMG submission 69790) | Saline lake microbial communities from Ace Lake, Antarctica - Antarctic Ace Lake Metagenome 02UKB | ecosystem: Environmental > Aquatic > Non-marine Saline and Alkaline > Saline | place... | reverse complement strand
TTTAAGATGTTCTAAGTTTGCTTCACGAAAAACCGCCAAACTCGCTCGTGCCTCGTTCAAATAAGGCTCATTTTCGCTACGCCAAACTAAGAACATCTGGAAAATCCTCATAAGCTCGATCCTGTCTTCCCGGACGCCGATCCGGGATCCAGGAACATATGTTCCTGGATTCCGGCTTTTGCCGGAATGACGAGTGATACTCCGCTGCTTGCGGCGGGGTAGTTTATTTTACGGAGAAGATTGAAAGTTCTGGGGAGAGTATGCTGCAGGGTCCAATTTGTGATTCGAAGAATGAAAATCATTGGATGTTGGATCTGGGGGTACAAGCCCGGATTATTAAGAACCGGGCCGGAACAACCTATCAATCCCAAACATGACTACTTTATTGTACCTGAGTTGGCGTCGATCCGCAGAACTCTGGGATTTTTTTTGGGAATGTCAAAGGTCAGAACCGTTTGACCGGTCCCTATGTCCATGTTCCGTTCGTCTTCAGCAACGGCCGTTATTTCTATTTGACCATTACCGTAGTCTGCTTTTTGAAAGGGCTTAATGAGGGCCGTAACCCGCCGATAGCCCCTTGAATTTAAGCGTATAAATTCGGGGAATTCGATTTTATCGGACGGAACCGCAATCAGTACTCTGGCCGCCTTCGATACATTAAGTTTTGATTTAACATCAATAACCTGTAGCGTAAAGCTGACTTCACCTTTATTCCCGGTTGTTGGGAGATCAATTTTTTTACGGTCAGGTTTGATTAAAATCCGATAGGGAATATTCTTGATTTTGTCCTTAAATGAACCTCTATTTGTGATTCCTTTAATCATTTTCCCCGGTTTCAAATAAATTTTTTCATCTTCGTTTTCAAGCTCTACCAAACCGGTTGAGAGGCTGACATCAAGCGTGGTTCCTTTTTGAGCAAGCGCGACACTGGTCCCTTTGATTCCGCAGGTTGCTGTGGGCGTTTTGATGACAGTCTGTTGACGATTTTTTGTGAACTTCCCCCACAAAGAACCGAGTAAGAGTTTGAATCGGTTACGAAATCCCCTATGAGTACCGTCGTTCTCGACAGATTGTTCGATGGTAAATTTTGTATTTTGATACAGTCTGATAAGTGACCCATCCCGAAAAAGAATGGTTACCTTAGCGCTCTTCTCGGTGGTGACAATATCACCATCATTTAAGACGAGGCCTTTTCTACCAGCGATTGGGCGATTTTGTCGGAGGACTTTCACATCGCCATAGGAAGCTTTTATACTGGCAACCGCATTAATTGCATACAATGATTGGGGTAAAACCAGTAAAACGGCTACTATAAAAACGATACAGGCTTTTTTCATCTGGTTGCCTCTTTTCCGTTTGATATCGATATGATCTCTTAAAATGTTCAAATTACGCGAACTATATCATAGAAATCCAATTATGCAAATCGAACATTGCTGAAAACCATCACTAATAACCGAAACACGCAAACAACAGATTGATTTTACCGGTAGAGATCGGGTGTGAATTTGCCGTTCAAAATGATCTTGGACGAGAACAGTTTATTTCTATGATATTTGCAATATTTTATAGCTAAAGTGTGGCCAGTTGTCGCGATCTGTTTCAGAAAACTTGGATTATTACTGGTGCCCTATTGCTTCGATGACCCGGTAATGGTATGTAGTTTATTCTAAGTTGGGATCTGAATGGCGAAAAAATCAAATCCAAATTGATGGCCACAAAACTGAAGTGTTTAATATATTTTGACATCAATACGATGAAATGCTGCCCCGTTTTTCGATTCCCATTTCACCGGAAAAATTCAGGCATGAGATTAGTAAGGATTGGTGTTGTTTTAACCTTTGTTTATCTCTTATTTTATAGTGCTCTCTTAGGCCAAACCGTCCGCAAGGTATACAACTTCGATATTGATGGCCTCAAATTGAACATGGATTTGGATGCCGTCATTAAGGCATATAAGGTTAATAATATTAAGGTAAACAAGGATGCCAAGGGGTTTATCAACGGGTATGAGATTAAGAAACGATTAACCAAGAAAAAAACTGTTCTGCTCTTGAGTTTTACAGGTGAAAAGAGGTTATATCGAATTCATTTCAGCAAGCTGTTCGAAAAATTTAGATACCATCCCAGAGATCTTTTTGCGGTGTTGGTTAAACAATATGGTCCTTCCTGGAACAACAATATTGAAGAGACGGATCAAAAAGGCAAAAATCTCTATGGCTGCTGGGGGAGCTCTTGTAAAAAATATCCAAGGACATCCCCGGTTTTGACAGCCTCAATACATTATTCAAGCGGCAGGCTTAAACTGATGCTCTCGGATAACCGCATTTTTAATAATGACTGGAAGAAGCATAAACAAAAACTCTTACATAATAAATCGGCTAAAGAATTTCCGCTACTAAACAATAAAGAATGAAGTCCATTTTGAGTTTTTGAGGAGTTTGAAGTAAAATATTTGACCAAAGCAGGGAATCTGTCCGGAGAAGCTTCGTTGAATATTGGATCTCATAATATCCCAGTATAAATGGTTTGAATTTATGAAATCGCTGTCAGTCAAACTGGGTGGATCTGATTATCTAATAAAAAGACACAGAAATAGGTTTATTTACGGGATGGCATAATGAAAAAAGTGGTGTTGGGGGTTATCGCAATATTTCTTGTATGGGGCGGAGGACTTTTGTTAGCGGCCGATCAGGACGTTATAGACGAAAATAATGAATATGGTGGACGAACCCTTGAAATATCCAATAAGGATGGCTCCTTTATACGTGCCTACTATGATGATGATGAAATAATACTAAAAGAGGAGACCCTATTCAGTATCGACTATCCAGTGGATAATGGCTTGGATAGGATTATTGTACATTATGCCTTTGAAAAAAAAGTGAGGGAGGAGAGAGTCTTCTCCAATAGAGTATCAGAAACGACACTGATCAAAAAAACGATCGATCACTTTGACCGGTTTGCTGATCCGGGGGATAAAAAAGCGATCACAAAAACCGAGAACCATTTTCTCGATTCGTATAATGGCTATAATGTGATCTATCGGGAAAACGGTTTGAAAACTAAAATCGAGTGGTTTTATCCCCTGAATATCGACGGGATTGAAAAAAATATTATTTATTTTGATGACAAAGAGATGGGGACCAAAGTGGAAACCTTCTATACTAAAAAGACGAGGCGTGAAAAGGGGACTTTTCGGCGGGTGTATTTCAATGAATACAGCCCTAACAAGTACTTTCGGAAGGTTCGACAGGAAATGTACTATACGGATTCATATGCAGAGCAGCATGATGGTGTCATAAGCCAGATTGATATATTTCATTACTCCTCCGGAAAAGAGATTAAAATTGAAACGAATAGATTAAATAAAGAAGGAAAAAGAGTATTTGCGCCGATGAATTGAAATCAGAATATATTAAAACCGTAGAGTAACCGACTGGATTCGGGATTTTATTGTTGTGGTATGTTTATTGTATTTTCATTATCAAAAAACGATGTCCCGAACTGATTCAATCGAATATAATACAGGTACTATGGTTAAGAAATTTGCATTACTCTTTTACTTACTACTACTGATCGGATTTTCTGGAGTAGAAGCTGCTGATAATCACAGAGTAAGAGGCTATTTAAAGCCCCAGGTCTGCCTAGAAAGTAATATCCGTTGTATTTTGAAAAAACAGGGTAACCACCTGTATTGGTGCTTGAAGTCTAATCATCAAAGAGCATTGGACGCTCGCCGGACCACATCACCGATTAGGAAAACTCGGCTTGAGATTCTTGGCCATTGCGCTCAAATGATTCCTATTCGTGAAGAGGCAAAGCCAGAACAGTCGGAATAGAATTATCCCCGTTCGGTTTCGAAGCACCCCACCTCTCCCTTAATCATGAGCGGACTTTTTGAAAGTCCGCGAGATTGATCTTCGCAGAAACCTTTCAGTGAAGGCTTCCTATGCTTTACAGACCTGAACGGATCTATATCGAGTCCGAAGTTTTAAATCTACACTTCTGCAAAAATATCCTGCAACAATATCCTGATGTTGAGCAGATAATTATTGATTCTCCGGCTGAAATTCCTGAATTGTCCGCTACGGACTTTTCAATCACTCAAGGGAAGCGGGTTTTATATCTCAAAAGATATCAGGGAAGTGCTTTCAAGCTCTGCCCCGGATTTTCACTGGATGTGCTCTGTTGTAACTACTATGTCATTGATCTGATTGAGAACTGTCCACTGGAATGCACGTACTGCATATTGCAGGCATTTTTGAATAAGCCGTTGATCGTCTTTCATCTGAACATTGAGGAGATCATTGAGCAAACCCTTTCCACAATTAAAAAAAATCCTCAATCGCCCTTCAGGGTGGGTACTGGTGAACACTCTGACAGTCTGGCACTGGATCATATCTTTCAGGTCAATCCTTACCTGGTCGAAACCTTTTCTGCTTTACCTAACGCGACGTTGGAGTTGAAGACTAAAACGGATTTGATTGACCCTTTAATAGGCCTTGATCATAAGGGACGAACAGTTGTCGCTTGGTCATTGAACCCACATGAAATTATCGAACAAAATGAATTTAAAACCGCTCCTCTGGAAAAACGGCTGCAAGCATCTGCACGTATGGTTTCTGAAGGATATAAAGTCGCCTTTCATTTTGATCCCCTGATTTATTATCCCAACTGGAGAACTGGATACGCTCAAACGATTGAGATGATGCTTGACTATGTTTCTCCACGCCATATAGCCTGGATCAGTTTGGGAACACTGCGGTACATCCCTATTTTGAAGCAGATTGCGGAAGAGCGCTTTCCAAATCTCTCAATATTTTGTAATGAGTTTATTCCGGCGAACGACGGCAAGATGCGTTATTTGAAGAAAATTCGTAAAGAATTGCTGCAGACCATCTCTGATTTAATAAGGAAGGGGGGACCTCGCATTCCACTTTATCTCTGTATGGAAAAGCATTCAGTGTGGGATGATGTGATGACGGTTCATCCGCCAAATGCTGAGGCACTGGAAAAGTACTTGAAAAGTAATGTCTGAAATCACGCCACAAAAAATGTAATATAGCACTTTGTCACTTTGAAAATCTAACCGACAATCTTCACCATGATCATGCCGGGTAGCAGTCAAAAGAGAAACAGAGTTAACCTATTAAAGCCAGCATATCTGCGACCGCCTGCTGTAGCCCGACATAAACTGCGCGGGCGATGATAGCATGGCCGATATTAAGCTCTTCCAGATACGGTAAAGCCACAACAGGCTTGATATTAAAATAGGTCAGTCCATGTCCGGCATTGATTTTTAATCCTGCCTCATGGCCATGGATGGCACCTGCTTCCAAACGTTTTAATTGGGCTTCTCTCTGTGGGTCGTTTTGTGCGTTTGCATATTCACCAGTGTGCAGTTCAATATCGTCAGCACCGAGTTTTTGGGCCTGATCAATCTGGTGCAAATCCGGATCGATGAATAGGCTGACACGAATCCCCTCATTTTTCAAGGCATCAATACTTTTTTGCATGACATCAGCCTGAGAGATACAGTCTAGCCCACCTTCCGTCGTTACTTCTTCTCTTTTTTCCGGCACCAGTGTCACGATTTCGGGTCTGGTCTGAATGGCGATGTTGACCATTTCATCTGTTGCCGCCATCTCGAGATTCAGTTTTGTCTGGATCAGTTCCCTGACCAGGCGGACATCTCTGTCATTGATGTGGCGCCGATCTTCTCTTAAATGAATGGTAATGCCGGCTGCGCCCGCTTGTTCTGCCTGCAGCGCTGCATAAACTGGATCCGGCTCTGTGGTCTTACGTGCTTCCCGGATCGTGGCTACATGATCCACGTTAATGTGAAGTATTGCCATGGTTTTCTCCGTTGATTAAGTGTGAATACTCAGTCGATGCGTTGTTTTAACACCCAGACACGAATTGGCGGCCAGATCTCCTTAATCTGAATCTCAGGTCTAATTCTTAACGTGGGGGCATCTATTTTGTAATTCCCCGGTTTTAATCCCTCAAGATCGATAAACGCCTGAATATCTTTTTTGGTGAGATTATCCATCAGTGAACGGGGGCCTCGCAGCAACACATTAAAACGCTTTGGATTGATTTTGGTGTAATATGTCTGGTTGACGATACCAACAGGGATCTCGAGGAATCTTACGTCGACAGGCTCGCTGCCGATACGGATATGCGCGATATACCAATCCTGTTTGGGTTCAACAGTGATGCTTTTTGCCAGGGAGAGTTGCACTTGAAGCTCGTAATGGCTGTCTGCCTGGTCGATATTGATCGCCTTTGTTTCCAGTTGCTCAATTTTCTCAGTGATGGATCTGGGTCCCCTGATCGTAACGGATTCGGGTTCCATTGTCACTTTTTCCAGCACATAACCCTTTGCCACCTCACCCACAAACACGGGTTTAATAGGCACGTTTTTTTCGATGATCCCTTCAAAAACCAAGTCCATCGAACTGGGAGATACCTGTGTAATATTGACGTTGATCGTATCTTGGACTTTTATGATGTTACGATTGAGCTCAAACGTTTGATCCCCTGCGATTGCATCCTCTAAATCGATAACTGCCTGAAACAAACTCGGATGTGCTTTCTGGATTTCGTTACTCGGAATCTCCACAGAGACACTGACAGACTGCAAGGGATCTGAGATGATATCCAGATTCTTAGGCAAATTGATGTAGGAAACCGGTACGAAGAACTGGATCTCGGTCAGATTGTTCTTATCTGGCGACGGGGCGAAAATCCAGATAGTTATTGCGAAACACAATGCCAATAGTTTTTGCAGCGGATTGTTAAAAAGCAGTCTCTTCAGAGCCGGTTTCATGGGCCAATTGTTTTTTTAGATTTTGCAAAAATTTCTTTGACTTTTGACTTGATTTCGTAGTTCGGGCTTTGGGTAATCAGCTCACCATTATGAGCAATACTGATCTCACCCGTTTCTTCACTCACCGTCAGGATGACCGCGTCGGATTCTTCGCATAACCCCAGTGCCGCTCTGTGGCGGGTTCCTTGATTCTTGCTGATATCGATCTCCTTGGACAAAGGTAGAATGCATCCGGCGTAGGCTATCAAGCCTTCCCTGCTGATGACCACGGCGCCATCGTGTAAGGGCGAGTTCGGGCTGAAAATGGACACCAGCAGTTGTCTTGAGAATTCTGCGTTTAATTTAGTTGCGCCGGAGTAGTAGTCCCCAAGACCCATCTCATTTTCCAGGACAATCAGCGCTCCGATTCTTTTGTTCGAGAAGTATTCACAGACTGAATAGATACTGTCGAGAATATTGGAAGACTTTCCCAGATGCGCATCATGAAAAAGAGTGGTGGTCCCCATTTGGGCAAGGGCGTTTTTTATGTCTGACTGAAACAGAACGATAAATACAATGACAATGGAACTCATGATATTTCGCAGGACCCAGGTACTACCAATGAGGTTGAACAGGTCAGCGAAATAGAAGAAGATCGCGACAACCAAAAATCCACTGAGAATTTGAATCGTGCGGGTGCCCCTCAACATGAGGAGGATTCTGTATATGATGATGGCGAGAATGATAATGTCAACATAATCCTGCCAACGGATGTTGTTTAAAAAGTAGAAGGTAAACGGCATTACTTCAGTCTATTTAGTCTTAATAAAGTAGTAAGGAAACTTTGAGATATAGTTCGGAATTATGCAAACAAAGTTCCAAATTATCATTTATTTGAGTCGTCTGTGTTGGCATTAAAATGAATTAGAGATCTTGTGTATAGTATTTTGCCATTTCGACCGTATCTTTTGTTTCCTGAACTGAATGCACGCGAAATACGGTTGCGCCTTTCATCCATCCCAAAGCTTGCGTTGCCAGCGTGCCGGGTGTTCTGTGATTCAAGTCGCGTTGCAGTATCTTTCCAATAAAGGATTTATTGGATGTACCCATCAGGATCAAGTTATCAAAATTAGAAAAAGCAGGTAGCAGGCGTAATATGTCCATGTTGTCTAAAACAGTTTTACCAAATCCAATACCGGGGTCAAGTAGAATCCGGTTTTTTCCCAGCCCTTCGGCATAGCAAATATTCAATTTGGATTGAAAAAACTGGTAAATCTCACCGATGACATCGTCGTAGTGTGGACGATGTTGCATCATAGCCGGTGTGCCTTGAATGTGCATTAAGCAGTAGCTTGCGTTGTGTTTTCGGATGATTCTGATCATCTCTGCTCCAGCGGCCAGACCGGAGATATCATTGATCATGTCAGCTCCGGCCGCAAGTGCGGCATCTGCAACAGCGGGCTTCGTTGTGTCGATAGATAAGGGAATATGGAAGCGTTGCCTAATCTGATTGACAACCTTCAAGATCCGGTTTAGTTCCTCTCTTTCAGTAACCCCCTCTGCTCCAGGTTGTGATGATTCTCCCCCAATATCGATTATATCGGCACCTGCCTGGATGATTTGTTCAGCAACGGTTCCATAATCATCCCGTTGGAAAAAATTGCCGCCATCATAAAATGAGTCCGGAGTGATATTCAGGATTCCCATTATCCGTGGCTGATCCTTCCCCCAAGTCAGATTTCTAACTTTGAAACTGGGATTTGAATGCCGATTGAATAACGTTTCAATATCGAGAAACAGCTGCGATTCTTCGGCCGTGGCCAGGAAATTGAAAATACGACAAAAAACAGTGAAATGGGCCGCCACAAGAAATACACTCCCTCCAGCAGGGCGATTGGCAAGTTTGCAGAACCCCGGGAAAGCATGAATAAGGGATGTGCAGATTTCCGGCGGCTCATGGTTAAAATAATGAATGAAAATGGTAACTGGATTTTGATTGCTTTTATCAAGTTGCCACCGGAAAGTTCGCTTGAGGTAAGAAAGAGCAATATCAGCTGGGATATCATTTAACAGGAACTGATACTCTGGGTGGATCATGCGTCTTCACCATCAAGGGATCTGTTTTTTTTGATAGCACTGATGATATCTTCTCCGCTGATCGTTTCCATTTCGATCAACTCCTCGGTGACTGTATGCAGAGAATCGATGTTGTCATTCAACAAATCAAGTGCTTTCTGGTACGCATTATTGACAATTTTGTTGACTTCTCTATCGATCGTATTAGCGGATTTTTGACTGATATTTTTTTTCCGCATGATATCACGTCCCAGAAAGACTTCACCTTGGTTTGCCGCCAGATGTACGGGACCCATCACGTCACTCATGCCCCAGTTACATACCATCCGATTGGCGAATGCTGAAGCACGTTCAAGATCATTGCTGGCGCCCGTCGTGAAATGATTAAAAACGATCTCTTCCGCAGCGCGACCGCCCATCATCATCACCAGCATGCCCTCTAGTTGAGATTTATTTTGCGAATGCTTGTCATCCACTGGCAACAGCATTGTTAAACCTAATGCGCGACCTCGGGGAATAATGGTGACCTTATGCACCGGATCAACCTCATCCAAGAGAGCGGCGATGATAGCGTGCCCCGCTTCATGGTAGGCAGTTGTTTTCTTCTCTTCTTCCGGAATGACCATTGACCGCCGCTCCTTGCCCATCATGAGCTTGTCCCTGGATTTTTCAAAGTCATCCATCTCAATAGTGGACTTGTTTTGTCTGGCGGCGATCAATGCACTTTCATTGGCCAGGTTGGCCAGATCGGCGCCGGTAAAACCTGGAGTTGCCTGGGCGATCACTTTGAGATCCACGTCTGTCGAAAGTTTCAGTTCTTTTGTATGAATCGTGAGAATCTTTTGTCTGCCGTTCATATCAGGTCTGGGAACCACTACTTGCCGATCGAATCTCCCGGGACGTGTCAAGGCTGAATCCAATACGTCAGGTCGATTGGTTGCAGCAATGACAATAACCCCTTCATTACCGTTAAAGCCGTCCATTTCCACCAGAAGCTGATTGAGAGTCTGTTCTCTCTCATCATTTCCACCGCCGAGCCCGGCGCCTCGATGTCTTCCTACTGCATCAATCTCGTCAATAAAAACAATACCGGGCGCGTTTTCTCTGGCTTGTGCGAACAGATCGCGAACCCGGCTGGCTCCGACACCGACGAACATTTCGACGAAATCAGAACCGCTGATATTAAAGAATGCGACCTGGGCCTCTCCGGCAATCGCTTTCGCAAGCAGGGTTTTTCCAGTGCCTGGTTCTCCCACCAGCAGTACCCCTGTTGGGATTCTCCCTCCTAATTTTTCAAATTTGCTCGGATTTTTCAGGAACTCAACAATTTCATCCAATTCAGCTTTTGATTCATCAATTCCAGCGACATCATCAAAAGTATACTTTTTCGCGTCCTCATCTACTTTATGGTGTTGGGATTTACCGAAGCCCATGATTTTGTTTCCACCTTGCATCTGTTTCATAAAAAACACCCAGACGCCGATAATTAAAATGATGGGTAGCCAAGAACTCAGGATAGCGAAAAAGAGATTATTGGTACCATCCGATTCGAAACGGAAATGAATCCCTCTTTTATATAACATACGGGGCATTTCAGTGTAATACTTGGGCATACTGGTGACAAAAGGTTCCTGGTTTGCGGATCGACCCGTAATTTGGTTACCTTTGATGACGATTTCGCTCATCTGACCATTTTCAATGATATCCATAAACTGGGAGAAGTTAATCTCTCGCCCTTTTCGGTTCTCCGCCGAAAACGTAAATAGAATAACAACACCAAGCACTATGGCGATCAATAGGAATAGATTTTTAGGGACATTATTCATCAATGACTCTTTTGAAACGGGATTGGTTTAGACTACAGGGTTTGACGTTTTTCTGATAACCTCTGATTTTAACCTCCAGAGCAACCGGAAAGGTTTGGGTTTCAGACGCTATAATTATAATTCTAGAGTGATTTTTTTACTTTTCCAAGTAATATCTGGATAATGGTGGTCTAAAATTGATTCGTGTAACGGGTGTGCTGGATCGGGGAAGCTTTACGACGAAAGTGAGAAGACTTGGAATTTTCTGAATTGCTGATAATATCTATGAGTAGAAAAATAAAAATCCAAACTGAGACGGGTTGTGTCATTGATGATCTGCCTGAGTTCTACTATACCTAAGCAGAAGGAAGAATAATAAACCTTTTTCCGGCTGGATAGATTTAAATACTGCAAACTTGAAGAGGTATGGTCCATGGATGTCAGTCAAAGACTATTTCGGTTAATGCGGACGATTGCAGAAGATAAATTCGAAACCATTGGACGGTTTATTGAAGAAAGCAATGATTTTTTGGATGAACGACTTAGGACATGGGAAACCGATTACGAGTTCAGAGACGAAGAACCGGACGCGGACACAACGCAACAGAAGGAACACACCGAGTCTCAACCCTTTGAATCTGAATCTAGCAAACAATTCATCGAAGATCTTCAACTCTTTGGATTAATACCTCCCTCCAGTTTAGAAGAAGTCAGACAGGTCAGAAATCAGGAAATGAAGAAATTCCATCCGGATAGATATCTCAATCAGCCGGAGAAAATGGAAACAGCGAAAAAGATCGTCCAGATATACAATGCGGCATACGACCGTTTGAAAAAGTCTTTCGGATCAACTTAAACAGGGGGTTGGACTTAGAATCAACTGAGGATTTTATTTGCCCAAAGGCAGGGGACGCAAACGAAACCGCAGTTTCGTTTGCGTGGTCTAGCATTGTTTCTTACTTGACTTCTACTGTTGCACCGGCTTCACTAAGCTTCTTGGCTACTTCATCAGCCTCTTCCTTAGTGACACCTTCTTTCACTTTACAATCAGCGCCAGCGGCTTCAACCAGTTCTTTGGCTTCTTTCAGGCCCAGGCCGGTGATTGCCCGAACTTCCTTGATGACGTTGATTTTTTTCTCACCAAAAGATGTCATAACGACGTCAAATTCGGTTTTCTCTTCTGCAGCCTCAGCCCCTGCGCCATCAGCGGCAGCGGCAGGTGCAGCAGCAACAGCTGCAGCAGCACTAACACCAAATTTTTCTTCGAGCTCTTTTACCATCTGTGACAGTTCGAGCACTGACATGTTTGAAATGAATTCAATTACTTGATCTTTTGTTATATCAGCCATTTTTTTTCTCCTTATGGATGTTGGATTATTCCTTTGAATCAGCGATGGATTGCAAAGCACGTACAAAGCTGCTTGGCACTTCGTTCAATGTTCGTACAAAATTTGTTACAGGTGCGTTCATGACGAACAGGAGTTGGACCAGCAACTCTTCTTTGCTCGGCAAATTACCCAGTGCCTTGACTGCCCCTGAATCCAGTATTTCGCCTTTTCCGCTGGAAACCAGGACTCCTGCTACCAGCTTTAGATTGTCATTTTTCTTGACTTCATCAGCGACGATTTTTGCGGGCGCTGCAGGGTCCTCAGTGCTGTAAATCAAAGCTCTTGTCTCTTTGAAATATTCACTCAGCCCCTCGAAAGGGGTTCCTTCAACAGCCATTTTCGCAAGTGTGTTTTTGACGACACGCATGCGGCTACTCTTTCCATATAGTGTCTTTCTAAGGTTCGTCAGTTCTTCTACTGTCGAACCTTTGTAATCCACTAATACGCCTGTGACCGCTGATGAAAAAATCTCGTTGAATTCTTTCACCAGAAGCTCTTTTGTGGCTTTATCCATGAAATCTCCAATTATCGCAACAATTAACCTAAATAATTGCTGTGTTGCGTAAAACGCAGTGAATGTCTGTCAACGATCAAACAAGCGCGATAGAGCTGTCGTTTGATCTGGCACAGTTGAGATGAACAGGCGGTTCCTGGAGACGGCATTCCGCTGGTCAATTCACCTGTTGGTGTGATGCAGACAATAAATCAGACCTCAATCTTTCGGGTCGTTGATTATAGGTGTGTTTATGACGAAGATGCGGAGAGCGTATAACTGTGGGCCTCAAACCGATTTCATCTCAGCGGGAATATTTAAGCCAGGCGGCTCCAGCTATCTTCGATAAACTATGGGTTTTGTTTCTAATTAGGTTACTTCTTGTTACTACTCTTCCAATATTTTAATGTGATCTGATTAATCAACATATTGAAATCCTTCAGCCGGTTACAAAGGAGATGGTTCGTTCCCTTGATTTTTGAAAACAGGCTGGAAGCATTTATTTGAAATTGCTGGGGTCCACCTTGACGCCCGGTCCCTGTGTGCTGGATATGGCGATATTACGAATGTAGGTCCCCTTTGCAGTCGCTGGCTTTAATTTGATCAAGCTATCATAAAAAGCCTTGATATTTTCAGAAAGCGCCTCATCTGAAAACGAGGCTAATCCTGCCATTGCCTGAACATTTGCGCCCTTATCAGTCTTGAACTGCACCTGACCTTGTTTAACCATTTTTACAGTTTCGCCGACGGCCTGTGTCACAGTCCCCACTTTTGGATTGGGCATCAACCCTCTGGGTCCGAGAACTCTACCAATTTTACCGACAACGGCCATCATATCAGGTGTTGCGATCACGCGGTCAAATTCCATCCAACCCCCTTTGATCTTTTCCACCAGCTCATCACCACCAGCGAAATCTGCACCTGCGTCCAGTGCCTCTTTTTCCTTCTCCCCTTTTGCAAATACCAGAACACGAACGACTTTACCTGTGCCGTTTGGCAGACTGCAGCTGCCTCGTACCATCTGATCTGATTTACGAGGGTCGATCCCCAAACGGAATGCAACATCCACCCTTTCGTCGAATTTTGCTTTGGCGTATTTTTTAACTAGTTGAATAGCTTCTAAGAGTTCGTATTTCTGCATACGATCAATCTCTTTTTTCCACTCTTTCTCTCTTTTGGATACGGCTGCCATGATTGTACCTAATGTGTTGTCAGTTGTGCAAATGTGTCTATTGATAATTCCACGTATTTTCAGTTTCTTAAACTTCAATGCCCATGCTTTTCGCTGTTCCGCGAATCAATTCCTTGGCGGCATCGATATCATAACAGTTCAGATCCGGCATTTTGATCTTCGCGATCTCTTCCAACTGCGCCTCTGTCACCTTTCCAACCTTAATCCGATTGGGTTCTGCCGACGCCTTCTCCAAGCCCAGTGCCTTTTTCAGCAAGATCGATGCCGGGGGTGTTTTGGTAATAAAACTGAAAGAGCGATCCGCATAGACAGTAATGACTACCGGAATGATCATTCCATCTTGTTTTTGAGTCTTCGAATTGAAGCTTTTACAGAACTCCATGATGTTGACACCATGCTGTCCCAATGCCGGTCCGATGGGGGGTGCGGGATTGGCCTTGCCCGCTGGGACCTGCAGTTTAATGAGTGCCATTACTTTTTTTGCCATTACTAAGCTCTAAGCCTCTTTAAATGAATATTATTAATTTCTTTAGTATCGCTTGTTTAACCCGAATTAACTGGGTTAAGTTGCGAGCCTGACCTTGTCAAAGTCCAGTTCCAATGGTGTGGCCCTACCGAAAATGCTGACCAGTACAATTAATTTGTTGTGATCACGATCAACTGTGTCTATGACACCGTTAAACTCGGCAAATGGACCTTCAATTACGACAACACTCTGCCCTGCTGAGAAAGTAGCATCGATTTCAGCTTGTTTGATGCCGCTTTGAATCTGTTCTCTGATACCAGCCAGTTCTTTTTCTGGAACAGGCAGTGGATTTTTCTGATCCCCGCCTATGAATCCTGAAACACGAGGGATATCACATAACACATGCCAGAGATCATCTGTCAGATTCATTTTGATCAGAATGTATCCTGGAAAATATGTGACCTGGCTTGTTCGTGCCTTGCCTTTCTTCTTGGTCGTGACCTCTTCTGATGGTATGAAGATTTCTTCGACCAGTGACTCCATCTTCCGCGATTTGAGCTGCTTTTCTATCAAAAGCTTTACTTTTTGCTCAAACCCGGCATACGCCTGAAGTATATACCATTTATATTCGTCCAACATGTCTGTTTTATCCGATGATCATTTTAACAAAACCAGATAATCCAAAATCTACCATGCCCAAAAAGACGCCCGTAATTGCGACAATAACCAAAACTACGCCTGTCTGCTTCAGGGTTTGTTCCCTTGTCGGCCATGTGACTTTTTTAAACTCTGCTTTTACTTCAGAGAGAAATTTTCTAAATCTTTTGAACATTAACTGTGTCTTGGCAAATGTAATGAATCGTTGATGTTGGTAACGGAATGGCAGGCCAGGGGGGATTCGAACCCACAACAACCGGTTTTGGAGACCGATGCTCTACCAATTGGAGCTACTGGCCTACGTCTATTTAACTTCTTTATGAATCGTGTGCTTCCGGTCAAATTTACAGTACTTCTTGATCTCCATTTTGGCCGGTTTCACTTTCTTATTCCTTGTTGTACTGTAATTCTTTCGCTTGCACTCAGTACACTGAAGTTGGATGATATCTCTCATTTTTATTTTATATGCTCTATGGAGCCCGGGAGCAGGATTGAACTGCCGACCTCTTCCTTACCAAGGAAACGCTCTACCACTGAGCTACCCGGGCCCTGGCTGGCTATCCGTATTTAATCTGGTGGGGAGAGGAGGATTCGAACCTCCGAAGGCTGAGCCGACAGATTTACAGTCTGTTCCCTTTGGCCACTCGGGAATCTCCCCTAAGGTCATGTGGTGCTGGCTGGAGGATTCGAACTCCCGACCTGCTGATTACAAATCAGCTGCTCTACCAACTGAGCTAAGCCAGCTTTTTTAACGTAAAAGTACCAATTTAAGATAGAGCTCAGATATTGTCAATATAATTAATCATAAAAGGACCGAAATCGATGAGATCCGAGGTAAAAAATCGGGATTGTGCTGAATTTCTGAAGAATTTAATGGTAAATATAAACCTGACGCTTTCTTTCACTTTTCAATTCAACTCCCGGTCAGTTTTGAAAACAAAGCTGGTGATGGACATCCAGGATAGACATGCGTTAGCATAGTGACAGAATGAGACGAGCATCAATAACGCCTCAGTTATGGAGCGGGCGATTTGTCTGCTGTTGTTAAAAAAATATTAATCTTAAGTCCCTCACAATAAATCATGTCCGCTGATCAAATAAAACCCTCATCCGATTTTAAGTCCGGTTTTGTGACTTTATTAGGTAAGCCGAATGTGGGGAAGTCTACATTGTTGAACCGCCTGATCGGGCAACACATTTCTATCACTGCAGATAAGCCTCAGACGACGAGAAATCGAATAAGAGGCATCATTACGGATGACTCCTTTCAGGCTGTCATACTGGATACACCAGGGGTTCACCTGCCGAGAACCGAGTTGCATCGACGTATTGTCAGTTATGCGGTTCAATCCATTCGTGATTCAGATCTGGTCTTTTTTCTAACGGAGCCCCTGGCTAAAGGGCAACACTCTGTTTCCAAAGCGGATCTGCTAGTTTTAGAGCATCTGTCAGCCTCGTCCGTGAATGTTGTTCTTGTTATAAACAAGATCGATCTTAGTCGAAATGAGGAAATTTTAAAATCTATAGCCCTGCTGAACGAAAGACATCAGTTTACGGAAACGGTTCCTGTCAGTGCATTAAAAGGAACTGGAGTTGATATCCTGAAAGGGTTTTTCCCAAAATATTTGCCTGTTGGGATCCCTTATTTTCCCACCGATCAGATGACTGATACACCGGAAAGGGAAATTGTGGGAGAGCTCGTTCGGGAACAGATTATGAGGCACAGCTTCCAGGAAATTCCTTATGGTGTGGCCGTGTTTGTAGATGCTTTTAAAGAAGAGGAGAAAATGATCAGAATTTTTTCCACTATTCATGTTGAAAAAGCATCTCACAAGAAAATTATTATCGGGAAGAGTGGAGCAATGTTGAAGAAAGTTGGGCAGAACGCTCGCATAAAGATCGAGAGGCTACTGGGAAAAAAAGTATATCTATCCCTGCATGTTAAGATTGCAAAAAACTGGGTGAATAATCCAAGAATCCTCTCTGAATTTGGATATGATAAATCGTAGTCAGTTTCTGATGTCTGAAACCGTTGTTATTCAACTATTTTTCTAATACATCTGCCAATGGATCTTGGCTGACAGATTGATCCGTCCTTCCATTGTGCCCCTGAAAAATCAGCACCGGCAATTTTTGCTCCATCCATGTTTGCTCCGACAAGGGTGGCGCGGACAAACGTCACACCAATTAAATTGGCAGCCGCGAGATTGGCCCCTGATAAGTCTATATTGGATAGTTTTGCATTGACTAAATAACATCCCGGGCAACTATTCGTTTTGATCAGTCTGTAGGCATTTTTTTTGACATTGAATTTATCCAGGGCCTGTAATCGACTGCTGCTGTCATAAGCTAAAAGCGGCACTAGTCCGCCTACGATTAGATTTAATATAAGAAACAGGCCGAAAATTAATTTAATCATAATCGATCTCCATTAAAGGCCGATGGGGGTGAACTGTATCAGTAGTGTTCTTGTTTATTGAATTTGATTGAGGATGCTGTCTAGCATTGACGCGTTAATTCTTTTTTCGTAATTTTTATCCTTTTCTCTTCCCGCTTGAATAATCCTGTTTTTTGGCAGTGGGTTGATTCTTTTATTCAGGTCTACAATAGCCCGGATCGTATCCGCTTTCAGGTTCGTCATTTGAGTACTTTGAGAAGAAGCCGTTTTCAGGCATAACAGGTTATGTATGCTTTGGCTGTCTAAACTCATTTTCAACAGGTTTTCGATGGGAATAGTCCGTGTCTGGAAGATTACCTTACTATTAAAAACATCCGGGGCTTCACTTTCAATTACATCTTTTAGATCATCAATAGCCCTTTCTATGAGAGCTTTCTCATCGTCATCCAATGAGAGTTTGACACTTCCCAGATCCCCGCTCTTCTCCAGAGATTGAATAATCAATAGCTTCTCCTGGGGGGTCAGTTTCAGGATACTGAACAGATTTTTATACAGCGGTTCCATATCCTTGGAATAGTTTCTCTCAATCTCCTTGGCAATAAACTCAGGGAACGACTTTACGAATTCTCCGTCTGGCTCGATCTTTTCGATCGTTTCCAAGAGATACTGTGCGGAGATGCCGAGGTTCAGCGTTTTTTCTCTAGAGACCTCCTCAAAGAGCGCATTGAGGCGTTGTTTTTTTTGACTCAGCTCATCTTTGGAGTTCTGGCGGATTGTCTTGATTTTATTATCCAGTTTCTGCTTAAACGCTTCGATATCCCGGTTGATTGTATTAACCGTCTCTTCCTGTTTCAAACGCTTGTATTTACCGATTTTTTTCTCCATATCACGGAGTTTCTTACCGGCCATCTTATGCATTTCCTCGATCCGTTTGACTTCGAGTTCATGCTCTGATTTGATTCGTTGCTTAAACCGTTCAAGAATCTGGTATTTTGCCTGTCTTTTGTTGGTCGCGTAGGTAATCATTGAACGAATCAGCTGCATGAAGACAAACTGACGCGTACTCAGCTCAATGATTCGGTCCATCTCTTCTCTGAAAGCATCGATATTTTCGTACTGTGGGTCGTCTTCTTGAATGCTGATAATAGGGCGACCAATAGCCAGAATGTACTGGCTTAGAAAATCCCACCATTTTGAATCTTTACCAGGGGCGCTTTCCAGATCGAAGTCGATCTTGAGTGTATCCAGCATTTGCAGATTGTAGCAGTAGCTTTCATAAATACCCTCTTTGGTTTTGAGCTTTTTCTTGATGGGTTCTTCCAGTTTTTTCTGAACGAACTTCTGATAGGGAACCCGAAACGTTCGTTTGGAGTGGTCGGTTTCAAAAGAACCCGCAAAAAGCACTCGATTTTCAGCTGCTTTGAACAGAGCCGGTTTGAAAATATTGGTGATATATTGAATCGCAGTCACAGAGGCTGTGGACGTGATTAGCGTTAAGTAGTACCGGATTAGAAAAAGCTCGATCGCTTGATAGATGAAGTCGTGCCAATAAAGGGTTTGAATCTGGGATTCGGAACTTTCCACACTCATTGCATCATCAAAGGCGTCTGCATCGGAGGCAACATCTTTTGATAGAGACGCCTTGCCGAATTTGAAAGGTTCGTATACTTCGCTCAGAATCTGTAAGTCAGATTTCAAGGACTCGAAGGCGACGACAATATCCTGATGGGTAGACTCTTTTGTAATATTTCTCAAGTATAACGTCAGTTTTCTTGTATCCCAATTGTCGGGACTTGCGTAATAGGCCGCCACTTTAAAATATAACTTGGCGATAAGTCCTTCGGTGTGCCGCTGTGTCGCGGTGCCCTTGTCGCGAATTTTCTGGGCAGGATTCAAAAATTTTAATGGCGTCCACGAAATAATGATGGCATCGAATTCCGAAGTCAGAGAGGGAAGTTCTTCACCTTCTTCCACTTCAGGCAGTTCAGGAAATCCCTCTTTGATGCCTGCATATTTCTTAATTTCTTTCAGACACTCCTGATAGGCAAAGCGGTAGACTTTTTTCGTATTTTTAGTGGTGAATCTCAATGCTGAACGAGTCGCCTTCATTTGTTCCATGAGGGTCGCTTCTTTAAATAACTTTAATCCTTTGTCCCCTTGTTTGATTTTTCTGTAGTACATCCACTTCGCCCCCAGCATTTGATGTGCTATCAGTTTCAATAGATACATCTGATCTTCAGGTGACTGATTTTTCAGGTCTTTTATTGATGAAGTTGGATTCAGCATTATTTATTGATTTTTATTGTTTTCAGTCAGTTGTTGCTATCCGGGTTGGGTTATATCACGATGTCGATAACACCAGATTTCGGCTTAAACTATTGTCTGGATTGGCTTAACGGATCTACCAGTTAATTACTGCGGGTGACAGATCCCAAGACCATTGTACGCTGATCCGTCTTTCTTGACTCGATTACCTGCAGGAAGAATCTGCGATCATTGGTTCCTGATGATCAGTGATACTGCTGTATTGGTTTTTCCTGATTATCAGGCTATACGGTGCTCAAATATCCGGTTCGGTCTGCTGTTTCATTGTGCAAAGGGTTGTTATTTATATCAGTACAATTCATGAGTCAGGTTCAGAACTTAATGTATTGTGTTTGTATTATTCAATAATTAACAGCCTTTATCAAGCAAAATTGGCTTATTGCACCCCCATCCTAATTGATTATGCATCAGGAGATGGGGATTACCTTAAGAAATTAAGCATTGATCGTACCTTAACGTGTGTCAATGCCTTATCTTATAAATTTTATCGTCATTGCTGTGTCAAAGATCTTTGAGGGCATCGACTCCCTTGGCGTATAATCATTTCGGACGAGTCGATAAGTTTTTTTATTCGAGTGAATTCTACTCAAGGATTCAATTTATTGAAAAAATGGTAATTTGAATATAAAGATAAAAATATGAGTAAAAGCCAATGAACTGGTATGGTTGATGCTTTGAATGAATGAATGAATGAATGAATGAATCATAGGATCCGAAAGTCTTGTTGGTAGTAATAGGCCATAGTAACAAAGATTCAATTAATTTTGTGGATTTCTGCCGAATTGAAACTGGCTTTTGTCGACTGTATTGAGATTGTCAGACGCAATTCAGAGATTATACAACGGTTTCATTATCGATAGGGTTATCAATATGACAGTGTTGGACCTTAAAAAGAAAATTTCCAGAGCAGTTAAACAATCCAATGAAATGGATCGGGTTTGTCACGTAATTGTTGCCGGGACGGGAGAATTTCGCATTGATGGGAATTACATCATCCTGATTAAAGAAGACGGAACTTATCACCGAATCAATAAACAACAACTGGACCAGGACACGCTTGGCTTGATTTATTAATTGCGTTGTCCCGGTTGGATTTTTCTGGAATCTAAATCATATGTTGATCAAATGAAAAAGAGAACTATCCTCGCAATTATTTTCTTTCTGATGACTGGGTGTCATATTTTTGCGCTTGAGAGTAACGTGGAACGCCAGAATCTGCTGGTTACCTATTTTGATCAGTTTGATCAGGTTGAGAAGGAGATCCGTTACTACGGCGAGATAAAGATCCGCAAACTCGGGCTTATAAAAAAGATAAGTTATTATGACCAAAAAGGTGCTATCACCCATATCGCCAAATACTTCTCAAAAAAGATATCGAAACGAACAGGAGATTTTAAACACACTCTTTATTTAGATAGAAAAGGGAAGACTCTCCGTATTGAGAAGCACCATAATCAGAAAAAAACACAAGAAAAAAAAGTTTTTAAATCAGTTTACTATCTGAATAAAAACAGTAAAACAATTAGAATTGAGCGGTTCAGTACCGACCGCGAAACGGAATTTTCAAAGATATTGAAAGTAGCTGATAAAATCGGTCGTAACGGGCACGTGACGCAACGTGATATCTTCTATACCTCAGATCCAGATGGTATTAATCCCTATTATAGGCAGATTATTGAGTACAACAGCAAAAAGGAGAAAACCAGGTTGACCTTCCTTTATGCAAATAGAGAATCCAATGAGCTAGGATATTACAAATCCGTTTTCTCATTCGATAAAAAGTCGAGAAAGAAAATGGAAGAGTGGTTTATGACAGACAAGTTTAAAAAAGCGGAACAAATAGAAAAAATGACTTTCTATTTTGATACGAATGGCAGAAAAATCAAACAGGAGAACTTTCCATCAGAATTCGGGGCCCAGCGCCTTGGGGTATCCAGAACCGTTTTTTTCTACAATCAGGCAGGGGCCAAAACAAAGATGATTCAATATTACATGCCTGAATTATTGACTCAAAAAGGTTATTTTCGGGGTGTGACGTACTTTGATAAAAACGAAGGTTTAATCAAAGAGGAGATTTACAACGACAAAAACAAGATCATTCAGGTGATTCAGTAAGACGTCAATTCTTAACCAACCTTAGGCATCAAGGTCCACTTGATGTGCCAGTACTCGTCCTTTGGTGACTTATCAAGACAGACAATTCCCCCATTTTGAAATTTAAAAACTGTATGTTCGGTTTTGCCGATAATCAACCAGGAAGTCAATCTCTCCAAAAAGGGTAAATGGCTCACGACCATACGATTAGAGGATGATTGCAGCGAGTCGGCGAATTCAGTTACATCATCTAGCGGATTGAGCTCTGAAGAGGACTCAACGCCTTCTATGGGCTTCAATACTCGTTCAAACAATTCAGCAGTCTGGCGTGCCCGTTTTTTTCCGCTGTGTTGAATCTTTTTGACGTTGATATTGTACGCTTTAGCGACATTGGCGATTCTTTTTGCATCCGCCTGACCTGCCTCAGAGATTCCCTGTTCAGAATCCTTCTCTTTGGGCAGTGACAGCGCATGTTGTACAAGATAAATCGGCATTTTTATCCCATTCACTAGTTGACCACATTTAGTGGGTCTCCCTTGATAAAGGATTCCACATTCAAAATGGCACTTTGCAAGAGTCTGGCGCGTGAAGCATGTGTAGCCCAGGCAAAATGAGGTGTGATGAAGCAATTCTTGGCTTTTAAAAGTGGGCAATTTGGATCAGCCGGTTCAGTTACCAGCACATCAAGCCCAGCCCCTGAAATTTGATCACTATTCAGCGCATCCGTCAGGTCCTGTTCAACGACCAGTTGTCCACGGGCGATATTGATCAGATAGGCGCTGTTCTTCATTTGCTGCAATCTGGTCGTGTTAATTAGCCCTTCCGTTGCCTTGGTCAAGGGGCAATGCAGTGATATCACGTCGCTTTTTTCAAAAAGTGTATCCAGCTCGCAGAAGTCAATGCCTGCAGGTGCAGGCTGAGGGGTGGTACGGGTACTGACCATCACACTCATACCGAAAGCCGTGGCAATGGTAGCCACATTTTTCCCAATGCCACCGTATCCAATGATACCGATGGTCTTTCCATCCAATTCAATCAGAGGGTAATCCCAATAACAAAAATCCGGAGATTCGGACCATCTATTTGCGATTACCGTCTGGCTGTGGTGACCGATACGATGTGTCAGTTCAAGAATCAGAGCGAAAACCATTTGAGCCGCAGAACGGCCGGTATAATTCCGGACATTGGTGACGATGATGCCCTTTTTTTTTGCAACAACCGTATCTACCACATTGTGCCCGGTCGCTAAAACACCGACATATTTTAGATTGGGCCCATTTGACAGCGTTTGCCCGTCGATGATTGTTTTACAGGTGAGAACAATCTCTGCATCGACGATTCTTTCGGCGATCTGAGCAGGGTCGGTGCGGTCATGGATTGTACAGTCTCCCAGTTTTCTGAGGCCATCCCAACTCAAATCCCCAGGATTGAGAGCATAACCGTCTAGTATTACGATTTTCATGATTCGTTTTTTTCACTCCCTTCATCAAATACCATTGTCATGCCGTTCAAGTTAATTAAATCTCCAGATTCCAGAATTTTGGTAGTGACTACCTGATTGTTGACCAACATTTTCGTTTCGCCGACAAGCTGATATTGGTCTTTCTTTTCATCGTAAATGATGGTTGCATGCTGATTTTCAATTTCAGGAATTCCGGCAATTGTCATGTGGGACTCGGGGGCGCTACCAATGATTGTCTGTTCGTTGCTGAGGGTCAAAATCTTAGTAGACGGACTACCGGAGCCCGAATTCATAACTTCAATAGTGGGTTGAGCATGCTGTTTTTCAAACTTGAGTTTTGATATCAGCCAGAGCAATAGGCAGGCCAAGAAAAAAGCTAAAAAAGCGATGAAATTGACAGACTTGGCGGGATTTCCAAAAACAGAACTTGCAAAATAAATACGAGATGCGGTCTGTCGTTTATTGTTGTTTGTATATTTAACTCTGACAAATTTCTTTTCAGCAGGATCCATGGTTGCACGATAACTGATCACATACTCCTTGAGAATCTGGTCCATAATTTTCAGATAAATTTGCCGCAGCTCTTTTTGATTGTGGGCATTAAATGTAACACCGCCAGATTGCCTGGCTATCTTAACTAGATTCCGGTCTTTCTTTTCACCTTTGGGTCCAAAATTGATGACGTACAGTGAAATCCCTTCACGCTGCAGCTCCTCAAGCGGTTTTTGGAACGGCACATTTTTTTGACCGAACTGTGGGTTGATCTTTTTTGTATGCCGATATCCAGGGTTGTTAACCCCATCAGAGAGAATAATAATTGCCTTTCTGCCTTTGAGTTTCTGAAACTCATCTACGGCTATAGTCAATCCGCCGTAAATTTCTGTATAGATGGCATCGCGGGTTGGGCGCTCGATTTTTTCCAGATATTCCTCGACATGCGCTGTTCCTTCAACCGGCTTGGACAAAAGGCGATAATAGGTATTGTAAACAGCCAGACCTACCTTATCATTTGGATTAGCAATACTTTTTAGAAAAGCATTCATCGCTTTTTTAGCATGAGTGATGCGCCGCAAACTGACATTGGCCGTTTTTTTCCCTTCCATTGTCCAATACATGCTCTCGGAGTTGTCGACTAGCAACAGAAAGTTAACGCCTGTTTCATAGTTAGATCCTACCTGAAATTGTGTAACGCCGCCGCTCTTGATGTAGTTTTTCCCGTTGGCAGACTCCATCACTTGAAAGTTTTCTCTTCCTAAGTTCTCAATGGCGTCACCACGTTTATCAATCACACTTAAGTACAGCTTGACTTCCTGGTTTAGAAGAAGGTTTGCAGAGTCGATCTGAGAAATACGAACCGAGTCTGCGACGGCATAGGGCGTTATGATCAAGGTGAACAACACCCATACAGATATCTTTTTAAAAAACATCTACTCCTCCTTAATTATAATAAAATAGAAATTTTGCAGCACCTATTTGAACCACATCTTCGAACTTCAGTTTCTTTTCTAAAATGTTCAATTCGTTGACCAGGACGCGATTCTCTGCGTTTACGTTTTTGATGAAGATTTCGCCTTTGACGGTCTTCAGGACGGCATGTATATCAGCAACGTTTTGATAGTCGGCGAGCTGGATGTCTGCTTTAACGGAATTACCCAAGTGAATGGTTTTTTGAATCAGGAGATACTCTTTTCCCTTCAGCTTGCCATTTAACAGTTTTAATACGCCCTGTGAAAAGCGCTTTTCAAAAAGACCATAAAACAGACCGATTAGAAATCCGAGAATCAGCAGTCCGATCAGGCGTGTGTATGTGAAGCCGGGGTACAAGATCCGGAGATATTCAATCACAAGGCCCCCCAGGAGCCCACCGACGATACCGCCAACCATCCCGACTTTAATTTTCATCCAGGATCTGGCACGAACACCTTCGACAGTTCCGATAAAGAATCCAAGGAATCCCCAGCCGATCGTCCTGGATATCGGAATGCCATAGGACTGCATTGCTTTGTTGGAATGAAAAAACAGGTCACTGACTAGAAACAGGGCGCCTTGTCCGATCAAAAAACCAACTGCCCCTCCGATGGCGCCGACCAGAATACCTGTGATAATGCCCGGTAGAATACGGGACCGGACAGATAGTGTGATACCTTCAACGGCACCGAGGAATCCGCCCATGATGGCGCCGAAAAACACGCCCAAAGTGATCGTGAAGACGAGGTATGACGGAAAACCGGATTGTAAGGTGAGAATACATTCTGCCACTGGCCAAGCGGCAAGTCCCGCAATTAAACCGATTATTCCAAAGATAAGTTTCCGCATTAGGGTCGACATGGGTAGCTCCTGCTTATTTGGTTGAAATTTTCACCGCTTGATCCTTTGGATCAACACTTAATTCGACATAGGTTTTTTCGCCTGGCTTAACAGTCAGCTTCTGGGTGGATGACGTTGCATTGAAAATCAGCCGCTTGTTTTTAACGGTTAAAAAGTACACCCCGGGTGTAACTATCAATCTTTGATAGGATTTTGATAATGGGGGCAATGGTTTATGCTGGGCAGACTTTCCGCCTGATATATACGCTGTGCTGCTGTTAAGGAGTATTTCCAGGTCCGATGGGTTGGATTTCAAAAATAGTTCCCCTGCGAGTGGTGTTAGACTGATATCGAGTTTTAAAATATTCTGTTCAGGCTGGATCGTCACATTGGTGTATAATGGATAATATCCCTTATGTTTGAATCTAAATCGGTAACGGTTTCCAGACCTGAATTGTTTGAGTTGATCTTTTTTTTGGATATAGTTCTGCCAGTTGATCCAGGTTTTGTTACTGTATATGGCAATCGCGTCATTTTGCTGTGGTAGTGCCCGACCTGTCTGGCTGTCTGTAATTTTATAGATTAGTTTAACGGGCAGTTGGGGCGGCGTGCCAATGGTTAAAGAAATTTGACGTCCATCCTTGGTATTATGCCGATGTTTTTGAAAAGAGCGAGGTGCGAGGTAGAAATTTTGCCGATACTGTTCATTTTCAATGTAGAACAAGGCCAGGTAATTTCCTGCTTTCAAGTATACCTTTTCCGACGTCAGAGTTTCATGGTATTTGTCTTTTTTCTGGTTGTCCGTGCGATAATTAAACGCCACATCACTCTGTTGTTTCAGCTTGCCGTTGTGCTTTGCAAAGAGAATGGTCTTAATGAAAAAATCATTCAGTGGCTTACTCCGCTTACGGGTTTTGATACTAACCCGCAATGCACCGTAGTCGTCTGGGGCCAAGTATTCGTAGTGATAGTTCTTTTGCCAGGCCCAAAAGACGGTTCCACCTGCAATTACTGAAATCAGGACGATGGCAACCGCAATACCAAATAGACGGCCTGAAATATTTACCTTTGACCGCTTTGAGGGTTTTACTTCTAAATCGTCTCCGCCTTCCAGGTAGCTTTTTATGGCCTTGTTGATATCTTCTTGCTGAGAGAATTTTTTCAGGCTTTTGTTAAATTTCGTTAATATTAGACTTAAGTCCTGAAAGCGTTTATTGACCTTATGATGCATGGCCTTTTTGATCACTCTTTGGATCAAAGGGCTGATATTTGGGTTGATTTTTCTGGGCAGAGTATATTTCCCTTTTTCGATCAATGCGATGATCTCCGGAGTAAACCCACCCTGAAATGGCTTTTTGCCGACCACCATTTCATAGAACATGACGCCCATTGAATATATGTCTGTTCTTTTATCTCTGTTTTTGGCATTGGCGATTTGTTCAGGAGCCAGATATGAAGGTGTACCAATCGTCATTCCCACTCTTGTCAGGTCTTCTTCAGTTTCATTCTCAAGAGATGTTGAAACGCCAAAATCAACCAGCTTCACAACGCCCACTTTCGATATGAGGATATTTGCCGGCTTGATATCCCTGTGAATCACTTTTTGATCGTGAGCATATTTCAGGGCTCTGCATATTTCAGAAAATATAAGGATGGCAGCCTGCTCCGAAAGATATCGTTTTTCCTGAATCAGATCCTCCAGAGTGATACCATCTACATATTCCATGGCTATGAAATATGCGTCTCCTTCTTTAAAGTGATCGTAGACCTGGACAATGTGTTCATTCCGGAAATCCATCATTATTTTTGCTTCCCGACGGAACCGTTCTATAAAATCCTGACTACTTGCTGTTGTCAGTTTTTTAATGATAACCGCCCTGTTCAGGGTCGGATGTTCGGCTTTGAACACAGCTCCCATGCCTCCTTCTCCAATTTTAGACAGGATTTTGTATTTGCCTATTTTAGATGGCTGTTTGGACATGGTGATCAACGGAAATTATGATAGTTAATGAGATCGCTATGGAAAAAATTGGAAAAGAGATCACTGGAAGGACCCCTTTTCCGGATGGACACATTCTGACTATAGGCTTGATTTATGCTGGCAGCGTAGGTCAGTGTCTCGGAGTTAATCGGTGAGAACTATTCACTGTCGACGGGTACCAGGGCCTTGTTCACATCAACAAATTCACTGGTCATAATCACAGTCACTTCCGATATCTTGGTTTCCTGATCTTCAGCTGCCAATTCCTCTTCACATACAGCGATTTTAAAAATTGAGGACGTGCTCTTCACCGGTCCGGATTCAAATTCTATGGGAGCGTTGATGTTGATGTCCGCTGCCAGTTTTGAACTCTCTTTAACCAGGGAGTCAGGGACGTTCTTTCTGATGCCGATACTATTGTAACCAGCTTTGCGAAATCCCTCTACCAGAGGCCCAATTAGAATTAGAGATCCGGAATAGGTCAAGACGACGGCTCCTTTATCGTCATCTGCTGCTAGACTATCGACTTCGATCATTCCGCTTTCGGCAATTTGCTCCTCAAATATGTTTTTTTTCTCTAACCAGCCTTGTGCAATCTTTTCATACGATTCCTCAGTGTCAGGCAGACCGGCAGACTGCGTAATAGCTTTAATATGAACGCGAATTTCCGATGGTAATTGGTCTAATGTTTCACCCATTTTTCCTCCTATTGTCAGTTATTGAAAGCACCCGTCCTCATGAATCATGCTCGTTCAACCATTTGCATAAACGTGAAAAAAAATATTGAATCATACTGTCGCGTTTGTCTGCGTAGCGACTAAAAACTTAACAGAATCAACAGCTTTAAAACAATGGAAAATCGTTTAAATTCTGAATGCAGCCGAATCACTGAATAATATTGGCATTTTCCTGATGTTGCCTGTTCCCTCATAAATTGCATGATTTGAAAAATAACCATATCTTAAGTATCAAGTCAGAGATCAATTAGCGGGAATTGTGTCTGAAATGCCACCTCTCCTGAATCTTGGAAGCAAAGATTTAAAAACCAATTATTATATGGAAACTTATGTGTATGGAAGACGGATTTCAAAGAATACCTAACCGATTTGAAGGAAACTGTTTTGGGTGTAGCGCGAGTAACAGTGTCGGTCTGCAGATGAAATTCTGGTGGAATGAGCGTGTAATCCGCTCAAAACTGGTGGTTCCTGAACATTTGTGTGGCTGGAACAGACTCATTCACGGTGGAGTGGCCTCAACTATTTTGGATGAAGTGATGAGCTGGGCGACGATTTATTCGAGAAAACAGATGGTCATGACAAAAACCATGACCATCGATTTTATCAAGCCTATTCAGATTGGAGATGAAATCATGGCAGAAGGACAGGTTAAAAAGTCAACCGGGAAACATGAAGTCATCACCGAAGGATTTATCTATAATCGTGATAAAGAGCTGTGTGTCAAGTCGATAGGACATTTTGTAACATTTTCCCAAAAGGTTGGAAAGCGGATGGGTATTATTGCTGCAGATACGCCGGATCCCTTCAAACAAGTCTCAAATTTGCCTGAATGGGAAGTAAAAAAGGGGAGTATTCGTGATTAATATGATATTCAAAGGAGCTTTGGCTCTGGTATTTCTTCTATTCTGGAATTCATATGGTTTCGCCCAGAATAAAGTTCAAAGTGTTACTAACATTTCATTCGGTAGTTACCAGGAATCGCATGGCGCTGATCAGGTTAACGGTACCATGCTCTCCATTGGCTATAAACATTTCTTTACGGAACAGTGGGCCTACTTTGTCAAGCTGGGCAATGGTAGTGCGACGGGAGAGTATGTCAGCGCAAATGGTTCTATTGTTGGACTCAAATCCAGCAGGACATCCCTGAGTGGTGGGATATTATGGCGCTATCTATTCGATGCCAATCCAAATTTGATTCCATATATCGGTGCGGGAATGTCAATTCAGCACTATACGTATGATTTTGACCATGTCGAAAGTGAAATTGGTGCAACATCTGGAACAGGGTATGGGCCAGTCTTGATGGCGGGCGCCAGAATCGAAATAAGTAAAAGGTTCACGATTATTCCCGGTTACCAATATGAACAGATTATTATCAAATCAGAAAGTGGTGAGCAGCAAGCACTTATCTCATCAGGTCTGCTATTAGCCCTGGTTATGGGTTTCTAAACTATTTAATCAGTGGCCGTCTTAAGAGTTGGATAGTGGTTCGAGGGGGTGGGGCTTGTGTCCGTGAACTGGTACCTGGAGTGTTTTGAGTACTCGGGGTTACTCTAACTTGAGACTTTGCCGGCATTTACATCACTGTAATTTGATATTTGCCGGCGTTGTCTGCTGCTGCTTGATACTTTTGCTTGGCTTAGACTGTTATAGCTTACCGCTGTTTTGTCTCGTATACTTCTATCCACCATGACCGATATCACTTTTAGAGACTACTTCCGCAAGATGGTAAAAAGTTGAAAAATCTCGATCCGTGATTCCCATTAACGATCTAATAGCGATAAACCAATCTCACCGATTATCATCATCAACAGCACTCAGTTCAAAATGTACTACTCAATTTGGATGCTGTTGAATCGATGATAAAAGGGGCAAATCGATCCTACTTAGTTGACAGCGTCTTTCAGGTTTTTCCCTGGCTTGAATTTGACAACTTTTTTTGCAGGTATTTTTATCGTTTTTCCAGTTTGGGGGTTTCTTCCTTTTCTAGCAGCTCTTTTCACAACTGAAAATGTGCCGAAACCAACGAGTGTCAGGTTACCATCACCTGTCAGTCCTTCACGGATTCCTGCCAAAGTGGCGTTTAAAAGTTTTTCTGCCATTGCTTTGCTAACTTCTGCTTCACCTGCGATTTTTGTGATTAATTCGGCCTTATTCATATAAACTCCTCTTAATCGAATCCTGTTAATGAATTCTTGGTTTAATAAAATTCTGAACACGTTTCCAAACAACGTAATCATGAATAAGTCACAAAATCACATAATGTCAAGACTTTCGTTAGATTTTTCCAAAATTCTTTCCCCTATTCGCAATTTTTTCAAACTCTCTCAAAAGTAATCCAGTCGCTGCATTGCTGGGAATCAATAAAAAAACTTAGTAAAATCAAAAGCATAATATAGGCAAATGCTACTGAGCTCACTAACTGCGGTACTTATAGAGGAGCATTGAAAAAAAATAGGTTGGGTTCCGAGAATGAGTATTCTATATTGATTGAAAATCGTTGATTTCCGGTTATTTCGGAAAAATGATCGGTTAATATTAGGTAAACATGAATTATATCGGTTTTTGCGGTTTATCTGGCCCATCTTCATATTGAGCCGGAAAAAAATATATCCTTGTATCTCAAGTATCAGGTTTAACTGCAAAGATACTGTTTCAAATTAATATCAGGTTTAATACGCCCGTGATTTAATTCCAAAATCGAGGTTGAGTTGGATGTTCCGTTACAATTTATTTAGTTCCATGCGCACTAAGCGTTGTTGTTACGACAGATGAGGGTCCAAATGGGTTACAGAAAAGGGTTGTTTTCTTCTAAAAAAATAAATGTTGTGGTTTTGCTGAGCGCATTGATCATCCTGTTAATCGCTTTCTGGTACGGAGGGCGCAGCAAGTGGGAACTTGCGGGCATTAAACCGGAAACAGAGGCCAGTTCATCGCTGTCGGTAGCCTACGAAGAAAAGCTGAAGGAAAATCCAGACGATCCAACTCTTAAATATAATCTCGCCTTTTTTTATTACCGACAGAACCGCTTTGACGAAGCTGAAAAACACCTTTTGGAAATTCTCGGTTCATTTCACGTAGATGCAGCGTTAAATAAGAAAGTGTCCTATAATTTGGGGAATTCATTATTCCGGTTAAGTGAGAAGGCAGGTGACAGTGCGCAAGCCATTAAACTGCTGAAGAGAAGTCTGGATCAGTATCGGGCAGTTATTGAATATGATAAAAAACGAAAACGATATGTCAGCCGAGACGTTGAAACAGATCCGGATGCTAAACACAACTATGCTGTTGTCAAAAACAGGATCAAAATATTGGCTGATCAACAGGAGCAGCAGAAGGAAGAGCAGCAGAAAAAGAAAGAAGTTTTTGTACTCCTGAAAGAGCTTCTAGCAGATGAAAAACAGATCAAAGCACAACTCCAATCGCTTCAGTCAACTCATTCATCCAGCCAGAACACTGACCAGCGTGATTCTTTGTTGAAAAAGCGCGCACAAAATCTTGAATTACTGAAAGTAATCAAAGAGAGGGTCAAGCAGATGATTGACTCCCAAAAACAGCCCTCATCCGCTTCACCTGTCATCTGAACTGCTCATGCTCATGACCAGCCAAAATCTCCCGATTTTACTGTTTGACAAATATAAAGCGATTACCAGAGATCTCTTTAGAACTTAGTCTAATCTTATGAACCTTAACGGCACCGCGAATTTTTCGCCGAAGACGACTTTTGTTCATGGTCGAAAAATATTCAATTTTAATAAGATTGGGTGTTGTTTGGAGTTCGGAAAGGGATTGGTACCCTTCCAGGTTTTCTAATGTATCCAGGATGATATCCGTTTCATCCTCTGTAAAATCTTTAAAAACAATGAGATAACTATTTCCGATATCGCCTACAGACTTATAAAATTCTACGATGTGGTTGATGGCTTCAATCGCAGCAGATTCGCCAGATTTTTCGCTTGCTTTAGCTAATGCATTGTCCCAGTCGTAACTTCCAGCTTTGGCGTTGGTCATCTGCTTCTGGTCAGTTTGAACGTTTGATATCAGTCGACCAGTGGAGACGTCATAGATCTTTATTCGCAGGGTGACTTTGGCTGCGGTGAAAGTGGCGTTTGAAAATGGGCTCTTTTTACTGGAGAGCAGTTCAAATTCAGCCAGCATATCAACCTGATGTTCGTCTGCAATTTTCATCCAGGCAGCCTTACCCTGCCCTGTTTGACTGACTTTACTGGATATATATCCCAGAGAACGTTGATCAAAGATGCGAAACCCGGATTTATTAAACTCGGAAGGGATTGATGTCAGGGCAGATTTTACGGCACTATGGTCTGACGACAGCGCATCAGGATGTTCAGGGTGATAGATGATCATCAGGCGTTTGTTCCCCATTTTTTTGTGCAAAATACGCAATTCACCCAGTTTATCCTTGATTTGTCCTGTCGCAACTTCTGCGTTTATTTCGACATACCAGGTATCACCGACTTTCGCGTCCTTAATCACACTATACTTTTTTACGAAACCACGAGCGCTTGAATAAACCTCGTCCTGAATGACTGTCCAGTTCTTGACGATTGTATTGGAGTCCAGTAGAACGCCAACTCCCTGTTTGACAGCGTCTCGCAAGGCGTTTCGTAAGGCTTGGTTTTTTGCGGACCCTTCGTTGTTATTGAAAATTTTTGCTTGCCCCTTTCCGATCACAGCAGCCTGAATCGAGACCGGCTGGATGAAAAACGCTGCTAACAGAATGATAACTGGTAGAATTCTCTTTTTCATTTTCACCGTCTTCTCCGCCTGGTTAATACTGATTTTGGTTTTTTTGTGGCAACCGGCAATTAACTTGACCGATGTTGATTAGGAGGTTCATTTAAAGAACGTGACATTGAGATAACCCTTCAGAAGCTATCTTTGGCTACTGATTGGGTTTCTCACTATTATTTAACTGTTCATGTTTTTTTAAATGAGGATCAAGAGGCCACAAAATTCTTGGTTTAAGAAGCATCTGCTCATTTTTTTCGATGTTTATGACTGACAATAATTCCTTTTCCTCCATTAATTCTACCTTTTGTAAATCTGTTTTCACAATAGCAGTTGCTTTCTTTTTTGAGGGTGGATTTCGCTGTTCCTCCAGCCATAACTGGATACTGTTACCCCAGGCTTGTGCATATTTTAACTTCTGCCGGATCCGATTGGCCTGGGAAAACATTTCTGCGGCCTTCCACCAGTCATCATTTAATTGATAGGCAATGCCAAGGTTATAGTAAGTGGCAGCTCGGTTGTGAAGATAGATATCTTTCGGTTCGTCTTTTATGGGTGAGAAGAGGATGATTCTCCAAATCCAGATGGCTTCGTCTAGATCTCCCGCCTTGGCCAGTCGAATAGCCTTTTGAATCCGTCTGTTTCCAAAATTATGGACTTTTTTTGCAAACCAATCATGGGCGAGACCTTTTTCGTATTGCGTGGCTTTTACTTTTTCTTCCATGGCGATGAATGAGTCCAACATGTTGAATATCAACAATTTTGTCAGTCGATCGAGCTCAATGTTGTCATCAGGTCGATTTTCGATTTTCTCCTTTCCAACATAGATCTGTTGAAAAGGTTGTGAAAAACGTTTGTTTATCAGGAGCTTCCCCGTCTCTGCATCAAAGAGATTGACCTTGAGGCTGACAATGGCGTTAATCCGTTTGCTGGGTTCTTCTGGATTGATAGAGCTTGATTGGGAATCATTGAAATCGGATGCTTTTTCGTCGATTTCCCAGATTTTGAAGTCGGCAACATCTATGCGCAACACCCCCAACTGCTCAAGATTGTCAGGAAGCAATTCCATAAAAGTAAAAGATGATTGCTCTTTTACTGCTTCAAAAAAGATCTCTTGCACCTCTTTGACTTTTTGTCCGCTAAAATTCTGGATATAAATCTCTCTCATTCCGCTTTTCTTTTGATCATCTGCCACCTGACTTTTCTGCGCATCTTCGGGCTGACTTTTCTGCGCATTTACGGGTTGGGAGTTTGTGGCGGCAGGCTCTTTTTTAAAAAGGGAGGAGAGTTGGACGGGAAGATACTGGCAGCTGGAAGCCCCTGAACATAACATAACAAAGAGGACAACTAGCCTGACCTGTCTAAAAAATACTGGATGAAAAGATTGCATGGCTCTGGTATAACGGATATCAAAGATGGTGCACAGAGCAAACGCCTGATGTCTATGTAGAATACATCGGATTTAAACTAACTAACAATGGTCTATGCAAGTATATTTTGAATTAAAGCAAAGTTGATACCATGAATCAGTTTTCTGAATTGCTGAAGCCAGGGAGTATAGGCGGAGTTGTACAGATCATCAAGATAAGAGGGAATATACCCTTCTACGACAAAATAGATAGCGAGGCAGATGAGGACACCTTTGAGCAACCCCAAAAAACAGGCAAGGATACGACTGGGAAAATTTGGGCGCTGGTTGGCTGTCATCATACGAACAAGAGTGGAAAGAATCATGCCTATGAGCAGACCAATGGCGAAAATTGCCAGATATGTGATAATTTTCGCCTGTGAATAATCCTGGATGTATTGCAGGGTGATTTTGAGATATCGGTCATGAAACCGCTCGGCACTGAAATATCCAATGACAATTCCAAAGGTGGAGAGTAGTTCTTTCAGAGATCCCCTGGAAAAACCAAGAAACAAAAAGAAAAGAATTAAAATTGAAAAAATAAGATCAAAAAAATTCATGGGCGTTTCAGGTGGATGTAGAGTTTTAAAAATTGACTTAGTATCTGTTTTTTATCTATTTCAACAGTGTCAAAAATGCAACTCATTTTTTTGCACTTTTTAAAAATAATGATAGTTTAAATCCTGGGTTTTACGAGTGTCAGTATTCCGAAAAACCAGATAGGGGACCGGTTTAGATGCAGCGTCTGATCAATAATGCAATGGATTTTCAGATATGAAAAAAAATAAAAGGAAGCGATGGCGACTTCTATCAAAACATTTTGGGCAATTGAAAAATATGCATCTCCGAAATCTATTTTTGGAGAACCCTGAGCGGGCCGATCAAATGACCCTGGCTGCTGCGGGACTATTTTTGGACTACTCCAAAAACCGGATTATAGACAAAACGATGTTGTTATTGCTCGATTTAGCCCGTGAAGTTGAACTGGAGGCAGAAATAGAGCGAATGTTTGCAGGAAAACGGATCAATCGGACAGAAAACAGACCCGTATTGCACGTTGCCTTGAGAAATCCGATCGGAACATCCCATATTGTTGATGGAGTTGATTTGATGTTGGATGTTAACGAAGAGCTTCAAAAAATGGAGCGCCTGTCCCAAAAGATATCCTCGAGCCAGTGGTTGGGGTATACGGGTAAACCAATAAAAAATATTGTCAACATCGGCATCGGGGGTTCTGATTTGGGCCCGGTAATGGTTTATGAAGCGTTACAGGCTTATTCGAATCGAGACCTGAATTTTCGTTTTATCTCTAATATTGATGCGACCCATTTAACAGAACAACTCATGAACCTGGAGGCGGATGAGACTCTGTTTTTGATTGCGTCCAAAACGTTTACAACCCAGGAAACCATGACCAATGCAGTTAGCGCAAAGGAATGGCTTCTGGAACGGTTGAAGAACGAGTCTGCTATCGGGCACCATTTTATTGCCATTTCCACCAATGAAGAAAAAGTCGCAGAATTTGGCATTAAACCTGAGAACCGGCTGACTTTTTGGGATTGGGTGGGCGGCCGATATTCATTGACATCTGCCATCGGATTGTCGCTGATGATTGCCTTGGGGGTTGAGAACTTTCACCTTTTACGGAAGGGATTTCATGCCATGGATCAGCATTTTCGGAAGACCCCCCTGGCTGAAAATATGCCGGTTATCCTCGGATTGTTGGGGGTGTGGTACAATAATTTCTTTGATACCCATACCCATGCAGTTTTGCCATATGAGCAGTATTTGAGTCGATTCCCTGCATATTTGCAACAAAGTGATATGGAAAGTAATGGAAAGTGTATGGATCGCAATGGGAATCCTGTTAACTACCAAACCGGACCGATTGTCTGGGGCGAGCCAGGAACCAACGGCCAACACGCATTCTTCCAGTTGCTTCACCAGGGAACAAAGCTGGTACCCTGTGATTTCATAGGTTTTGCCAAGCCGATACATCCAATGGGTGATCACCATGATATACTCATGGCAAATTTTGTGGCGCAACAGGAAGCGCTGGCGTTTGGTCAGGAGTCGCACTATCTTAAAACCAAAAATATTCCTGAAAGTCTGATTCCATTTCGAACTTTTGAAGGCAATCGTCCTTCGAACTGCATCATGGCTGAAAAGCTGACTCCAGAATCATTGGGGAGTCTGATTTCTCTGTATGAACACAAAATATTCGTACAGGGTATTATTTGGAATATCTTCTCCTTTGATCAATGGGGAGTCGAACTTGGGAAACAGTTAGCAAAAAAAATTCTGCCGGTGTTGAAGGGGACACAAACCTTGCCAGATGCACACGATGCATCGACACGTAACCTGTTAAATTATTTGCTGAAGCATCGATAGACGTTGTGCTTTCCTATGTAGACGGGTTACTCTGAACTTTTACCGGGGCCGACACCGTTCGGTCTAGTTCAAGCGGTCGTGTTTCTTTGCCGCTCGAGTTTGGGGGTTCATCTGAACCGTTTTGGAAAAGATACGTCTAGGCCAATACGTCACCGATTTTCCATCGCTTGTTGTTGTGCGACTGCAATCAAATCAAAATATTCCCGGACAATCTGCATTAAACAGAACGTTTTACTCGGTTGGGATCCTTACTCTGGAATCGGAATAAATGATTCTCTAATCGTTAAATGCATGTAATTAGAATTAACTGTCAGGAGATAATATGGAAATAGATCAAAAATTACTGGAAATACTGGCCTGCCCAAAATGCAAAGGAGATCTTGATTTAAATCAAGAAAAGGCGGGTTTGTTCTGTCCTGTATGCCAACTGTTGTATCCTGTGCGAGACGGTATTCCTGTGATGCTGATTGAAGAGGCAGAGGTACTTGCCGACTAAAAATTCTGGGTTAATTTAGTGACGATCTTTTTTCCTAAATTTTCCAGTGCATTTACTTGTCCTTCCGCTATTTCAGTTGGGGACAGGTCAGTTGACTCGGTTTTTATGGAGTGGGTGCCGTTTAACGATTGGTTCTTAATCAACTGCTTATTGTTGCTATTCAGAGTGACTGTCAGTTTTGCTGCTATTGTGAATTTAAATACATACGAACTCGATGTAACGTCCAAAGCATAGTCACGCCTGACATATTTTGCTGAATTGATTTGAATAGTCAAAGAGAGATCGGCTAATTGGGCAGACTGAATATTGATCGCATTTCTGGAAAACTGATCGATGAGGATATCCTTCAGTAGCACATCAAGTCTGGGGGTAAAACTCCTATTCTTAATATTTTGCAAAGAAAGCGAGCGGGCATTTTCAGGCAGAGTGATCTGATTCCGGTTCAGTCTGAAGCCGCAGTTTGAAAGCAAAATTACCAAAACCATCAATAGAATCAGGATGGGATTGACATGTCGAATTTTACGGGATATTATTAACAATTGTGCTTTTAAAGATAATGAATTTCTCTGGTTCCGGCGTCAATGTTTGAAAATCTTACCGAAAAGTTAAATCAGACATTTAGAAAGCTCACCAACAAAGGTGTACTCTCTGAAAGCAATATTGCAGCATCTCTGAAGGAAGTCAAACTGGCGCTACTAGAGGCGGATGTCAATTACCGGGTAGTCAACGCCTTTTTGAAATCTGTGAAAGTGCGTGCTCTGGGAGCGGAAGTCATGAAGTCCCTGAGTCCGGGGCAGCAGTTCATCAAAATAGTTAATGATGAGCTGATTCAGATGATGGGATCTGAGAACCACGGGCTGAACCAGGTGAACAATCAGGTCACCGTGGTTTTGATGGTGGGTCTTCAGGGAAGCGGGAAAACGACGACAGCGGCAAAGCTAGCCAACAAACTGAAGAAAGAGGGCAAAAAGGTTTACCTCGCTTCGGCTGACGTATACCGACCGGCAGCGATTGAGCAGTTACAGGTTCTGGCGGGTGAGTTGCATGTGGACTGTTTTGATAGTCAAGCGGATATGAAGCCGGCTAATATTGCCTTGATGGCTCTTAAAGCAGCTGAAACAAAACTGGCTAATTACCTGATACTGGACACTGCGGGTCGACTTCAGATTGATGACGTCCTAATGGCAGAGCTAGAAGAGATCAAAGCGAAAATATCCATTCACGAAGTGCTCTTCGTAGCAGATGCGATGACCGGTCAGGATGCTGTTAACGTGGCTAAAACGTTTCATGACAAACTGGACATCACCGGCTTCATTCTGACGAAGATGGATGGTGATGCAAGAGGTGGGGCAGCGTTGTCGATTCGGGCGATCACCGGACAACCAGTGAAATTTGTCGGAATCGGGGAGAAAATCAAAGATCTGGAGCCTTTCTATCCAGACCGTATCGCTTCCAGAATTCTGGGGATGGGCGACATGGTTGGTCTCATTGAAAAGGCACAGGAGCATTTTGATGAAGCTAAGGCGGAGAAGCTTGAGGAGAGGATCAGGAAAAATACGTTTACCCTTTCAGATTTTCAGGACCAGCTTAAACAGATTCGAAAAATGGGATCCTTATCAGACATCCTGGGCATGATTCCGGGGATGGGCAGTAAAATCCCGTCAGGAGCGAATATTGACGAGGGCGCACTTGTCAAAATCGATGCAATTATCTCCTCCATGACTCAGAAGGAAAGGAGTAAGCCCAGTATAATTAATGGTTCGAGAAAACAGCGCATTTCCAAGGGGAGTGGATCAAAAGTCAGTGATGTTAATCGACTGCTGAAACAATTTGCGCAAATGAGTAAGATGATGAAAAAATTCTCATCTATGGGCAGTGACAAGAAATCAATGCGTGCATTACAAAACATGATGGGGCAAGGAGGTGGACAGGGCATGTTTTAACTGTCGACAACCCGCTTTGCAAAATCAAGCGGGTGCATGTTCATGTTGCCTGATATCTACGATGAGTCATAAGTAGATTTTTAAGATGTCCTCATATTACGCTATGAATCATATTTTTTGATTTAATTTGAAAACAAATATTTAGTCTGGAGAGCGAAGTGGTACGGATTCGAATGGCAAGAGCTGGAGCAAAAAAGAGCCCTTTTTACAGAATTGTGGCTGCTGATAAAAGAATGAAAAGAGACGGACGTTTCCTGGAAAAACTGGGAACTTACAATCCGTTAACCAAAGAGTTGATTATCAAACGGGAAAACATTGAAAAATGGCTTTCTGTTGGGGCTTCAGCATCTGAAACAGTTGCGAAGCTGTTGAACAAGGAGGGGTTTAACCTTAAAATGAACTTCACTCCGAAAGAGAAGGTGGTAAAAGAAGTGCCTAAGAAAGAAACAGCTTCGCCAGAAGCATCGGCGGCAGAATAAGTTTTAGTCACACTTTGAATGATGTGTATTCATCAGGAGAATTTCGAGCGGCTGGTAGCTTCACTCAACTGGAAACTATGGAATCCGCAGGCCTGACACAGATCGGCACTATAATCAATAGCCACGGCATCAAGGGTGAGGTGAAAGTCATGCCTATTACCGAAGATGGCGATTTGATTCACAGGCTGGATCGATTGATTATTGATGATGGGGGACAACAAAGGCTGTTCAACGTCTTAAGAGCGCGGTCTGCAAAAAATTGCTGGCTGATCCAGTTTGATGAAGTTCGCGATATGGATACGGCTAAAGGACTCAAAGGGGCTGGTGTATGCGTTGATGATAGCGAATTGAGGCCTTTGGATGAAGATGAATTTTTTATTCACGATTTGATCTCTGCAAAGGTATATTCCACTGATGATGAGTATTTGGGTGTGATCACCGGGTTTTTTGAGGCAGGAAACCAGGGGGTTTGCGAAGTGACTGATGAGAGTGGAATGTTTCTTTTTCCAGCGAGTCAGGAAGTCTTGAGAGAAATTGTTCCAGGGGAGAAGGTCATAATCAATCTTCTTCCTGGACTGCGGGATTTAAATCGATAATTTCTCCTGCAATCCTCCTTAATCAGCCGGAGACGGGTATGCACTTTATTGTTTTAACGCTGTATCCGGAAATGTTTTCCTCATTTCTTTCCAGTGGCCTCTTGAACAAGGCTCGGGAAGAAGGGACCATAGAGATTGAGACAGTCAATTTCAGAAAGCACGGTTTCGGTAAGCACAGAAGTGTTGATGCCCCTCCCTATGGGGGCGGAGCAGGGATGTTGTTGAGGCTGGAACCCATTATCGAGACACTGAACGATTGTGAAAAAGAATACCCGGGGCAAAAGCTGCATAAGATATTGATTTCGCCTCAGGGAGTCCCTTTTCACCAGAAAAAAGCGAAACAGCTTAGCCGGATGAGTGATCCGGTGGTATTGATTTGCGGTCGTTTCGAAGGATTTGATGATCGCATCCGGCACTATGTTGATGAAGAGATCAGCATAGGTGATTTCATATTGATGGGCGGTGAGATCGCATCAATGGCTATGATGGAATCTGTCAGCCGATTAATACCTGGAGTGGTTGGTAATCAGGAATCGCTCGAACAGGAGTCTTTTAACCGAGACCTGTTGGAGTACGACCAATACACCCGCCCTTTTGAATATGAGGGGCACAAGGTTCCGGAGGTGTTAGTATCCGGGAACCATCAGAAAATTAAGGAGTGGTGTCAGACAAACGCCATTCAGAAAACTCGGGGAAAACGGCGGGATATTTACCGGCGTTATCATCCAGGAGAAGACTAGTCAGTCATATTACAGATTTCATTAGATGTTTTTGTTGAATACGGTGTGTTAGGAGAGTGTAATGAGCAATATTATTGATGCAATAGAAAAACAGCAACTGAGAGATGTTCCGGCATTTGAGATCGGTTGCACGGTCAGAGTAAACTATAAAATCAGGGAAGGCGAAAAAGAACGGATCCAGCCGTTTGAAGGGATCGTGATCGCCAGACATTTTGGTGAGAAAAACCTCAAATCGACATTTACAGTGAGAAAAGTGAGTCAGGGCTACGGCATTGAGCGTGTATTCCCACTTCACTCACCAAGAGTTGAGGGAATTACGGTTCTCAAACGAGGAAGGGTTCGAAGAGCAAAATTATATTATCTTCGCAACCGTTTTGGAAAGGCGGCCAGAATCAAGGAAAAGCTGTTTTCTAAGTAAGTAGAAGATGAGCCGGCGTTCTTTCGATTCACAGACATTAGGGAAGACGGGAGAGCAAAAAGCCGCAGATTATCTGGTGAATAGCGGTTACCGAATCCGGGAGAGAAACTACCGCTGTCGAGCTGGCGAAATTGATATTATAGCTGAAATATCAGAATACATTGTTTTCGTTGAAGTTAAATCACGGCTAGAAACCCACGAGAAAATCAATCCATTGATTTCAGTGACCAAAGCAAAGCAGTTCAGACTTCGGAACCTTGGGGAAATATTTATCAAACACAGAAAAATCAAGGATTACCAGCCTCGATTCGATGTGATTGGAGTTACGTTCTCAAATGAAGATCGGTTTGAGTTGGAACATATTGAAAACGCGTTTTAGACAGTCAATCAATTAAAATAGAAGTTACAGGGATTTTTATGGCAAATCATAAATCAGCGGCAAAAAGAGCAAGGCAGAATGTGAAGCGAAAAACTAGAAATCGGGCGTTGAAATCAACTTATCGCACGGAGTTAAAAAAGTTCTTCACGTTAATCACGGAAAAAAAGACCGAAGATGCTAAAACATTGTTGCCGCATATTCATAAGGTCATTGACAAAGCCCATACCAAAGGAGTGGTTCCTAAAAAAGCGGCCTCTCGGAAGAAATCACAGGTCTCTTTGATGTTGAACAAAGCTGTTAGCGAAGCATAATTCATGCTTACTATTCAGCGTTTCACACGTGATATTTGAGTCTGAATAGTAATTGCCCAGCCTATTGGACAGAGCGGGCAAAAGCCCGATGTTTAGCTGAGTCATTTCAGAACCCGCATTAATTCCGGAGATTTCCGGATAAAAAGGCATCGTAAAACCGGTGAAAAAGGTTGAGCCTGGATATCCGGGAAAAAGCACCTCATTTTTGGACTGGGTTCTGCTGATAAGGTACAGATCGCAGCAGATACTCTGGATTTCGCAGATTGAAATTGATGCTCGAAAAAACAGGCTTTATTTCAAAAGATCAGAAGGAACAAATTCTGAAGGCTGTTGACATCGTGCAACTGATTGGCGGATATGTTCAACTCAAGCCATCGGGGAAAAACTATCTTGGTCTTTGTCCCTTCCACCAGGAAAAAACCCCTTCCTTTACTGTTTCTCCGACTCACCAGAATTACAAGTGCTACGGATGCGGCGAATTTGGAGATGCTATTCGCTTTGTCATGGATGTCGAGAATTTTCAGTTTAAAGAAGCACTTCAGTTTCTCGCGGATCGAAGTGGTGTTGAAATCAAGCTTGATCAGAGTAAAAAAGGCATGCCATCGGTTCAAACGGATGTTGGTAAATGTCTGCAACTGAGTTTCGATTATTTTCGGGATAATTTAGCCAAAGCAGGGAAAGAGTCCCCAATTCGTCGGTATATTTCAGATCGTCAGATTTCCGACCAATTGATTGACGTTTTCCAGGTGGGTTATATCGGGCCAGGCTGGACACAGTTACACCATTATTTAAGCAGTCGGAAGGTAAATACGCCAGTACAGGAAAAAGCGGGTCTTATTAAGAAAGGGGACAAAGGTGGATATTATGACCGATTGCGTGATCGGCTCATATTTCCGATTCGCGATATGCAGGGTAAAGTGCTGGGTTTTGCTGGTAGGGCCGTTGGAGATGGAAAGCCTAAATATCTGAATCCACCAGAGTCGGATCTGTATAAAAAGAGTGGTATTCTCTATGGCGAATATGAGGCGCGGAATGAAATCAGGAAAAAACGACGTGTCATTGTTGTTGAGGGCTACCTGGATGCGATACGGCTCCATGAACAGTCCTGGACTGAGGCCGTTGCCACCTGTGGCACTGCTTTGACAGTGGAGCACATCCGTTTACTGAAACGGATGGGAGCTGAAAATGTGATTCTACTGTTTGATGGCGACAAAGCCGGGATAACAGCCGCTGAGAAATCCGCGGTGCTTTTTCTGGAAAACGATCTCGACAGCAAAGTGATGATTTTGCCGGAAGGCCTTGACCCGGACGATTATTTTAAAAAGTATAGTAACGAAGATTTTAAGATTCTGCTTGACCAATCGCGCTTTGATTATGAGTTTATTATCGACAGGAAGAAAGCGGGAATTGATGGAACAGGAATTGAATACCGAAGGGCTCGTGACGAGATTTCCCAGATTGCCGATGGAATTCAGTCTGAAATCAAAAAAGAGTGGTTTCTGTCCAAGGTGGAGTCAAATTTCAAAATAGAGAGGGGTAAGCTTAGTCAAACTGACAGATATAGGAAAAACAGGGTGGCTGAAGCGACCATTCAAAATAGACCGAGTCAGCCTGTTTTGTTTGAAAAAAGCGAGTTGCCGGAAGCCGGGTTCCTACAATACCTGATTACTCATCCACAATCGATCACACTAGCACGTAAACGTGTTGTTTCAGAAGATTTCAACCGTACAGATCTATCACAGCTTTATACACGCTTTCTCGAATTAAGCGATGAGGAATTTATTTCTCTCAAGACCCAGGAGTTTCCCGGGTTTTTTGTGGAATTTAACGCATTAATCATGTTTCTGCTACAATATAAAACGGGGTATGAAGGTCCAGAAGATATTCGGAACCGGAATTCTGGATCTGAACAGGATGAAGAAATGGTGTCGTTGCGAAAGGAAAATGAAAATCAACAGAATACTTTTTCTGAAGAGTCTCTGAAAAAATTAGTACGTCGACTTAAAAAGAAACGGAAGTATGCAGATATCAAAAAACTGCAGTATACTAGTGAAGATCAGGCTAGAGCTTCTACTATGCAAATTGCTAAAAACCGAAAACGTAATAATCTCTCTGTATAGCTTGTCAGAATAATCCAATCCATCCAATGCGGATAAGCTTAGGACATTTATGAAAAAACAAGAAGAGAATAAGAAGAAAAAAGAAACTAAAAAAGCTACCGGCGAAGCATCTCAAACAGCTAAACTGAAAGCTTCGAAAAAGGCAACCAGCGAAACGCAGAAGAAGCGAGTCTCTGCTAAAAGCAAAGCAAAAGCGACTCCAGTGAATAAAAAAGAGCAGTCTGCAGCGACGGCTAAGCCGAAAAAACTGACCGCGACGGATATTGAAAAGATTATCAAAGACTTGACAGATAAAGGGCGAAAGAAAGGGTTTGTTACAGATGTGGAAATCAAGAGTATTTTTCCATCTGAACCATCGTCAAAAGCGCTGAATGCGCTCTACGATTTTCTGGCAGACAAGAATATTGAAGTGGTTGATACCATTAAGATTGTTGATCCACCCAAGGAGCAAGCCAAGCCTGCGGCTAAAAAAGCGGCTAAGTCTGTCAAGAAGGATGGAAAAGTAAAAGAAGCCATAGACAAGGGACCACAGGAGAGCACGAAGTCTGTACCAGCTAAGAAGACGGCCCCGAAAAAAGAGATAGTCCAAGAAAATGAACCTGAAGTTATTGACGCGAGTATCGGAAAACCGGATGGGGTAAAACCGGTAAGTAAGGGGAAAGGTTTATTAGCGAAGGAAGATATCGATGACGACGCGGATGATACAGGCGGGACTGAAGTAGAAGAGGATAGTGCCGATGATGAGACGGTTGAGAAAGAGGAGAAAACCACTGCCTTAAAAACAACGGCCAGCGAACAGACCTCAGATGATCCTGTTCGCATGTACCTGCGGGAAATGGGTTCAATTAAACTTCTGACTCGGGAAGGGGAAGTCGAAATTGCTAAAATGATCGAGAAAGGGCAGCATGAGATGCTGGACATTCTCCTACGTTCCGAATTGATTGTGAACTATCTTTTCGATCTGGGCAAAAAACTTAAAAATGGAAAAGCCCGGGCCCGTGATATTGTCTCTGGAATTGACGATGATGATCAGGTTATTGAAGAGGAATCCCAGGCGGAAGATCAAGTGTTGAAAAAGCTGAAAACAGCTCAAAAACACTTTGATGATAGAAACCTGTTCAAAGATAAGATCGCCAGCCAAAAAGAGGGGAAAAAGAGGAAAGAGATGGTCAACGAACTGGATGAGACCCGGTTTCTTCTGCTCAAAACATTACGTAGTATCAATTTTAATACCAAGCAAATTGATACCATGTTTAATGTGATGCTGCATCATAATGATAAGATTGACTTAACCTTTACTCAGCTGTCCAGATATCAACGTGACCTTCGGGCACCCGTTTCTCAAATAGCAGAAATTGTTGAGCAGTGGTCTGAGGATGATGTGGAAAAGTGCGAGATTATAGAAGATCAGATTAAAAAAGTCACAAAACACAGTTTTCGTGTCGCGAGACGGATACTGGAAAAAGTCCAGGCGGGGGGTCGTCGTATCGACAAAATGATCGCTCAGACGGATGTAAAGTTGGACAAATTCCGTTCTGAGATTAAAAGGTTGAAAATGGCCGAGTGGAAAGTGAGTAAAGCCAAGAGCCTCCTGGTAGAAGCGAATCTGAGACTGGTGATCAGCATCGCAAAAAAATATACCAATCGCGGATTACAGTTTCTTGACCTAATCCAGGAAGGCAATATTGGGTTAATGAAGGCCGTTGATAAATTTGAATATCGCAGGGGGTATAAGTTTTCAACCTATGCTACCTGGTGGATACGGCAGGCGATCACTCGGGCTATAG
>Ga0075122_10000233_pt1 | contig 46046 bp, 54 predicted proteins | sample AntAceMetag02UKB_FD_69790 | JGI IMG/M metagenome (GOLD analysis project Ga0075122, IMG submission 69790) | Saline lake microbial communities from Ace Lake, Antarctica - Antarctic Ace Lake Metagenome 02UKB | ecosystem: Environmental > Aquatic > Non-marine Saline and Alkaline > Saline | place... | reverse complement strand
CTTTTCTTTAGGCTTTTCTTTTTTCTCTAACTTTTCTTTTTTCTCTTTCTCCAATTCTTCTTTTTTCTCTTTCTCCAATTCCTCCTTCCTCTTCTCAAGGTCTTCCTTCCTTTTCTCAAGGTCTAACTTTTTTTGGTCTTCAGTTCTTATTTCTCTAAGTTTAAACCAAGTATACCAATTTTTCATATGGGTCGATAATCCAAAAAACATGAAGCCCACAGCCAAAAGTCCAGGAATACAAGCCAAAACTATCCTTACTTCTATCGACACATTTAGTTTAAACAATAACGAGAAAACAATTGGGAAGAATAAAAGAGCATAGGCTAATTGTGGGAAAGTTAATCCAAATACAATCTTTTCTTTGTATTCTAATTGCTGAGGTATCTCATACATTTTAAGCCCCCTTACCGACGAGAGTAGTAATTTGTTTTACGGGTCCCGATACAGCATTGGCTGCTTTGAAAATTACAAATAAGGTTAAGAAAATCGTGAACAAATTAACGAGGGCAAACCCTCCGATCATCACTAATATTTTCATTTCTGAAAACGCTCCAACTTCCAAAAACTTTGATGAAGCCAAAAGTATGATCGAATAAAAGAATGGTAATGCAATTAAAACCCCTAGATAATTTAATATCAATTTCCCGTAAGCTTGTAGTGGTTCGAAGAAATACATGAAGATTCCAATAGCGAAAAAGACCACACCCACACCCACGCAGATATATCTTAATGCTAGAAAAATTAGAGTTACGAGAAGGGTTAGAACATAAGGGATTATCAAAACTAATTCTAGCCCGATATTGCTGAAACCATCTGTAGTTACTAAAAAGAAATTTGAAGGGATTGAACTATAAACTACTGCAGTCATTGATGCAACTATCTCTAAAATTAGTGAATAAAGAAGGAAACTTGCCTGAACCAAGACCATCATAAGCATAACATTCATTAGGCTTTTCTTGGCTTTCTCTCGTTGTTCAGGAGAATATCCCGAAATTAGGAATCTGAAACCAACAACTAATAGAAGTATACCATAAAATAATGAAAGCATATAAATTATTATGGACCACGTACTTGCGAAGATTTGAATATTTACTGGTTCGATCATCAGATTATTCACCATAGCCAAAAGAGGCTTGACTGGAAGATTTAAGATATAAATAATAAAGTTGAAAAATCCCTCAACTAAACAAGTTCCTAAATTAGTAATTCCACAACCCATTATAAAAACCTCAATAGAAGATAATATTTCTTAAGAAAGGCATAGACCATATATCCAAAAACAGACATTGAAGAAAAGTCTATTAGAAAATCCTTGTTCTCGTCGCTAATTCCCAAGTTTACTCCTTCTAATTTATTTAGTTGAATAGTGCCAATTGGCTTATCCTTTATTGATTCAAAATCTCCAACAAGAGAGGCATCTCCCGAATCAATCATATCTCGGATAACGCTATTTTTTTCTGCATTAGTCCAGTCTTGGTCTTCAATGTAATTACAAACCCTATTTTCTTCTCCACTTAACCTAGTGCAATTGTAGGCAGTCGCTAAAGGTAAGACGATAGCGACTGCCATTAAAAAAACAAAAAAGGTTTTCATTTGCATTATGCCTAGCTCCCTAAGATTAGATCCACGACGAAAGGTGCCGCCCATATGACAATAAGCCCCACGATGACGTACATCACCATGTTTTTAGCTTTCTCTCGTTTGCCTGGATCTGAACCGCTTGCGATATAAGTGACCCCTGCAAAGAGCATCACTAATCCGGCAATTACCGTAGCTGCATATTTAACTAGATTGTAAATGGTTGTCAGGGGCTTTAGAATCTCTTCAAAGTCAGATTCACTTGCGGCTGCGACCATTCCGATCTGTGTCAATACGAGCAATGTTAAAATTGCTAGCGGAAGGACTTTCAGCATTTTTGGTTTAGTTGGTTTTGGTTTTTGTGCCATTGTAATATCTTCCTCAATTTCCTTTTCTTCGGATATTTTTCTCTTAAGAATAAGAAGCACGTTTTGCAAAAATCTCCTTCGGGGATATCCCTTCCACATAATGCACAGGTTTTGTTTTCCATAATTGTTCTAGATAATTTGCTTATAAATGGACTCGGAGAAAAAAATTATATAATTTTTTATGTAATATTTTCTATAAAATTTTATGTAAAAAATTTCTCCGATTTTATTTAAAGGTTTATTTCTTGAGCTGATTATGGAAGACAAAAGTATTAGCGATCTTAACGAGAAAATAATTCTTAAATTGACGGAACTAAATTTAATTCTTGAAAAGATAATCATAGAACGTGAAAAAGAACTCTCAGTTGCATATAAGTCTCGGGACTGATCTCCTAATTTTTCTAAAAAGAGAAGCGGACGAGAAAGGGGTATGTCTATCAGAGTATTGTAGGCAGAAATTAAGGGAGAATTTTTATTTTGAGAAGATGGAATCTATGTTAAGTAAATTATTGAGGAAAAATGGAATTGAATAAAATAATCCATGGAGATTGTATTCAGGTTATGAAGGAAATGCCTTCAAGGTGTGTTGATTTGATTGTTACAGATCCGCCTTATGGGGACAACGTGGCTTATGGGTGGAATAATAAGACTATAAAGAATAATGAGAACCCTTTGATTAATTGCAGGGCTTTGGTTGAGATGTATCGGGTTTTGAAATTGAATAGTTCAATTTATTTGTTTACTAATTGGAAACATTATCCGTTTTTGACGGAGTTTATCTTGAGGTATACTAAGTTTAAGATTAGGCATTTGGTAGTTTGGAAGAAACATAATTTTGGGCTTGGATGGGCTTTTAGACATCAGTACGAATTAATATTGGTTCTTGAGAAGGGTAAGCCGAAGTATAACTTGAAGAATTTTTCAGATGTTCAGACTGCGTCGCATATAAATCATAATAAGCTAAATCATCCTCACGAGAAACCCTTGGATTTGTTGAAGAAAATGATTATTCATAGTTCCGAGGAGGGTGACGTGGTTCTTGATCCGTTTGCTGGAAGTGGCTCGACGTGTAAGGCTTGTGGGGAGTTGGGTAGGAGTTGGATTGGGATTGAGTTGGATGAGAAGTGGATTAATGGAGGGAACGAATGTCATGGGGAATAATATTGTAAAATTGAGATTTGTTGAGCGTTCTGCCATATTTATAATTACGGGGTTTTTATCATATAAGTTTGTTATGAATATGCAAATAGTCATTTTGAGTTACAATCTTCTTGGTGAATTAATATTAATTACTATATGGGGTTTAATTTGGATGGGTACAAGTAGCCTGATTAGAAAACTGTTGAAGAGGAGCTTGAAGAATTGAAGAAGGACAAGAAGCTTTATTCAATGAGAGTTGATAATCAAGAGGAAGAGATTAAAGAATTGAAAAAAGATGCGATGGGGAGTAAGGAATTGGCTAAAGAATTAAGGCGAAAAGGAATAATTTGAAAGGAGTAGTCGTCCGACCACAGTGTAACATTCCATTCAATCGCGACGTCGTCGTCCGACTACAGTGTAACAATCCATTTTTTGCTATGTAACTTCGTAGTCCCTCGAAAAAAGTAACTGGTAGTTTGCTTTGTTAACTATTGTTAACGAAACTAGTTCTTTGATTACAATAATCTTTAAATAGTAATTTTCCTAACCAAACAGTAGTGAAAAAAGGAGGTGTGCCTGGGGTAACCTCCGCGTACGCCTTCTCGAAATAATAATATGATAAGATCGAAATTTCCTGGGAGAAGAAGGCGTGACATTTATACAGCAACAGCTGTAAATACAAATAAAAGAATCCTTCAGCCACATCACGTTGTTGAAAAGTTTCTTTGGTATTTATACTTTATGCAAGTGTTGTTCTTGGAGAAGGAGGGTCATAGACAATATGACACTGATAAAATATGGCACACACTTTGAAGATATCTGCAAATACTCCCGTAACTATCCTCTTGTCCCTAGGAGGATTAGGTTATTTGGCAGGAATAAACGGTGCAGGACTTCTCCTTTCATTAGGAGTAATCTTACAATTCGCATGGCTGGCTAAGTTTTTTGTATAAAAACTGACTAGTCATCAAGAATATCTTATTTTGCGACTTTAATTTTTACGTCGCATTTTCATTTTCAGACCCACCCAATCTTTACTCGATTAAAATCGCCAGATGGAGATATCTTAAATTTTGCCTTCCTTGGCTTTAGATTGTCCCCAGATATTTCTATCCCTACAATATAATTATCTTCATAAGTTACAAATTCTCTATTCCCAAAAGAAGAAAATTTAATTGTGTCTCCACCAGCACCAGATAAAAATAAATCACAAAATTCCCATCCGCCGTTTGGTGAAATATCTTTTTGTTCTCTATAAATCGGAGGTAGATTTGAAATATTAGTTATATTATCAATTTCTATTGAAGGATCAATTCTATACCCCATATCACGAGGAGCATTAGACCATTTCAAGACATCTGGTTCAAAGGTTAAATCCTTGGTAGGCGAAACAGAGATAACCTTAACGCGACAATTCTTTGCGACAGTTCCCCCTTCATTTATCACCTTTAAACGAAAAATTTTAGGCATTAAAGAACTAGTATAATAAGTAATTACATAAGGTTCTTTATTGCCTAGTCCAAACCTTATCTTTGGCCTCTGCAACCAATCAATAAAAGATTTTCCAAACAGCGCAACAAGAACTGCAAGAAACATAACAATAACAGTGGCCCATTGGGGATTTTTTATAATTGGAGTAAGCCATGAAAGGTCCATAAAAACACGAGACTCTCGTCCTATTAAAGTATTATTATACTAGAATATGTCAATTATATCTCTTTCAAAATATGAGATTTCTTATTCTGATATTCGTCTTGAGTTATCAATCCTTCATCAAGTAATTCTTTTAGATCAAGTAATTTTTCTTTTAATATTGATTTGGGTTTTTTCTTCTCGGCAGGTTCTCCTCCAGAGGGATGATTTCCAACTACAATATGATTCGCACCAGACTTAGCCCTGTGTTCTTCCATATTTCTCAATCTTTTTTTCTCTCGCCATTCTTCTTCTTTTTCCTGGGCAATACAATAAATTTTCTTTGCTTGATTCTTTGGAACGCTATCAACAATTATCTCCCCTTTCTCAAATTGAAATATCAACTTAGACCCAAAAACATGATCTGAGAGATGGACATCCACCATATCTCTCCAAAGATAATCTCGGAATACTGCCCTCAGTATTTTGGGTTCATGTTTTATAACACGTTTATTTGTAACTATAATCATATGCGGAAGAATATTAAGAACTGGTTTTTTCTGAACTGCCGAACATAAATGTTTCTCACCCTCAGTAAATAATTTTTCTGCACTCTTTAACGCTTTCTTCAAGAGGCTTTCATCTTGATCAACATTTATATTTTTACCAATTGGCATAAAAATTAGAGCTCTCGCCAGTTAATAAATCTTCTCAAAAAAACTAATCATACCCCAACCCAACCTCAACCCCACCCTATAACTCCTCCAACCCACAATCACTCACCATCCTAACGTCTCACAAGCTAATCCATCACCATCACCATCCAACCAATGAACATCATTATCAACCCCGCCACAACTCTCAAAAACGTCCTGCGCCTCCGCATGAGTTGAAAAATCCCCACAATTATAATAATTAGAACTACAAACATATTCTGAACTATCTCCACTTTCTTCCTCTTCTTCCTCTTCCGACCAAATCCCTAAATTCTTACTCTTCGCTTCTGCCTCTGCGTCTTGAATTTGAGGACAAAGTTTTGTATCTGGATTATATGGATAAGCAACAGCCCAACCATTCTCAACAATCATCTCATTAACAAAGCCTCCTTCAAAATAAACGTATCTCAGAAGTCTATCGTATCTATCCGTTTCAGACTTATCTTTTCTTAACACTACTTCTTTGTTCAAAATTAAATCTGTCAAGTAATCTTTAGCTTCATTATAATAGCCCTCATTAGTTTCGGGGGTATCAATACAAATCAACCTTACAGATTCTCCCGTACTTATCTCAATAGTATCTCCGTCAATTACTCTCGTTACTTTGATTGTATCGGGTTCTTCCCCCACTACAGAAATATCCTGTTCGGGTTCTGCTTCTTGTGAGATTACTTTTCCAGTTAAGGTATCGCTAACTTTTGAGGTTTCGGTTTCAGATTGAGGTGATGGCTCGTCTAATAATCCTATAAAGAACATTAACACAAAGAAAGTTATCGCCCCAGTTAAAATTGGGTGTCTCTTAATCCAATTTTCCTTTTTCATAGGATACTCAACAAATCAAACCTTAAAAAATTAACTAAAGAGGATTTATTTTACCGCCAGCCCATCAATCTTCCCTTCAATCCTATCCAACTGAGAATCTTGCCGAAGCTTTTTCCCAACCTAATCTATAATCAATTCCCAACAACCATTATCCCTCTTTCCTTCATCATACTAGCCAACTTCCCAACATTCCCAAAATTTTCTCCAACCAATTTCCTCATAATCTCTGACTGTTTTCTAATTGCATCAAATTCCTCTTTTAATATTTCGTAATCTTTTTCAGTTTTCAACAATCGATTCTCTAATTCCGTCTTCGTAGTATCGATTAAAATATCTTCCTCGCTAATTGTGTCTTTCATACCGAGCATTTCGCTGTAATAATGAATCTTGTCGGATTTCTTCCAGCCGAATCTAAACTTTAATGCCGATTCTGATTTATATCTCGGCAACCAATAACAGCAGGAGATATGTCTAAAGTCATACATTGTTAAATCTGAATATTTTTGTCCTGCGAGGCTTTTCACTTCTCCGAAAAGCTTTCCCGAAAGTCTTTTGAGGTATCTATTTGTAACGGAGGGACAAATATCGAACAAATAATCCTCCTCCGATAATTTTTTGACTTGAATATACTCTCTTACTAATTCTGAACAAAGCATTAATTTAATCCTTCTACCAAAAGTTTTACTAACTTCGTCTCGGATATTTAGCTCCTTGCAGTCTTTTAATAAATCTGAGACTTTAATGTTTACTAATTCAGTAGGCGATCTTATTCCGGAATCGAATAAAAACATAATCAAAACTTTGTAATTATATTTGGCGTTTTCGCACATTTGTCTAACTTGACCCTCGTCTAGATATACCCATTGGGGCTTATCACTAGAGCAATCAAGGTCTTCAGTTATATCTAAGATTTTTATGCCTTGTTTCCTATTGACCTTTATGTGCCAATTCCAGAATGCCTTGATTATTTTAACAAAATCAACAACAGATCGATAAACTCCTCCGTCGACTCTCTTGATTTCTCCGCTTCGCATCTTAGAGAAGAAGGTAATTACCTGATGCTCTGTTAAATCTGTTAAACATTTTATTTTATAATATTCTTCAAATCTCTTTGACATAAAAATCATTCGCTGTTTTAGGTTATTCAAACGGATATAACTCCTAGAACCTTTCGCACTTTTCCTCGATACATTCATACCTAGCTCCATATCAAAAATATATCTTAGAATTAAGCCAGAATTTTCTCTAGTGATTCCTTCGATGTAGCCAATCTTATCGATTTGCTCTTTCCATGCTTCATATTTTTCCTTGTGTTTGTATGGGTCTCGTTTCATATCTTGTCAAGTTAGATCATCTTAAAAGATAATCTGTATTGATTCGTTATAAAAAGTAGCCCCTAAGGGATGCCAAGAAGGTATTACGCCCCCACCGGGATTTGAACCCGGGTCGCTGCCGTGAAAGGGCAGTATCCTTGGCCACTAGACTATAGGAGCATATGTTTAAACATGGATTTTGATTTTTAAAGGTTGCTATATGTCGTCCCCATCACCTCCTGACAGGCAATACAAAGACATAAAAACCGTTCTTTCCCCCTAGGATTATGGTAGCGGAGACAGAAAACCCGCAAATCAACGACCTTATTTTCAAGGAGTTGATAAAAAGAGGATACTCTTTAGAGGGAAATACGCGAATTTGGAATATCGCCGATTCTAAACTATGGTACTTAACACCAGACCAAGCCCAAGCATTTCTAGATTTGGAATCTTCGGCAGACTATCAAAAAGACGTAATCCAAAAGGAAATAGATTTAATCAATGGAAACATCAAGGAAATCGTAGAAAAAATCGGAAAAGACAATCTCAATATTATTGACCTCGGATGTGGTGACGGAAAGAAAGCAGTAATCTTCACAGAACATTTCAAGGGAAAGGTAAAACTAAGATATTGCCCAATTGACATCAGCGGTTACATGGTAAAAAAAGCAATAGCGAAAGTAAGGGATGCCGATATCGGAGAGGTAGTAGAATTCCAATGGAACATCTCAGATTTCGAAAACATAGAAAACATCTCGCTACTTTTAAGACACGGAGACTTCAAGAAGAACTTAACATTACTTTTAGGGAACACTTTAGGTAATTTCGAAATCAACGAACTTCTTTACCAAATCCGAAGTTCAATGAAAGGTGGAGATTTCATATTAATCGGAAACGGACTAGACAATCGAAAACCAGACGAAATTTTAAATGCATATGACAACAGTTTCCTAGACGAGATGCTCGTAAAGACCCTCACACAAATAGGATTAAAAGAAGATAATTTAGAATATGGTGCACGATTCAAAAATTCTCGAGTCGAAATGTATTATACAATCAAAGAAGACTGCGATATATCTTTCTTAGGGAAAAAAGTCCAATTCAGCGCAGGGGATCAAATTATCGTCGCTGTCTCCTATAAATATAACCACACTGATTTCATTAGCTTCCTAAATCTCTACTTCGATGACGTAATGGCTAAGGTATCTGAAGATGGTTCATATGCCCTAGCCCTTTGTAAAAAGTGATTCACAAGTAATCTTTTAAATACCTCTTTCCCTTATTTTTTAATGAGAGCTCGTAGCTCAGCCAGGTAGAGCGCTGGTCTTATATGAGTGAAATTCAATTGAATTTCATCAATTCTTCACTCGAAGAATGCCAGTGGTCAAGGGTTCAAATCCCTTCGAGCTCATTTGAAGCCTTGACAGTCAAGGGCGAGCATCTTTGCTCGAATTTTCCCCGCGAAGCGATTGGAAAATTTTAGAGTGAAGTGTGAGTAAAATCCCTTCGAGCTCATAAAGAATCGTCAAACAAATAAAGTTTTGAAGGAATATAATCAATCCCCTGTTGGTTGTAAACCCTTATTCTAGTGATTCCATTACTAATAGAAAACAATCCCCTATCAATATTAAAATTAGCGTGAATCGGATCCATTTGGGCTGGAGGAAGTCCAGAGTCCAATGCCTTGATTAGGGCAGCCTCCTTCGATTCTTGCCAGGTCATAAAATCAACCATATTAAAATAAGGTACCTTCTCCGCCGCATACAAAGAATATATTTCTGGGACAGTTCCATTCCGCCACATTTCAGCTGTCGTAATAACTTTAACTTTATCAAAGCCTTCCAAATTTTCAACCAAGTCTCCGACATCAAGATAAACCTTCGAACCATTTTCAAATTTAGCCAAGGCCCCTCGCGCATTTCTCAATCCTTCCATAAAATCTCTCCATAAAAAACATATAAAAACCTTCTTATCACCCTAATTTTATGTTACTCGGCTTAGTCGGAAAACCTTCATGTGGAAAATCAACATTCTTCAAGGCAGCAACGCTTGCAGATGTCCTTATCGCTTCTTACCCTTTCGCAACAATAAAACCAAATCACGGAATGGGTTATGTTCGAGTAGATGCTCTTTGCAAGGAGCTAAACACAAAATGCAACCCAAGAACCGGCTTCTGCACAGGCGAAACACGATTTGTCCCAGTAGAACTAATGGATGTAGCAGGTTTAGTCGCGGGAGCTTCAGAAGGAAAAGGATTAGGGAACAAATTCTTAGATGATTTAAGACAAGCAGATATGTTCATTCAAATCGTAGATGTATCCGGAACAACAGACATTGAAGGAAAGGAAGGAACTGGAGACCCTATCGAAGATGTAAAAATGTTAGAGAATGAATTGAATAAATGGTATGAATCAATCTTCAGAAAAGTATGGGACAAACTATCAAGAACAATCCAATCAACGAAGCAAAACTTTCCTGAGGCCGTCGCAAAACAATTTTCTGGATTGAGAGTTTCAGAGGAAGATGTAAAGGAAGTTTTGATAAAATTAAAGCTTAATCCAGAACAGCCAACAACCTGGTCCGAAGAAGATTTAGCAAAATTTACCGAGACATTAAGACATCTTACAAAACCAATGCTAATCGCAGCAAATAAAATAGATAAGCCCGAAGCAAAAGAGAATCTAAAAGAACTAAAACGAGAGTTTCCCCATATGCTAATCATCCCCTGCTCCTCAGATGCCGAGCTTTCACTAAGACAAGCTGCAGACCACGGACTAATAGACTATATCCAAGGTTCTTCAAGTTTCAAAATTAATGAAGATAAAGTAAATGAAAAACAAAAAACGGCATTAGAATCTATTCAGAAAAATGTATTAGATATCTTCAGTTCAACAGGAGTACAAGAAGTTCTAGATAAGGCCGTATTTGATTTATTAAAATACATCGCGATTTTTCCAGCTGGTTCAAAACTCGCAGACAGCAAGGGAAACATTCTCCCCGATTGCTTTTTACTTCCCAAGGGTTCCACCGCATTAGATTTCGCTTATCATCTCCACACAGACATCGGAGATAAATTCATAAAAGCAATCGACGTCAGAACAAAACAACCCGTCGGTAAAGACCATGCATTAAAGAACCGAGACGGTATAGAAATTATGACTAGCTAAAAATATAGTATATCAAGCGAACAAAGCTTTTTATGACTATGGGTTTCCATCAATTATTTCTCATCACAACCTTTCTTTTAAACAAAATAGATTTTAGAAACAAAATGGCAAATCATCTAATAGAATCTCAACAATTTGACAAAGAACGTCTAATGAAACTTTTCAAAAGAGCAAATGAACTTAGGGCATTCTCAAGCGATTCTCTTAAGGGAAAGGTATTGACAACATTATTTTATGAACCGAGCACAAGGACGAGATTAAGTTTTGAATCCGCAATGTTAAAGATGGGTGGAAAGGTTATGGGAACTGAAAATGCTAAAGAGTTCTCTTCAGCAGCAAAAGGCGAATCTTTAGAGGATAGTATTCGGGTAATTGCAAGTTATTCTGACGCTATCGTAATGAGACATAGCGAAACCGGATCGGCAGAAAAAGCGGCAAAGGTAAGTCCTGTACCAATTATCAATGGCGGGGATGGGAAAGGACAACATCCAACTCAAGCACTCTTAGATGCATACACAATTTATCGAGAATTCGGTAGATTAAACAATCTAAAAATTGCAATGGTAGGGGATTTAGCCTCTGGAAGAACTGCAAGGTCTCTTTGTTATCTCCTCGGAAAATTCTCAGGAATTGAAATAATTTTTGTTTCCCCAGAAAATCTAAAGATGAACGAAGACATAAAAGAATATCTTAAACGACACAATATCTCATTTCAAGAAAAAGATAATCTGGAAGAAGTGCTTTCAGAGGTAGATATTGTTTATATGACTCGGATACAAAAAGAAAGAATCAGCTTAGAGGATTACGAAAAAGCTAAAGGAAAATTTGTAATCAATTCTTCAAATATCTATCTCCTCAATAAAAATTCCAGAATAATGCATCCCCTCCCACACCTCGAAGAGATAGAAATTCCAATAGAAATTGAGAACGATAATCAAAGAGTGGCATATTTCCGCCAAGCGGAAAATGGACTTTATATCCGAATGGCACTTCTCGAAGAAATGATACTAGGCTAACTAAAAACTTATAATCTAAAAACAACTCAATAATACATGAGGCTAAATGTTAGGGTCCAGCCGAGTTCTGGAAGACAAGAGATAAAAAAAATTTCGGAAAGTGAATATAAGATATTCTTAAAGAAGACTCCTGAAGATAATAAAGCAAACAAAGAATTAGAAAAACTTTTAAAGAAACATTTCAAAAAAGAAGCAAAAATTATTCGAGGATTCACCTCTAAAAATAAAGTGGTAGAAATATGAGTCGGGGATTAGAGTGTTATTTTGGAACTGATGTATGGACTGGATCAGTAAGAATGCTGGCCCCAAATTTATTCGCCGCAGAAGTATATAACACTCCTGAAGGTATTAAAACAATAAAAACAATCACAGATCCCGATTTAATTAATGAAATGTCTCAAATGATTATTCAAAATAATTTACCTTATAGGGAGGCGATAATCTCAGATGATATACATAAAGATTATGTTTCTAAAAAAGTTGTGAAAAAAATAAAGAGATATCTTGCTGCTCAGGAAATTGAAAAAGCTGGAAAGAAAGTCTGGGGATATTGTTGGGCAAGAATAATGAATTACATGGGCGAAACTGAGGAAATTCTTGAATCTACAGATAATTTAGAAGTAGGTAAATGGGAAAAAAGGGAGATGGAGCCAGTTCTAGCCCATTGTTATAAGGTAAATAATAATTACGTTTTCAATGTTCCAGATAACCTCTTTGCTGTTTTAACTACTGATGGAGAAATAAAAACAGATCTGCGTCCAGAATTTATTCACACTGGGGCAAGAAGTCACTATCTTTACCACAAAGACAAAACCAAAATAATTCCATTCACCCTTTCTCGAAGGGCATTAGATGATTTAGAAACGGCTTGTTTTGAAGGCGATAAAGTTTTAAGAGATGACATGATTAAAGATATGGTAAAATGGGCAATCCCCTTATTAAAAGAAAAACATGGCGATTAAATATTATCCTGCAGAAGATATCCAAGTGATAGCTGAAGAAATTGTTGAGAGACTTAACTGGAACCATATCCCTTTGGAGCATGTCGCATTTATCAGAAGCAGGGGTTCAGCCGCAAGACGAACTATCGCGAGATGTCACGCCCTAGGTAAAGCAATGCAAATAGGGATGGGACGAAAAAAAGGATTTTATCTTATAGAAGTGATCTCGGAGAAATTCGATAGACTTCCTGTTGATGAACAATTAAGAGTGATCATCCACGAACTAATGCACATCCCAAAATCTTTCGGGGGAGGATTCATTCACCACGACAAGGTCCACGAGGCATCTGTCGAACATACTTACAACCATTACTGTAATCTAAAAAAGAAAGAAGAAGACGACGATATAGAATGGTTATAAAAAAGATAACCTATTTCATCGAGGGAAAAAGGAAAGTGATTGAAGTCAAATTATGCGATACTATCTTGAAAAAATTATTTGGATTAATGTTCCGTAGAAATTCTCCCCCACTTTTATTTATATTCAACAAAGAGAAAAAACTTTCTATTCATTCTATCTTCTGCAAACCATTTACAGCGGTTTGGCTCGACGATAAAATGCGAGCAACCAGGGTTCTTGAAGTTGATAACTGGAAAACAAACCTCTTCGGAAGAGGCAAGTATCTGTTAGAGATTCCAAGAACCACCACACAATGACGAATCCTCGACGGGAAATATCCTAATCACAATAGAAACATTTAAATAGAAAATTGATTTATGAAACATATCCTACTAACTAAGAGGTGAAAAGGAGGTTAAAAACATGGGAAAAATTATTGCAAAAAAAGTTGTCGCACGAAAATCTGGATTTCTATATTATGTAGACGGAAAGGGAAACGTTTGCGAAGCTAAGATGGCTCGAGGTGGTAAGAAGAAAAAGAAAGCCGCTAAGAAACCAGCAAAGAAAAAAGTAGCTAAAAAGAAACCAGCTGCTAAAAAGAAAAAGAAGAAGTAAACCTTCACAATTATTATTAATTTTTTATTTTATCATACTCAATGAATCTCCCCTGTAGGGAGCTTGGGAGATTCATTATTTTTTATTCTCAAAATTATCAATCGCCTTTCTTAATGCGTCAGCAGCGAGGTTAGAACAATGAATTTTTATCGGAGGCAATTGACCTAACGCGGCAGCCACGTCCTTATTAGTAATCTTCTTAGCATCTTTCAAACTTTTTCCTTTCGCAAGTTCAGTCGCCATAGAACTAGTAGCTATAGCTGCCGCACATCCCATCGTCTGAAACTTAATATCTTTAATTTCTCCATCCTTAATTTTCAACATAATCTTCATCACATCACCACAAGAGGGATTTCCGACAGTAGCTTCAGCATCAGGATTTTTCATCTCACCCATATTCCTCGGGTTCTTGAAATGTTCTAGAACATTCTCATTGTAATCAACATTAATTACCATTATTCAATTCCTTCAATAATTCATCAACGTCAACACCATGGGCCTTCGCACCGTTCTCGATAGTCTCGAACTGCGCCATAGGGCAACCGCCACAAAACAATCCTCGCTCAGCTAACTTTTCAGCAGCACCTTGATCTTCAATAATTAATTCCGCAAACGTCATATCTTTTGTAATCTTCATTTTATGTCCTCCAGTTTAAATGGGCTAATTTCTCTCAGTTTTTCAACCTTTTCCCTAATCTTCTCAACAACAAAATCCGCTTCTTTCTCACTAATCTCTCCTAAAGTCAAACGCAAACTTCCATGAATATACAATTCCTCAACACCAATAGATTTCAAAACATAACTCTCAGCCAACTTAGTAGAAGCACAAGCCGAACCAGTTGAAACATAAATTCCCTCGCCATCTAACATCAACATTAGACTCTCACCTTCAATTCCATAAAAAGAAATATTAATATTATTGTAAACTCTTTTCTCCATAGAACCGTTTATTTTAGCTCCTGGAATTTTCAAAAGCTCATCAATCATCTTATCCCGACTTCCCATTATCTTAGCCTTATCAACCTTAACGTCCAAAGCCGCAGCTAATCCCACAATCCCCGGAACATTCTCAGTTCCACTTCGAATCCCCCCTTCTTGTCCACCACCAGACATAATAGCAGAAATCTTAGTCCCTTCCCTAACATACAGAAACCCAACACCCTTCGGCGCATGAATCTTATGTCCAGAAACCGACATCAAATCAACATTCGTCAAATCAAGTTTAATCTTAGTAAATCCCTGAACAGCGTCGGTATGAAAATAAACACCTTTCTTCTTACAAACCTTTGCAATCTCTTCAACCGGCTGAACAGTTCCAATCTCATTATTAATATGCATCACAGAAACAACCAAAGTATCATCCCGAATCAGTTTCTCAATTTCCTTAACGTCCACTACACCCTCGCTATTAACGCCAACATAATCAATCTCATATCCCCACCTTTCCATAAATTTACAACTCTCCAAAACAGAAGGATGCTCAATAACAGATGTTACAATATGTTTCTTATCAGGATTAGCCAAACTCAAACCATCAATAGCCAGATTATTAGACTCAGTCCCGCCAGAAGTAAAAACAATTTCAGAAGCGTCACATCCAATATATTCAGCAATCTTTTCCCGAGCTTTCTCCAATTCCCTCCTAGCATCTCGACCAATTGAATACTGCGAAGAAGCATTACCATAATTACTAGTAAAAAATTCACAGACCTTCTTAGCCACAGCTTCATCAACTCTCGTCGCAGAAGCATTATCCAAATAAATTTTCTTCATCTTAATACCTCGGCTTACAATCACAATAATTTAATACGTCTTTATTATATTTTTTACAGACATCACAAGAACATTTTTTATCCTTCATATATTTTAAAATTCTCTGCATCTCACCCAAAGCCTCCCTCGGATTCTTGGTAATGACTTTCGCAGATTTCACAATTTCTTTTTTAACTTCAGGACTTAATTTTATCTTATTTGCTCGTTTATTAGATAAATATTGAGAAACTGCAGCTTTACTAACTCCCAAAACACCTCCAGCTTTTTCATAACTCATCTCATGTTTTCGCGTCAATTGCTTCGCTAATTCTTTCCGAATCGCCGGAATGATATACCAAACTTCTATTTCCTGGGGTAACAAATACATGTTAACTATAGTGAACATTCCTTTTTAAAAATTACGGTTACAGCGTTAACCAGAATCAAGATACACTTATCGCTTGAACAGGACATCCAGCCTCAGCTTCTTTCTCGCAAGTCAATTCCTCAACTTCGGGTTTTACTGGATGAGCCTTACCATCAGTCAACTTAAAAGAAACAGGACATATAGCCTCGCAAGCGCCACAGCCAATACATTTTCCCTGATCAACCACTATTGTGTGAGCCATCAATCACCTCCACATCAATTTCATTATCGTTAATTTTGAAAGATTCCTGTTCAATCCCCAGAGTATTCACCGAAGTACCGGTTATCACATTTCCCGTAACATTCGACATAAACGTCAAACCTACCAAAGCCCCTATAATCACAAGAATTCCCACGATAATCCAAATTATCTTTTTTAAATCCATAAACAAAACAGTCTAGACATATTTATAAACTTAATCCAATTAAACAAAATATGGTAGCTACATTAATCTGGGTCGCAATCGCTGTAGTCGCAGTCCTAGTTTTCATATTCTTCATGTACTACAACCGGTTCGTAAGGCTATCCGCCCAAATCAACAATTCCCTAGCACAAATCAATGTCCAATTAAAAAAACGTTCCGATCTAATTCCTAATCTTCTAAGCTCTGTAAAGGGTTACATGAAACATGAGAAGGGTGTAATCAAAGAAGTAACTGAAGCAAGAAAAGCTCTGGTCGGCGCAAAAGGCGTAGAAGACAAAATGAAAGCGGGAAACCAATTACAATCAGCCCTTAAGTCAATTTTCGCAATCGCTGAAGGCTACCCAGACTTGAAGGCAAACACAAACTTCTTACAATTACAACAAGAATTATCCGCCATCGAAGACAAGGTAGCTTACGCAAGACAATACTACAATGACGGAATCATGTCCTACAACGTTATGACCACAGTAGTCCCTGGAATGTGGTTCGCTAAGATGTACGGATTCAACAAGAGAGAATACTTGAAAATTGCAGAAGCAGAACGAGCAGTGCCCAAGGTTGAATTCTAAAATACATATCACAATATAGTATAATTAAACATATATGTTACAGTATATAGATTAAAATGGAACAAGCAAGATTATCATTTCACGAAGAAATACGAAAAAATAAAATAAGCTCATTCTTCCTAATCGGAATTGTCCTAATCGTCCTCCTGGCCCTAGTCTACTCAATAGGATTCATCATGGGTGGCGACTATTTCTTCATAATCCTAATCTTCGGAACAATAATCGCAATCATCTATGTCACGGCAGGTTATTACAAGTCCGCAGATCTAGCAATCGCCTCAGTCAATGGGAAAAAAGCAACAGGCCCAGAATACCGGCAATATAACGACATCGTAGAAGGACTCTGCTTGGCCTCAGGACTTCCAAAACCAAAGCTCTATGTAATGAAGAACCAACAAATCAATGCATTCGCTTCGGGCCGAGATCCGCAACACGCAGTAATCTGTGTAACTGATGGGGCAATAGAAAAGCTTTCCAAACATGAACTCGAAGGCGTCCTCGCACACGAACTCTCACACATCGCAAACTACGACATCCGTTTCATGACTTTAACCGCAGTCCTCGTAGGAATGATTGCAATCATCTCACAAATTTTCCTAAGAACCCTTTTCTGGTCCTCAATAACTGGCAGGGGAAGTAGCAGAAACAACAATAACACTGTATTAATGATAATCGGAATCGCACTAGCAATTCTCGCACCAATCGTAGTCGCACTCGTCCAATTAGCAATCTCACGAAAACGAGAATTCGCCGCAGATTCTTCCGCAGTAAAATTCATGCGAACACCAACAGGTTTAATCGGAGCACTAAGGAAAATAAAAGACAACACTCCTATGAAAGTCTCCGGAGCAGTTGCCCCACTTTTCCTAGCAAAACCAACAAAAGAAAAAGAATGGTTCCAAACGCATCCGCCGTTAAGCAAAAGAATCGCAAGATTAGAACGAATGTAACCCAAAAACTTAAAGCTTCTAAATTCCTTAAATATCTATGAAAAAAGAGTGGTATATGTTTACAGTCGTAGCTATCATCACAATATTCCTAATAACTGGAGTATACTTAAAATCTCCAAGGGCGGGGGATACTCTCGAACTACCTTTCGTAGAAGTCCAAGAATACGAAGGCAAAGACCTTTCTTCATTAAACGACTTTCGAGAAAACTCAATCAAAGGCCCACAATATATCAATATAGAAAATTATAAACTTGAAGTTTCAGGACTTGTAGAAAATCCGATAGACCATTCTTACGGGGATGTGTTAAAACTCCAAAATTATTCCAAGATAATAACTCTCTATTGTGTTGAAGGTTGGGACGTAACAATTCTCTGGGAAGGAATTATCCTAAGAGAACTATTAGAACAATCAAACCCATTACCTGAAGCAACCACAATAATTTTCCATGCAGAAGACGGCTACACTACAAGTTATCCCATTGAATATATTATGGAACAAGACATTATGATTGCACATCGAATGAATAATCAAACAATGCTTCCCGAAAGAGGTTTCCCATTCCAGCTAGTCGCCGAAGACAAATGGGGATATAAATGGATCAAATGGATCACAAAAATAGAATTTTCAACTGAAGAGGATTACGAAGGGTTCTGGGAAAGCCGGGGATATTCTAACACTGGAAACTTGAATGAAAGTTCTCGAAGCTGATTAACAAAACCCTTTTAATACACAAATATTTACTAAGCTTTACCCAATTTCAAAAAATCATAAGCTGTCTTCGCCGCTAAAACTCCATCTGCCGTAGCTGTAATCGTCTGCTTGAACGGGTTAGCCGCCCCATCGCCAGCAGCATAAACACCTTTAACCGAAGTTCTCCCGACCCCATCAACAATAATATATCCACCCTCATCTGCTTTAAGATTCAACCCCTGAAAAATTTCCGTCATCGGAGTAGAACCAATCTCAATAAAAACCGCATCAACAGCCAAATTATCATTAGCTAACTTTTTACCTATGGAAGATTCCAGTTTCAAACCGGAAACCTTTGTATCTCCAACAATTTCAACGGGCTTAGAATTATAAATAATCTCAATATTTTTCCTCCCCAAAACCTTCTGAAGATTAATCGGCTCTGCCCTCATCTTTTCCTTCCGATAACTAATATAAACTTTTTTACAAATATCAGATAAATAAATCGCAGATTTCGCCGCAGCATCCGCGCCACCAATAACAGCTACAGTTTTACCCTTGAAAAAATTACCATCACAAGTAGCACAATATGAAACTCCCTTTCCAGCAAACTCTTCCTCACCAGGAATCCCCAACTTCCTATGCTCCGAGCCAAGACCTATAATCAACGCCTTCCCCTCATATTTCTTATCCCCCACCATAGCAACAAAACCACTCTTCGCTTTATTCAACTTATCAACATTACCCATAACAAAAACCGCACCAAAATCCTTAGCCTGTTTCTCGAAGGTTTCCATCAAAGCCTGGCCAGTACCTATATGTCCTGGATAATTCTCAATCGGCCCAGAATAACTAGTTGCCCCGCCAATCAACTTTCCAATTATCACTGTCTTAAGACCATACCTCCCCGCATAGATCGCCGCAGCCATCCCCGCAGGTCCAGTCCCAAGAATCATCAAATCATAAATCCCTTTCACCATATCTCAACCAAAGATTAGCTCTTTTTATATTTATTCCTCGGAAAGTTTAAATAACTCAAATAGCTATTTCATATATGGATGCAAAAAGGAAGTTAGAGTTAATCAAAAGGAACGCCGCAGAGGTTTTAGGAGAAGACAAAATCAAAGCTTTACTCAAAAAGAAACAGCCAATAGTCTATTGTGGTTATGAACCTTCGGGGGATTTACATATAGGACATTATGTAACAATTCTAAAGCTCAAAGATTTCGAAGATGCCGGATTCAAGGTAAAAATATTACTCGCAGATTGGCATGCTTGGTTAAATAAAAAAGGCGATTGGAATTTTATCGGAGATCAAGTTAAAAAATGGGAGAAAGCCTTTAAAAAGATCGGATTAAAAAATCCCGAAATAGTTGTAGGAACCTCTTTCCAAAGAAAACCTGAATATTTTGATGACGTTCTTTCATTATCTGCAAATTCTACATTAAACCGAGGACTAAGGGCAATGCAAGGCGTTGCAAGAGATATTGATCATGCAAAAGTCACACAATTATTCTATCCCTTCATGCAAGTAGCCGACATGAAAGCCCTAAAGGTTGATGCCGTAGTTGCCGGGATGGAACAAAGAAAGATCCACATGATTGCAGTGGAAAGTCTAAAAGATATAAATTATCCCGTACCTGCATTCATTCACACTTCGTTAATCCCCTCTCTGAAAGGTGCCGATGTGGGAAAAATGTCTTCATCAGAAGCTGGAGGATTAATCTCAGTAAAAGATTCCTCTGAAGATATTAAAAAGAAAATCTCTAAAGCATATTGTCCGGAAGGAGAAGAAAATCCAGTATTAGATATCGCAAAAATTTTAATCTTTCCAGTTTTTGAAAAATTAGAAATCTCGCGTCCAGAAAAATTCGGAGGAGATATAACTTACAATAGTTACGAAAATTTAGAAAAAGATTTTTTAGATAAAAAGTTACATCCTATGGATTTGAAAAACGTCGTCGGTGAAAAACTGGCAGAGATGTTCAAGAAACTCCGTTAACACTATATCCCAAACATTTATATATTTCCTATTCTTAATTCAAGTATGCAAGCTCAAAGAAGGATGTGTACATGGAATTCTTATACCTCTTTAGCTCACGCTGTCTTTAATCTGATTAAGTTCTGTTAATGACGCGACATTACCCCTTTTCTATGAAACAGAAAATGAATGTCGCTATACAGGCATATAACTCTAAAAAAATTCACGAAGACTGTTTATCTTGCGGTTACAACATCGTCCACCCTCTTTGTCCCGAATGTATAGCCAAAGGCTTCAAACAATGGTTGTTGCGCTTTCCAAAAGACGAAGCAGATCTTCGAAAGAAAGTAAACAAATTCCTAAAGACTCATAAAGACACAGACGGCCATTCAAAAAAATGCGCATCATGTGGGAAGCAAAACGTCCACACATGCCCTTACTGTTTCACCGAATATTTATATGGAATAACAAAGGAAGCAGGACTAGGTGTCCGAGCACTATCTGAGTTCTTGTTCATCTTCAACTTTGATTTCGAACACAATGGATATTCACGAGAATTAGAGGCCTTTGGAGGATACTAACTCAACTTTTAAAAGCGCAAATCTTCTTCTCTAATCATGAAAAAAGCGTTAGTATTGTACTCTGGAGGTCTCGATTCTCGGTTAGTTGTACGTATGCTCCAAGACCAAGACTATAAAGTTGAAGCATTATATTTCGCACTCCCATTCGGATGCAGTTGCCCAAGTTGCAAAAAAATGGACAACCTAAAATTAACAATCCTAGATGTAACAAAAGAACCATTACTTTCCGAATATCTTTCAATTCTAAAGAAACCCAAGTATGGAACTGGTTCAGGAATTAATCCTTGCATCGATTGCAAAATCTTCATGTTCAAAAAAGCAAAAGAATACGCCGACAAGCATGGCTACGACATCATCGCGACGGGTGAAGTGCCAGGACAACGGCCAATGTCTCAAACAGCCTCAGGACAAGGGAGAATAGATAAAGATATCGGATTCAAGATTACAAGACCCTTAGCAGATGCAGGATTCCATGGCCGTTCAAGAAAAATGCAAATGGCCCTAGCAGAAAAGTACAAGATAAAATATCCGAGTCCTGGTGGCGGATGCTTCCTTTGCGAAAAAGAACCTGTGGCAAGATTAAAACATCTTCTAAAAAAAGATCTAATCACAGAAGAAACATTACCATTAACAATGATCGGAAGACACTTTTACATTGATGGAATTTGGTTCGTAGTAGCAAGAGATGGACTAGAAAGCGGAATCATTGACAAATTCAAAACAATTCTAGAAGGAACAAAAGGTAAACCAACAATATACTTCTCCAATAAAAAAGGAAAGGAAAAATCTTTAGAACTCCAAGAGGCTTATTCAACTGGCTCCGAAGATCGAGCGAAATTCGAAAAGGTGAAACTATGAGTAAAACAGTCTGGACATTTACAAACCAAAAGGAACTAAACAAGTCAGAATTCATAGACTACTTTGAAAGAAAAGTTTTCAGAACAATCCGTAAAAACGAGATGCTACCTAAAGACAGAATTATAAAATTAAAAAAATCTACAGATCTAAACACCACAGTCCTAAAAAAAATAATCGAGAAAAAGTTCGAAGTCAAGTTTAATACAAAACCAAATCTCTCTGCAGAAAACTTATCCCAAGAAGCCGAAGATATTTTCAAACAGATTCTAAAGGGTGACTTCAAAAAACATATTAAGAAAAACGCACCCTTAGCACAACTCTCCGATAAAGAAATCGAACTCTATTCAGAACTAACAAACGTTAAAGGAACAAAACGAAAACAGGATGAAAAAATCCAATCTTTATTCGATAAATTTCTAAAGAAAAACCAAGACTTAGAACTTAACGTTGTGAAAGCTATCGGCCAATTGAATTAAGCTCCCTAATAACCTTCTTTAACTCTCTAAAATCCTTGATGATATGATCAGGCTTCTCTTTCTTAATAGTCTTCAAATCAGACCACGCACACTTATTGTGAATCGCAACAGCATAACATCCAGCATCTCGCGCATACTCCATATCGCTAAACCGGTCCCCAATATAAATCGCCTCATGCGGTTTAATCTTCATCTTCTTAAACAACTCAACCAACAAATCATCCTTATGCGAAAACTTATCTGCCCCATAAATTTTCTTAAACAATCCTTTCAATTCCAACCTCTTTATTGAAGCCCGAACAAAACTTCCCTCCGCATTAGAAATAACAATCAACGGATAATCCTTCTTCAAATCCCAAAGCGGCTTCATCGAAACACACAATTTAATCTCGCCATCTTTCGCACCCTTAGTAAAATGCTTATAGAATCTCTTCCGCACCGAATCCAAGTGTCCCGGATCCAATCCCAACTCTTTCAAAATAATATGCATCCGATTCCCCATCAACTCCAACAACTTATTCTGATTAAACTCAAAACCATACTCATCAAGTGTCCGAACAATCGACTTAAAGGCAAGGCCATGAGAATCACTTATCGTCCCATCAAAATCAAAAAATATCGCTTTTATCACCATAACTCCCCCAAACAAATCAACCTTATAAAATTATTTAATATATCCGCCTTTCTGCAGATTCCACAATTTCTTGTATTCCCCTTGCTGATTAATCAATTGCCTATGCGTCCCAACCTGAACAATCTCACCCTTCTTCATCACAATGATCTTATCCGCATGCATGATAGTTGACAACCTATGTGCAATCATAATCGATGTACGGCCTTCCATAAGCTTCTCAAGGTCCTTCTGAATCTCATGTTCCGTCTCGCTATCAAGCGCACTCGTAGCCTCATCCAATACCAATATCTTCTTATTAGCCAAAAGCGCCCGAGCAATTGAAACCCTTTGCTTCTCACCGCCAGACAACTTAACTCCCCGTTCACCCACAATCGTATTCTCTTTGTGTGGCATGTCCTGAATTATATTATCCAACTGCGCAAATTTGATCGCCTTCCGAACTTCTTCCTTAGTAGCCGAAGGATTCGAGAATTTAATATTATTCCAAATAGTATCATCAAACAAAACCGCTTCCTGCGGAACAATCGCCATCCCGCTACGAAGAGACTCTTGCTTGAAATCCCTTATATCCTTACCATCAATCAAAATCGCGCCACGTTCAACATCATATAACCTATAAAGTAAATTGACCAAAGTCGATTTTCCACATCCCGAATGCCCCACTAAAGCGTACTTCTTATTCGCCGGAATCTTCAAATTAAATTGATCAAAAATCTTTCTTTTCGAATATTTAAAGTCAACATTTCTAAATTCAATCTCCCCCCTTTTGATATCAAGTGGTTTTGCGCCAGGCTTATCTTTAATTTCGTTTTCAATTTTACCATACTGAAATAAATCTTGAAAGTCAATCATAGATTTATAATATCCTCGAATACCATGAACAAATCCGAATAACGGAGCTACAACGTTACCATAGATAGTATAGATGAAAACAATCGCACCAATTGTCAAGGTTCCTGCCAAAAAGCTCTTCATTGGGAAATAAATCAAGAAGAAAAGTCCAACACCTAGGATTACCGATTGTCCGACATCCAGGTATTTGAAAAACCTAACAAGATCTCTAACTGCGAGCTTAGTTTCATCAGTCAACTTGTACAATTTTTTCATAACGACCTTTTCTTTTCCAAAGTACTTAATAGAGTTAATATTCGTCAAGAAGTCCCCCACATTACCTTTCTCCCTATCTTCCTTCCTATTAGCATAAGCACCATAAGCCTTCGCCATATTTTGAATATAAACACTATAGATTACGAAAAATACAACTGTAACAAATAAGACAACTGCTGTAGTGACATTAAAAAAAGCCAAGGATCCAACAACCATAAGAAGTGATGCAACTAAAGGTACCATGTTGAAAATGATAACATCATTCATTCTATCCACAGATCCCGAACCTCGCCCAAGTCTAGAAATCAAACTTCCCGTTTTATGTGTTGTATGAAAATTATGTGAAAGTCCAACAATGTGATTAAAATATTTCCTCTTAACATCAGCAATCATGCTAACAGACATAGTATTTAGAAGAGTATGAGTAATCCACTTCAATATTGCCCTAGAAAGTACTGCCACAATAAAAACCAATATTAGGATCCAAAGAATACTTACAAATGCATTTTGAGTTATAATTCCTCCAGCATATTCCGTCCCCCTATCAATCAATTCCTTGAAAACATATTTATCAACAATATACGCTCCAGCAAGGAGAAAAGCCACAACTAAAAGAATAATAAACTTAATCTTATAACGCATAAGAAAGCTCCAATATTCTGCAAAATTGTATTTAAAATCAATTTCTTTCTTAAATTTCTTTTTATCTATTTTGTTTACCATATCCTTATATACTTCAACCCCCTTATTTTATCATGGACGAAGACGTACTTTACGCTCCTTACGTAAAAGATAAAAAAATAATTACGGGCGAGCCTCTTGACGAAGAGTAGCAGTAAATCGCAAAATTTCTTTTTAAATTTATGCCAAAAATATATTTTTTAGTTAATCCATTCGCTTAAGCAAATCTTTCAACTTAGCTTCATCAGCAGCCCGATTCTTTATCTCAGAAACTACATATGTCTGACTCTTTCCAATCTCCTTACCCTTAACAGCTTTCAAATCCCGAAGCATCTTCTTTCGAATATCCTCAGAAACAATCAACTTCCCACTATCTGAATCGGAGATTCGCTTAGCAAGAGAAATCGTATTCCCAATGCTCGTATACTTCAACTTCCCATCTTTCTTGGAGGCAATCAATTCCCCTGCATGAACTCCCAAATTGAAATCAATATTCTCCTTAAATTTCTTATTATATTCTGTCAAAGCCTTCTTAATCATAAATCCTGCCTTCGCAGCAAGCGCTTCATTAGTATATGTCTTAGTCGCCAATGGCGAGAACACAACAAACACATGGTCGCCCCTCCAATCAACTAGACCCTTCATATCCTTAGTCCCATTAATCGTCTCAATTAAAGCCTTCTTCGCATGATCTTTCAAAGCTGAATAATTCTTAACACTCAAGGCCACAACCGCAGAAGGATGTTTCTCACCTTTCAAAACCAAAGTAGATTCCGCAGTCCCTACTTTCTTCTTTGTTAAATCCACCATACTCTTATCCTCATGACTATAGCTATCAGAATCAAGTCCTTGCACCTTCGGAGACTTAGTAGTAAAGTTCATGCTCGAAGCAACATGGTCCTTCATCTTAGGAGGAACTTTCGAATGGACCTTAGAAGCAACCTTTGAACCAACTGAACTGATCGTATGTCCTACTGCACCAACACCCCCCTTAACCACGCCAAGAGCTTTACCAACTTGTCCGCCACTTCCGAGAGTTTTAGTTTTTCTATATTTAACAAAGAAAACAATTCCTGCAGCTCCAAGAACTAAAATCAAGAAAATCCAAACAATGGAATAGGCCTTAAAGATACCTACATCTTTAAGATCACTAATAGCTACTGCATTTCCCGTCAACAAAACTTGCTGATTAGTAGAACTCTCTCCGTCGCTAACGACAACATCATACTCGCCCTGCGGAGCCCTCAAGCTAAACTTTCTAACTTCCCCTATTTCCATAACCAATTCAAGTTCACGAATCTCATCACCAATTTCAACCTCAATAGTTCCATTATATTTAGCGTTACCCACACTTCGGACAACTAAAACTCCTTCCTCTTCAAATTCAAACTCTACTTTCGGATCTTCAAGAACTGTAAACTCCCTTTGCTCCGCAAGCAAATTAAACGAAGTGATTACCTTCCAAACCCCAGGAGTAGCATTAACTGGAAGACTAAAACTATTAGTTTCTCCAGTAGGAATCGCCAATTCAATTTCTTCATTTTTCGGAGAGAGAATTTTTGCAGAAACTGTCCCAACCATTTCTTTTCCAGACTGATCATAAATCTCGGAACCAATCGTAAACTCTTCACCAGGCAAGACTTCATCCCCAGACAAACTAATCACCATGTTTGAAGCAACTTGATTTATCTTAAACGAAACCATCGCAAAACCTTCATTAAGAATGCCATCCTTCCCACGGTCATAAGCTCGAATACCGAGGTCATAATATCCGGCCTCAATAGTATCCGGCATAGAAAACGTCTCAGTTACAAATCCTCCTTCAATAGCCTTACTAAACGCTGTAGAATTCATCCCTTCGACAAAACCATTCAATAAAGCACCATTCGCCTTAATAGCTTCAATATTCACAATAATTCCTTCACCAGGATTATAACTCTCCTTTTCTAACAAGACATTCACAAGAATATTATTACTTATCGTAAAAACTTTCGTAATAGCAACCTGACTTCCAACAGACAGCTTAACTTGACAATTCCCCAAAATATCTGTAATGTTCTCAAGCTCTAAATCAGTTCTATCTAATATTTTATATGGAAGACTATACGGCAAAGCTTCTTCACCAGCGTACCTTCGAGCAGACATCCTCTCCAAATTAATAGTCTTACTTCCACAAACTAAATCTATATTGAGATTCCCAGTCTCAGCACCGATTAAACCCTCCGCAGTAATGTAAAGTTTGTCTCCGAGATTATAAACCTCTTGTGGCTCAAGTAAGGTAATGTCTGCAAGAACAAATGAAGTCATTAAAATTAATGCTAATGCGGATAAAACCCCCAACTTTTTCATAAAAGATTTAGACAAGAATACTATTTAAATATTACTTGCCCCCAGTTAATGTCTGAAAGACATCAATAAATATAAAAACAAGTTTTAGTAACATAATATTATGAAGACAAAGGTGAACCCGTATAAGGTTGAAGGTGATGTAGATTATGATAAACTTATTTCTGAATTCGGGATAAAAAAAATAGATGAAAAATTATTAGAGAGGATTGAGAAAATAGCTGGAGAAATTCATCCATATTTGAGAAGGGGGATTTTTTTTGCCCATAGAGATTTAGAAAAAGTTTTAGATGCTTATGAAAAAGGGGAGAAGTTTTTCTTGTATACTGGCTGCGGCCCATCAGGCCCAATTCACTTAGGACATTATTCAATCTGGAGTTTTGTAAAATGGTTACAAGATAAATTCAATGTCGAATTGTGGTTTCAATTCACTGATGATGAAAAATTTCTATACAAAAATATGACCTATGAAGAAATCCAAGAATGGACAGAAAAAAATATGAAAGATGTAATCGCGTTAGGATTCGACCCAAAGAAAACCCACTTCCTAGTCGACACAAGACATGCAGGAATCATGTATCCCGAAGCAATAAAAGTTGCAAAAAAAATTACTTTCTCAACAATCAAAGCATCCTTCGGTTTCACAGACTCAACTAACATCGGAAGCATTTTCTATACCGCAATGCAAACTGTCCCAACCTTCTTACCTAATATATTAAACAACAAAAAACAATATTGTCTTATCCCTCTAGGAGTAGACCAGGACCCACACTTTAGAATCTCTCGGGATGTAGTCGAAAAACTCGGGCATAAAAAACCCTCCATCCTCCACGCAAAGTTTATGTCTCCATTAACCGGGGCTGTGGGAAAATCGAGTAGCACCTCTGAGGGAAAAACAATCCTAATGACTGACGACGCAAAAACTGTCAAAAGGAAAATCAATAAGTACGCCTTCAGTGGGGGAAAAGACACTATCGAAGAACACCGAAAGCTTGGGGGAAATGTGGAAGTCGATGTGGCGTGCCAATGGCTAAAATATTTTGAAGAAGATGATAAAAAACTCGCAGAAATTTATGAAAAATATTCAAAAGGCGAATTATTATCTGGAGAAGTAAAAGCAATTCTAATAGAAAAAATCAACAAAATCCTAAAAGAACATCAAGCGCGAAGAAAAAACGCAGAAAAACAAATTGAAAAATTTATCTATAGAAATTAATTCTATTTCATTAATTTACTTGTCGAGGGCAAACCTAATCTCATTGGAGTCTGGGGATGGGCACCTTTCGGAGCAACATTCCTAATTTCTTTTTTTGGTTCAGGGGCTGGAGGTATAATTGCTACCGGTGCAGCAGCAGGTGCGGGAACTTCTTTAGCAACGGGGGCTGGAGCAACAGCAGGTTGATGATTCTTCGGAGCATTAACAGTTGAATGCGGTGCAATAACTTGAATCCCTTTATCTGTAATCATCATCCCAATCGCCTTCCTCTCATGTTTCGTTCTCCTCATCTTCGCAATTCTCACAGCTCGATCTCCCGTGCCAGCAATAGCTGATTCGTAAAAAACACTAACCGAATCAGATAAAAATCTAAGAATATCTGTCTTCGACCATTCACCTTCTGTAGATGCCCAAATTCCTTCCTCCAAACTCTCATCCGCAAAAACTGTCGTGACTTTAAATCGCTTCATCAACGAAGACAAATCAAAAATTGTCTGCCTCATTTTTCCAGAATCACTAGAATTCAATGCAAGCACCGAAATCGGATCGAAACAAATCCTTTTTATATCATTCTTTGAAATCATCCTAGTCAACTCGGCCTTTAATTCTTCTATGGAAGTTTGTGGCGCAAATCGCATAAATTTAATCTTCCCCTCGCTACTCATCCGAGAAAAATCCCAACCATGAGACATAGCATCACCTAAAGTGTCAACAATGTCTGGCTCAAATGAACAATAAAGACCATTCTCATTAAATTGAGAAGCACCATTCCAAAGAAACTGCAATAAAAATGTCGACTTTCCAGAACCAGGTCCACCAACAATAAGATTATCAGAATTCCTAACAAATCCTCCCTGACAAATCTTATCAAAACCTATAATCCCTGTCGGACATCTATCCATCACCCCTACCATATTTTAGACACGGCATAAATCTTTATAAATTCTCTTATTCTATCACTTCTATGAAAACATTAAACCTTCACTGTGATTATATCAAATTTCAAGCTCTAAAAAAAGCTTTAAAGAGCGTAGATGAAATCGCCCCAGACCAAAAATTAGAAGGAGAATCCAAGGACTGCCTAGTTGTAATGACTGCGGTAGAAAAAGGAGATTCAAGTGCAACAGTCTCAGAGTTAGTCGAATCAATAAAGAAAATCGCCGAAGACGTTAAGACAAAAAATATAGTTTTGTACCCTTACGCACATTTATCTAGCAATTTAGGAAAACCCTCACTCGCAGTAGAAGTCCTAAACGAAACCGCAAAAAAACTCAAAGGTTTCAAAGTCGTACAAGCACCTTTCGGCTATTACAAGTCTTTCGAACTAAAAGTAAAAGGGCATCCATTATCTGAGTTATCTAGAGAATTCAAAATCGAAGGAAACGAAGTCGAAGAAGCCGAATTAACCGATGAAGAGAGATCAAGATTACTTCACACCATATCCAAATCAAAGTTAGATACCTCCAAAATAAAAGAAAACGACCACCGAATAATCGGTAAAAAGTTAGACTTGTGGAGCTTCAATAGTTCCGCTCCAGGGATGGTGTTCTGGCATGCAAAAGGTTTACATATCAAAAACAAATTAATCGAATACTGGAGAGAAATACACAGACAAAGCGGTTACTCTGAAATATCAACTCCCCAGATAATGGATCGAAAGCTGTGGGAAGTTTCGGGACACTGGTCAAAATTCCGAGAGAATATGTTCATAACAGATTATGAAAAAAGAGACTTAGCAGTAAAACCTATGAACTGTCCAGGGGGAATGTTAGTTTACAAAACCTCGCCAAAATCTTACAAAGATCTTCCATTAAGGGTCGGAGAACTTGGAGTAGTCCATAGAATCGAATTATCTGGAGTTCTAGGTGGATTAATGAGAGTAATACAATTTACACAAGATGACGCACATATTTTCTGCACAGAGAAATCACTTAAAGAAGAAATCGCAAAAATAATCGATTTAACAAATAATATGTATGCAACATTCAATATAAAGATCGACCACGTAGAATTGTCAACACGTCCAAAAAAGAGAATAGGTTCAAAAAAAGTTTGGGACTTAGCTGAAAAAGCATTGGAAGAAGTCCTAAAAGAAAAGAAAATGAAATACACTATTAACAAGGGCGATGGAGCTTTTTATGGGCCTAAGATAGATTTCCATATCAAAGATTCACTAGACAGAACCTGGCAAACCTCAACAATCCAATTAGATATGGCCTTACCTGAGAGATTTGAATTAGAGTACACTGCGGAAGACGGATCAGCAAAACAACCAATAATGCTCCACAGAACTATCTACGGAAGTTTCGAAAGATTCCTCGGAGTCGTGACAGAACATCTCAATGGAAAATTCCCATTATGGATGTCTCCAAATCAAATCAAGGTAATGACATTAAATGATGAAGTAAAAGATTACGCTAACGAAGTTTATCAAAAACTTTTCGATGAAGGATTCGAAGTAGAGATTAATGATAAAAGCGAGTCGATGGGAAAGAAAGCTCGTGATGCACAAATTCAAAGATTTAATTATCTTGTAACTGTTGGAGAAACTGAAAAGAAAGAAGGCAAGGTCGCAGTTCGAGCAAGAGATTCCAAGGATATCATAACTATGGACTTGAGCGAATTTATCTCCAAGGTAAAAGAAGAAATATCCTCAAAAACTTTGTAGATTTTACGTCGACAAAGGGTTTATAACTCTCATTAGCTTACTTTAATAGTAAGGAGGTATGACATGTATAAAAAAATATTTAGTATTCTATTCTTTTCAATACTTAGCTTAGGGTTTGTATTAGCTGCTCAAGGAGACGCAGTTATGTCTGGAAATCAAAGCCCAGATGCAACAGCTCAACAAACACAGGACCGAATCCAGGTTCAGGATGGTGAACACATGGGGGAGGGTGGAGAGATGCTAAGAATTCAAACTCAGGAAAATAATCAGATAAGGCTCGAGGCAGGAGGAGTTTCTGTAGATTGCGATTGTAGTATGACTCAAGAAAAAGTACAAGATCAAACAAAATTATACGCAGGACTTTCTAACGGCAAAAACGCTGAAATTAAGGTTATGCCAGACAAAGCTTCCGAAACAGCCCTAGAAAGACTTCGGCTAAAGACATGCTCCGAGGAGAATGGTTGTTCAATAGAACTAAAAGAAGTTGGTTCAGGCGAACAAGCAAAATTAGCTTACGAAGTTAAGACTCAAAGGAGTTCAAGAGTTTTTGGAATATTCTCTGCGAAAATGCAAGTAAAGGCACAGGTTAATGCTGAAACTGGAGAAGTTATTCAAGTGAATAAACCTTGGTGGGCATTTTTAGCGAGCGAACCTTCAGAATAATTTTTATTAAGGTCGATTAGACCTTTTTTCTTTTTTCTTTTTTCTCCGCAAAAACCTTATAAACATCTATATTCTATAACCTTTATGAGGTGGGGAAAGATAATTTTGCTTTTTCAAGCAGTTGTAACTTTAATAATCGGAATGGTATTCTTCGCACAATTTTTAGCTATCGATCATGCGAAAATCGAAGAACTTAAAATAGAAATGAACAAAGGTTATATCATCTGGGACGACGACGCACCACCTGTAATGGTAGACTTAAAACAAAGATACTCAATCGCCGCTTATGTTCTGTTAGTAATATCCCTATTTGAAATTCTCCTCATTTCCAGGATAGTATCCTAAGATTTTTAAAGCCCTTTGAACCAATATTTCTATGAAAGTCTTAGAACTACTAAACGAATTAAAGGAAAAAGAAAGTTACAAAAATTTCATGACCGAAAACCCTGAAGCATTTTTTTGCTCAGCAATGTTTGTTCTAGGAGACGCCGACAAAATCGATCTAAATTTCTTCCTCCCAAATAAAAATAGGGTCTGCCCCAACCAAATTAAATCACAAATGGGTGGGGGTAAGATATCAACATTCGCAATGCCATTCGCTTCGATAACCAATCATCAAGAAGAAATAAAAGATCAAACTGAAATTAAGAATTTAGATTTCAAAATAGACGCCGACAATTTAATGCAAGAGATAGAAAATAAAACTGGAAAGAAATTCACCAAACTCATCGCCGTTTTACAAAAAGGAAACTGGAATCTTACTTGCCTAAAAGGTCTGGATATGAATCGGATGAACCTTAACGCTTACACTGGAGAGATGGAAAAGAAGGAAGAGGGAAGCTTGATGGATATGGTTCGGTTTAAGAAAAAGGCTTCCGAATAATAACATTCACATTTCTATCTTCCCAAGAACTAACAATTTCAAAACCAACACTTTTCACTAAATCTTCCATCTCCTTAGAATCATAAATGTAAGTATATCTCATCTGCTTGCCTTTCATGTATTTCAAAGTCCACGGAACATAACATTCCTTACCCTTATTTTTCACCCTAGGAGCATTTGTTCCCCAAGTCGTAACAAGAGCTTCTCCACCTGGTTTCAAAACTCTATAAATCTCCTTCAAGGTTTTCTTTCTCTTCGCTGCAGTATCAATACAATGAATAACTGCGAAACACAATACCGAATCAAAAGAATTATTTTCAAAAGGCAACTTAGTAGATTCTGATTGAACAATCTCAATATTCATTTTCAATTTCTTAGCCTTCACCTTCGCAAACTCAACCATCTTCTCAGAAAAATCAACTGCAGCCCATTTTAATCCCCTAACTTTCACAAAATTCCTGCCGCTCCCACAACCTAAATCCAATATCTCCCCCTTTTGCTCTTTAACAAATTTCTCAGCACTTGGAGAAACACGAACCCGAAACTTATTCCATTTTCTAGAAATATTTTCCCAAATTTTCTTTTGATTAACTTTCGCCATAAACCCATCACACATTTAAACTATAAAACATTTCCCATTTCATGAAACCTCAACGTAAACCTACCAAAACAATCTCCGGCGTAGCCCCTCTAGCAGTTATGCTCCCACCAAGACCCTGTCCTCATGGCGCATGTCTATATTGCCCCTCATTAAACGCTCCCCAATCTTACACTCCTGAATCTCCAGCAGTTCTCCGAGCAAGACAATGCGATTATGACCCTGTAAAACAAATCAAGGCAAGACTCAAATCTTTCAAGGCTATGGGTCACCCAACAGACAAAATCGAACTAATCATAATGGGGGGAACTTTCCTAGCTTATCCCGAAAAGTTTCAATTCCAATTTATAAAAAAATGCTACGATGCTCTCAATGGAAAAGTAGGGTCTGCCCCAACCAAAGATAAAAATAAATCTGTGAGGGTATCAAGGAATTTAGAACAAGCAAAAAAGCTTAATGAAAAAGCAAAACACCGATGCACAGCACTCTGTATCGAAACACGACCAGATTATTGTAATGAAGACCATATAAAAAATATGCTCGAATGGGGGGCAACCCGAGTCGAGCTAGGAGTCCAGGCTATCGACGACGAAATCTACAAAAAAGTAAACCGGGGTCATAAAGTCCAAGATGTAATCGACGCAACAAAAAGATTAAAACAAGCAGGATTCAAAATTGGTTACCATTTAATGCCAGGTATACCTGGAAGCAATCCAAAAAAAGATATCCAAATGTTCAAAAAAATATTCAAATCAAAAGATTTCAAACCCGACCAAATAAAAATCTATCCTTGTCAAGTTCTCAAAGGTGCAGGTTTAGAAAATTTCTATTACGGTGGAGAATACGTTCCCTACACAAAAGAACAAGCCGCAGAAATAGTAATCCAAATGCTAAAGCTAACGCCACGATATTGCCGAATAATGAGGATAATGCGAGAAATTCCTCCGAGCTATTTAATCGCCGGAATAAAAAATATTGATCTACGGAAAGACATTGAAGATGTAATCCGAAAAGATAAGGCCAAGATAAACGAAATAAGATTCAGAGAAATAGGATTCGCATTAAGAGATAAAAGAAAAGTGGATACAAAGATAAAACTCAAGACAATAAAATACAAAGCATCAAACGGAACAGAGTTCTTCATAGAAGCAATAAACAAAGATAACATCTTGTTCGGACTTCTAAGATTAAGACTCGACAAAGAGAATGCAACCATTAGAGAACTTCATGTGTATGGTCCAACATTAAAGCTCAAACAAAAAGCAAATCAAGAATGGCAACATAAGGGATTAGGAAAGATGTTGATGGCAGAAGCCGAGAAAGTCGTAAGGAAGAAAGGCTACAAGCGTCTGAGAGTCATCTCTGGCGTAGGTGTAAGAGAATATTACAAGAAACTAGGATACAAATTAGATTCAGATAAAATATATGTTGAGAAAATTATTTCTTAAGCTTCTTCTTTCGTCTCATTCGAACCATTACAAATCCGCCACCAATTAGGACAACGAATACGATTGCTATAGTCCACCCTGCTCCACCACCAATAACCGCACCAGTGATTGCTGAGAAGAATCCTCCATCAGTTTCACCTGCGTCACCACCACTCAAACTACTATTTATTGTCATATCTCCCCCTGAACTCTCACCACATTCCTGATAAACCGCGGGCTTATCATCAATAGTCCCACATTCATTCAAATCACTACACAATCGTCGCATATCATCCCCAACACATTCCGTCCAGTTTTCACAAGTCCAGTTTTCAGTACAAATATAACTGTAACTAGAACCCCCGCCACTAGAACCTCCACCTCCACCAATGCTAATAACATTCTTTATTGCACTTCCAGTATTATGCCCGACCAAATCCACAGCATAAACAGTATAAGTATACTCTCCATTTCCTAAATTCGCGTTATCAATAAAATTCAATACATTACCATCAACACGACCAATCTCAACACCTCCCCTAGAAATAACATACTCATCAATCCCACTACACGAAGGCTCATCAATAGCTTCGCCCCACGCTAACAAAATAGAACCAACCGAACCTGATACACCCAAATCTATAGGGGCCGAAGGCGCATCTAAATCAATACATATCTGAACTCCTGCACTAACAAAACCCACCATCAAAACAACCAATAGAATAAATTCAGATCTCATTACAACACTCCGCAATTTCCTAGTATGTCACACGCTCGAGTCTCAAGCCAATAAGAACCACTAACAAAATCGCTTCCATTAATATTTAACTCTGCCTCAAAATTAGAATCCCAATCTGAAACCCATCCACTATTATAACAACTATAATTACCAAAAATCACACCACTATCTGGGCAAAAAGAACCATCAACAATTTCACTAAGTCGATATTCAACACTTTCATTATCCAAACCAGCTTTAGCGTCAACAGCACCAATCTCAATAATTAAACTATCATTCTCACTATAAACTGAATTATTATTGGGCTGAACCAAAACAATCTCTGGAGCCGTCCTATCAATCTTCAAGGTTACGGAATCATTCCCTTCATTACCATATTCATCCTTAGCAAAAACGAAAAGAGGATAATCTCCCTCAACAATATCTACGGGAGTATTTCTAGAAAACCTATAATCGCCACTAGCCATCTCAATAAATGGAACTGTCCAATTCTCGTAACCCAAGAAAGCCTCTCCCCATTTATCTACAATATCTGAACCATCATTAATAGTTGCAAATATTTCAACATTATCTATTTCCCGATAATATCTCTCAAAAACATTTTTATTTGTGATATTAACAAATGGAGCTCTTTCGTCAGTTAGATAAAACATAGAAGCCGTCAAGTCATATTTCCCCGGATAAATAGCTTGATGCGAAACAATATCCAAAGTGACCTTATCATTTTCATTAAGTTCTAGATCACCAGCTTCATTATAACAATAAAAAGTTCCATCAGGTGCCGTCACATTCTGCGCATCCAAAGGGTGCTCAATAGTCTGCTCATATTCCTCACTACAATTAAACTCAATAGTATCTGTTAATAAATTAAAAAACCAACTCTTCTCAACTCTTCCACTAATCTTAAAATCTCCCTTCCAAACTGGATAACTAACCTCATCATCAGAGGTAATATTTAATTGTATAATCAAAGGCGATCCAGCTTCATTATCTCCACCATAAAAATAATCAAAACTAAATTCGGCTTCAAATGGACTTCCAGCAACGACACTAGCAGGCATCGTTATATTCACAACATTAGATAAAGAATGATCAGCGCTAACTACTCCAGCTAACAAAAACATCATAGCTAACATTAACATTAATTTCTTCATTCTAAAGCCACCGGAGATTCTGCAACCCCTGTTATTTCAACATAACTATTTTTAGTTTCAATTTTATATTCAATAGACTCACCACCCATACCTTCAATAGTATAATAGAAATGTTTTATATCTGTCGGAATCACAGATCCATCACAGGGAACTTCAACAGTCCCATTCTCAGTTATATCAATCCTCTGAACATTACAAATCCTCACCGAATTCCCATTTTCCTTAATATATCCAAACTCTAATTCAATGCCTCGAGGAATCGTAAGATTATTAATCTCCAACTCAACCACAAAATTTAGTTTAGGCTTATAGAGTTCTGCCCCCTCCAAATCTTCTACCATAATAAAATCAATTTCTTCAATCCCATTAATTTCTTCTATTGTCACAGAAGTAGGTTCCTCATTCATAATTAATTCATTACTACTCGCAGTATAAAATATAGGTCCACTAACACTAACCTCCGCACTAACACTATTACTCAAAAAATCAACCAACCCCGCACTAGCCAAGCTAATTAACAACACTCCTACAATTCCCATTCCTACTATTATTTTTCCCATTTTGTCTTTGCCGAGCCTCGGCGTGAGTATAAGGGCATTTCTGCCCAGCCCCTAAAAATTAACAGGGCGGAAATTTAAATTTGATTACGTTTTAGCTTTATGGGCCTGGTAAGACCATTGGCTCAATTAGAGCACTCAAGTCATAAGTTCCATGTGCATTTAACTTAAATTTAAGCTTTACTTGAACTAAGTTAATTTCATTTGCATCATAAAAGTTGTGTCCACTTGGATCAGTGATAGTTAAACTATCTCCATTATCAGTACACCATCCTCCTGCTTGAAGGAGATCTCCCCAACCGTTACCTGAGTTAAATTCGATAGATTCGAAATCACCACAACTAACACCTGTGTTACTTATTGTGAAAACTTCTCTAACTTCTGTATCATTTTGAGTACCTAAATATTGGAATCTAAGAGTTGCTTCTGCAGTTTCTCCACCAACAATAGAACCTAAGCTAACATCTGTTAAAGTAACCAAGTCCTCGGTTACAAGTCCAGATGCAATTTTTGCACTAAAGGGACTATCAACAATCACATCTCCAGTGATACCATTAGATACATATCCAACCAAAGCCGCACTCACAAGTCCAATCATAGCGACCATAACAATAGCGAACACAGAAACTTCCTTACCTAAAAGACTAACTTTTTTCTTCATTAATTTTTTCATTTTAAAAACCTCCTTTCAAAAAGTATAAACATTCGGTTCATAAAAATCGAGAGTAATTAATCATTATAAATTTATGCTTTTTTTTTCACTACTTCCTTTTAATGAAAGAAAACTCCTACCACTGCCAAACACCACAAATTCTTTTAAACGCCAACACTATCTAATATAATGGAAGCTCTAGAAACCTGCCTAGGCCATATAACCGGAAACTGCCCCTATTGTAAATCTGATGAAAAGAATAAGGAATGTCCAAACTACTCGGCTACAACAATGAGAACTTTCGACGTCGCAGAAAAACCATATCAAGATAAAACCAATTAACTTCTTTTCCGCTTCAAATAATTCTTGATTGGTTTGTAGTGTTGCAAAAGATGAACGCCCATGAGCCCCGCAAAAGTATAACTCGAATATTTATGAAAATCCTTAATTGAATCTTTCTCAGACCTAACCTCTAACCTATATTCCTGCCTCGACTCTTGGAAATTTGAATTTCTTCTACCCCCATAACCCTCTTTTGGTTCACACTTGCCAGCAATTCCACTAACAATCGCAGCAAGCCCCACACATAACATCAAACCGTTAACCAACATCTTAGAATTCAGCGAATTAACTTTCATAAAATATTCAACCCAAACATCTATTTAATTCTTTCCAACTCAATCACAACAAAATCTAAAATTCGCAGCAAGCGAAGCGCGACCGAATTTACCGCACGGCTCTGCCGTAAGATAAACTCAATCACAATAATACTTATATCCTATATATAACACTAAATTACATGGCCGAAAAATCCCTTGAAAAGGTCTTCTCGAAAAAGTTAGGTAACATCAATAAGAAAGTCAAAACTTCTTTTGTTTTAATAAGACAAGACATCGATGAAATGCAAAAGACCGTAGACGCAATGCGGAAGTATCTAAAGAACAAAGACAAACAATATCAATACGCAAAAAAAGAAGATAATAAAATTCGTGATGAATTCCGAAAAAATGTGGATGATTTCACCCAAAAGATTACCCAATTAAAACTTGCACTCTCAGAGATAAGGACAATTCAAAAAGAAGTCGTAGTCACAAGAGATCTAGCGAAAATCGAAGAGAGAATCAAAACTTCTTTCAAAAACGAAATTGAAGGTTACAAAGAGCAGGTCAAAGACCTAAAAACCGATTTAAGAGAAGCAGATCAAAGACTAAATGCCCTCGAAAGTGGAAAAGTCCTTGAGAAGAAAAAAAGCTGGATTTTTGGAAGGAAATCCGAATAAACCACGACAAAACTTAAAAGCCGTCTCTTCAACAGATTACTACGAGGTGCTAAAATGTGGTCATTATATGAACGAACTAATTCTGATGAAGATGATAGCAGTGGAGCAAATCTATTCAATTATTCTGGGAAAAAACTAGAGCCAATGACTTTCTCGAATGGAAAAACTCAGGCAGATGTCGTAAAGGAAATTTTTGATGCAATCAATGCAGGTAATAAAATAATTTTTATAAAAGGAGTTTGTGGAACTGGAAAGTCAGCGATTGCCCTAAATCTAGCAAGAAAATTCAAAAAAACTAGCATCGTCGTACCGATAAAATCTCTCCAAGAACAATATGAGCGAGATTATACGAAAAAGAAGTTCATTACAAAAGAGGATGGAAATCCATTAAAAATCGCAGTAATAAAGGGCCGAAATAATTTCAGATGTCCATTTAATGGGGAAAGGGCCGACGACAAAGAACTCCCCTGTACAATTGAAATCCAAAACAAAAACACGGATCAAATTCTAAGATACATCGAACAAAATCCCGAGACTGAAAGAGAAAATTTCTCAGAGGCTTCAGATGTCCGAAGGATGAACATCGCGCCGGCCTGTCCATACTGGGCCCCTGTAATGCCTGCCGAAATAAATCCTAAAGGATTGGGAGAGTTCTCCAAGAAAAAATACGAAGCAATTTGTGGAAAAGAATACGCGGTCTTCTGTAGAAAATCTGGGTGCGGTTATTACGACCAATACAAATCTTACAAAGATGCAGATGTTATGATCTTCAACGCAATGAAATACCAAATCGAATCAACCTTGGGAAGAAAACCAAAAACGGACATAGACATAATCGATGAATGCGACGAATTCCTAGACAGCTTCGCAAGTGAAAGAAAAATTAACTTAAACCGGCTACATTCTGCATTATCAAACTTGATGCCAAAAGATCAAGAGAAACGAACAAAAGTAAAAGAACTTCTTCATACAATCAACGACATTCTATTCAATCCTCCAGAAATAGAAATCGAAAAAGTCAACGAGTCGCCACTAAAAGGCTTAATCGAAACAATTATCGAAAATCCAAATCTCGCAGAAGATGAAGAAATAAACTACTACAATACAATCGTAGAAACTGCACGAATCTTCGAAAACGTAATGGACGAAACCTATCTGTCATTAGCCAAGATAAAAAAATCGGACAATCAACAAGGTCTCTATAGGGGAAAAAGAAATTCTGATGAAGACACTATAATCATCAACTTAGTTTCAATCAACCTCGCACAAAAACTCCAAGAACTAGTCGATCAAAACAAAGTGCTAGTCATGATGAGTGGAACCTTACATTCCGAACAAGTCTTAAGAGATATCTTCGGTCTTGAAAATTTCAAAGTTATCGAAGCAGAGACGGTAAATCCTGGACACATCAAAAAAGAAAGAACAGGTATGGAGAGAAATTGTTCATTTGCAAACTTCAAGAATGGAAGCGTAACAAGAAAACTCTACCTCAAGATATTAGACATGTGTATGGCAAATGCCGAACCGCCAACATTAGTTCACGTAAGCGCATTCAAAGATCTTCCAACCGAAGAAGAAAACGCTGAGATGAAATTCGACAATCTAATCACACAAGAACGACTAAGAGAAATCCAATCCCGAGGAAACAGCGCAGTAGATGACTTCGTAAATAAAGAAGAAGACGTTTTATTCACAACAAAATGCTCAAGAGGAGTCGACTTTGCCGGAGATAAATGCAACTCAATCGTCCTCACAAGATTCCCATATCCAAACATCCAAGGCCTATTCTGGAAAATCCTAAAGAAAGAACAACCAGACAAATTCATGGAATTCTATATGGACAAGGCAAGGAGAGAACTAATCCAAAAAGTCGCGAGAGGAGTCCGATTCAAGGGCGACAAAGTTAGTCTCTGGAGTCCTGATATTAGAGTTATAAACGGGAAATTAGACTGATTACATAGCCTTTTAAACCCCTAAACTCTCCAAATTATAGAGATTAGCTAAGATATAGACAAAATTAACAACTTTTTCTTTAATTTTATAATAATGAATTGAAAGGAGATATAATAATATGGACAATAGAAATAACAACGGAAGATCTAACTTTAACAGTGGACCAAGAGAAATGCATAAAGCAATTTGTGCAAAATGTAAGAAAGAATGCGAAGTACCTTTCAAACCTACAGAAGGACGAGACGTTTTCTGTAAAGACTGTTTTCAGAATAAAAACTAAGATTTAATCTTAGCTATATTCACAAATTTTTTTAATTTTTTTAATTTTTTTTTGAACGCCTCAACCAGTGTTCTTTGGGCGATTTAACTGAAGAAATATATTATTTCTTTTCTTGCGTTTCTTCTAATAAAAATAATACCACAATCCCCAATAGAACTAACCCACAAACAATCTAAACTCCTAAATCCTATAAATAATCCTAACCGAATCAATCTTCCTTTTAACCAAGTTTTCAAATCTAACTAAAAATATTTTTAAACCAATCAATAATTATTACAAATGTACTCAAACTTGGCGATGGTTCTTCACAAGGAAATGCGCCAACATATTCTCCTTCTTGAAGATTTAATTGATTACTAGCACCACCAGGACAAGCATCACTATCAATTTCAGGATAATAACCGTCATTTAAATTTTGACCATGAGTTACATCACCAACATAACTATACTGTTCCCAAAAACTAGGATCACTTCCCCCTGTAAAGAAGTTTCCAGCACCTAAAAAATATTGATAATTTGGCTGTATTATTAGATTATTTGCAAGACTCAAAGGGTATATGCTTGATCCAATAGTCCAAGAATAAAAAATATTATTCTTAACATTCCCAGTATCTGCAACTGCTTGGCCAAATCCAGATAATCCAACAACAACATTATTTTCTATATGAACATTATCTGAACTATATCCTGCCAAGGCACTAGCTCCAAATTGATCCCCACCATAATAAAGTTTTTCACCACTAAAACCACCAGCATATCCAATAATTGTATTATGAGTTATATAAACCGGACCTTCAATCATTTCACATTTGAAAAGTTGTCCGGCTTGTCCATCATAAAATAAATTTCCAGTAATATTTATATTTGTGTAAGGCCCATATTGGGTATAGGGATAAAAATATAATCCTTGTGAAAAACCATCATGAACTATATTATCCTTAATTACTAAATTTCCCACCCTTATTGAGAATCCACTTCCACCATGAGGGTCACATTGATTACAAGCACCTTGTCCTGAATGAGAATTATGAAGATAATTATTTTCAAAAGTCCCACCTAAAAATCCTGGAAGCGCCCTTATTCCAGAACGAGATAATTCATAAATTTCAGTATTTTTTATAGTAATATTACTTGATCCAGATTCCATTTCAGCAGGATAACTAAATTTATGAATAGTAGAATTATCCAAAACAATATTCTCTGAAAGTACTGCCTTAAAACCAACCCAAGCATCAGCATCATAACCTTCTAAATACATATTAGAAAAAATTATATTATTAACACCAGATACTAATAAAGCAATCCAGTTACTCTCAGTAGTAGAACATTTTCCATCAGGTTTAATTGTTATAATTGGACATTCCTCATGAGGTCCTATGTGGATTCCATCAAATTTTAAATAAAAACTTTCCTGAGAACCTGAAAATTGAAGCTGGTCTAAAATAGGTTTATTATTAGGGTCTGTTGCCTGGTAAGTTATCCAAGAATTAGAATTTCCTTTTGCAGAACTACTTGTAAAACTTATAACCCCATAATTTCCAGGATTAATACAAACAATTTCTCCGGCACTTGCACTTACTATTTTATTATTTAATTCAGTTGTTGTACTAACATAACTCATACAATCACTATCACAATTTCCATCACTATCAGAATCTTCACAACATTGTCCATCAAGACAAACCTTACTTCCTGAACAAGCAACATCCAAAATTAAATCAACATTACTTAAATCATTACAATCATTAGCAACACCATCACAAATCTCCCCAGCACCAGGATAAACAATATTATTTGAATCATCACAATCATCTCCAATAGTTTCAGAACATTCAGAAGGTAAACAATTAAAGATATTACAACTTCCAGAAAAACTACTACTTAAAAATCCATCAATATCTCCATCACAAGAATAATTAATTGTTGGACAAGCACCATCATCCATCAATCCATTACAATCATTGTCTAATCCATCACAAGTTTCTGAAGCAGGACTTCCAATACAATTACAATTTGGCTGTGAGCTTCCAGGATTAATCCATTCATTATCATCATCACAATCGCTGCCTAAACAACTTGCACCAAAACCATAACCATCCCCATCAATATCTGTTTCACATTGATTTAACTGACTATTATAAACTTGCTCAATTTCCCCAGCAGTTAATCCTCTTTCATAAACCATAACATTATCCAATAATCCATTAAAATAATAGCCATCAGTATTTTTACCAATATAAACAGGAACACTAGAACTTGTTGAAATACTTCCTGAATCAGATTCCCTATTTATTTCAGCACTATTTTTATAAAAAATCTTATTTGTTCCATCATAACTAACAGCAATATGTGTCCATTGTCCATTAATTAAATCTGCATTACCTGCAATAAAAGTGCTTGTTGTCCCACTTGTTTTTAATCTAAATCTCATATCCATCCCACTACTACTATAAGGGCCCATCATCCAATAATGATCTGCCTCTGCAGAACCAGTTGACTTGTCAATTATTCTTGATTCACTATCATAATTATTTGAATAAATCCATGCTGATAATGTTATTCCTGTTCCTTGAACATCAAAATTTCCAGCATTAACATAACCACTACCATCTAAACTTAATACTTGCCCCCTATCATCAGAACTAGTATCAGCAACAAAAATAGCCCCACCATTCAAGGTTCCATCGTTATTTTCGGTTTCATCATTTGCATTTCCATCAAATTTCCACCATGAAATATAATCATCTGGGAAACTTGAACCACCACAAACATCCCCTTCATCAATAAGACCGTTACAGTTATTGTCAATATCATCACAAACCTCAATAGCAATAGAATTAACCGCTAAATTTGTGTCATCACAATCCATTCCAGCTATTTTAGAACATTCAGAAGGTAAACAATCAAATAATCTAGAAATACAACTCCCAGAAATATTATTACTTATTTCCCCATCTAAATCCTCATCACAATAATAATTAAGAGTAAAACAAGCCCGCCTCTCATCACGAGTAGAACCATCACAATTATTATCGCTACCATCACAAATTTCCGTGGCATTAGGATAAGTATTAGAATTTAAATCATCACAATCTGTTCCAGATATTAATTGCCCAGCATTACCCTCACAAGCAGTTAATTCACAATTAACCTCAAAACAACTACCTGAAATACTATTACTTACAAAACCATCCAAATCTTCATCACAATAATAATCAACTTTATCACAAATCCGATCCCCATCAACAAAACCATCACAATTATTATCAATACCATCACAGATTTCTTGAGCCATATAATTAATATCTGGATTTGAATCATCACAATCTAAACCAGTATAAGGATTACCACCATTTGGCCCACATTCCATATTCTCACATTTACACATATCCCATTGAGAAATAAACGCTGCAATATTACAAAACCAATAATCTCTTATTGGTGGAGAACATGTCCCTGAAATTTCTGCGCTATAATCCCCATCCCCATCTTCATCACAAGAATAGGTAGTTACATTTTCACAAAATTCATCAACAAAACCATCACAATTATTATCAATACCATCACAAATTTCTTGATTAGAACTACAATCATCTATAATTTCTTCTGGATTTAAAGCCCCCCCATAAATAATAACATCATCAATCAAAATATCACAATCATCATCAATCATACTATATAGTTCATCATTAGAACAATCTTCAAGAATAATTTCACCATCACAGATAAATCCCCCAACATAACCAGAATAAATAAATCCATTTCCAACACCTGCGTCGCTTGTTAATTGGGAGATATATCCAAAACTTAAATCTTGATAATGAAAATCTCCGCCATCCGTAACAACATAAGTAACCGCGCCGACAACAACAAGAACGGCCAAGATAATCCCAACGGTAACGCTAATTACCCCCCTATTTTCCATGGTTAAATAAAGGATTAGAAGTATAAAAGCATTACGCCCCCACTAGGGTGCGTTAGTGCGTATGATTATTATTCAATCTTTGAAAATATAATCTCCATTTTCTTTGTGCACTATTTGCCCAAAAAACGGTTCATTTGCCTGATATAACTGAGATTGGTAAGCCTGGATAAGCACAGATGCTAGTTCGTCTGCTGTCAGGGTATTTGTTTCACCAGGGTATTCTGCTCTAAGCATATAGTTTATTCCTGATTCTTTAGCTTCTTGAGCTAGAGCAATTAGTTTCTCATCACCCATAACATTATCCATCCCTTGAGTTAAGGATAACTCTAATTCAGAAGGAGTCTTTACTGATTCACGAATTTCTGGAAGTGTGTCTTCAATTTCTTGTTTTGAAGCATTACAATGAAAGAATGCGTATGCTTCACCCATCTTATTTTTCATATTATTCTAAATGTTAATTAGTATTTAAACCTTACTATTTGTTACTACCTAAAAGAAACAACACGCCCTAACCGCGTACTTAGAATTTTTACAATACTCACATCGAAAACGGGTACTTTAAGAATTCTGAACGCCCCAACCGCAACGGTCGGATGGATGTGATTCTGGTGGGTGGATAGTTAAGAAAAATAGTTTGTTAAAAGAATAGTAATTAAAGTTGTAATGATCGATGTAACAACTGTTATCCAGATTATTCTGAAGGCAGATGCTTGCTTCTTGCTAAATTTATGACTTTCAAACTTTCTAAGGTATTCCTCAACATCCGTAATGTCCATATGGCCTTTCTCCTTTGAGGGAATCATTCTTATAATGGCTTCAGTATCTTCCCTACTGTAACCCTTTGGAATGGAAGGAAATTTTTCTAT
>Ga0075122_10000232_pt1 | contig 46111 bp, 73 predicted proteins | sample AntAceMetag02UKB_FD_69790 | JGI IMG/M metagenome (GOLD analysis project Ga0075122, IMG submission 69790) | Saline lake microbial communities from Ace Lake, Antarctica - Antarctic Ace Lake Metagenome 02UKB | ecosystem: Environmental > Aquatic > Non-marine Saline and Alkaline > Saline | place... | reverse complement strand
CGCTGGGGTTTACACCCCAATAAGGAAGGGGTTAAGAATCAGTTTTTGTTTTTATTGATTAGTGACAGTTTATTAAAGAAAAGGTTTAAATAGTATGATTATCTTACTTTTATATTAAGTACACCACTTAAACTAAAAGATAAACTAATATTAACAATGAAACAACAGATAAAAGATAAAGCAGGATATATTTTACTACATAAACCCAACCATCCTCACAATAAAAAAGGTTATGTAAGAGAACACAGACTTGTAGTAGAGAAAAAGATTAATAGAATATTAAGACCTAGTGAGAAAGTACATCATATCGACGAGAAAAAGGATAATAATCATATATCTAATCTAATGTTATTTAAGAATGATCAAGACCACATTAAGTTTCATACTAAAATAAGGCAGTTTGGATTTACTGAGCCGATCAAACAGCAAATAAAAAACCGATGGAGAGACTATAAAGATGGCTCAACAGAGTAGGAATCTAAGAAAGAGAGAAAGTTCAGGCAGTTATTATAATCAAGAAGAGGATGAGAATCCGCAGAAGAGTCTTGATGAATATATAAATAAAAAAGGAGGTGAAAATGGCGATAACAAGAAATAATTTCCATAATGGAAAGTTCAAAAAGCGAACAACTACTGACAGGACTATGCATCCTGTTGTAAAATTCTTGCGAAAGAATCATCGGAATGCGTTTACAGTCAAAGAGATTGCAGACGGTACTAAGATGAAACAAGAAACAATAAGAAGTCTTTTAGCGAAAGCACGAAAAGACGGCCTAGTGGAGCATACAGCCCCATACTTTATTGCAGTTGTTAAAACGCACAACAGATCAAAATCTAAAAAAAGAAAGTAGATCTTTACAATTTTTATTTTTATTTTATTTATTTTAGGAGAAAAACAATGGAAAAAGAAAAAGAAGAAAACCAATTTAAAGCGAAGAACTGGGAGCCAGTAATCTCTACAGAAGAGGGAGAAAAGGGCTGTTGTGAGGCCTGTAGGGGCCTTGTGGAGGCGAAAAAGGTAGGAGAACACCTTTACTGCCCTAAGTGTAAAAAGTATATATGGAGGAAAAAATGCCAGAAAAATACAACTTTGAACTAATAGAAAAGGGGATCTCAGGCAATGTCTTAATAGATAATTGTGTGAGGATCTCTAAACGATGTGTTACTTTTAGTCAGAACTTTGCAAAAGAATTTAATGGGTTTTATGGTTGTGAAATCTTGCACGATTTAGATAAAAAAGTAATTGCCTTTAAACCTTCTTCTAATCGGATGTCTGCTTACTCTATGGGAAAAAAGAAAAGAATGTTAGGGATCCACTCAAACACAGTTCAGCACTTCATAACTAAATTAAATGCGCTTGGGACTTTTAAGGCAGAGTTATTAGATGGAATGATTATCGCCCATTTAGACAAGAGGTTAAAATAAAATGTGTAAAAAAACTCAATTCAAATACTGCCCATCAACAATAGATCCATGCATGATTAACTTAGTTAATTTTATTAATTCTCATAAAGACTTATTTAAGACATTAAGCTGTTGTTGTGGCCATGAAAAATATCCTAAAACAATCGTAATTAAGGATCTTGAAGATGGCCGAGTCTTTGAGGTTTTTAGCAACATAACCATGACAAGAAAAAAGAAGTTTTATAAAAAAGATAAACAAGGATATTATTACATCCCTGAGGTGTTAAAATGATGAAATGGTATGACTTTGTCCCTGCTAAATTTGAGATGGTTAAGCTGTCTAAGCACAGGGAGTTTGCTTTCTTAAAACCTGTGCAAATAAGGGCCTTAAATTTATACAAAATAGATCACTTTCAAAAGTATTTTCAAGTTGCAAACTTCGAGAAAAAACAACCAAATCTTTATCTTTCTGTTGCAACATTAAACAATATTCCAATCTTTACTTATCACCCTAAAACAAGATCCGAATTAACCTCTGTGTGGTTTAAGAATAATTACTTTGATGAAGTTACAGGGTACGATCTTTTTATGGATTTTGATAAAGAAGAGGACGAATCCTGGGAGGATCTAATCAAAGAAATTAAGGAATTTAAAGGTTATTTAGATGACTACAAGGTCCCCTATTATCTAGTTTTTAGCGGAAATAAGGGCTTTCAGCTTACGATCCGTTATGAGTTCTTACCTGATGGCCTAACTTTTGAAGTTGATGAGAACGGCAAAGGAAAAGAAAAGAGTGTTTATGAGTTTACTAAAAGATTTCAAGAAAAAGCAAAAGAAGTGTTTGATTTAAAGCACTTAGATCTTGCAAATAATGGAGTCCCAAATAGGTTAAGAAAACTGCCTTACTCCTTAGTTAAAGACAATGTGGTTTTACCGCTTTCCGATGCTGAGTTTAATCTTTGGAGAGTTGAAAACATGGATTACAACCAAGTCATGAGAATAGTTAGAATTAAAGACCGTGGGCTTTTAGAGAGGTCATATAGTCTGACCGAAAAAGAATTAAAGGGGCAATTCCTTATGTTTATAAGAGAATTCGGATTAAAATAAAATGGGAAAATACTATGCAGACGATTCAGAACAAAGAAAAGAATACTTTGAAAAACAGTTTTTTTCCTTGGCGGGGCAACTTGCAAGAGGCCAAGGCATTTCTTTATCTCAGTTCTTTAAAGATCTTAAAAACTTTACTACATTTAAGCACTATTTAGAGGCAGTTTTTAGCACAGATGGATCCTTAGCAAGTTATCAAGCAGGGATGGATAATAACGAAATGAGAACATTCTTTGAAAGATCTAAGGTCCAGGATATTGTTGAGGCAAATAAAGAAGAAGCAGAAGAGGAAATTGACAAAATTCAAACCCCTATTTTAGTCCAACAAGTTGAAAAGAAAACAAGAGTTTATTTTAATGCAAAATCAAAAGGAAAAAGAACAAGAGGTTATGAAGTTCGTTTTAAAGTTAAGGGTAAAATGGTAACAAGATTAAGAGATGCAAGAGGCCGATTTGTTTCTAAGATTTAGACTTTCCTAAAGCAATTAATTTCGCAGTCATAATAGTGTTTTTTCTATCTAGTAAAAAGATAACTAAAAAGATCGCCAAAGCAATTCCAACACCATAAACAATTATCCAATAATTAAACTCTTTTTGATTTGAATCATCTCCACCGATTGTTATTGGATCATCTGCTTCTTCAATATAATCAGGGCAATTATTAGCAAAGTCATCAATAAAAGATTTAAGTATTTCGTCAGAGATTCCAAAGCCCATTATTAAAACTAATTTATTCTTAAAGTCATTGTAGTTTGAATCAGTATAACTTAAAACATTACTAGTCGAATAAACATTTATAAAATATTCTGATTGATCACAAAGGAAAGACCTATTATAACCTGCATTAATACTGTCAGAGGTTGAAACATCTGATGTGCTTGTAGATCCTCCGCCACTTTGCGAGGCCCCATCATAATCTGCAACTGAAAAATTAACACTCGCGGAGTTTTCATTTCCTGCAGAGTCATTAGTGTAAAGGGTAAAAACAGAAGCCCCTGAACTTGTTACGGATAAAACCACTGTATTTGAGGCCCCAGTACAAGTGGCCAAAGTAGTGTTTGCAGTTGTTTGCGATCCACTTACTGCATACCAACAAGTGTCTAAATTAGTGTCGCTTGTTGAGAAATTACCCAATATATTAATTGAACTGATAAAGTTTCCAAAGGATTGGCCCTCGGTCGGTGCATTTATGGAAACAACAGGAAGTGTAGTGTCAAGATTAACTGTTCTTAATTCAGTTGTGTTTGTGTTTAAGGCCAAATCAAAGGCAGTTACATTAAAAGAATAAACTCCATCATCTAACCCATACCAAGTAATATTCTCAGTTACATCAGGATAGGCAGTAGTGTTTATTAAATCGTCTGTAGAATTGTAAAGGAAAAAAGTGATTGTACTCGCCCCTGCAGTTGTAACATTTACAAAGATATAATTTTGTGAAAGATTTCCTGAAGAGGTTGAAGGATCATAAGCATTTTCAGGGATAAGAGCATCTATTTCAAAAGCAACATAAGAAGAGTTTTCGTTTCCTGCAGTATCATTAACATAAACCGTCACTTCATTTAATCCTGAAATCCAAGGCCCCAAGACTGTATCTCCGCAAGTAAATGTGGTGTTTACTCCTCCATCAACATCATACCACCAACAAGAATCAATCCCTGAAAGATCATCTGAATAAGTGTAATTAATAGGTAAACCAAAATTACTTGAAATTGTCCCATTCGCAGGAGTTGTAATATTTAATGCAGGATTAGTGTTATCAATTAAAACATCTTCTGAAAGGCCGAAACTTGTTAAGCCATTCTCGTCTTCTGCTTGAACTCTAATTAAATAAACTCCTTCTGCAACAGAAGTCGAATCAAAAACAAAACTTAAATTAAGTGAGTTATTTGATTGGATTGTAGCGATTAAAGTTTCGTTTAAATCGACTAGAGTAATATTGTAAAAACTTATTGCATAAGCATTAGGGGAAACAGCAGAGGAATAATTAATTGTTATATCTCCACTATAATTTCCTGCAGTTGGATTTGAAATTTCAGGAGCAGATGGAGGCAATCCACCAAGTTCTAATAAGTCTGATTGAACAGTTGAATTATCACAAATTCCGTTTAGATCACAGGCCTCTAAGAAATAATAAAATGTTTCGGATCCATCATATTGATGTAAATGCGCGTCAAAAGTTCCTGCAATATCGGTCCAAGATCCTGCCTTATCTGTAGAGTATTGGTTTGATCCTGCTCTTCCAACATCAGAGACATAATAAGCATCCCATGAATTAGTTGGGTTTAAATTTCCTCTCATCAAAAAGTAAGAAGTTGGAGTCACAACAATATCTCCTAATTTTCCAGTTGAGGTGTCAATAGGTACAGAAATTAATTGATGCGCAGAGTTTACAGTATGAGTGTGATTAAAGGTAGAGGTTGGCGCAAGAGTATTAAAGTCAACACAATTCGCGTTTCCGATAGGCACTCCAGTAGTATAAGAAGAATTACAATAAAAGAAACTTAGACTCCTTAAATCAGAAGTGTTGGCCATAACTTCAAAAATAGAATAGTTTTTTGCACTTGAAACATTTAATAATTCAATTTTTATGTACTCATTAAGATTGTCTAAAGTATAAATATTGTGTGCAGTTGATTCCATAGTAACTTCCCCAAGATTGTAAGTCGCAGGAAAATAAAAATTATCTTCTAAAACAAAAGTCCAATTCAAACTTAAATTAGAAACTTCATAATTTCCCCCTGCAAAATATCCTCCCCCTAAAATAGATCCATTAACTAAAACATAATAATCATTTGTTGTGTCATTTGTTTTATAGTGAAGTTTTACAGTTGCATTATCCACTCCTGTCACATCAGTTATATTATAATTAATTGTAACATCTCCAAAATCCAAGACAGTTAAATTTGCAGGAGTTTGATCAATAAAAGTTATTACAGGGGCCTGAGTATCTGAAACATTAACAAAGTAAGTCTGAGAAATAGTTGAATAATTTGCAGTCGCTTCGTAAATACAAGTAATATTTTCAACCGCAACAGAGGAGAAAGTTGTAGTGTTTCCGATTGGAGTTGTCCCGTTGTTAATTAAAACTCCCTCTCTATACATAACTAAATAAGCGCCAGGATCTCCTGCAATAGTTGAACAATTTAAATCGATTGTTGTTGCGGGAGCAATTGTAACATTTCCTTGAATATCATTAAGAGTTAAATTAATCGTTGGAGTCCCGATTGTAACTTCTAAAGTAAAGGTGTCAAGAGAAGCATTTGTTGTCCAATTAGCCCCTTCTGTTGAATTATAAATATAATCATAAGATCCAACAGGCAAAACATCTGTGTCAGGATTGCTTACTTCAACATCATCACGATAAAGTTTATAATCCACATCATCATCTCCTGCATTTGATTCAGATCCTGTAACATCTCCTGCAGTCCCATAAGGGATTGAAGCAGTTCCTGAAATAGATCCCTCTGCAATCACTTTGTCAACAACTAATTCAAAAGTGTCCATACTTGCATTTGCAGAATAATTGGCCCCGCCAGTAGTATTATAAATATAATTGTAAGTTCCTGCGCCTAAAACCTCTGTGTCAGGATTTGAAACTAAAACATCATCTCTAAATAATTGATAAGTAACATCACCATCACCAGTATTTGTTTCGGATCCTGTAACATCTCCTGCAATTAAGTAATCGATTGGAGTTGCACCTGCTAAACTTCCCTCAGGGATTATTTTTTCGATTGTTAAAGTTTGTGCATCCATTGAAGCATTTGCAGTATAATTTGTCCCGCCAGTTGTGTTTAAAACATAATCATAAGTTCCAACTCCTAAGGTAACTGTTTCGCCTGTGGCCTTAGAAACTCCATCTCGGTAAACAATATAAGTTAAATCCCCATCTCCCGCATTTGTTTCAGTTAAGCCGATTGTGACTTCTTCTAAATATGGCTCGGTCCAAGTATCAGTATTTGATAAACTTCCCTCAGGTACTGATTGATTAATTTCTACAGAATAAATTGTTGATGCGATGTTATTTGAAGTGTCATTTATTGTGACATTAATTAAGTAAGTTCCAACAGGTAAATTAGCAGTTGAATTTTGAAGCCATCCAGTAGAATTAATCTCGAAGTTTGTAGTCCAATTTATTGCGAAAGTATCAAAAGCAGTTTCATCACTTGCTTCAAATAAAACTCCAAAACCGTTTCCATATAAAATAGAAGTGTTTGCAGGGATTGTGTCAAAGGTTGGAGCAGTTATATCCGCCTCAGGTTCTCCTCCTCCCTCAGAATAAGAAATTTGAAGTCTTGGAAGATCATCATCTTCTGCGTCTTCACCATAAGAATCTTCTCCATCTAACCAATAAATGTAATCTGTATCTGCAGGAGCGCCCACTTTATTGCTTGTAGTAAATAAAAGAGTCACTTTATTTTTATTCTTTTGGGCATTAATTGCATCAGTCACATCCCAAACTTGCGCTCCGCAAGGTTCTCCTTCCCCTCCAATAAATGTGTTTGAATCCATAGATATTGCATTATAATCTGTCCCTGAAGCAGGGCCTGTTGCCCAAGTAACAACTGTTTCTTCCCAAGTATAAGAATCATAAACATGGTGTACTTCAATATCATAACCCTCTGCGTCTGAATCTAATCCATTATTTAAACAAGTTAAAGTAATATTTGCTTGGTCGACTGTGACTCCCTCAGGAAAAGATGGAATGTGATAATCCATTATAATCCAGTTTGATTTAGTTTCTCCGAATAATGTTCTAAGCCCCGCATTTCCAGGGTTTGCAGAATCTTCAATCATATAAATATCTTGCAATACTCTAGGATCTCCAACATAATTCACACTTCCCTCAGTCGGAAGATAAGTAATATTAAGATTTGGTCTTCTATCGGTGTTAAAAGTATATTCTTTAGTCACCCATTCAATATCTTCTGAAACACCCATCCCTGCAGATCCTCCAACAAATCTTAACATCATAGAAAAATTATCATCTCCAGTAGATCTACTTACTAATGGAGAAACTTCCCAATCATAAAAACCAGTTCCATCAGCATCAGCTTTATATTCTGTATCAGAATAATAGGGATCCCAATACCCTGCGCCTGGCCCATCATTCCAAACAACAGTCTCTTCTGCCCAAGAATAATTTTGATAAATACGATGTGTAGAAATATTTTGATATTCAGCGCCTGTAAGAGGATTTACTGTAATCCATAATTTTAATGTAGCATCTTCGATCGGAGAAAGATTCGGAATTTGAGTGATATTCCACATAATCATTGGGTACATCATCGCGCTTGTACTAAATGTCGTTTTCATTGATAGCGAAGTCCCATAATTATCATTTCCTGAACTATACTGACTAATATAAGTGTCTGCTAAATTGTCAACATCTGCAGTTTGTAAGAAAACCTCAGTCCCTGCGCTTACGGTTGAGACTAACATCATACTTACAAGAATAATCATAAAGATCTTACCCCTATTATTTTTTAATTTGCCTCTTTCAACCATTTTTTAGTGTGATTATCTGTTTAAATATAAGGAAATCGTAGTTTTTAACCTTTTCCATTAACCCACCTCTTAAACTTTTTGTTTCCTATCATTACGACTACAATAACAATAAGCACAATTAAGATCCCTCCAAAGAAAATCCAAGCAGGAATCCCTAACACCCTCCCTGTTAAATTATAAACTTGAATTGCGATTGGTACAGTCCTAATCTCTAAGTTTTCAGCAGTTGCATCCGAAGTAATTTGGATCTTTCCTTGAAAGATTTTATCAAAAAACCTTGTATCATTAATGTGATAGATTATTTTAAAGGTTGTGTTTGTGACAATAATACAATTAAGATCAGGTTGGCCCTCCAAAACAGTACATTCTTTAATATTTTTATTTACTGAAAAATAATGCTCTATTGTGATATTTTCCCCAGTCCCAAAAACAATAAAAGGCCTTCTAAGACTTGCGGGTTCGATCTTCATAGGATTAACAATCCCCAAAACACTTGTAAATAAACTATATTGTTCAATTATTGGCTCGGTTTCAAATCCTTGAAAATACTCTCCTCTTTTATAGGATCTGTAAAATTCAACAATATCATCTTTATCAATTTCATAACCTAATTGTAAAATATCTTTATTAATAAGTTCAACTTCTCCGAGAGTTAATTGACAATCTTCAGAATAATCTTTTAAGGCAATTTCTTCCCCCTCTTTAGAGGCACAATAAGAATTTAAACTTGCAAAAATAATCTCTCTTTCTAATTTTCCATAAAGTTTATTTGAGGTAAATTCTTTAAGGCCAATAACAGGGATTTTAGTAACATCATCTCCCGCGCTTCCGCCTCCTCCACCTGTATTAATAATAATCACTCCTGAGGCATTAACCTCAAACTGTAGATCTGTGGATCCTAAATTTCCTGCCTTATCTTCCATGTACCAAGTTAAATTATAAACTGCATAGGCCGTCACAGTAAATGTGTCTGAAAGATCTGCGCAAGAAGTCAAAGAAATATTTTCAAGAGAATTTTCTATCCCTCCTGCTTCTTTATAAATTGAATAATAAGAATTATCACAATTAACCTCAGTATAATCTGTCAAATTAATATCTACATTTTGGCTTCCCGCAGTTGTGTTTAAATCAATATCTAAAGGATCAATAACAGGATCAATAGTGTCAACTGTAAAAGTAAAATTCCCATCTAAAGAAAATGCATTTAAATCAGTTGTATCATTACACCAAACACTCCAAATATAAGATCCATCAGAAATATTTTTTAAAGTAGAAATTTGATCACCTGAAACAACCCCACTCCAAGACTCATTTAAATGCCAGGTTGACCAGTTGCCCCAAAGTTGACAAGAATCAGTCCCAGTCGTATCAGTTGGGGTAAAATTAAACGGAATGTTTTGAGTATAATTAAGATAAATATTATTTGTTGGATAATCTAAAGCAATAAGTGGAGAGTCTGTTCCCGCCACAGACATCGTTAAACCAATATTATTTAATAAATAATTATCATAAGCATAATCAGAATCATAACCTCCTATTACCGCAGAAATTGTAATGTTGTCAGTATTATAATAAGTTGTAACATTTGAATCATTAATATAATAGGTAACTGCCTCATGAATCAAACCATTTGCATCAGTTAAAACTGAAAATACGACATCACCTGTAGTATTGGTCCCTGTAACATTAACTCCTGGGACTGGACTTGATCCATCATCTACTAAAATGTCAACCCACCACTGCCTTGTTAATGAATCACTTGATGATCCAATCTTTTCAAAATCATAAGTAGCATTAACAAGAGTCGGCTGACCATTTAAAACATAAATTGGAGCATCTCCTGGATCAGTTGTTCCCCCTGAAATATTAATATTAGCCAAGGGATTATCAAAATCTTGAAGATCATGCAAACCAATTAAAATCCCATACTCTCCTGGCTCTTCAATATAAATATTTGAAATATCCACACTCAGTACACACCCTGGAGTATCTAAAACAAGATTAAGGCCTTTCATAAATCCTGCGTTATCTCCATAAACTTTTAATCCATCAAGAGTAAAATTAGTTATACAACTCCCCTGATCATTAAGATCAAATGCACTTGTACTTCCCGAAAATTCATAAATTGTAATATCTCTAAATGTGATATTATTAGAATCTCCTGAAACAGTCGCAGTAATACCATCTCCTCCTGAGGCAAAATCCTCAGTCATATTAATCCAAATATTTTCAAAGAGAACATTATCTCCCCTAAACCAAGCAATACCTGAGGCCGTCCCATCAGTCCCAACAGTAATATTTACATTTTGAACAGTTAGGCCATTGGCCCTCTCAATTTCCATCGCATCAGAATTAGAAGTCCCTGTGTTATTCATAATAAAATTAATATCTTTAACAGTTGTATCATTAACATCTACAATATAAATCCCTTCCCCATTTCCACCTTGAGAATAATAAACTGTAAACCCATTCCCGTCAAGAGTGATATTATTTGCAGTAACATTAAAACATCTTGTTGGAGAAGAAACATCCGCAGTTAAATTATAGACAGTATTTTCAACGGATAAATCTTGACAGGTATTAATATCTCCTGCACTAACTAAAGAAGTCATACTAATAAAAAGAAAAATAAAAAAAATAAAAGTTGCGAGTGTTTTTGTATCAGACCTCATTCTATATTATGGATTTCCAGTTATTTAAACATATCCTACTTACGCAGAACACATATTTAATCCTGGGAAAATCGCGCAGATCCAACCTTTTACTTTTGAAACTACGATGTCCAAAACATTATCGAAGAATGCTTGACTCGGTTCAGGCGGTTCATTCATTTGGTATTCAACCTCTACGATCCCTGCTGTTTCAGGAGATCCTGCTAAAAATGGCCAGTACTCTAAAACTGGATCCCATTCGGTATGAAATGCCTCTATTCTTGCGTAATAAGTTTCGTCTCCATCAAAAGTAAAGTCTTGTGGTGTTTCAGGGCATGACTCGGAAGTCATCTTAAAAGTTTCTTCCCCGATTCCATCAATGCTCCAAGTACAATATAAATAAGTTCTTTGCAGTCCCTCCATATCTAAAGGTACGCTTGAAACTACTTGAGGCAAGGTTAGTGTTTCGTAAGGATCTACTTGAACAACCTCAGGCCCTTTCCAGTACACTCCTTCTTCATAAATATCTCCATAAAAAAAGTCTGCACCTTCATGTCGAGTCCCGACATCAATCCAACTAACTCCATTAAAACATCCTGGTTGAGAAATTCTTAAATTTCCTGCGTTAAGACTTGACGATTCAACCCTTAATTCGATTTGATCTTTCCAACACTCTTGTGGAATTATTATTTGGTATTCGTCATCGCTATGTTTAATTTTCCATTTGGTTCCAAATAAGGCATTTAGGGGCCTATCATAGGTCATGTAAACATAAGAAGTTCCATCAACAGCGTGTGCAGGGCTTCCATCCCAATCATTATCATAAGCAAATAAGGGAGGGAATGTAGGCAACCAAGATCCTGAAGAAGCATAACTCCCCGAATCTAATCCGCCACAAGCATTTGAAACTGTTGCATCTTCTTGATAACAAAATCCTGCACTAACCATACTTAAAGAAAGTAATAGGAAAAGTCCAAAAATTCCGCTGAGCATTAGTTTATTTCTTTTCATTTTTTATCCGTTTTTTACCTCCTTTCAATACTGTCTTTCTTAACAAATTGTTCAGATATTTCGAGAAAGGAATTTGCACTCGGTCCTCGTTTATCTTATCAAAAACATCTTCATCAAAACAGATGGTCTTTCTAACTTTTGCGATCTTTTTCTTTGGGATTATCATACAATATGATAATCAGATAACTATTTAAACCTTGTGGTTTAATAATTAAATGTTTGGGTTGGCTTGATTTTGTTGCTTTTGAATAAGAAATAAACCCACCAAGCAAAGAAAATGAGTAATGCGCCTAATAACAGATAATCCATTAATAAAACTTTTTTATCTGCACGACCTAAAACTTCAAATCCACTTGCATCAGTTTGCGAAAGCCATTGAGGACCATTTACTAAAAAGGCCTTTGTGTTTTCTATCCCATTATTTACATAAACTTCGGGAGAGGCCCCAATTGGTACGAGTTCACTTATAGGCGATGCAACATTAACAATCGCTTGAAATGCCCCTCCTGTTGCGTTAGCAATAAATATATAAATTAAGATTCCTGCAAACAACACAAAGAATGATATTGCAATATAATGTCTAATTTTTGCCTCTCTTTTAAAGATCTTAACTCCAAGTAAAAGCGCAACTGATGAAAAGAACAACATGATTAAACTATAAATTCCAATTACTGCGAGAGGTAAAGATTTAAAATTAACTAGAAAACTTTTCTTTTCAAAAGCAGAGTCATAACCTGTTTTACTATTTTGAATTTCAGAGATAAACTTATCAAACTTTGCATCTACTTCTCCCTCCGTAACATCATCATATTCTTCATAACCTAACATTACTTTTTTAAATAAAGGCATACAAGCATCATAATTTGTTAAGGCCTCGCCTGATTGTTGATCTACTCCAGGATAATTCTTTACAACCCAGTTGTCAACCTTTTGCTCTGCGAAAACATGAATAATACTATTTGCTAAAAATGAATTTTCTATTGCGGTCGGGACTAAACCTTTCTTCCCATTATAAATACTATGGGATGCAATATCTGCAGGTTGATGCATACATCCTCCAATCGCACAAGCAAAATCTTCTTCTGTTTCTGATGCTTCAATTAAACCACGACAAAAGTTTGGAGAGTGAGTAACGGCATATTTATATCCCTCAGTCCAATACCAAATTACTGAGATGTCTGTTAAAACATTTCCAGTATAACAAAGTTCAGGGAATTTAGTACAGGCCCTATACCAATCAGAATCAACTTGCTCGGAAACAGAATCTTGATGAATCATGTAATGAGTATGCTTAGGCATAAACGCAGAAACTTGGGCCACAGATCCAACTAACAAAAGCAAGAAGAAAGTTAAAACAAATATTTTTTTATAGTCCATTTTATTCACACACCACCAATGTAACTTTCATATTCATATTCATTGGGCAAGGTCCATAATGGCTCATATAACCCTTAAAATTAGTTTGCCCATCCCAGTACACATGAAGAACATCAGGATTTCCATAAGTATTTGGCCCATCTAAGTTTTTTAAATTATAGGCGAAAATATCTGAAGATTTATCTTTCATTTTATAACCCCGCAACTACTGAGACTGGGGCCTTTTGTCTTTTTCTCAATAAATTTATTACAATAACTAATAAAACAACAAGGAAGATTCCGCCAAAGATTAAAAATACATAAATCAAAATCGGAGGATCTTCTTCAACACATTGCCCGTTTGCATCACAATAACTTCCTGCAGAACAATCTCCTGACATTCCACATTCTTTTTCGACACCAGTTTCATCTATATTAATACTCGCGCTTGGAAGTTCAGAAGTAACTAATAATTCAGGAGAGGATGCTTTAACAAAGATTATGTAAGATCCACTTGAAAAAGTATAAGGCAATTGGTAAACTCCTGGGGCAGTTCTTTCAATTAAATTTGTTACAACAATATCATCTGCGCCTGTTGATGCTCCGCTTGGAATAATTCTAACTTCATACTCAACATCAACATTCTCTCCAAAAGAGTCGATTGTTTCAAACATAATTAATTTATCTCCTGGCTTAGTATTTTGCACAGAGTTAATATTTAAATAATTAATATCAATCTTTGGAAGTCTAACCTCTGCAGTAGTAGTTCTTTCCAAAGTTTCAACTCCGAATTTAGAAGCAGAAGCAGTAAAGTCAAACTTACCTGATTCTCCAACTACAAAAATATATCTTACATAACCATCTTTAATCATTGGCGCTTGAACAGTAATCGGCAATTGAGTCCCATCAGATCTTCTTAAACTTGCAGTAGGATTTATTTGAACTAAGTCGGGGATTAAAACACCATTTTCACTAACTCCAACATCAACAAAGAAAGGGGCATTAGCAATTATCCTTGTTCCAGTAGTGTCTGAATAAGGAAACTTAATATTCATCTCTAAAGGATTCCCGATCCTAAATTCATAAATTGTTGGATCAACATCATTCCCATCATAATTTTTATTTACAACAATTTCATAATCTCCAATTAATCCAGGATTATTAAACTGCAAGTCCTTATCTAAAATCGGAAGACTCAAACTTGTAGGCCCAAGAATTTGATTGCCTTGAGATGGGTTGTTTTTATTTCTTAAAGTAAAAGTTAAGAAAATCTTATCCACAATATCTGACTGCAAATTATATCTAAACTTAATTTGATCATTTAAAGTAAATCCTGCGTCAACATTTAAACTCTCATCAAACGGCGCTCCACAAATTGCTCCGCTTGGAAATTGTGAACAGATTTGTCCCTCCGAACATTGAATTGTTGCCCCCCTAACAGGACACCCATTATCTAATTCACATTTAACATAACTTACTCCACTTTCCGAACAAGTATCAATTACACACGCAGAAGTTGTATCAATAACTGCATAATTTATTGAGCCATCAAATCTAAGAGTTTCCCCTGCATTCAATCTTTTAACTCCTGTATGGTATTGCCCTGCAGACTTTTGATTAAAAGAAGCAATTCCTGAACTTGATTTTGATCCTGATGCATCTAAAATAGTCCAAGGAGTTGAACAAGTATAACTTTTTTGAATAAAATCAGTTCTTATTTCAAATTGCAACATCTCATTATTTGTAACCCTTGAAATATCTAAAGGCACATCACAAACTCCTTCAGTATAATAAGCAATATGGCCACCAATGTTGGAATAAATAACTCCACCTTGTTCTTGGATATTTCCCCCACTTGGAAAACCTAAGGCGCTGTCTCTTGGATTTACAGGAGGAGTCGCGCCGTTATAAAAAGTCTGATATTTGAAAACGGTTAAAACATTTGCATTTGGATCTAAAGCATAAGCAATACATTTGGGCGCTCGGAAAGTTGTATATTCTTCGGATCTTCTTGCAATAACTGACTGCTCATCAGAAGTAATTTCATAAAGTTCTAAACCTGCAGAAGCGTATGGCTCTTTTGGAGATGGAGTTACATCTGCTCCTGTTCCTGCTTTATAGGTTGGATTATTTATCCCTTCTTCAAAGACTCCATGACCTCCACCATTTATATATCCATAACAATATACCTTTCCATCGTGGATAACTTTTCGATCATTAACCCCTGAATCACATCTCCATGCATCATTTTTAGTATATTTTTCAGTATAACTTTCTAGAATTCCATCACCATCAACATCCATCGCAAACCAAGTCCGATCTTCATTGGTTCTAAAAATAACATTTTTAATTTGATCAGATCCTGTTTTATCATAACATTCAGAAAAAGCATTTACATCACAAGTCGATGGACAAGTAAATTCGAGATTTGTTGTTCCTGATCCTCCGATATTACATCCGCTTGGTACATCTCCAATCGCTAAAAAGGACTTACCTCCACCTGGAAGATCAACAAAAAGAAAAACAGCTGTGATTGATAAGATCGCAATTATTACTAAACTCCACACTAGTACCTTCTTATTTTTCTTTTTCATTTTATCCCTTTATAAGTTTTTTTACCATTATAAATCCTTTCTACAGGTATCCCGTAGTCCATTTTTTAAGTCCTTATGAATGAAATGCTTAGGTCAATCCAAGCAATAATATTTATTCCCTGATGAAAGATAAATCCAAAAATTAAATTCTTAATCTGCTTGGTCATAATAAAGGCCCCTGCAACCATATTAAACAAAAAAGCCACAATAAACGCAGAGGCATTCGCTAAGATTGAGGGCATTGCTTCTGTGAAACTAGGATATTGATAAAATCCTAAAATATAAGCCCCTAAGTGAAATGATGCGAAGATTAAACTTGTTAATACTAAGGCCATCCATTTATTTCTAGGCATTAATTTTCTAAAGAAAGCAAAAACAACACCTAAGAAAAAGATTGTTTCAGTTAGTGGCGAAACTAAGTTTACTAAAAACCATTTAAAACTTGTTGAAATTGTTCCAGGCAAAAGAGGATAACCTAAACTAAGTCCAGGGATCATTAAAGTAGCAAGGTAAAAGACCATTGTAAACAAAACACCCCATCCCACAATTCCAAGAGTTTTCATACTAAAGAATCCCCCATTGATTCCAATTAACTCATCTTGATATTCAGGAGAGGAATAAGCCAAATAAGAAATTCCAAGAATTATTATATTAAATCCTAAGGCCCAAAGAACATCAGTATTTTTTAAATTAACTGCAAACAAAAAAGCCAATAAAATTAAAGTCCCCATAATTAAAAATCGAACATTACGGCTTCCGTGAGTAATTCCAAATCTTGTGCCGTTCTTTTTTATCTTAACACATTTTCCCTCTTTTGGTTTATATCCCCTTTGACATTTCATTTTTTATTTCTCCCAAACTTTAAGTAAAGCCAACCTAACAAAACAACCAAAAGAATAGTTAAAACAATTCCGCTAATAATAAAAATAAATTGTAAGGCAACTGAGGATTTATTCTCTTCACAAATTTCTAAACTATCAAAATCAACTGCCTCTCTTTGTTCAGGCAAGATCTGAATATTAACACACTCATTGTTTGAAAGTCTGTAAACATTTATCTTAGTTAATTCAAGCGCTTCATTACATAAGGCCGAAGTATCAAAATCGTTTGCAGTTCTTTGAGTGTTTAAGATCTCCACAGCATTACAAGAACTATATTGAAGTCTAAAAATATTAATCGGCACGGCCCAGTCAACATCTAAATAAGGTTTATTACTTCCACTTGGAGAATCAAACTCCGAAGTCCCGTCAATTCTCCCATCAAAACTAGTGTCCATCGCAATTGTAAAATAATCTCTTCCAATTAATAAATTATTTTGTAAATCAATAACTGCCTGATCTCCCAAATCTAACTCAACCCATCCCTCTTTTTCAGGGAGTAAAAGTCTGTTAGATCCTCTTAAAGTTTTATAGATTTTACAATTTCCTAAAGCATTCCAAAGTTGATCTCTTTCATCATGAAGTTCTTGCGCAAGAAAATCACAACCCCTATAATATTCTGTGGAGTCTGCTCTTCCATCATCATCAGGTTCAGAGTAGGCCCTAAAAACAACTTTTTCAATTATTGCATTTGACGGCACATTAGTTAAATCAAAATCAATCCAAGCCCTCCACTCCTCATCATCATCGTCATCTAAACCAACATTTAAACGAGATCTACTTCTTCCATAATCCTCATCATCAGTATTATAATGAACACTTCCAAAATAACCTGTAAAACTTTCTTCACTAATTGGACTTATAACAGATAAAGAATAATTGCTGAAAAGAAATGCAATGAGAAAGATGGTTAAAACTAGGGAAACTCCAATTAGTATCTGTTTCTTATGTTTTTTTTTAACCATTTTACCATTTTATAAAAAAGGGAAGTATATTTTTAAGACAACCCTTAATATTACATAAACTATAAATAGGATTATTCCAATCCAAAAAGAAACATAAATAAAAGTTGCAATTAATCCTGCTAAGATTATGCTTAACACAATTCTCCAAATTGCTTTCTTCTTTCCTTTTAATGCCTTAAATCTTTCTAGCCATGAAACTGAAAATAAGAAAGTGAAGATTAATGAAATCGGCACTAACAATAACTTAACAAAAGACAACCAACAGAACACAGTAGTTTGTGGAGGTATTGCTAAAACTTTCGCTTGACAACTTTGAGATTTAAATAATCCTCCAAGTATTTTTCCTTTTGCAAAATCATCACAACTTGAACAAACACTTGAATCAGGATAACGACATTTATTATTTACACATTGGCCACCAGTTTCTTTAGTACATTCAGCATTAGTAAAACAATCTTCTGCAGGAGGAGTAACAGATCCGCCAACACATTTATTTTCTTGACAAACTTGATCCTCTGCACATCCTTGACTTGGAGAACAACAATCTACTTCAACAGAATCTCCCTCTGAGCAAAAGTTCTCTTCGCATCCATAAGACTTAGTGAAATATTTATCATTTTGTTTTTGACAAACATCTTGACCTTTTCCTGGGCATTGTAAATCCGAAGAACAAGAAATCTGTGATCCCCCAATATCAACCCACTCATAATTATCATTACAAAGTTTAGTTTTTTGGGATAAAGTTGCTAAAGCGCCTGGACAACATTCTTCGGATCTTAAATATTTTTCAGGGAATAAATAAGTTTCCCCACTTTCCATTTCCAAAATACCTGAATCATAAATAAATCCACCAAAGCAAAATAATTCTTTTTGAGGATCCCAAATTGTTCCGCCGTTTTGATCTCCTACAAATTCAGGTTCATCCCAAAACTCTAAGTAAGAAACGGATTGATCAAAGTCAACCGTATTTTCAGGAGTAGACACTAATTTTTCCCTATAAGAAGAAGCAGGGCAAGAAAGATCACAACCTGTTGAACAAATCTCCTCTCCAAATCCTTGCGTAGTTGAATATAAATTTAAACCATATTTATCAAAACTAAATCTCACTTCACTATCTTTTGGATCCATTGGTTTCCAATCTGATAAGAAAAAACCTCTTGCTTGTAATTGTATAAAAATACTTTCTTGTCTTGGATCAATAACACTCGGCACATTACTTAATTCAATAGATCCTGAATCATAGACTCTGTCACTAAACTCTGCGCAACCTCTTCCCCCTGCATCACAAACCTTATAATATAATCTAATTCCCCCGAATAATGTTTTAAACTGGCTCCAGGCCCCAGTTGTAATTTTTACTTGAATATTATCAATCTTATCAGTATAACCTATCTCATTATTAATCCAAAATCCATCTACTGGAAGTTTATACATTGGAGAAGCAACATCAATTTTTTCACATCTATAAGATCCAAAATGTGGGACAAGCATTTTAACATTTTTCCCTTGATAAGTTATAGAAGTGGGATTTTTTAAATAAGTAAAAGCAAAGGCCATCGCGATAAGCATGGCTAAGATAACCAGGACTATTCCTAATGTCTTCATTGTCTTCTGTGTTTTTCTTTTCATTGTAATCCTCTCGTTTGCTTTCTTCTCAAAAAAAAAAGAAGAAAAAAAAATAAATTAAATTGGGTTTAACCAATATTTAACTAAGCGCCAAAGTATCCAGTTGCGCTTGGTAAATTGATTAATGATCCTGTTCTTGTGTTATCTCCATCTGCATTCTTTTCAGTATCTAGTACAATGTCTCCACTTTGAGTTACATAGTAGTTAGCAGGTAAAAATTTCACATAATAGACAGATCCTGCACCGACAGCAGTTGCGCTGTTTTTAACTTCACAGTTAATAGTTTTAACAGCTCCAGTTCCATCATCAAGTGATGGTTTGTAAGCAAATTGCTTACTTGTGTGAGATGTTGCACTAACAGTGTAAGTTACATGGTAAGGATTTGATGTCAACAAGTCTTCTCCAGTACACGAAACTTTTGAAATAGTAGCGTTTGCTTCCACAACCATTACTCCTCCAAAAGGACCTGCACTTGCCTCAGCTGAACCCATATAAGTAATCTCAATCTTAGCGACATCGTTTGCCCCTAGAGATGTATTATATGCTCCGTCTGAAGTAGATTCCTTATTAACAGGATCGTAAAGTGTTACAGTAGCAGTAGAATTTGATAATCCTAGCGCTTCAATTGTATTAACACCTGCACCTGCTGTTTTTGTAGCAGGTTTTACCCAATATGATGAGTTGTCGATCCAGTAAGTTATTGAATCACCAACATTTACATTAGTTCGAGCAGTAGTTGTTGCACTATCACTTCCAACTTTGTAATATGATGTTCCAGAAATTACTGTTGTCGAATACTTATCTTTAGCTGTGTATGAAGCAGTTGGTTGATATGTTGCACCTCCACCTGAAGTTGAGACACAAACACCATTAGTTAAAACTGTTCCCGCAGGACAGGTAACTCCATCACCACCGTTGCTTCCACCTTGCACTATTCCTGCAGATAAAAAGAAAGGACTTGCTCCTCCCAATTCATACATACCGAATTGCGCTCCGCTTCCAACTAAACCATAAGCAAGAATTACAACACCAAGAACTCCGAAAATCATTTTCATGGCTCCGTTTTTCTTAAATGATTTCTTACCTACAGCGATAAGCATGACTAAACCGACTAGCACCAACAAGAGTGTTACGATTAATCTAGCATCCATTTGTATTTTTTATTTTGACCTCCTTTCATTCTAGGGTTACCTTTTATTTTCAATTTGTTCTCCTCTAAACATCTCGCTATCAGACTCCCTCAGTATCTGACTTGCTTTTGTCTTAGTCTCAAACTCGTTTACTAATGCAAGGTACTGGATTACGGTACCCTTTACCCTATCCAATAAGCATGAAATTAATTCTTAACAATAAAGTACACTACGCCACCAAGGGCTAATATACCAAAAATTATTAAGACTATTGTTCCCGCGCCTATTCCATCCTGTGAAGATCCGTCCTGGGTTCCGCCACCGACATAACCGCCACCTGCTCCTGGAAGACTTACAACAATCTTGTTTGTAGTCGAAGAAGTAGTGTCTGTTTCGTCACTAGCAGTAATTGTCCAATCCCAAACTCCATTATCAAGAGTACTCGAAAAGGCCTTTGTGAATGTACACGAAGATCCTGAATAAGTACCTGTTCCCGAAATGTAGTCCTGTCCGCTTGTGGCTCCGCCCCTTGCAATAGTGTATGTACATGATGTCGTATTCGCATCAGTCACAGCACCTGTAAAGGTTTGAGTTGTCGAGGTTGTTATACCTGTCTGACTCGCAGGAGATAAAGTCGGCGTTTGTGGAATTGTGTTTTGTATTGTTATTCCAGTTCTTGTGATGTTTATCTCATCAGTTCCATTCATTATCTGAAACTTAATGACATAATCGTTCGCATCTTCAAGACCTGTCGTATCAATAGTCCCATTGATATTCAAATCTGTTTCATTCGTTTGTGCAGTTACTAATTGGACCTCAGTAGTGTTTGCAGTCAGTGAGGCAGAAGAAAGATAGACATTCGCAGATGTCCAATTTTCAGCTTCAAATCCTGTAACAAAACTAATATTCCAAAGGGCGGTCGCCCCAGTCAGTGATCCCGAAGCGCTTGGTGTGACGATTGTCACATTAGCAGACTCCATGGCCACAACCATAGAAACACTTAGAACTACGCACAGCATGGTTACCAACAACAGCTTACGCATTTTTGAACTCTTATTTTGCTCCATTTTAATTAAGTATCTTAGTTTATTAAGGTTTATAAAGTCTTTCTACAGGTATCCTGTAGTATGACAGGAGACTCGATTCTTAACACTAAACATCTTTTCATCTCGTCGTCAAATCGATATTTTCCAAAAGTGACTTTATCAAAATTCATTTTGAATTCTACTTTTTTAAGGATCTCCTCATCTTCCAACAATTCAAAAGGAATGTCTTTGTCCTTGATAGATGCGACAAAAATTCCAACTTTACAATAACTTTTTAATCTCCACATAATTCTTTTATAGATTCTTGTGATCTCTGAAGTATCAACTTTAATATGATTTATTGAATTTAATTCTGCCCACTTTTTTGCAATTTCCCAATTAGTAGTTTCTTGTTTTTCTCTAAAAGCCACAAAAATTTCCTGAAAAACAAATATGTCTAAATCATCAAATAGGTTTTTTTTCATTTTTTATTTTTAGTTTGCAAACTCTTTTGGCCTCATTTCTAGTTACTCCTTTTCGCATCTCCTTGAAAACACATTTATTAAGTGGTTTCCTACGAGGCATTATCTTCACTCTCCTTTAGATTGATTTGCCCCGATTCTTGCAACATACGAATCTGTTCTCTTGTGCAATTTTTACCGATTACAATCTTTTTGCCTGATCTTGTATTTTTAACTTCAATTTTACAGTCCTCAGACTCTTGCTTTCTTTTTGGCGCTTTCTTTGGGAAAAAATTTGGTTCCATTTTTTATGCAGATGAATCAAACGAGATATTTTTCTCATCAAATCCAAGTATTTTTATGAATTCTAAGTAAAGATTTTTATGCCTTTCTCCATATTTTTTAGCCATCTCTAAATCTCCAACGGATAAATGCCTTGTGCAGATTTCTTGAATTGTCATTGCTTTTCCACAAATATGTTTAACCCTGCACCACTTTTGCGCATCAAGTTTATGAGAAAATTCATCTAAAACATCAGTCCTTAATTTTCTTGCGCTTTCTAAATCTAAGAGATGTGATTCTTCTCCTGTTGAATTAAAATTGCCTAAGCAGTGACTTTCATCTGCAACGGCGTGTTTTAAAAATTCAAAAGTATCTTCTGCTAAGCCGACATCCTTATCTACAATTTTCATTTCTTTATTTTCTTTTTTATTTCCAAACATTTTATTTATTCCTTTTACAACAGGCATCTTTTATTTTATCCCACAATCCTCCACCTCCTACAGTTCCCGAGGTGTGTGTTACTAAATAGCCGTTTTTTCGCTTAAATAAGGCCCGTACTATAAAGACTAATGCGACCATTCCTAAGGTCGCAAGAACATATCCCCAAACCATTTAATAGTCTGATGGAGTATTCTTGCATTTTCCGACCATCTTCGGTACAAACTTTTTTTCAAGCGCATCTAATTGGCCCTCTTCATTTTCATAAGAAGAAGTCACAACTACATTGCAAGAAGCATCAGTCCCTGCAGTAAATCCTGCGACATCTGTTTCAGTCCCATCTCCATGAACTCTTGTTTTTTTACAAACAACCTCTCCTGTGTCAGGATTTCTTTCGCATCTCTCGTGGAATTTTCCTCGTTTTCCGATTCCTTTTAAAGTATCTTTTATGCCCATCTGTTTAAACCTCCTTTCATTTGTATTAACTGACTGGATAAGTCATACCCTCCAAATTTACTCCCATGATCAAATCATCTTCCACAATCTTAGCAATCGCTATTATTAAAAGATTTGTTTCGGTTGGTTCGATCTCAATCCCGTCAATAAATATATAAGGATAACCATCAAAAGTTTTTGGATCAAATCTATCCATTACAGGATTCGCTTTAAATCCAAATTCTTCCCATTCAAAATTATCTTTGATTTGTATTTTCTTTAAATCAGGTAAAAATTTATTAACATGAAGCACGGCTTTTATTGCCCTCAAACAATATGGGCATCCTCTTCTAACTAACAAAACTCTTGTGGGCATCATTGATTGGTTTTAAACACAGCTTCGCCAGGCATTATCTTAGCGAAAACTGGAAATCTAACCTCCTCATTTTTAGTTTTATCATATCCTGGGACTCGATGGATCTTTGTTAAAGCATGGACTCTTTCTTCTGAGTACCTGTATCTCTTCTCCATAAAATTTCCAAACTTATTAATTTGGAATCTTCTAATTATTTTATTTCGATTGTCTTTAACTCCTAACTCTAAAGCGACCACAGTAAATTGAACAATAAAGAAATCTCTAGGATAGTCAAGACTTTCATTTCTTCCAAATAAATTTCTAAGCCAATTAATCATGTTCTTCTCCCTCATAATTTTCTTCAAAAACGACTTCTGTTTCGGGTTCTTCTGTTTCTTCCTCAGGCAAATCCTCAGGCACTTCAACCTCTTCCCCTGTTTTTTCTTTATGATCTTTAGCAATTCTTTGCTGTCCCTCAGTTCTCATTAAAGAAGACCAAGAGATAGGAGTATTATTAACCATGCCTTTTTTCATTTGAGATTTATCATCTCTTGCAAGGCCCCCAAGTGAAAATAAAGTTAATTGAACAAGTTGAAATAAAATATATAAAAAGGATCTTAAATCTTTTTTAATTAAATCCTTTCCCTTAATTCCCCTTTTAGTTTGTTCATCCTCATCAATCTTGTCATACTCTTCAATCGCTTTAAATAAACATTCATAAATTAAAGATTGTGATGCAATTTTTAAAAGTTTAGAATAAGCAGATAATCTTCCGATTCCGATCCTACTCTTTTCATCATTTACAGAATCATGAGTTATGATTAAAGCAGTTTCTTTCTTATCTAAATATCCTAAATATCTCCCAAAATTATCAACAAGCCACATATAAAGAATTTCATCTGTCCTGCCTTTTAAAATTGATTTGTCATAAAGTATTTGTTGAAGAGTTGTAATCATTAAATCTAATTGACACCTTGCATCCATTAAACTTCTTTTTGCTTTTTCAATATTGCTTGTTGAAATCCTAACCGAAACATAAGAATCAAATCTTTGTGCATGGCCAACTAATCGATCAATATTAATCGGGGACCTTTCCCTTAAATCAACCCAACTCATTAAAGCCATATTATAACAACTCCTTTTTATTTAAAATCTTTTCCACAAAATTAATTGACTTGTCATAAAGTTTTATTTTTACTTCTCCAAAGGGAGGAGTTTTATAACCTGCCTTTATTTTTTTTCTATCCTTAACAATTAATCTTCTTTCATGAAGTCCTTGAATTGCGCGATAAATTTGAGTTTTCTCTAGGCCTGTGTCTTCCCCTATTTCTTCAATCGTAACTTCTTCCCCTCTTATGAAAAGAAAGTGAAGTATTCGATCGTGGTTTGATATATTTTGCTCCATTTTTTTCGATTTACTCTACACTGTGACTTGATTAGCCAGTAGGTTGTTGTGCCGTAGCAGGACTTTGAGAAACAGTCTGAGGATCGGGCATCTCATTAACTATTGTGGATCTAATTCTTTCCACTAGTTCCAGGGCCTTTTCATCTGAAAGTTTTACTCCTTGCCTTTCTGCTTCATCAACTAATGCCTGATTAATTACTTTCATCTTTGAGTTTTCATCCTCTTGTATTGAAACTAAGTTTTGGAATTTAATCATATCTCTTTCAGTATTTCTGAAAACCTTATCAATTCCAACAAGTCTTTCTTCATTAGTTGTTAATTCTGCTCTTGATGTTTCAGCCATGTTTGAATGCACTCTTAATTGAGATTCTAACTCATCAACTTTATTCTGTAATTGTGTGTTCATCATTTCAGACTCCGCAAGGTCTTGCTGTTGTTCCCCGATTGTGTTACTTAGATCTGTTATGATTTCATAAACAGGCCTCTTTCTTGCTTTTGCAAATCTTAGTTTGCTCCCAGTAGAAATTAATTCAGGCGCTTCATACTCCATAATATTTTCAACATAACCTCCATCTTTATCTAACCAAATCGGAAGAACACCCCGAGAAATATCTGTGCTTAAAGCCCCAACTGATTGAAATAAATCTTTTAAATTTTGGGACCGCATTAATTGATTATAATCTTGATCCAATAAAACAAAGTCTCCATTTTCTGCTATTGCTAAATCTCCAAATCCTGCTAACTTAGTCTTTCTGTCAAAAGAATAAATCCCTATCTTTTTCCTAAACTTTGCATCTCTAAAATACTTCGCCCAAAAAGATTTCATTGAAAAAACTCGCCCTGCAGATTGAAGTTTCAATTGCTTTTTTTGTTTATCTAAAACAACTTTAACATTTTCTTCTTCATTTATGTCTTTAGTTCTTTCCCTAAACTGTGCGATGACTTTATCTTTTTTAGCATTACTTGATTTTAATTCTGTGTTTTCATAAGCAAGGGCCTTAACTTGAGTGTTTGTTCTTATAGTTGCCTCATCCAAAGGTACACTCACAACCTTCGTCTGCGGAGAAAAAAGACCTCTAAGAAATTTTAAGAACGACATTATTGCCCATCTCCTACTTGGTAAGATAGGCCTGAATCATCAGCCCCCTCATAATCTTTACCTTTCAGAGCAACAATTATAATTATTAAGATTATTACAACCGCAATAATTACAAGCCAAACCCATACAGGCAACCATAAAACTTTATTTTTAAAGCTGAATCCCTTGGCCTCATAAGTAGAGATATCTTTTCCATCAATACTTATCGTGTAGTATCCTGCTTTTTTTGGAGTAAAAGTTATGTTGTTACTATATCCAACTTCAAACTCTTCTGATTCAAGAGTGTCTAATTCCTTTTTATAAAAGACTTTCCAGGAAGTAATATTTTGAGATGGGACAAAAACCTGCTCTTCCCCTTTCTTAAATTCTTCATTTTGTAAAACAACTCTTAGATAAGTCCCAACAGTTATGTTTAATTCTTGAGTAATATGTCCTGGCTTTCTTGCAACAACTTTATTAATCCCTCCAATTAATGGGCCATAATAAGGATTTGAAACATCTGCCCCATTTAATTCTAAAGTTGCATTTGCAACAGAGACTGTAATATTAAATAAAGTTGTAGTATCTCCTATCGCAGGATTAACAATTATTGAGATATCTTTAGGACTTATGCTAACCTTTTCAACAATATCTTCATATCCTGGCGCGGATCCTCTCATCTCATATTCTACATCAGGAAGAAAACCATACTCAAAAGTTTGGCCTGTTTTATTTACAGTTAAGGCATTCACCCAAATTTTAGGATCAGTCACTAAACTCCCAGTCTTATTATCCACTAATTGAATTAAAATTTGTTCATTTCCTTTTGCAACTTCTAAGTCAGGAGTAAAATCAAATCTTAAAACAGTCCCAGGCACTATACTTCCTGAAGAAGAAATCCTTACTGATTGATCAAAGGCCTCAAATATTGGAGCGCCCTTGTAATTAAAAATTGCTCTAAAACTTGTCTCCCCATATTTAATCGGCATAAAATCGTATCTGTAAATTCCTGCAGATGTTTCTACACTCTGCCCCACAAAATATTCAGAATATTGTGGTTGAACTTCTAAATTAGAAACTGTGTTTGAACAAGTAAAAGAATAAGTTGAATTTAAATTTAAAGTTGTAGCAGATAAAGAACAAGTTGGAGAAGTTGAAAAGGTTTCGTCAGTTACAGGAGAAACTCCTGCAGTCACTTGCAACATTAAACTAATTGTGGGAATTGTTATTTGGCCCTCTGAATCTGTGGCTAAAATACTAAGATCTGTTTGATAAGTCCCAGTTTCTGCCTCTTCCCCTGAAAAAACAATTGGGATCTGAATAGACTGGCCAGGCGCAACAATTCCAAGGTTTAAATCTCCGAAAAGGATTGGCTCAGTTCCTGGATTAAAATTAACTGCATTAATTGTAACTGATCTCGGATAATTATTTGGAATTGTAATTAAAATATTTTGAGTCTTCTGACTCCCTTGTTTTACAGAGATTATTTTAGAAGTTGGAAAAACAATTAAATCTGATTCAACAACTACAGTCTCATCAGGCACTAATATAGAAACTGGAATGCTCCCCAAACTATCCGCATCATTCCAATTTAAAAATCCTGAATAAGATCCATCACTTGCTCCTGATTGAATACTTATTGTTATTGAATTTCTGTTTGGGACAACAAGACTGGAAGCAGATAACTGGGCCACTCCTGAAATCTCTGAACTTAAAGATAATGAAACAGATGAGGATGTAGAAAGATTTTGATTTTGAAACTCAATAATTTGAGAAGTAACAAGGGGGTTTAAACTAACTATTGCAGGATCAGGAAAACTAACCTCTACAGTTGCAGAAGCAATTCCTACGAATAAAAGTAAGAACATGATTCCTACTGTTGCTTTTAATATCTTTTGGTCGGTCATTTTATGAGTGTGATTATAGTGGTATGAATGATAATGCGATCGTTATTGTTAAAAATATTGAGGCAAGGATTAAAACCCACTTCAAAATTTTATTTGCAACTGAAAGGACTTTAATTGATCCCCAAACACAAGCACCAAAAATTAAAAATAGAAAAATTTTAGATTGTAAAGGAGTGATATTAACACCATAAGTAGAAACAAACCTGATTATGTGTTCAGTAGCCCAGGCGATCCCATCCCCTATCTTTGGGATGAATCCGATTGCAGTTTCTCTGATAGCCATACAAGAATATGATAATCATACTATTTAAATGTTTCCATTCACCTACATTGTTGCGTTAAGTGGACTTGAATAAAACAAAAAAATTATTCCTTCTTTGAAAACTTTTTAGTTATTAAATAAATAATTCCTGTTAACCATAAAGCTAATCCGATACAAATAAAGTAAGTCATTAAATCTGTGAGTGGACACCACCATTTACTAACTTCAAAACCACAAGAATTAGGTAATAATTGAGTATTCATTCTTTTGTAACCTCAAATTTCTTTTCCTGCACATCTAATCTATCCTTAAAGTCTTGTTCTGCTTTGCTCTGTAATGTATCTAAAAAGGACAGAAACATACCTATATCATTCAAACTAACCTTAACCTTATCTAAATCATAACCATATTCAAATTGGGTTTCTCCTTTACTATCTTGAATAAGATTTATGTATGCAGTTGCAATTGTTTTATTTTTTTCTTCCATTTTTACTTACATTTAAAAAAGTTAATTCTCAAACTCCCTTCTTTCTTTTTCTTCTTGTTCTTCATTTTTAATCTGTTGTTTTAGTTCTTCTTTTAGAGAATAATCTTTATTAAGAGTTTTATTTATTTTTTCTAATTTCTTATTTATTTTCTCTTCTTCATTTTCCCTTCTCCTCTTATCAAAAATCTCTTGTAAATCTTCAGAGAAAACAACAAACTCTCCTTCATCAATTTGAAAATATCTGATTGCATAATCTTTTCCAGAACTTTTATATCCTGTATTTAAATTTCCTTGAGGTGCATTGAAAGTTCTACAAAACTTCATTACTAACCAATAAGGTAATAGTTTAACCCATTTCTTTATCATTTTTTCAACTCCACTTCAATCATCTTTTCTAACAACTCAGACATATCAACTTTCTTTTGAATAGCATAAATCTTAAACTTATTCCATATATTAGGATTAATTTTTATTGATGTTGTTTTTCTTTGTTCACTCATTTTTTTCTTTCCTAAAATTTAATAAAAGATTAGCTACAACACTTCCAATAGAAACTCCTAATAAACTATTTCCCATTCTAATAAAAGGGGTTGAAAATAAATAAAAAGCACTAATAAAAGAAAAGAAAGCAACCCAATATAAAATAGTTGAATTTCTCATTTTAAAAAACCCCTTAGTTTAATCATTTCTTTTTTATTCAAAACAAAATTTCCTTGGTTATTTGTATTTATAAAGAATCCAAAATTATTATCTTCAAATTTATCAATTCTAAACTCTGAATTATTTCCTGTTGTTCCTATCTCTCTCCCTGTAATTATCATCTCTTGGCAATCTAAACCATACCCTCCTTCACCTTTTTTATGTTTGAAAATATTAAATCTTTTATTATCTCTTTCTTCAGTTAATTTTATAATCCCTTGCTCTATTTTCTCTTTTTCTTTAGATAAATTATCTTGAGATTTTACTATCTTCTCTAATTTATTTTTCAATTGCTTTAAATTTAATTTTTTAACCATTATATCCTCTCTCTATCAATTCCAACCAACCATTTTTATTTTCTATCTGAACATTAGGACAAGCAATTTGAGAAGGAGTTAAACATTCTATTCCTTGATGGTTTCTTATCCAATTATAATATATTTCAAATCCTTTCATAAGTGTTTGAGCAGAAGTTATGCAACCATGAAAACCTCGCATAATCTTTGTTCTTTCTCGTAGTGTGTTGTGAAATCTCTCTATTTTGTAATTAAAGCCACCACTATCAGATTTTATAACTTGATGGATAACTTTAGATGTCTTTGCTATTTTTCCACCATGATGTGTTCTAAATCCAAATGTTTTTTTAAGAACTCTTGGGTAAGCATTTAATCCATCTGTTGAAACTATCTTAACTTGTTCTCCAACTTTTCTTTTTGCTTTCCCTAAAACTTTATTTAATGTATTTGTTTTTCTATCACTTGCATATTGAGAAGAAACAATAAATCTACTATCCATATCAATTACATCAATAAAATATTCATTCTTAATCCCTTTAGAAGTGTGGCTTGTTCTTCTTTTATATTCTACTTCATCAGATTGAATTTGCCAACTTGCTTTAATCTTTTGCTTGTCTGTGAAGTTTTCCATCATTGGAACAAACTTTAAAACCCATCTATAAATTGTTGAAGCACTAACTCCTTTAGGGAAAAACCTTTGTAAGTGTTGTGCAATCTTTCTAAAACTCATACCAGAATAATACATATCCATACATGGAGTTATAATTTGTTCTTTGTTTCTCATTCTAAAGTAAGGATTATCTAAAACAAATCTGTTATTACATTCCTTACATCCATACCTTTGAGTAAATTCCCTACTCTCATTCTTAATTAATCCTCTCTTGATTATCTCTTTACTCTTGCATTTTGGACATAATATTCCTTTTGTTTCCATAGTATTATATAATACTCATTCCTTTATAAACATTTGTATAGTTAAGTAGTATATAATACTCTAAAGGTTAAGTCCACTTAATGCAACAATGTACCATTCACCTACATTGTTGCGTTAGAGGGTCTTTTCTAAATCCCTAATTTTGTATTTAATACAAGTGATAAACATATGTGATAATCATTTATATTTAATAGAATGAGGTATATACTACAATACCACAACATTTAAATACTACCTTTTCCTTAATATAGCATGGAAAACAAAGAGATTAAATGCCCAAAATGTAATAAAAAAGAAGTTACAAAAAGAGGATTTAAAAGATGAGTGAAGAAACAATAAACAGCAGTATTAGAATTAATGCTAAACTCTGGGAAGATTTTAAGATTTGGTGTATTAAGAATAAAATTAGTATGTCTGAAAAGTTAGAAGAAGTAATTAAGGAGATAATGAGAAAATGAATTTAAATGATTTTATTGAGATAGGGATAAATCCTTTTTGTGAATGTGGTAAGTTTCATGTTTTTGGCATATTGCCAAAAATTAAAGGTAAATTAGAAGAAGAAGCTGTAGTAATTATGGATTCTGATAATTTAGGAGAATGTGTAAATTATGTTAAATCTATAAATAAAGATAATCAATTTAAAGAAATACCAAGACTTATTAAATTTAGGGAAAAAGAGAAAAATGAGTAGAGAAATAAAATTTAGAGCCAAAAGTATTGAAACGGGAAAATGGATATATTGGACTTACTTAGAATTAGGGGCTGGATTACACTACATAATCCCCTTACTTCGTTACCATCCAATCTCTGAATCTGACTATGAAAAATATCAAGTAGACCCTGAAACAATAGGGCAATTCGTAGAACTTGCTGTATTTAGTTCATTGAAAGATAAGAAAGGTAAGGAAAATTATGAAGGAGATATTGTTGAGTTGGATGGTGAACAAGGAATGGTTTTTATAATAATCTGGTCTGATGAGAACTTAGGGTTTATGTTGGAAGATACTCACCTTCCAAATTACACTAAATCTTATGAGAATGAAGAACTTGAAGTGATTGGAAATATTTATGACAATCAAGATTTAGTTGGGGGTAAAAATGAAACATAAAAAAGCAATAGTCTTAAAAGGAGTGGAAAAGAATAAGGGGTTACTATGCCTAATACATTGCACTTGTGGAAATTATCATATTACTTTTAATAAAAGCAAAAATTCTGTTGAGATTTTAGATACTGCAAAAACTAAAAAAGAGGGGGAGAAGTTATATGAAAAAATCAAAAAAAGATTATAATATCTTAAAAAATCAAAACTTTTGGCTCTCGGTTTTCTTAGTCTTAATTATTGGTTTTGGATTTTATTTATATTTTCAGGATAAAACAGAATTTATTATATATAAACAAGAATGTGAAGATTTAGGAAAAACTTGTGATAAGCATTGTGTTGATTTTTGTGCAAGAGTAAAATTAAATGATACTGAAAATGAGAAACAGGATTATTTTGTAAATACTTATGATAGATTTTGGAAATGTTTAAATTATAATGGTTGTTGTGAAAATTCTTGTGAAGTTATAGAAGTTGATTTTATGGAAATCAAAGATTTATGTGATTATAAATTTATAAGGAAAGGGGTAAATGGAGTTTATGCTGGTTCTAATAATAATCATTCTTGGTATGAATGTGGTTCAATATATTTTAAAAATATTAATTTATCTTGGCTTAATGATAATTGTGATGTTTGCCATGATTATATTTGCATAAGTAAGAGTGAAAATACAAACATTTCAGCAATTGAGTTTGCTAATGAAGATTTAAAATTTTATCAGTGTGGGAATTATACTATTGAGGTTTTAAAATGAATAAATCATACCAAGAACCATTCAAACTATTTGATGAAAAAAGACAACAAGTAGGTTATTTTGATGTTTTATTATGGATTGTAGATAATTATCCAGAAGATATTTTTGTCTTAGAAAATCCTGAATTTTTAGAGATAAGAGATAGGGCGAGGAAATTATTAATTAAACATAAATACACACCTAAGAGAAATGGAAAATAATAAACTAATCGGCTCAACTTATGTAAATATCCTGCAAGATGAAAAGGGAGAAATTAAATTTGCCTATGGTTATGAAGTTGATGACAATGAAGTAAGTTTAAACGATTTGGCTATGCTTAATTCTTTTCTTGATAAAATTAAAGCAAAAGCAGAAGAAGATTTTAGTGAGAGATTAGAAGTTAATGATAAGGAATTTAGTGTTGAAGGAACTAAAGAATGAGTTTTACAATAAATGGTGCTTTTGGATTTGCGAGAAGATTAGTTTTAAAGTTTAAGATATGTAAATATCAAATAAGAATTTATACTATTTAATTATCTTTTCTTGATTCTTGAAGTATCAACAACTCTCTCAACAATTATATCTTTAGATTCTACACTATGATAATCTGATTCAATCTTTTTAATTTGTCTAATTGCAGAAGCCCTATTTGGTGCTTTAAGACCACCATCTCTATGTGAACTATTTTCTCCCTTTATGTGAAATTCATAACCATAAATTCCCATTTTAACATTTATTCTTTTTTTCAGGATGTCTAAAACTAACCTTTTTTATCTGACTTCTTCTAACTATTGCAGTTTCTCCAGAATCCAAAGATTGAACAGCAATTTGTCCATTCTTTAATTTTAATGACTTAGAAGCCTTATATAACAGTAAAACAGGTTCTTTTTTTATACATCCGAATCTTTGCCTTACCATTTTCTTATTTAAATTAAGATTTGGTCATTTAAATACTTATCGTTTTTTATTTAAGACCCTCTTATGCAACAATGTACCATTCACCATTTTAAGAAGAAAGGGGGAAAATCCCATGACCGACCGAGGTATAGAACCAATCCCCCAAAAAAATATGATTATTTTTTCTTAATCCCGTTTTTTCTTAGGCACTTTTTCCATTGCTCACCTTTCTTTCCCTTACACTTTTTAAGAGCAACTTTTAAGCCACCTTTTTTCTTAGTTGTTTTTTTCTTTGCGATTTGTTTTACCTCCTGGATTATTAATTAGAATTAAGAGCAAAAATACATTTATAAATTGTTTCTACAGGTATCTCGTAGTTTAGTAATTAGTGATTAGAACTTCTTTGGATCCAGTATTATTTGAATCTGCGCCTAAGGTGAATCTTGTATTTATCTTTTGGAATTTCAAACCCTTACAGGCCTTTCTAACTCTGTGAGAATCATTATAACTAATCATTACTTTCCCGCGCATTCGTTTTGCAACCTTACAAACCTCCTCAGGTTGTAAAGAAGTCCCCTCTTTGTAAACATTTTGAGTCCCATCGTATGGAGGATCTAAATAGTGGAAAGTTTGCTTACTATCATATTGTTTCATGACCTTAGCAAAGTCTTGATTCATAATTGTTGTTTGTTTTAATTTTTCTTTATATTCTTCTTGATGAGTGTTTTGATAAGTAATCCCTGTTTCGCTGTTTCGCTTTCCAGTAAATTTTTTGTCAGCATAAGAAGTCATATTTGATCCAAAACTTAATTTATTTAGATAAGCAACATCACAAGCAGTCTTGCTATTCTTCTTTTTAATTTTATCAAACTTTTTCTTAGATGGAGTCATGTTACATTTCTTAAATCCTCTTCCGTTTTTGAATGCTTTATAAGAAGTGATCACATCTTTATCTTTATCATTAATAACAGATTTTTGCGCTAAGGGTTTTTTAAGATAAACTGCGCCTCCACCAACAAACGGCTCGACATAAGTATCATGAGGCGGGGCCTTGTTAATAATCTTTTTTGCAACTTGGGATTTTCCACCTGCTCTTGCAATAATTGGTTTTAAAGATTTATCTCCTTTCTTATAACAAGTTTTTCCATCTAACTTACAAGATTCGGCTTCAACTCTTTTTTTATTTTGCCTAACACATTTATTATTTTTACGACTATACCCACTCTTGCATTTTTGATTTTTGTTTAATCCGAACATTTTTCATTTTCCATGTGACCTAATTAAGAATATGATGGCAGTTTTTTTAGTAAGGTTTTTACTCCTTTTAAGGACTGCCTAACCTTACTTTTACTTTTTCTTTTTTGCTCGTTTGTTCTTCAGACATTTCTTTGTCTTTTTGTTCACACCGAACTTACACTTTTTTTTAGCCATTTTTTTTAACCTCCATTTTATTTAGTTTTTTCTCCTAAGAGTATTATTTAAGCAGACAAACTTTTCTTCGCAAGTCTTTCAACTTACTTGCAACCACTTCTTCTGACTTAGCCATGTTTACAAATCCCGCTTTACGAAATTCTTTAGCATCATTTATTTGACGCCTTTCCATCTGCTTGAGCCGAGAACAATTGATGCCTCTATCTTTAAGTTTTTCCACGATGCTCTTTTCAGGTAATTGTTGTTTTTTCATTTTATTTTTTTAACCTTATGTCAAACATTAATTTAAATATAAATCCTGTTGCTAACGCCCCAATAACTCCAATCACAATCCTCCAAACTGGAGAAAGATTTGCAAGAAAAGAAAGGTCGGTGAAGCCCCTAACAGCTAACCAACCGAACCCCACAATAACTGTGGTACCAAGTATCGTCAAAAAGTTGTTTAAGAAAGAAGATGAATCTTTTCCAGGGATAGAACTAAGAATATTTTTATTAACGCAAACACCTTTTATGCTCTTATAACCTTTTTTACATTTCTTTGTTGTCATATTATCCTCTCACCTTTTTTAGTATTGGAAGCGCGATTGATCCTGCGATGTCTAAGATAGCAAAAAACCCAAGGATCCTAAAAAACATATTTGAAAAGTCCACATTCTGAACATTAAAGATTAAGTAAACAAGCATTGCTGTAACAATAACAATTAATCCAACAACAGTCCAAAAGAATCCCTTAACTAATTTGTCTCTTGATCCTTTTGCATTATTAATTAAAGAGATGTGTGCAAGAGTAAAACCAACAACTGAGAAAGATAAAGCCCATCTAACCATTGTGTCAGTAATTGTAAACCATTCCCAAATTCCACCAAGCCACATAACAGAAGCAACGATTACTGCAAGAGGCCCTGCATATTTCAAAAATTTATTTTTATCAGCATAACTTAAAAGGGCAAGTGTTTCTGCAACAGCAAAAAGTCCAATAGTAAGCCAAACTTTCCAAAAGTCCATATCAGTTATTTCCCAAATATTCAATAACAATAAAAGCATTGAAATTATTGCCGTTGAAATTGTAGTCCAAGAAAAGACTTTGTCTTTAAATCGAGTAAATCCTAAGATCAACATTGTCCCAACTCCTGTGATCCCAGTAGTTGAAAGAATTTTAAGAGTCGTATCACTAAAAGATCCAAATAATAAGAAACTTGCGCCAATAATTCCGCTTATCACGATTAAAAGTAACGAGGCCCATAACAAACCTTTATTCAAACTACTTCTAGGCCTGAAAAATGTATCTTTAGATCTTACACATTTCCCATTTTTGGGTTTATAACCTCTTCGGCACTTCATTTCTTTCTCCTTGGGTTTTTCAAGCAATCCCCATTATTTTTATTTCTGCCGAATTGACACTTTTTCTTCTTCTTTGAAGGCCTGAATCCTCGACATACATTACCTTTCTTAGTTTTCATACAAACATTAGAATAAAATAGTTTATAAACTCTTTCTACAGGTATGCTGTAGTTAATTATTTTGAAAGTCTTCCACGGCTAATTCTTACAATATTTTGTAAAATCTCTTTTCGATCTTCACTTAATTTACTAGATTCCATAATCTTTTTTAGGTCCCTTAGATCAGAGATTGTTTTAGAAAAGGCCTCCATAGAAACAATATCAAATTTTAATCTTAAAGTCTGTTTCATTAATCTAAGCGCAACAGTAAAGTCCTTTTCATTTGGAATCAAAAGTCCATCTTTTACTTCCCGATTGTGAATATTCAAAAAAGCATGGTTAATTAAAAATCTAAAGAACTCATGCAACTCTCTAAACCAATTAAACTCTGCATTCAAAACTTTATTAATGTGTTTTGTTTGATTGTCCCAAACATCAAAGGCCTTTTTTCTAAATTCCTTTTTAATATGATATCCTCGCACTTGTTTTGGATGAGGAGGATCTTGGCCCTGAATATTAAATAATTCTTGATAGTACTCTTTTATAACTTCTTCTTTTCCGTTTGATGCTTTAGCCACCCCCATGTTATTAATTATCTTCTCACCTATTTTTGAATGTTCATCCGCGTTGTGAGTTAAGATTAAAGGCACGGCCCTAAAAATAAACCCTCCTGTTAAATAAGAAGAAAGATCTTGACTAGTCCCACAAAATAATCCAATTCCATTTGTAGCAGTATCAATCTCACTCCGCATAGTTGCACGATGCACTCTTTTTTCTTCTCCCAAAATTCCCTCAATAATTTTAATCCCAACTGGATCTCTTGCTAACCTTGAAAAATCCCCAACAATTAAAGTGAACATTGGATTTGATGAGATCATTCTTTCTAATTTTGCAGGAGTAATGGATTCAACATTTAAAGGAATATAAGAAATATTTGAAAAGTGTTTTGCTATTGTAGACTTCCCGCCTCCACTTGCAGTTAATAAAAGCATATTGATATTACTTCTAATTCTCTCTCCCTCATAATCAATGTCAGGGATTATAATTGATGTCGGCATCACCGCTAAGATTTCGTATGCTTTGCGACCTGTGAATGGGAGAACATCTTCCATCCAATCACAAATAAATTTATATGGATTGGCTTTTACCTCTTTTCTTAGTTGGTCGATCATATTTATTTTATTCCTTTTTAGTTTATAAAGTTATTCTGAATTTGTTGAATTGTCATAAGTAAAACAAAACACATCCTCCATGTCTAAATGACAATAACCTGTTTCATCAGAGGCCACAAGAAAAACATGATAAACTCCAATAGTAGAGTCGTTTTTTTCCCGATCCTCAACAAAAAGTCTAATCCTTTCTGTTTGATTAAATCCATAAGCATTCAAATTTCTTTGATAAAAGTCAGTCCAATCTTTACAATCTCCTCCACGGCGTTGAAGATCTTCAAAAGTTAGATCTAAATTATCATCTGTGACATTGTAAATAAAAATTTTATTAACAACCTTATACAAACACTTTGTAGTTTGTTGAAGAGTTTTATTAGAGCAATCAATCCTTTCAATATCATTGTTTAAAACTGGCCAGTCCTGTGTAATGTATTTCTCATCATTAAAGACATCATCCAAATAATCAAAAAAGAAAAATCCTTTGATTAAAGTGATCCCAATAATAATAAGTAAAAGTGTAAACATAAACTTTTTTTTACGCCTTATGTAAGGCCCTTCAAAAATCAATGCAACATTATTCGTCTTTCCACTTCGCATGAAGCAACCTCCTCTTACAACAAGCGCAAAGTCTTAGCAATCTAGTATCTCCAACACAAAGAACATAAGTTTTTTTGACTTTTTTAGGACAGGCATTGCATTTCATTAAGTAACGAGATTCCACTCTAACAAAAACAATATCTTCTTTTTCAAGCGGTAAGTTATTCGCGTCTGTCATTGGATCCTCTGTTATTGGCCTGGGATTATAACCCTCATAAAATTGTAAGGAGTTAATTAATTCCATTCTCGCCCCGTAAAATTACTAAGTTCTCACCGCACTCAAATTTGGTGCAGTCTTCAAACTTGTAATCCGTATATGTTTCATTTTCTTTTTTGAGGGTGCATAGTTCTTGGTCGCATAATTCTGTGCAGATGCAACTAGCATTCAACCATACCTCCTCGATTGTGGCGGGAGTTTGTTTATAACACTTAGGAATTGTTTTATCATACATTTCTTTTGCTTTGGTCTCGTTGTACAAATTGAATCCTGGAAAGGTCCCATTATAATCTAAACAGTTGTCTTGGGGAGAAGCATTCCAGTTCATGTAATCTTGCGGGATCGCACTTAAATTTCCCTCCCAAAGACAAGGGATAAATTCGATTTCATGATAATTCCAAAAACCATCACAAATTTCAAAGTCTTCAACTTGGTTTTTATCTAAAAAGATTATAAAATTATTCTTAGGGGCCTCACTTCTTGGAAGAAAAGAAACAATTAAAATAAACATTATGATTAAAATCCCTGTTGAGATAAACCCTATTTTTTGGCCTAAGGAAAACCTTTTTTTTTCAGTTTCCACTTTCTCTCAGAACTTCAAAGCCCTGCCTCCAATATTTTGCTTTTAAAACAGTCATCATTCTTTCCATCTCTAAAATTAATAAACTAAACTGGACCTGAGTCATTGGCGCTTGATTCATTGCAATTTGCAATTTATCATCATCTGCTAAACTAACTTTATAATCAAACAAGGTTTTCATCTTCTCCTCCCTTTTCTTTTTTCAAAAAGTTTAACAAACATCATGATCCAAAAAACAATTAATAATGGAAAAATAAAACACAAGACCATCACTCCAACTAATACGGCGATAAATGGATAAACAATAAACCACGCTAATTTTTCTATAATTGGAAGTTTATCATAATCTCTCCCACAAATTTCAATTTTCATGTAAAATTAGGCAGGATACCCGAGTCTTTAGACTTGGGAGGAATGACGTGCTTGGTTGCACAAGTCTTAACCTCCTCCTCTGAATTTAGTTTATAATTGTTAATATCAATTCCAACAGAATCTCTTCCTAATTCATCAGCAATATCCATAACAGTCCCATTCCCTACAAAAGGATCCAAAACAGTATCTCCTTTATTCGTGTAAGTTTTAATCAGCATTTCAACAATATCCCTAGGTAGTTGATTGATTCCGTTATTCTTTTTATCTTTTGAAACATTCTTACACATATTAACTTCAAAGGTGGCATAGTGAGTTGGTGCAAAGCCTTGCTTTATTCTTTCTTTAATTCTTTTATCTGTTGGATTTTTGTATTGTTGCTTCTCTGGATTAAAAGTATATTCCTTTGACTTACTGAATATAATTATTGTTCTATAATTTCTCGTATATTTTTTAGTTGATTGTCCGACATTAGTTGGATATTCCCAAATTAATTGTTGAACAAAGTTGTATCCTTTTCTAATTAAATCAGTATAAAGTTTATTATTGTTCTCTGGATAGTTTATAATTGCTAAGATTCCATTGGGTCTTAACTCATCAATACAAAGTTCTGCCCATTCCAAACACCACTCATCATAGTTCTTTTTGTTATCATCAACTTTATCTGAATACCTCCATCCTATATTATATGGTGGATAGGTTAATATTAAATCAAAATCCCATATCCTTCCAACTGGTTCTTTCTTATCTATGATTGGTAATTCCTTTAAAATATCTCCTTGTATAAATTCTTTACTCACTTTGCCCACTTCCCTATTTTTAATTGTTGTTTTACCATTTTTCTAATCTTTGATACCCCATGCTTTAGCGTGTGGGAGAATCATTTTTTATTTTTTTTCGCCTTTTCAACTCTAGCATACTCTTCTGCTTTAATTTCTTCCCCATAAATCCTTATTCCATGATTCGGACAAACAAAATCCCCGTATGAGTTTGTCATCATTTGCACTCCGCAGATTTCACAAGTTCTCGTCATTTTTATTTCACAGGGTACAGCACCTCTTCGATCTTGTCACGGACCTCCTTTGAAACGAACTTAATAACTCTATAACGGCCCTGCCCTCTTCCCATGTTTTTGTATTCTGTAACTAGGATCCCATAATCTTCAAAAGTTGTAACAAGTTGAGATATTCTAGAGGGGCTTAAATCTTCTAAATATTGGGTTAGATCTGAATGCCTTATGAAGGGTTTCTTATCAGATATTGATAAAAGCCCATCCATAAATCTTCTTTCAGAGGGCATTAATCCTTTAACAAAGATCTTCCAATCTTCCCTCTCGAGATTTTTTGCGATGTTATCAATATAAGCCATCGAGTAATTATTTGCTAACAAACATTTTAAAGTAATTAACAAGGCAACTCGAGCCGATCCTTGTTTACTTGCATAAGCGCAAATTTTATTTAAGGATCCGTCAGGAATCTTTGGCCTCTTCTCAATCTTCTTCAATCTTACCAAGATAATGTCTTTAATCTCTTTAGAATTATAAGAGGGAAAATTAACCTTATCAAAAAGCAAAGTTAAACGAGCATCATCAGGCATGGTGTCAATTATTGTCCTCTTGTTTGTTATTAGAATTATTGGGCATTGCGTTCCTCTGTAAATCGTGTTTAAATTATCAAAAAGACTATTGCAATCTCTAATTTTATTAACCTCATCAATTACTATAATGTGTGGATTCATTTTAAGGAATCTAACTCCCTCAGTTAAAACCCTTTCAATCGTACTAAAATTAAGATCAAAAATTGCTTTAAGTGTTTTAAAGGCAGTTTGTGTTTCCGCGCCTGAAACAAAAATAACTCCATTCTTTTCCTTAGTTTGTTCCTTAATTACTCGGTTGGCCACAGTTGTTTTGCCTGATCCTGTAACTCCTTGGATTAAAAGATTTGAAGCCATACTAAATTTTCTAAAATTTACAAAGACATCATTAATCTGTTTTATTTGTTCTTGCCTATGCAAAACCTCTTCGGGTTCGTAGTATTCTGTAAGTTCTTTTATCATCTTAGTGTGATTAATGTAATGGGGTATATAAACTTTATGGTTTTCTAAAGTGTTAAAGTGAAAGGATATTAAAGAGTAAAATCCGACCAATTACGAGGTAAAGATTAATATTTTACAGATTAATAATAGTTAGTAAAAATCCCATTTCACTATCAAGTAATAAAACAGGCGCGGGGGCGTATTAAAGTGGTAAAGTGTAACAGAAAAGTGTCCAACACTTTTGTTTTTTTACCGAGGATAAAATAATCAATCTATATACTCTAATATATATATATATATATATAAATATTTATAAATATAATATATATATATATAACACATTAACACTTTAGAAATATCGACTTATCTTTTTATTTGAAAAAAAGGATTGCCTTAGGCAGATCTATTTTACACTTTACCACTTTAATATACGCGCTTACCCCAGGATTTCCAATAAATTCCCTTAGTAAATTAAGAAAATCTTAAAAATATCTAAAGAAAAGGGCTTTTTGTTAAAGTGTAAAACCTGAAATAATCCTTAAAATTTCATAAAAAGAAGTCTTTTAAGATTTTGAAGATCCTCTGCAACAGAATAAGGGGTTGATTCCATGCCCATCTTATCCCAGGTTTTATATTGTTGGATCTTTGCATCTAAAACTTTCATTGAATCCCTAAATCCTAAGTAAAAAATAATTGAAATTTTATGCACACAAATGGGAGATTCATTACAATAATCTGTGTCGTTTTTACAATCACAATGCAAGAGTGTACGGCCTGGCTTTACTTTTCTCCAAACATTATGGCCTAAAACTTCAAAGTGATTTTCAGAAACTTGTTTAACTTTATCCCTCATTACTTGCTCTCTCGCATACTCAATAGTTGTTTTATCCATTTTTAATTAAAAAAGTTATTAAAATCCAAGAAATAATGACCACAGAAGTAATCAAAACCACTTTATTAACAACATCTTGCTTACCCCAAAACTTCTCGAGATAAGCGAAGATCATGTTAATTGGTTTGGTTTCCCTCGAACTCAACAATAATCCGATCAGGGAAAACGCAACTTGTATTTACTGCAGGACAAGTCAAATCGCAATTACAATCTGATTGCCTTGGACATTCAGGAATCTTAATGTCTGGGCAGGTTAAGTTTGTGTTGACTTCTGTTTTAAATTTATCATTATAAATTCCCCACATTCCAAAGATTAATCCTGTTATCAATATTAAAACAAAAAAGATTAATAAAAAGTTGTGAAAAAAGGATCCATAAACTTTTTGGCCTTTATTTACATCAACCACTCTTTTAGGGATTTCACTTTCTTCTAGGCGCTTATTTGAAGTGTCGGCCCAATCATTCGCCTGTTCAGGAGTTATTTCCTGAGGTTGCGCTTGTGGTTCTTCACTTGGAGCCATCGGAGATTCATAATATCCCTTAACTTCTCTTTCAAAAGGTACAGGTTGTTTTTTAGCCATTTTAAATTTGATTCACAAGATCTTCGGCAGTCAGGTTTTTATCTCTGATTTTATCTAACTGCTTTTTTAATTTAATTTTATCCTCTACATTTAAGTCAGAAGAATCTTCAAAACTAACCTCAGGATGATCTTCCATATAACTTGCAATGCTTAATGGATTGTCATCTAAAATAACAACTTTCACAGGTTTTTTGTTTTGTTGTTTTAAATAATTTTCTCTAAAATTATCATCAACATAAACTTCTAAGGGAAACTCTAACTTTTTCTCTTCTTTTCCAAAAACAAAATCCCAAAGTAAGTCAGTCTTTCTTGAAATCTTTTTTACTGACTTCTCTAATTGGATCACTAATTTTTCGATTTCTTTAAGTTTTTCTTGCATTTTTTTACCTCCTTTATATAAAATTTAATTACATCGCCCTCTTCAATATCCTTGATTTTAGTGTCTTGCGATCCTAAGATAATCCCTAAACTTCCGCCGAACTTAGTAACTTTTCTTTCCATTGTTGTACTCCATATTTAATGCGATTGATTCTAAACACTTGCAATAATTTCTAAAATTAAAAATACTCATTATGTAAAAGATCCCAGTTAAGATTAAGGTCCAGTAAAACTGAAAGAATAAACTTCCCACTAAGATTAAGGTGCCTAATGAGGCCAAAGCCAAACAAGAGGTTAAGTAAGTCCCTTTTTCAGACTTCTTAGTATCCAGGTAAAATTCCCTTAATTCAGTTTCGTTTAATCTTGTTTGTTCCATTTTTTGTTTGTGTATCCACACTTTTTACAAGAGAGTCCGTTTGGGCCTTGTGTTAATCTCCAAAACCCACAGGCAGGACATTTCTTGTTTTTTATTTTATTTATCATGCTTTTAAATCCTCTTTACTATTCCAATGTTCTTTTAATTCTTCCCAAATATCTTCTTCTTTGAGCCATTGTAATCTTTCATCGTCTATAAAAACCTCTTCGCCTTTCTCTAAAACACACTCGTTTTTTATTACGACATGGCTTGGAAGTTTCCCATTTCTATTAATAAACGCTTTTCCTTGTTTAGTTAAGGCCCACTTTCCAGGCCGTTGACTTTCTTTTTCATAATCATCAGTATTGTAATAGGGATAAATTGCCCCTAAATATTTTAATTTTGTGAGTTCTGCAGTAGCAGATGCTGTTTCAAATTGAGTATAAATTTCTTTGGTTTTAATAAATTCTTTTCCATCAATTAATTGATAGATCTTAAATAATGTTTCTATTGCGCCTTTACAAAGCGACATTTTCCAGGACTGCTTAATCTTTTGGCCACATAGTTGACAATGACTTCCCTCTAATTTTAGCCCCTTATCAATAATTTCTTTAGGTGGAATCCCTGACTTAGTAATGTTTAATTCTCTAACTTTCTCCCCAAACAAAATCTCTAATTCTCGGGCAGAGTAATGCTTTTCGGGATCCTCTTTAACATCTTTCTTAAACTTCATATTGAGGCCGAGTATAAGGCCGTGTGCCGTTTTCTTACGGGCTTGTGCTTTAAAGTTAGTTATTTTAGTCCTTGGACTAACAACCTGCTCGACTCCTGGATTATTAATTATATTTCCCATTCTAAAAAAATAAAAAACAAAGTAAAAACTTAAATATCATTTGATTATGCGGGATAGACACTCTCTACACTATCACCTTTAATAAATCTAAAACCTCCGTTTTCTTTTATTGCTAAGTTTATGTGTAGATCAAAGGCCAATAATTTGCCTACAATTTCCTTGTCTTTATCTCTAAGGACAACAATAACTTTCTTGTTTTTGTGGGCATTTAATAAATCCAACGGCCTTTCAATTCTTAAATCATCATCACTCATCTTTCTTTTCTTTTTCGGACTTCTGTTTTTCTAAGGCCTCCTTGATTAAAGCACTTGCTTCTCCCATTGTAAGATCCTCAGATTTAACCTTTACTTTAAGTCTTCCAAGATAACTAATCTGCCTTTCTGTAGCAGGAGAGTTAGGATCCGCTTGTTCCCTTTTAGGGCCTGATCCGTTCGTGTTGATAACAGTTGTGTTATAAATCTTAGTAGCACATTCAAGCATACAATCGTCTGATGGCTTGAAGTCTTTACTTTTGAGTTTTTTTATTTCCTCTAAGATGTTCTTTAAGTCTTCCATTTTGCACCTCCTTATAATTGTATAAATATAATTTTACCATCTTATTTTTTTCTCAATCTCCTTTAATTTTTTAGCATAATCTAAGGCGCTTTTACAATCAGGACTGCAAGGAATAAATCCATACCTTGAACAAGAGGCAGATCGATAACATAAAAAGATAGAGAAAGGATCGTCTTTTAATTTCATATCATCTATTTGTCTTAAATACCTTTTAGCAGAATTATGGGATCTGTAATCATTGCTTTCTATAACATATCTTTTAACACAGCAAGGTGGAAAACCTAAAACAAGGCCTAGATCTCCATCTCCTAAAATATCAAACTTTTTATATGAAAAAATAAGACTGTTCCCATTAACTCCAAAAAAAACATCTTTATTAGTTACAACCTTTAAGATTCCCGAAAGAATTTCTGCATGGGCCTCCTTATCTCTGCCTGAGTAAGTAACTTCAAAAGAGGGTTTAAATCCAAATATAAATAATTTACAAGGTGCCTGGGACATAACCTCACAGAAGTCGTGTGTTAGATCCATTTTATATAATGCATTAGCCCTCTTTAAAATAGGTTCTTGTAATTTCATTTGAATCTCTTCTTAGCACATTCCCACTGTGCATCTTTAATTTTTGAGTTTGAAGTATGAGGATATTGATGCATTACTGTCAGGGCCTTAGATAGATCGTCGTCGCTAAAATCCCCCTCAATGTCGTTAAGGGCCTCTTCTAACTTATCAATTATTTCCCTAACTCCTACATTATAAGTTCCCATTATCCAAATAAACAGCACATCTTCAATGCTTCCTCCATAAATTTATTAAGGGCCTTGTCAAAGCACTCCTTACTGCAGAAGTGTTTATCTTTCATCCGATTAATTTTGTTTGTAGCGACCTTAAAATCAATCCTATAAATATAAACCCATCCTCTTTCGTAAGGGAAACAATTATCTGCCTCTCTTTCTTCACTTCTTTTCTTACAATGATCGCATTCAAAGGTTGTTAATTCTCTTTTAGTTTTTGTCATCTTTTTTTCCTTTTAATTTTTTTCTAAACTTAATAACATCCTCGACGATACTTTGTGTTTTTACAAGGTATTTTTCATCTTCAAACTCTACTAAAAAGACGGCTCCGTTTGTTGCTAAAGAGATGCTTACCTCTTCATCTCCATATTTTCCATGCCCCAATTCAGTTCTTAAAAACAATGCATCGCTTTTTGCTTTTTCAATATCCATTATGCCTTATCCTCCATAATCATCTTTAAAGTATAAGAGGTGATCTTATTTTCTTTAATTAATTTAGAATTATTCTTTAAAAATTCAGTAGGATAGTTTTCTAATTTAATCCCTGTTTCGTCTTCACACAGATCAACAATGTCTGCAACAATAGACTTAACTTTAGATAAATTACGATCAGGTCCCATCCCTACTTCTTGAAAATCTATTATAGAAAGAGCATATCTAATCGCCCTTATTGTTTTTTCTTTTTGTTTTGTTTTAGCCATTTTGTCTTATTATATATTATACTATTTTGTATAACAAAGTAAGATAATCATACTATTTAAACCTTTTCTTTAATAAACTGTCACTAATCAATAAAAACAAAAACTGATTCTTAACCCCTTCCTTATTGGGGTGTAAACCCCAGCG
>Ga0075122_10000230_pt1 | contig 46396 bp, 47 predicted proteins | sample AntAceMetag02UKB_FD_69790 | JGI IMG/M metagenome (GOLD analysis project Ga0075122, IMG submission 69790) | Saline lake microbial communities from Ace Lake, Antarctica - Antarctic Ace Lake Metagenome 02UKB | ecosystem: Environmental > Aquatic > Non-marine Saline and Alkaline > Saline | place... | reverse complement strand
AAGTTCCGGCTCAAATATATTTTTCTAAATAATTTTTAAAAAAGTCGATTATTAATTAAAATTCATAACCCACCTTTTTAAACAGGTTTACCTGTCTAGACAAGGGGTACAGTTTACTTTCGTCTTCGATATTATATTGAACATCCACCAAATAATCAGACCAGGCATAGTTATCTACCAATCTTTTTTCCTTAGTAGTAGCCTCTCGGGTTATATTCAGCTTTAATTCCTGAAAAGGCCCTATGCTATTATAGTTAATTTCCATGGTTGCTACTTTGCCATTTACCAATATAGAGTCATTAGATGATTTATCAAAAACATCAAACCCGTATATCTGGGCGACAGTAACGCCCTTGTCAATCAAGGATTTGATAAATTTTGGCGAAAAACGCACCTTAAGCTCCTCAGTCACCAGGCGATGATCAGGATTTGCAGCAAGGTGTCCATAAACATGAACATATGGCCGGTGCTTTGGAATTTGTAACGAATCGGGTATGTCGTCATAACGCCAGAAGACGTGGCTCATGCCACCTTTTATCAAAGCCTGCTCTAATTCCGGTTTTATTTTATTAAAACCACGTTGAATTATCAGTGGCTTGACCAGAAGTTCATGTGCTACAAAGAAGCAAAATCCAATTGCTAAGGACAATAACAATGTTTTTAATTTCATTCGTACCTCCGCTTTGTTGGTTAATATGTTGTTTTTGTTTTTAAGTGCATCATTCCATGTAATCATATTTGAATACAAAAGTCAATATTCTCGCTGAAGTGTTCATGCCATCAGTCTTTGCGGAGATTGTTTTTTTTACTATCAAAATATGCTAAAATAACTATACAATATCCCAACTATATATTTGGGTAATTTTTAGCTATTAACCTTAAAGATTTATGGATAAGAAGTTAAAATTAGAAGTTTTGGAAAAAATCTCTACTTTGGTTGCTGCTGGTTTTGGCTTGGTAGCCGCCCTTGCCTGGAATGAAGCCATTAAAAAGCTTTTTGAGCAAATTTTTGGCAAGCAATCCAATTTAACAGCCATGTTTGGCTATGCCGTTGTGGTTACCGTCATCGTCGTCCTAATCACCATGCGTTTAGGCAAGGTTGTTAGTAAACTCAAAGATGAACTCGGTATCAAACAAGAAGATAAATAATTATGAAAGTAATTAAAAAAGCTCGCATTAAAAAAGGTACACGCGTCTTGGTCCGCTGCGATTTTGATATACCTCTAAAATCAGGCAAAATAGCTGATGATCAAAGATTAACCAATCTTATACCCACTCTTCAGTATCTACTCAAGAAAAAAGCCAAACTCGTTTTAGTCGGCCACACTGGCCGGCCACAAGGCAAAACCGCCAAAGCCTTGAGTCTTTTGCCTATTAAGAAAAGATTAGAAAACTTATTTGACACTCAAATAAGTTTTGTAAAAACTGATAGATATATTTCAAAAAATATTCAAACACAGGTTAAAGATAACCAATCTAATATAACCATGCTTGAAAATTTAAGATTTTCAGACAGAGAGCGCGCCAATTGCAAACGCTTTGCCAAAAATTTAAGTAACTTAGCTGATATATATATTAATGAATGTTTTGCCACCTCACACCGCCCTCACGCATCATTTGACGCCATTCAAAGCTATTTACCTAGTTATGCGGGCCTTCATCTTGAGCAGGAGATAAAGAATTTAAGCCAAGTGCTCAAAAAGCCCAAACACCCCTTACTCTTAATCATTGGTGGCGCTAAAACCGCCACTAAAATTCCAGTTATTGAAAAGTTTTTACCCAAGGCTGAATATATTCTACTTGGTGGAGTGGTCGCTAATACTTTTCTAAAAGCCCTTGGGTATAATATTGGTAAATCTAAAATTGATAAAGATTATCTGGTAAAAGTCAAAAAAATATTAGCCAAAGACCGGGCAAAAATATTTTTGCCAGTTGACGTTAAATTGAAGGGCAATCGTACTAAAAATTTCGACGAACTAAACGCCAAGGATAACATTCTTGATCTTGGTAGTAAGACCATTACTAATTACAAAAAAATTATTAAATCCAGTCAGACCATTATATGGAATGGCCCTTTAGGATATATTGAAGATAAAAGATTCAGAACAAGCACTCAGGCTCTAGTCAAAGCCATTCTATCCTCAAAGGCCAAGACAGTTATTGGTGGTGGAGACACTCATGAAGTTTTAAAAAATAAAAAAATTCCAAAAAATATTTTTATCTCCTCCGGCGGAGGAGCTATGTTGGAATTTTTAGCAGGTAAAAAACTACCTGGTATAAAATAAGTATATGGAACATCTCATTCAAAACATAACTGCCCGGGAAATCCTTGATTCTCGTGGCGATCCCACCCTCGAAGTAGAGGTTAAGCTAAATACCGGCCTTTCAGGTGTTGCTTCTGTGCCCAGTGGCGCCTCAACCGGTACCCATGAGGCACTCGAGTTGCGCGACAATGATCCCAAACGGTATCGTGGCAAGGGAGTTTTACGCGCAGTTGACAATATTAATAAAAAAATGGCTCCAGTTTTAGTCGGCATGACTATTACCCATCAAAAGAAAATTGATAATACCATGATCGAACTTGATGCCACCCCAGATAAAGAAGAGCTTGGTGCCAACTCCATGCTGGGCATCTCGCTGGCTTGCGCTCGTGTTGCCGCCCTGTCTCTCAATACTCCTCTCTACCACTATATCAATCAAGTCTATAAAATACATTCAAATCCATATACCTTGCCTCTACCTCTTTTCAACATTTTCAATGGTGGTAAGCATGCCGATACCAATTTGGACTTCCAAGAATTTATGATCATTCCCATAGTTTACACCACTTTTAAAGAAAGATTGCGCATTGGCTCAGAAATCTTTCACGCCCTAGGACAAGTGCTTAAAGATCAAGGGCTAGATATTGATGTGGGCAATGAAGGCGGCTATGCCCCCAATCTTGATTCATCAGTTAGAGCCGTTGAATATATTATGCAAGGCATTAAACGTGCCGGCTATAAGCCAGGCGAGCAAGTTGCCCTAGGTATGGATGCTGGCGCCTCCAGCTTCTATTTAAGCACTCAGCACATGTATAATTTTAGTTTAGATGAGTCATCCCTTGATTCAGACCAGTTGGTCTATCTATATAAAGAATGGTTTGAAAAATATCCTTTTCTGCTTATCGAAGATCCACTCGCAGAAGACGATTGGTATGCCTGGCAAAAGATGTCAAAAGAATTTGCTGATATTAATTTGAAAATTCATAACTACAAGCTCGATAACAAAAAATTTATTAAACTGCGTGAAAAGCATTTGCATCCCGTCATTGTTGGTGATGATCTTTTTACCACCAATACCAGTCGTCTTGGGGAAGGTATCAAACTTGGCGTGGCTAATGCCGTTGTGGTTAAGCCTAATCAAATCGGTACTCTCACAGAAACCATTCAATTTGCTCGTTTAGCTCAAGATAATAACTACCAGCTGCTAGTCTCTCATCGTTCAGGTGAAACTCATGATGATTTTATAGCTGATCTGGCTGTCGCCCTTAACGCCGAGTTTATAAAAACAGGGGCACCATCAAGAGGGGAGCGCGTGGCTAAATATAATCGACTGCTTAAAATTGAAGAAGAATTATCCACTCTATGACCAATAAGCCAAAAACAGATAAAGAAATGTATCATCCCTTTGCCTTAGTTATTATGGATGGTTTTGGCGCAGCCCCTTCAGGTCCGGGTAATGCTGTTGAGCTTGCTAAAATGCCCTTCTGGCACGATTTACTTAACAAATACCCACATACCACTCTCAAAGCACATGGTCAGTACGTTGGCCTTTTTAAAGGAACTGATGGCAACTCAGAAGCCGGCCACATTAATATTGGTGCCGGTCGCGTAGTCCCTCAGGATATAGTCGCCATCTCCAATATGATTGAAGACGGTACTTTTTTTAAAAATGCCGCTCTCTTGCAGGCCGTTGAGCATGTCAAAAAGAATAAATCTAATTTGCATCTGACCGGCCTCTTAACTGGCGTCAACTCAGCTCACGCCTATCCAGCGCATTTAGACGCTCTACTTAAATTTTTAAGACAACAAAAAGTTAAACACGTCTATATCCATCTTTTTACTGATGGTCGCGATTCACCTCAATTTGAAGGATATGCTTTTTTGCATGATTTAATGAAAAAACTTGATCCCAAAAGAGAGCACATTGCCACTCTAATGGGTCGTTTTTATGGTATGGACAGAAAAAAAGAATGGGGTCGTACACGCATGGCCTATGATTCTCTTATTTTTGGTTCAAAAATTAAAGAAGAAGACCCTCTGCACGCCATTGAAGAATCCTACGCTCGTGGTCGCTCTGATGAATTTATCAAACCAGTCGTTATTCATCAGAAGGGTGATATAGCTCCAAGAATTTCAGACAATGACGCTGTTATCTTTTTCAATTCTAGATCAGACCGTGCCCGTCAATTGACCAAAGCTTTTATTCAACCAGATTTCAATCAAGATAACAAGGAGGCCTTTAAGCGTAAAAAGATATTAAAAAATCTTCTCTTTGTAGCGTCAACTGACTTTGGACCTGACCTGCCAGGTATTTTGACCGTATATCCGTCGCCCGACCTCAAATCTACTTTACCCAAAGAGTTAAGAGACTTGCGCCAGCTTTATTTAGCTGAAACCGATAAATATGGCCACATGACATATTTCTTTAACGGAGGCTATGCTAATCCTATTGGTGGGGAAAACAGAATATTAGTTAAGTCACCCGACGTCAATTCTTATGATAAGAAGCCAGAGATGTCAGCCAAAGAAATTACCGATTTAGTTATTAGTAATGTTAAGGGCAGAGTTTATGACTTTATTGCTCTCAATTTCGCCAATCCAGATATGGTCGGTCATACCGGTAATTTAACCGCCACCATCAAGGGTTTAGAATTTTTAGATAAATGTTTGCGTCGGATATATAACGAGGTGGTTGTTAGTAAAAATGGCTGGATGGTGGTGGTTGCCGATCACGGCAACGCTGAAGAAATGATTGATATAGAAAATGGCAAAGTAGATACCCAGCACTCTACATTTCCTGTGCCTTTCTTAATTTGCGGACAAGAAAGCCTGGTTAAAAAAATTAAATTAAAGGAAACAGGTAAATTAGCTGACGTGGCTCCCACTATTCTTTATCTTCTCAAAAGAGACAAACCCAAGGAAATGACCGGCAATAACCTAATAATTACTTAAAGACGCTTTATTTGCCAAATTTAATTTTTTGCGCTAATATACAGCCATATGCACCATGCTCATCATAAAGAAGATTTTAATAATTACAATACTTTTCGTTTTTTTGAAAAAACGTATGGTGGAGCCGATGACGGTCATCTAGATGAACTCACCATGCCAGAGCATAAACAGTCAAACCATTTTATTTTAAAACTAGCGGTATTTCTAGCTGTTATTGGTACATTTGGGTTGTGCCTACCCCCAGTTCTATCCTATGCCCTTAAAACCCCATATCCCATAGTTGTTATTTCTGAGAACTCCATGCAACCGGCTTTGCAAAAAAATGATCTTATTATATTCAAAGGCGTTATTGGTTCCAAAGATTTAGATCAAGATGATATTGTAGTCTACAGCTCAATCGCCGGCCAAAGCGGTCCAGACGCCATCTCAATCGGACGCATCTTAGCTAAAGGAGATATTGATGTCTCAGTTAAAGGGGATAGCTATACTTCACCCAGACACGACATTGCCTATCATCAGGTGATTGGCAAAGCCTCAACTTTTAAATTGCCCTGGGTGGGATTTTTTGGTAATATTTTTAAATAATTATGTCATCTAACGAACAAAATTTAATGGACAAAATAGAGTCTTTATGTAAAAGAAGAGGCTTTGTTTTTCAATCAAGTGAAATTTATGGTGGTTTCGGTTCCTGTTATGATTATGGCCCCCTGGGAACAGAACTGGCTAATAATATTAAAAAAGCATGGTGGAAAACCATGGTTCAACAGAGGCAAGACGTATCAGGCATCGATGCTTCAATCATCATGCATCCACGTGTCTGGGAGGCATCTGGACATGTCGAGAATTTTACTGACCCCTTGGTAGATTGTAAAAAATGTAAAAAGAGGTTTAGGGCAGATCATATCTTAGAATCTTTGAGTATCAAACCAGATATCGACAAACGGCGCGAGCCACCCAAGGATATTTCAGAAGTTGCTTGCCCGGAGTGTGGCGGAGAGCTTACGCCTCCTCGCAATTTCAACCTGCTTATGAAAACCAATATAGGTGCCGTTGAAGAGGAAGCCTCCTTGGCTTACTTGCGCGGCGAGACTTGTCAGGGTATTTATGTTAATTTTAAAAATATTCTAGATTCTACTCGCCAAAAAATTCCTTTTGGTATAGCTCAAATTGGTAAAGCATTTAGAAATGAAATAACCCCTGGTAACTACATCTTCCGTACTCGTGAATTTGAGCAAATGGAAATGCAATATTTTGTTGAGCCCAAGGAGGCTGATAAACATTTTAAATATTGGAAGGAATTAAGGATGCAATGGTATGCAGATTTAGGAGTAAAAGATGGTTTTTTGCGTTGGCGTGAACATGAAGAGAACGAACGCGCTCACTATGCCAAAGAAGCATGGGATATTGAATTTGATTCTCCATTTGGCGGTTGGAAAGAACTAGCAGGCGTACACAATAGGGGAGACTGGGATCTTTCACGCCATGAGCAATTTTCCAAACAAGATTTAACTTACACCAATCAAGAAACAAAAGAGAAATATCATCCATACGTTATTGAAACCTCAGACGGTGTTGGCCGCGCCATGCTAGCATTTTTAACCAATGCCTACGAGGAAGTCGATACTAGATCGGGGGATGGTAAGGCTAAACACGATAAAGAGGTTGTTTTGCGCCTACATAAGGACTTAGCCCCAGTTAAAATTGCCGTCCTACCTCTTTCTCGCAAAGAAAATTTACAAAAACTTGCCAAAGATATTTGGCAAGGCTTAGCTGCTACCTATTTCACCCAATATGATGATACTGGCTCAATCGGTAAGCGTTACAGGCGACAAGACGAAATTGGTACTCCTTATTGCCTAACTGTTGATTTTGAGTCATTAGAAGATAAAAAAGTCACCATCCGTGATCGCGACTCAATGAAGCAAGACAGAATAGATATTGCTGATCTCAAAAACTATTTTAATGAAAAACTCTGATATCTCAATTACTTCATATTCATGGCCACTCGGCATATTGGCCTTTGTCGCTCAATTTATAATATCTGCTGTCTTGTTTATACACAATATCATCTTTTTTAACGCCGTCACTTATCAGGGCATTGCGCCATTTGGTATTGAAAATGTTTTCTATAATTTCCTCGAATTAATATCTTTTACACTAATAGTTGCTGCCTCAACTATTTTTTTGGGTCTCAAATTCATTTCTAAATGGGATTTTTCTTTTGAGGCAGAAATTGTTAAAGTATTCCTATGCTTTTTTTGGGGAATGCTTTTCTTTTTCTTTATATTTATGAGGCCTGTATAAAAGTTTAAAAAATTAGAAATAAAAACGAACAAAAACCAAAAGAGGTTCTAAAATGACTTTTACAAAATTATTCCTCGAGGTGGGCGCTCAAATGTTATTACTGCTGTGTTCAACCCTTTTACTTTTATTAATGTCTCTCAAATATGCCAAGCGATGCTGCCGACAAGGCAAGTATATCCAAGAAAAAGTTATACATTCAGCAATAATCATAATTCTTTTTGTATTATTATTGCTTGCATCTTGGGCACCAACTGGCTGGTTATTCATAATTTTAGTGATTTGCCTTGGTTGCATATGGGCTAGAAAACCGCAAGCGATCTAAATATTTATTTAAACAAAAAATCAGGTATGTCATATTCATTGGCATACCTGATAGTTATTTCAGAAAATTAATTATTTTCCTGGTCGCTAGCGCGCTTGTTGCGCTGGAGACCCCTCCCGTCAGTGATGCAATAATTGCAACCCCTACTTTAATCCACGGATTCCATGGCATATTCCATGCAAAAATTGTTGTGGCTATTGCATGAATTACAACTGACAACACATAGTAATGCCGCCAATTGCGTAGTGACCACATGCAGCCCACTAATATTCCTATAGGAAAACATATCATTATCCATAAGAATAGAAGAGCTGCTTCCTCATAACTTTTTATATTAACCGTTATATCGGCAATCATTTTTTTCTCCTTATCTCATTTTTTTGGTATAATTTAATTACGATAATTTTATCCTATGTTTTTTCACAAGTCAAGTTTAAAAATAAAAATAGCAAAAGTTTTATCTATTTTGCTAAGTCCAATTGCCTGTCTTTTTCCTACTGGTCTTTTGATCGTTTTCTCGCATTATTCAGACGGATCCAATCGTATTATCTGGGGCCTAGGAGCCTTTTTTTTCTTAGCCGTCATCCCAGCCGGTGTTTTATGGCTCGGTATGAAAAAGGGCGCCGTGTCTGACGTTGATTTTACTCATCGGCAAGAACGCATTCCCTATTTAATTATCATGGTTGTTTTTTGGATCATTGCTTCTGGCCTATCACGGTTTTTTTCTGGCCCTAAGTTAATTACCGGTTTATTTGTAGCCACCACGGTTATTACTTTACTTGATTTAATTATCAGCCTCTTTTGGAAGGTTAGCAATCATTCTATGTTTATAACAGCCTTTGCCCTTTTAGTTAATGGTTTTTTTGGCTGGCATTACTTTTGGTTTTTCTTACTAATCCCTATAGTCTATTGGGATAGGCTAGTTCTCAAAAAACACACTTTTGCACAACTTCTAGGCGGTAGTGCTCTTGGTATAGTCTTTTTCCTTATCCTCGAGCTTTTTATTTAAAAGCCATTGACTAGAATTCAAAATTGATATATAATATCTTAAATATGATTAAAACCATTCAACACCATAAAATAACCTGGCACCACATTGACACAGTTGACGATGAGGCTATTTTGTTTTTAGAACAAAATTTCAAATTTCACCCATTGGATATTAAAGATATTCGTGGTGCAGCCGAAGAATCAAAAGTTGATATTTACAAGAATTACTTATTCTTGATCATTCAGTTTCCGACTCTTCACCGGGCTTCAGGTAATATAGATTACATGGAGCTTGATGTTTTTTTAGGAGATAATTTTTTAATTACCATTCAGAAGAGCAAGAATAAAACCATGCGCGACTTCTATTACCGCCTGCAAAATAATCTTAGTTTTAGAAAAACTTGTTTTTCAGAAGGTCCGGGACATTTACTCTATCGTGTCCTTGATAAGCTTTATGGAGACACCAAATTTTTAACCAACTATGTTGGTAAAAAGGTTAGAACATTGGAAGACAAGGTTTATGGGGAGGAGATCAATGAAAATACTGCCAGAGAAATTGCTTATCTTCGTAAAAAAATCCTTACCTTAAAAAGAATTTTTGAACCTCAACAAGAGGTCTTACAAATACTTTCTCAGCTAAAAACTCAGTTCACCCCTGAAAGCCTTAATGTATATTTTGATGACCTTGACGATTATGTGGAGAAAGTCTGGAAATTTTTAGATAACCAAAAATATGCCATGAAAGATTTGCTTGAAGTACATGACTCTCTTTTGACTCATACCACCAACAGAGTGATTAAGGTTTTGGCCGTTATTTCAGTTGCCATTCTACCGCTTACCTTACTCTCGGGAATTTATGGTATGAATATTGATTTGCCATGGAGTCATTCGCCTTTGGCCATTTGGTCCATGTTCATAGCTCTCTTGACCCTTATTTTCATTGCTGTTGTCATTTTTAAGAAAAGACGCTGGCTCTAACCTAAATATTTTTGCGTATCAAAAAAGCTCACCTTGCGGTGAGCTTTTGACTTTTTTGTTAAAGCCATTTTTTCTTTTTAAAAAAAGCAAACATAAGTATCATTCCAACTGCCATAATAGCAATAATATACCAAAAATCATATGGGCTATCTACAAATGGCATAGAATTCATAGTATTCATGCCAAATATTGCTGCGAGCAATGTTAAAGGGAAAACCACTACTGAAAATATTGTTAGAGTTTTCATTATCTCATTAATTTTCAAGCTGGTCATTGATTCTTGTGTTTCATGTAAAGCGTTGATTGTGTCTTTATAGTTTTTTAAATAATCCCAAATATCTCTTGTATAATCAATCAAATTATTATATTTTAAGGCATTTTCTCTTTTAAAATTAAATTTTTCACTATAATTAATAAATTTTTGCCATACGCGAAAATGTGATTGCATAATTCTTTGAAAATCTACTATATTCCTCTTTATGGTTAAAATAGTTCGAATGGCTTCTGTTTCCCCTTGACCCAATACATTTTTTTCAGTATCTGCAATGTCGTTGTCAATATCATTTAAAAGCGGGTAGCAGTAGTTATATAATTTATTGTTAATTTGGTATAAAAGGGAAGCCAACGTCTCTTTGGTATTTAACCTGGCTCTAACTAATTGGTCAGTTTCATACATATGCACCAAATCAGTTAAAGGCTGTAGTTCACCGGTATGTACTGTTATTAGATAATTTTTACCTATAAAAAAATCAATTTCAGCTGCTTCCACTATACCAGTCTCAAGGTCATATATTGGAAATTGCAAGACAATAAATACATGATTTTCACGATCATGTATTTTTGGTCTTTGCAAGCTGGGTAAACAATTATTCAAATCTTGAGCTTCAAACTTAAACTCATCTTTTAAGTACCGTAAATCAGACTGACTGGCATTAACAATATCTAACCACCTAAAATCTTTAGTTTTTATCTCTTTTATGTTATGCATGGGGGTTTTAGGAATAATACAAATTTAGAAATATATTTATCCCCATTATCTGTATTTTTATTCTATTTTAAGTATATCATAAAAAAGGGCTTGACAGAAAGGGGGAATTTGTATAGGATAGAAAGAAGCTAAAAATATAAATAAAATTAAATTAAATTCAAGGATTGAAGAACAAAAAAAAATGAGAGGAGGTGATTGACATCAGCAGGCAACAACATACTATTGAACAGGTGCCCGTGGGGCAAAGGATCGCTCTTTTTTTATTGAAGGCTATTTTAGCCACTATAATCGCGTGGTTAATAGTGCGGTCATGGAGGCGGATATCCGTTCTTGATGATCCACTTTTAATCGTCGGGGGGATAGTTATGGGATTGGGATTTATTTGCCGTCTTGCACGCCCAATTCTTGGCGCACCCGAGACACATCTAACCTTGTGGGGAAAATTCCGTTGGAATTCAACCCCAATAGGGTATGCGATGATGGTTATCGGGGCGATTTTATTTTTCCTGGGCTGGGCACAGTAGGGATTGCAGGATATAAGAAAATTAATAATTAACATTTCTTATATCCTGTATCCTGTTTTTTTTTCTCCAAAAATATGCTAAAATAAATACATACTAATGGTGGGAAAATAGATATATGGCCATTCTAAAAAATCCGTTTTCTAAAGAAAAGAGTGACGAACAGTTCACTCCTGATTTAACGACCCCAGAAACATCCAAAGCTCCTGAAAAAGAGATTAAAGAAGGTGTTGAATTACAAAAAGAAAAGGCTCGTGAGCAAGTCGAAAAGCAAGCTCAAGAGAAGTTGGAAACAGTTGAAGGCGATAAGCCCAGTCAAGTCAAGCCCGCTAGCGCATCAGCTAAGCCATCTGCTTTTCAAAAATCTATAAACCTCCAAAAGATTGAGCGCGTCATGGAAAGTGACTTGGAAGAAGTATTTTTTAATATGGATGAGGCACATCGTCGCATGTTTAAAGAAGAAGGAGAAAGAACCGCTCATCAAGTTGAAGCAGTTGTTAATTCTGGCAAATCAGTTGCAGTTAAAGTTCTCGAACTTTTGAAAAGATGGTTGCGCTTAATTCCAGGAGTTAATAAATTCTTTTTAGAACAAGAAGCTAAAATTAAAACAGATAAAATCTTAAAAGATACTGGTAATCAAGGTAAATAAAATCCCATGCTAGATATTGGAAATTTTGTTCCAACTCTCTTAAAAATAGCCATCCCCATCGTGGTAGCTGTGGTCTTTTTTTGGTTGGCTCTTGTAATCTTACGCACTATTTTACGCAAAGGTACTCATTTGCCCCATGCTTTTCAAAAAGTTATATTACTCGTTGGTTTACCCAAAGAACTTTCAAAAGACGATGAAAAAAAAGAAATTACCAAAGAAGGTATTTGGGATAAAATTGCCCAAGCCGAAGAATTTTTTGCCACCATTGGTGGCATGCGGGCTCAATATGGATTAAATGCCTTTCTTTTTGGCAGATCAGACCATATTTCTTTTGAGATTATAGCTAAAGACGGTAAAATATTTTTTAGCGTTACCACGCCTCGCTATCTTGAAAGATATATTGAGCAGCAAATCCACGCCCAATATCCCCATGCTCAAATAACAGAAATTGATGACTATAACATATTCAAGTCTCAAAGCAGAGTCGCAGGTGCTTATTTGAAGTTTGCTCGCTCAAATATGTTTCCCATAAAAACATTCCGCAAAATGGATTCAGATCCTCTAGACGCCATAACCAACTCTTTAAGCAAGCTTGCAGAAAGTGATGGTGCCGTTATCCAAGTGGTTTGCCGCTCAGCTCAAAAATATTGGCACAAAATGGGAGTTAAGGTCGTCCGTGAAATGCAAAGAGGCAGAAAGCCAGAACAAGCTGTCAAAGCAGCTGGCGCCGAAGGTTGGTTGGGCAAATTGTCATACAGTCTGTCTCGTGGTAGTAAAGAGATGAGTAAAATTGCCTATACTGGTAAAACCGAAGATGAGCGTCGTTTAGCCAGCGAACAAAAGGGGACCATTGTCCCTCACAAGTTATCGCAACTTGAAGAAGAGATGGCCAAAGGGTTGGAAGAAAAAGCAAGCAAAGCAGGGCTTGATGTTAATCTGCGAGTAGTAGTTTCTTCAACCGATCAGTCTCAAGCCGATATGTATTTAGACAATATATTGAACGCCTTTTCTCAATACAATATATATGAATATGGCAACCGCTTTAATAAATCCCAGCCCAAGTCAGTTAATAAGCTAGTCTCTGATTTTATATACCGTAATTTTGACGAAAGCAAAAGAATGCTTCTCAATACAGAAGAAATGGCCTCTATCTATCATTTCCCCCTACCTATTTGTGAAACTCCTAATATTGACTGGCTAAAAAGTAGAAAAGCTCCTGCCCCAGTCAATATACCTCAAGAAGGCTTGATTTTAGGTGTTAACCATTATCGTGGCAAGGAATCAGCTATTCGCATCAAAGAAGAAGATCGCCGCCGGCATGTATATATCATTGGTATGACTGGCGTGGGTAAATCTGTCCTCATGGCAAATATGATTAAGCAAGACATTGACCAAGGCAAGGGAGTATGTGTTATCGATCCCCACGGCAGTTTAGCCGAAACAGTCCTTGAAAGTGTGCCCAAAGAAAGGGCAGAAGATGTTGTCTATTTCAATCCAGCTGATGTTGAACGCCCTATCGGTTTAAATATGCTTGAGGCTAATACTCCAGATGAAATGGATTTTGTTTGCCAAGAGATGATCCAAATTTTCTATAAACTGGTCACCGACCCCTCAATGATTGGCCCTATGTTTGAGCATAATATGCGCAATGCTATGTTGACTCTTATGGCTGATAAAGAGAATCCAGGTACTATGGCTGAAATTCCACGCATGTTTACTGATGATGATTTTCAAAAGCACAAGCTTCAATTTGTCACCGACCCAATGGTACGTGCTTTTTGGGAAAAAGAAATGGCCAAAACCTCAGATTTTCATAAATCTGAAATGCTTGGTTATTTAATTTCGAAAGTTGGTCGATTCGTTGAAAATGAAATGGTTAGAAATATTATTGGCCAGCCAAAATCGGGTTTTAGTTTTAGTGAAGTTATGAACCAAGGAAAAATATTAATTATTAATTTGTCCAAGGGACAAGTTGGTGAGGTTAACAGTAACTTACTGGGATTAATTGCCGTCTCCAAGCTTCAAATGGCAGCTCTTGGCCGTGCCAATTTGCCAGAAGAAGAAAGAAAAGATTTCTATTTATACATTGATGAGTTCCAAAACTATGTAACTGATTCAATTTCAACTATTTTAGCTGAAGCCAGGAAGTATAAGCTTAACATGACTATGGCCCATCAATATATTGGACAACTAGTTAACGGACAAGATTCAAGTATCCGCGATGCTGTATTTGGCAATGCAGGCACGATGATATCCTTTAGAATTGGTGTTGAAGATGCTGAAATGATGGCCAAACAGTTTGCCCCAGTCTTTGCTGAATATGACCTTATTAATATTGAAAAGTACCATGCCGTTACAAGGCTCTTAATTGAAAATACCGCGGCCAAAGCCTTTACAATGGGGACTTATCCGCCAGCTGATGGGAACAAAGAGCTGGCTAGCCAGATTAAAGAACTTTCTAGACTTAAATACGGTCGCGAGAAGAGCATTGTTACCGGGGAAATTATGGAAAGAACAAAATTAGGCGAAGCTGTAAAAAATGCTGATATCCCAAGCTCAGAGGCTAGCCTATAACCAACAATTTAATTTAACCAAAAAGACTCAGGTGTTTTCCCTGAGTCTTTTTAAATATTCATTAAAATGCTAGTTAATACAGGCAAATTTTCTAGATCTCAAATTGCCATCATATGCTTTGACTTTTTTGGTAATAAATTTAACCACACCTTCTTTTTTGGCATATAAGGTATCATCGCCACCTTTTTTAACATTATCCCCTGCATGAATCCTTGTACCTCTTTGACGCACTAAAATAGTGCCAGCTTTGACTTTTTGTCCGCCAGACACTTTAGTACCCAGTCTTTTCGATATTGAATCGCGACCCAGCTTTGTTGAACCGCCTGCTTTTCTATGTGCCATACATTTAAATTAGTTTAAGTTATTACTAAGATTATATCAGATATATGAGATATGTCAACTATTTGTAAACATTTTTTCTGTGACCAACTTTAATAATAAGTACAACCAATTCATGAGATCTGATTATATAAACTATCCTATAAGATCTGACTCGATATGACCATTCGCCCTTGTGTTCACCCTCAAGCTTTTTACCCAAGTATGGGTTGAAAGAAAGCTGCGTCAGGGCTATCATAATTTGTATCTTGTATTTCGCCTCTATTTTATTTAACTGTTTTTTGACTCCTTTTGGTACGACTACTTGATACCGCATGTTCTTGTATTTTAGTTATTGATAGTCCATTCTCGGCTAATAGATCTTCTAAGGTTGTGTAGTCGCCATTTTTATAATCTTGCTCAGCTTCCTTTATATCCTTTCCAAGGTCAGGAAAATCACGCATCACTTCAAGAGTTTCTTGCCACGAGTCAAATTCTTCAGCTGACATTACTACGGCTTTTGGCTTGCCATGTTGGGTTAACGTATAGTGCAACCCACCTTGTACGCTACTGGCTATATCAAATATTTTTTTTCGAGCCTCTGTAATGGATAGAGTAGTGTTCATATTTTTTAAGTTAATCAATATATGTACATTTTAACGTACATATATTAAATTGTCAAATTAATCGGCCAGTTCTTCCTTCTTAACACTTTCAAATAGATTTTTTAATTTTGGACTAATTTTTACAGAATATATATATTGCTTGTCTATCTCTTTATATCTATTAGGTAATGTTTCCAATTGCTTGCTCACACATTTTCGCATTTGATGCATGCTTGGCAGTTTTCTCACTAATTTTCCCCGTGATACCCATTTTTTAAGCATTGGTGTGCCTAACTTTTCATTTTCAAGTCCAATAATATCTCCTAGCATTTTACCACTTTTATTAAATTTACGGAAAATCTGTTTTTTACCCGGATAACTCTCTTTATTTTTTGCTAATTTAGCCACATTACGCACCTTTCTACCATCTCTTATTTCAGCCAACTTATAAACTACTTCTAGTTTTGGATCATCCGGAATAGTTGCCATTTCTGTAGCCGCAATATATATATCAATCGGCGCGCCGTTTTCCCTTAAACGTTTTATCTTCCACTCATTTAAATTACTGTATGCCAGAATTTGGATGTGCTTTAATCCTGCTTTGTCAAATTTATCTCGGGCATATTTTGCCTGAGACAATAAATCCCCACTATCAAGATTAATCGCATTGATTACCAATCCTTCTTTTTTATGTATATCAATCACGTTCTGAATGCCTTTTTTAAAGTCATAAGTATCTACCATTACTCTGGTTCTACCCGGAAATAATTTAGAAGAAGCGCGAAAAGCCTCTAACTCACTATCAAATGATTTTATTACAGCGTGATATGAATTAACAGAAATTTTATGTGGCTTTAAATTATATTTCTTAAAAAAAGCTGGTAGAGCAGTATCTGCTCCCACAATATATCCCGCTCGACTGGCCTTAGCCGCTGTTTCAAAGGAAGAGATTCTTAGTCCACCAGCTGTCATAAATTTTTTATCACCTGCCGCTAATTTCCCTCTGATCATTTTTGACATATATATTGAATTGCCAAATAAAGCGATCATTAAAAAGTTAGTTAGCACATTTGCTTCGCAAATCGGTGCTGTGATCCTGACGACTGTCTCTCCTGGAAAAAAGATTGTTCCTTCAGGCATCGCCCATATGTCCCCACTGAATTTAAATTTTGATAAGTATTTAATTAATTTAGGTGTTGCTAGGTTATTAGCACGCAAATATTCTATTTCTTCTTTGGTATATCTCCACTCAAGAATTGTTTTAACTATTTCCTCAATTCCCCCACAAATTAAAAAATTCCTATTTTTAGGCATATCACGCACCAATAGATCAAAAGTCGCTATTCTGTTTTCCATTCCATTTTCCAGCCACAAAGCACAAGCAGTGAAAATATTTTGCAATTCGTATAAATGCAAATCACCCTGTTCAAATAAATGAGAATTTGGGATTGTTGATTTTTTGTTCATATTAAGATTTTTTATTAATTTCTTGCTTGGTTCTTGTAATAAGTTTTTTTAATTTTGGACTAATTTTAACCGGATACTTATATGTCTTATTTATCTCTAAATATTTTTTAGGTAAATAGTTAAGTTGCTTTTTTGCATAATCACGTATTTCTAAAACACTGGGTAAGCCATATATTAGTTTGCCTTTTTGAAATATAGGTTTAAGCAGGGGAGTGCCCATGTTTTTTTCTTGATTTAATCCAATCGTGTCGCCTCGCCATTTTCCTTTTAATGTTTTTCTGTATACCTGCTTTCTTCCAGGTAAGCTCATTTTGCCAGGAGACAGCTTCATCTTATTTATCACCCTTCCGTCCTTCTCTATAATCTCACATATCTTATAAATTGCTTCCATTTTAGGGTCGTCTGACGATGTTACTGCTTCTGTAGCTACAATAAAGGTATCAGCTGGAATTTTTTTATCCATCAGTTTTTTTATTTTAAATTCATTTAAATTGCTAGCTACAATAATCTGTATATTTTTAAGTTTGCTTTTATTAATTTCTCTTTTTACCAATCTGGCATTTTCTAGGAGATTCCCACTATCCACTACGATTTTGAGAATTCTGCCTTTCTTGTCCATTTTTTTAGCAATTTCAATTGCATTTTTAATCCCTTTCTTATAATCATAAGTATCCACCATGATTGCTAAATCAACCTTCGCGTATTTAGCAGCCACATCCATGGCCTGTCTTTCTGACTCATATGAGTTTATAAAAGCATGGTAGGCGATTGTTGCATTATCGTCCATCGGCATGCCCATTAATTCTTTGACAATTGGTGATGGGCAATTTTTACTACCGGTAATAAATCCAGCCCTTTGGGCCTTAAATGATGATTCAAAGCTTTGCGATCGCTGAGGAGATGGCCCAACCACATTTTTATCCTTAGCCGCTATAACTGATCTAATAAATTTAGAGGAAAAAATTGTATTTGAGCAGAGTGATGTCATAAAAAATGCTGTCAATAGATTTCCTTCAATTAGGGGAGCTGTAATCCGCACTATAACCTCACCTGGGAAAAAGATGCTACCTTCTTTCATTGCATACATATCTCCGCTAAAGGTTATTTTTTTTAAATAATTAGCGAACTTTTTAGAAATTAATTTCCATTTTAAAAGTAATTTAATTTGCCCATCTAAATATTTAAAATGTTTCAATTTCAAAACCATTTCTTCAAGTCCGGTAAAAACAAGAAAATTTCTATTCTTGGGCATATCGCGCACCACTAAATCAAAAGTAGCCCATGTGTCTTTCATACCGGTATCATGCCACATTGAGCTAGCCATGTATATTTGGTCTAAATCAAATATATTTAAATATTCTTCGTGGAAAAAATGGTGTTTAAGATTTTGCATAATGTGTCTTTTTAATGTCTTCCTTGGTTTTTTTAGTTAGTTTTTTTAGCTCGTCACTAATCAAGATATTGTATGGTACTTTCCTGTTTATGTCAAAGAGTCCTTTTCTAAACTTTTTTATCTCTCTTTCATAATATCTATTAATTGCCTCCAGGCTAGGTAATTTACGTATCAGCTTACCCTTTTTAATATATGGTATTAGTAATTTTTTATCCTTTATCTTCTCACCCTCAACTCCAATTATATCCTCCACATATTTGCCTCTTCTTTCCACTCGCCATACTTGTTTTCTGCCAGGTAAAGACACCTTTTTAGATGACAGTTTCATTTTGGGGATATGCTGACCTCGTTTTTTAATCTCCGTTAACTTATATACCACTTCAAGTACTGGTGCATCAATCGGTGTTAAAATGTTTGTTGTACCACCATAAGTATCAACAGGGGCTCCGGCTTTTACCATTCTATCCACCTTATACTCATCTAAATTACTAACTGCCAGTATTTTGGTCTTTTTAAACCCAGCTTGATCAAGCATTAGCCTGGCTTTTTTAGATAAAGATAATAAATCACCGCTATCAATAAATATTGCCCCCGGTATTTTACCAATTTTATCTCTCATTTCATTACCAGCCATGATAAAATTTTTAACACCCTGGAGTGTTTCATATGTATCAACTAGTATGGAGCCTTGATTTAGAGCATATTTGAAATGTGCACGAAAAGCATCTATTTCCGTATCATATGCTGATATAAAATGATGAAAAGTTCCATATGAGTAGGCCCTTATTTTGGGTTGCCTAAAGTTTGTCATAGCCATTACCGGTTCACCAACGCCCACTATTTTACCAACACGATCCATTTTCATCGCTACATCCATTCCATAGCTTCTATTGAATCCAAACACCGTATTTTTGCCCTTGGCGGCATTAACAAAGCGAGAAAATTTAGAAGCCAAAATGGTTTGTAAAAATACAGTATTGGTTAGATAAATCTCAATCATCTGAGCTTCTATTATAGGTGCTACAATGCGAATTAAGGGTTCGTTGGCAAAAAACATGCTTCCTTCAGGCATTGCATATACATCCCCAGTAAACTTAAATTTCTTATAATAATCCATCGTTTTTTTAGGCAGATCGTATGTTTTTTTAAGCCATTGCAATTGTGCATTAGTAAATTTTAAATTCAACAAAAAATCGAGCACATGCTCGAGTCCTGCAAAAACTAAATAATTTCTTTTCTTTGGCATTTCGCGTACAAAGAGGTCGAAATTAGCTATTACATTTTCAAAACCTTCTTGTAAATAAATGGAACCCAAAGTAAACCGGGTTCCGGAAGTAAAGAGGATTAAATCTTTTTTTGTTATAAAATCATTAGGCATAAAGCTTACCTTTTCATTCTATTGTATTTTAGATATTTTTTCAAGGTAAAATAAAAGAAGGAATCACATTTAAATGATAGACCCCTTCTTTTTTTATCTTTTGCCATAGGGCAGCAATTTAGATGAGCATTAATTTAAGATGTTTTTCAACTACCCAGTAAGCTGCGTCAACCGGCGATGTAAAAACCTTGATGTTATCGACCACTTCCGAACTCATACCTAATGCCTTGAAACATTTGGCTATTGTTTCCCATTCGTCTTTCTTCTCGTACAGCGCAATTATTGGCTCGATCCCAGCATCAACTTTCATTTTTCTTGCAATTTCATTTTTGCGCACGGCTGTAAAACACTCGAGCTGAGTGCCTGCATCACCTTTACAAACAACACGAATCTTATCTGGATCTGTTAGTATCCCGTTTCTGATATCAAAATTAGCCACTTTTTTCACTTGGTTTTTTGGGAGTAATTTGATTGTCCAATGTTCTATTGCTTCGTGTACAACTCCAGTCATCATACAATTACCTCGCTTTTGGGCCCCTTGTGTAACCGCCAGCATTAAACCGCTGTCGCCATCCATTGAAATTCCACCGTGAAAAATGTGGACATATTCTGCAATCAATCTGGCGAAGGTTGACGCGTCTTTGAACGGCTTGGAATTCGGTTGAAAATTGCTGCCACCATAAATCGCCACCATTGGTCTTTGGTTCTTCAAAATATTTCTCCTGTTTTTTTATTATGAGTTTATTGTGAATTAAAGGTACAATTTTATTAAATAATTATAATACAAATTAAAACAAATGTCAATATTCCGACATTTGTTTAACTAATATTAGGTAAAGATACTATATATGTTCCTTTTGGACTTTTCCAAATAAGGTCTGTAATTTTTTACTAATTTTAGGTCTAAATTCGTATTCTTTCTCTATATCTAACAATTTGCTAGGGATTGTTTTAAATTGTTTATTAAAATATTTTTTAATTTCTAATAAATTTGCCGGTTTACGAATAGTTTTTCCACTCTTCATATATTGTTTTAACAATGGAGTGCCCAGATTTTTTTCTTGACTCAGGCCAATCGTATCCTGCCAAATTTTTCCATTTTTGTATTTCCTAAATATTTGCTTCCTGCCAGGATAACTTTCTTTGCCGGGAGTTAATTTGGCGCAATGCTGGATATTTCTTCCTTGTCTTAATTCCGCCAATTTATACACTACCTCAAGCTTTGGTGAATCAGCTAAAGTTATATACTCTGTGGCTGTCACATAATAGTCGATTGGTGATTTTTGTTTAATTAATTTTTTTATCTTATGCTCATCTAAATTGCTGGCTGCCACTATCTGTATTTTCTTTAAGCCGGCTTTATCAAGCTCTCGTCTGGCCTTATACGCCAACTTAGATAAATCGCCAGCATCAATCGTTACATAACGCAGGGATAATCCTTTGGCCTTCATCTCCAGCCCCACCTTGATGGCATTCTTAAGTCCTTGGTCAAAATCATAAGTATCTATCATAAAAGAAGCATTCTCTGCAAAATATTCAGTCATTTTTCTAAAAGCCGTTATTTCATCAGGGAAAGATTTGATAAATAAATGTTGTCCATTAATAATATATTTTGGTTGAGGTAAATTGAATTTTTTTGAAAAAATAGGAAAGGCGTCAGCTACCATATCACATATATATCCATTACGTAATCCTTTAATACCAGATTCGAAGGATTGAGATCTTTGCATACCTACGCTTATAAGAACCTTGCCATCAAATACTATTTTGTACCGTGCTGCTTTTGATAAAAAGCCAATATTTGATACTGCCATATTAAACATAAAGACTTCAATTAATGAAGCCTCAATTAAGGGAGCCGTAATGCGGACCACCGGCTCACCGGGGAAAAATATAGTTCCTTCAGGTATTGACCATACATCACCGCTGAATTTGAACTTTTTTAAATAATTAGCAAATTTTTTAGTGATTAGTTTTCCTTTAAGTAAAAATTGAATATGATCATCTCCAAATTTCATCTTGTTCAAATAATATACTATTTCTTCTAACCCAGCGAATACCAAAAAATTTCTATTCTTGGGCATCTCTCGAATTGCTAGATCAAAAGTAGCTGTTCTGTCACCCATGCCTTCTTCAAGCCAAATAGACCCCTCAGCAAAAGTGTGAGTTAATTGAGTTAAGGGTAAATCATTAAATTCAAACAAATTATTTTGTAGCATGCTATTTTGCAATATGGCTTAAATGTTGTTTTTTAGATTCTTCAAACAGTTTTTGTAGTTTTTTACTCATTAATACCTTGTATTTAAATTCTTTATCAACCCGTTTTAGATTATTAGGCAGAGTATCTAGTTGTTTAGACGTATATTTTTTAATTTCATCAAGCCTTGGTAATTTTTTGACTTGCTTTCCATTCGATAAATATTTTTGTAACAATGGTTTTCCTAATTTTTCATTCTCAAGACCAACTACATCACCGGCTAACTTGCCATTTTTGAATTTTCTAAATACTTGTTTTTTACCTGGATAACTTTCTTTGCCAGGAGTTAGCTTAGCGCTATAATGAGTTTCTCCATCGCGTACAAACTCTGTAAGCTTTAAAACTGCTTCAAGTTTTGGACTATCTGATGAAGTAACTAAATCAGTACAAGCCAGCACTCCATCAACCGGCGCTTTGAGTTTTACCAGCTCCGCAATTTTATTTTCCTCAAAATTTCCAGCTACTGTAATTTTAACCTGTTTTAATCCAGCGACATTAAGAGCCCTGCGCACATAAACGGCTTGCCTGGCATAATCTTTAACGTCTTTGCCGCTGTCTATAATAATTCCAGATATTGTCGTTCCTTTTGATTGTTGCACTTCTTTGGCTACCGTGATAGCGTTCTTCACTCCCTGTTTAAAATCATAGGTATCTATCATTAGACCGATATTTGGGAAGATGCTAGTCGCTGCCCTCATTGCCTGGATCTCGCTGGGGAATGATTTTATGAAAGCATGATATGCTTTAGTGTTAACATGCGTCATTGGCAAATCAAATTTTCTTGAAAATGCAGGTACTAAATTAGAAGGTGCCCCTAAAAAATAGGCCGCCCTTCCAAATTTCAAAGCTGATTCATTTGAGTGCGCCCTTGTGGTTGAGGCGGTAAAAATGTCTACCTTGCCGTTAGCTGCCAAAAAACTTCGTACAACCTTGCTAAAAGCTATTGTATTTGAAGATAGCGCTTCCATTAGAAAAAAAGTGAATAAGTTGATTTGCCAAATAGGTCCCGTCAATCTCACCACCGGCTCATCGGGAAAGAATAATGTTGCTTCCGGCATTGCCCAAACATCGCCGTCAAACTTAAATTTTCTCATTAATTTCGCTGTTTTTGGAGCAATCATTTTATTTTTTAATAAAAAATTAACCTCATTGGCTGTGTACTTCCAATCTTTGATACTTAGTATTATTTCCTCTAATCCGCCAAATAAAAGAAAATTCCTATTTTTTGGCATTCCGCGCACATATAGGTCATAAGTGGCTATTACGTTCTCCATACCCAGTTCTATCCACATCGATGATACAGAAAAAATTTGATCATAATTAAAAAGATGTTGATCTTCCGGTAGAAAAAAGTGATTAGTTAATTTTGGTTGACCTGATTTCATATATTTTATGTATTAAAATAAGATTATTTTGTTCCCCAATCGTCACCTAGCTGTTTGAAAGTATCTTTTTTTTCCTCAACAATATCTTTCAGGCTGACAAATCTATTCATATCTTTATTAATATACTCCTGTATTTCTTCCACCCTCTCTTTGTCTTTTGAGCTGCCCTCAATCGCGTTTTTGCCCTTTTTTATCAATTGATAGTATTCCAATATCATTTCTAGTTCCTTCTTCATTTGTGGATCATTAGCAAGTGTCGCAATGTCTCCATTTTCTAATTTGTGCCCAGCTAGTACGAAGGTGTCATCAGAAATCGTGTTAATTGTCCCTGGCGACTCTGCTTCTGCCAATGCAGCTTGTTTAACTAATGTATTCTTGCTGTCAATTACAATAAGCGGTCTAATATATGGCCTCCCTTCGCCATCTTTTGCCTTAAGCTGTCGAAACCATTCGCCCATGGCGGAAGCGTAGCTTTCCGTGATGGTTCCAATTCCCCCTGGAAGAGCAATAACGGCGTCTGATCTGTTAATAATCCCTCCGCTACGGCTGGTAAAATTATCATATTCATGTACACTGGCAGGTTTTATATATGTCCTTTTTTCAGCTAGTTTTTTCCCGATGGCTTCTTCTGACAGCACCACAGCCTGAAAATGTTCGCCAGCTTCATCTTCTGCAATATTTTTTTTCTTGCATATATCTTGGAATCCACGGGCAGTTTCACCCATGCCACCAACTGCATATCCGCCATTAGCAACATCATAGCCCCTTTCTCCCAACATTTTGCCAACTTCATATCCGTTGGTCATGGCCTCTGTATTTTTATTAGATGAAGCACCCATTACGCCGACTGTGTATTCTTTCCACTCAGGTTTCTCTTTTGTTTCGATTTCTAAGTCACTATTCCCTCTTTCCATGTTTTTTTATTAGTTTATAATATATTTAAATATTTTTAATAAAAACGTCAGCACAGCTTTTTACTTCAAACTTTTTGCTTTTGTAAATCTTTTTTGGCAAATCAATTGAATTAGTTGTAACTATTTTCTTAATATTCCTATCCTTCCCCAGATTTTTAATCACCGGTCCTGTAGCCACTAAATGTGTCAAAACAACATAAACGTCCTTAGCCCCTTTGGTTTTCAAATATTTCGCGCCTTTTATCAAAGTGCCCCCGGTTTGCGACAAATCGTCCACTATAACACAATTTTTATCTTTGACTTTACCAGTCATTTTAACTACCTTGCTCTCATCAATTTTTGGTCTACTTTTTTCAATTATAGCCACATTTTTAATTCCTAGCTCTTTAGCAAATTTTTTGGCCCGTGTAACCCCGCCCATATCAGGAGCCACTACCACGTATTCTTCTTTATTAATATCTGCAAAATAGGATGATAGTAGCTGATTAGCATTAAGGTTAATAATATTTGCGAAATATTTTTTTACTAGCTGGCTATGTAAGTCCAAAGCAATAATTTCTTTGGCTCCTGCTAGTTGTATAATTTCAGCCATTAATTTAGCTGACATTGCGTCCCCTGAGTATTTTATCCTATCTTGTTTGCCATAGCCAAAATAGGGGATAAGTACAACAATTTCTTTTGCCCCATTTTCTTTTAATGTATTTATGAGAATTATTAGCTCAAGTACGTTTTCTGCTGGTGGGTATGTAGAGCCCAAAACAAATACTTTTTTGTCTTTAACTTTTTCATCAAGGTGCACCAAAATCTCCCCATCTTTATAATGAGATATTTTGCATTTACCCCGTATCAATTTGTTAGATTTTTTAATAATCTCTTGCGGTAATAGGGGATTGCTATGAGTTGCAAATAGATGATATTTCATAAGCATTTGGAGAAACATCCTATATATCTTATAATAACATTATTACTAATTATTTCAACTCCACATGAACCATATTGTTATTATCGACTTTGGCTCCCAAACTACTCATCTTATAGGTAGGAGATTACGCGATTTTGGAGTGGAAGCTAAAATTATTGATCCCAAAGGGGCATATCAGAAATTAGTTAAAAAAAAGCCAGCTGGTATCATTCTTTCTGGTGGCCCCTCATCAGTTTATGAAAAAAAGGTCCCAAGCATTGATAAAAGAATTTTTGATTTAAATATACCCATCCTTGGTATTTGCTATGGCTGGCAACTAACCGCCCACTCACTTAAAGGCAAGGTGTTACAAGGCAACAAAGAATATGGACCCACTAAAGTTAAGCTCAATAAGCAGAGCCCCTTATTCAAAAATATCAAGAGTCGAGAACTGAAAGTCTGGATGAGCCACGGGGATGAAGTCGCTCAATTGCCAGTTGGATTTGACTATCATGCGTCCAGCTCAAACATTAAGGCCGCTGGCGTAGGTGATTTTGAACGCAAAATTTTTGGCGTGCAATTTCATCCAGAAGTTGAACACACTCAGGAGGGCAAAAGGATACTGCGTAATTTTGCTGAAAGTGTTTGCGGATTAATGATCAAGGAACGCAAATTAAAAGTGGCCGAGGTTATAGATGAGGTACGCGAGATAGTTAACCAACATGATTCCAAAGCAAAGATTATCTCCGCAGTTTCAGGCGGAATTGACTCAACCGTAGCTTCTGCCATCGTTGCCAAGGCTCTTGGCAAAAGATTTATCCCAGTCCATTGCCATAATGGCCTAATGAGGATAGGTACGCGCCAAGAGGTTGAATATATTTTTCAAGACGTTCTTAAAACAAAACCCGTTATTATTAACTGCCAAAAAGAGTTTCTCTCTAAATTGAAAGGGATTACTGATCCAGAAAAGAAAAGAAAAATTATTGGTAAATTATATATCAAGTATTTTGAAAACGTAGCTAAGAAGTATAAAGATATAAAATTTTTGGTGCAAGGTACCATCTATTCTGATGTTATTGAAAGCCAGGGTAGTAAACATGCCAGTAAAATTAAAAGCCATCATAATGTTGGTGGATTGCCAGCCAGAATGAAACTAGACCTACTTGAGCCCGTTCGTAATTTCTATAAAGATGAAGTCAGGGAACTTGGCAGGCAATTAGGATTACCACGCAAGGTACTCATGCAGCAGCCCTTTCCAGGACCAGGTCAAGCTATTAGAATTATGGGAGAGGTTACGAGAGAGAGGCTTAAACGCCAACAAGTTGCAGATCAAATAGTCCTTCAAATTATTAAAGAAGAAGGTTGGTATGAGCGCATTTTTCAAAGTTTTCCCATTATGACTGGAGCCAAAAGTACTGCTGTAAAGGGAGACGTCCGTGTCTATGGTGAAGTTGTCGCCCTGCGCATCTATGATTCCAGTGATATTATGACTGCCGGTTGGACGCACCTGCCCTATGAAATTCTACAAAAAATCTCTACTCGTATTGTTAATGAAGTCCCCGGTATTTCACGTGTCGTTTATGATATTACCACCAAACCCCCAGCCACCATGGAGTGGGAGTAATCTAAAAAACCCAGGGTCATCAACCTGGGTTTTAAAATATTGAGTATTATTTTATTTAAAGGGATTTCTTCCGATTTCTCCATCTTGAACCTCTTGTTTTTTCCATTCAGTATCTTTCTTAATTTTTTCCCATGTTCCTATATCTACCACATTAACCGCCACCTGTCTTTTGAGGACTCCAGCAATTTTTGCCTTACGCAAACCCTGATAGCAATTATTATACATAAATAATATAGCTCCAAGTAAAATTAAAACGGCTGCGCCGATACTGATTTCACGCACATATCTCATGGCTAGACCCATGATTTTTTTTACTTTAAAAATATCTATTTTTTTAATCTCCATATATTTATTGCCAATAAGTAAAACCGGACAAAGTTACATTCAAATTAGTATCTGCCTCTATAATTTCTCCTTCTTTTGTATCGCCTTCCACCTGTCGTCCAGGCGTACTCGTTCTCCCGATATTCGTCTCCTTGCGTATCTCAAGTGATTCAAAGCTCACATAATAGTTAAGTGCCTCTAAATCATTTAAATAACTAATAAAATCATTGAATCCGCCATTTACGTGCAAACTAAGCGGTATGATTTTCATGCCATCTTGCTCTACCATCTTGTCCGTTAAAAAAGAAATAGTCTGATCTATTTTATGCTTATCTGCCAGACCCTCAAGATCCGTAATAAAACCAAGCTCTTTTCCGGAATACAAAAAGACGCCATCAAGTACTCCTTGATCGGATTTTATCAACTGGTAGTTGGTTTTCATTTTTTCAATGCCTTGGCCCACATTCAGCAAGTCTTGTAAATGCTCATACTCATTCATTACCTCACTACCGCTACTTTTAATGCTTTGCTTAGCCGGAGATATTACACCAAAAACAAGACCGCCTGCCAGAACAACTAGCCCCAAGATAATAGTTATATATTTTTTACGCGATTTGGTCATAAATTCAAAGTAGCTTCCAGACTAAAACTAATATTTTTTTGGCTTAATATGTTTGAAATAGGGGATTCAAGGTCAGCTATTAAATCAGATTTTTCTAAAGCATCTTTTATTTTCAAAAAATCATCACGGGTTTTTGAATTGCCGTAGATTACCATTTTTTTATTCTTCTGATCCAGGCGCAAACCACCAATCGTATTCCCTTCAGGAATAATAGACAAAAGGTTAGTTAGTACTCTTGACCATTTGACATAGTCTTTTTGAATTAATTCCACTTGATTTATCTGTCTGTTAATTCGTGAGATTTCATTATCATACGTAGTCGCCGCGTCAATTTTTTCAAGTTTTTCCACTCTGTAGTTAAGATAAGTCTGTCCACCAAACAAAAGGCCGGCCGCTACAATTATTGATAGCACTATAATCCCCAAATTATTGATAACTAAAATTAAGCGGATATCTTGGGCGATTTCCCTTTTTTTTGAACTATTAATTAAATTTAGATCTACTGACATATGTTATTTAATTTCGCGCAAGGCCAAGCCAATGGCCGTGGTATAAGGCAAAAAGGCGTTTCTTTGCTTTTCATCACTTGGGTTGGAAACATTAATTAATGGGTCTGCCAGCACCGCTTTCCTGTTAGTTAATTTTTCTAAATCAAGGTCAATATCTATCAGGCCAGAACCACCGCTACATAACATAATTTCTAAATCTTTAGCATTTTTTCCAAAATGTGATTCATAGAAATTTTCCGCATTTTTTATTTCATCTGCCAATACACTTACTGTTTTTTTGATTGTTTCCATCATTTTACCTTTGCATTTTTTAGGGCTGTCTCCGCATATTCTCTTTATCTTTTCCGCTTCCTTGTAAGATAGCTTCATGGTTTTAGCAATATCTTCTGTAATAATTTCACCAGAGATATTAGACAAGCTATTGGTAAATTGGATTACTCCACGATCAAGTAGTATTAGACTGGTACGCGTAGCACCTAAATCCAAAATTATTCTTGCTGGTCCCACGCTCGATGTTGTTTTTTGTTTACTGTTCTTGTTAATTAAGCTTTTTATCAAATTCTTTTTATTAAAACTTTGAGTGGCAATCACACTGCGCACAATAGCTTGCGCTTCAATTTCAAGTGCCACTGCAGATAGTCCCGCCATACGCGCCACTTTAGTATAGTCATTAGCTATTTTTTTGGGTACAATACCAATTAAAAATTTACCGCTCTCTTTGCCGGGCAGTGCCTGCCAGTCAAGCTCAATATCTTGTATATCCACCGGTACATGCTTAGGTAGCTCGCGACTAATTACTTCACGCTGACTACCCTTTTGTCTTGATACTTTAATCACCTTGATAAAAGTTTTAGTTTCAGGTAAAGATAAAACAGCATATTTAGTAGTAAATTCTTGTGGGCTGGTTTTAATTAATTTTTTTATGGCCCGCGCCGTTCCCTTAAAGTCTTTTATAACACCTTCTTCAATTAAACCCGGTGGCAAAGATATTGAATTCCATGCTTCTAATTCAAGCTGGCCTTTTGTCTTTTTTATTTGCACAGCTTTAATCGACAGATCAGATAGATCCAGTCCAAATATTTTAGTTGGCGGTGTAATAAAATTCATAAATTATTCTTTTTCTGTTACTTCTTCCCATTGTAAGAATTTGTACTCACCATACGTGGGAAATCCTGGTGGGGGATTGTAATTTAAATGCGAGTCATAAATTGTATTAGTATTGCAATACCCAGAAGTACATGTGCCACTACCATTCACCCAGCTCCAAGTCCAGACTTGATTAGTGATGATCGTGCCGTATGTTGTAATTGTATCTCGTATATAGTAAGGCCAAGGAGAGTTGTAATAAGGGCGGTAAACCGAACCGTTTTGAGCAAGCATTACCGCATCTATTTCCAAATTTTCCGGTGCTGAATAAAGTGGCACCATTATATCTCCCTGAGCGATCAAGCCTAAAACATGATTGCCATCTTTGGCTAAATAGGTTAGGTCGCCATTAATTAAAATATTTCTGTGGTTGTTGGGAACTTCCGGCAATTTAGCTGCCACCAGTGTTGTCCTGCCATTCACCACACCATCAACCCAAACATTGTCCTCTATGAATATTATAGCACATTCTGGAGGCAGGTCGTAGTTTGCTAAAAATTCTTGAGTATCAATATCCCATGAATCGCGATGCCAATCGCCGTCCATACCGTAATACCACACATTATTTTTTAATTTTTTTACTCGATAAACATCAATCGTCCCATCTACCTTAAAATTTACCCGATATCCCAGCCCCTGTTGAGAAAGGTGAATACCAGAAGTTTGTGCTAGAGTTTCAAGCGTCGCTAAGTCAACTGTTAGCATGTCAAAATCAATATTAGAAGTTGGAAAGTCCCACAGTTCTTGATCCCCGCCAGTTCCCCAAATGCCAAGTTGGCTTTGTGCCGGATCACATCCATGATGTGGCTGGCAGGTATATGTTTCTTTGGCTGAAGTTACCAAAGCGTCATTCGTGCCATCCATTCGAATGCCTCCATTTGAGTGTACCGGACCATGCAACACTTCTCCGTCCCCGAACCACGCGTCGCTGTTGGTGATAAAAGCGAAAGAAGCCATTGAAGCCGTACCATATTTAACCTGTAAAGCTCTGTCCGCATCAGGATGAGCTGAGGCATTGCCCGTTGATTTAATACTTACCACGCTTGAACACTCCGATGGTGCTGTAATTTCTAAGTTATATTGGCCGATAACTCCTCCATGCGGATCCATATAATCATGTATTCCTATATCACCTTCATAATCCTCTGGCGCATGTGCTAGATGCCAGCGGTAATAGTTTAAGCCAGCCTCAGCCGTATTTAATGCCTGGTGCCAACTTACTTTAGTATTAGCTAAGCGATGCTGGGAAATAGCCAGGCTGGCAATAGCCAAAGAAGCCAGACTAAAAACTGCTATCATCACCAGTACTAGCATTAATATATTTCCCGAATTATTTTTAACTATTTTCATTTGTTATTTCAAAAGTTTTCTTTTAAATTACGTAAAGCCACATCTGACTGCAATTCGAAATTCATTGGTGCTCTGTCCTCAAATACATTAATTTCTAAATAAACACTAATTAATTTAACGCCAGTTGGGTCAGCCGGTGCAGATATTTCCGCGTACTCACCGTCGCGATAAGTAAACAATGGAATACTATTATTTCTCACATAGCGTGATATAATATGCACCTCTTCCTCCTCCGAATAAGTCAAGGGATTGCCGCTGGCTTCAATTACTCCTTTTTTGAATTCAGTCCCATCCAGCCAATAGTGCACCCTTTCAATTTGTGTATCACGATCATAATCAGCATAGAAAATTAATTCTTGAGCATTGGCTGAGTCAATTGGGTAAGCCCCTGTATCACCCGGCAAAGCTTCTCGTAGCTCTTTGACCATAGTTTCTATCCCTCGTCTCGCCTCGTTAATTGACGCTGATTGTTCCAAGGAAAAATTTTGTGCTTTAAAATTTTGAATTATAAAACCAGCTACCATAATACTGGCTATTACGAAAATACCCATAGCTACTACTATCTCAAGCACTGTTAAACCTTGGTTGTTTCTCATATTTTTATTATTCAACTAATGTGATCCTCTCAATATGGTAGCCCGAAGCATCAAATGAATCACTATAATTCTGATAGCCAGTTAATATAATATCTAATGTACTTGTGGCTTCAATCCATGGTGAAAAATATATCTGGCCAGAATCATTAGTAATTTGAGTTTCATCATAGCTTGGATTGGTTGTGTCCAGATGAACACTGGCTCCTTCGAGCGGTTGTTCATTAATATCTTGGACAATTACTAAAACTGAATGAGTCGCCTTCGGCTCCAGCGTCAAGCTTATACTGCTCGTAGTATCTGGCAAAAGGTTATATGGTTGTACTGGGTTGGTTTCAGCTATATTGTAAGCCGAGGCCTCAGGCAGGCTAAGAGTATACGTATCCCATTCAAGATTAGTAACCCCCCTCTGCCCATTAACATCCGTTGTTAAAGAGTTAGAATATTTAAGTACTGGCAGACCCAAATCATCGTAGCCAATAATCTTTGATCCTTCAATATCAAAATCAATATAGGCTAAGTCTAAATACGCGCCAGCCGGCCTGTCCTCTATAACACCCATAGAAGTCGATGGTTCAGGCGGTGTATATCTTCTGACAATAATTCGATCAAAATATCCTCGATCATACCCATCATTGCCGATCATTATATAATCCAAATCCTTGACTTGGCTTGTACGATTTATTACTTCATAGCCGTCAATCCACATTTTAGTACGATTGCCGTCATAATATCCTATTTGAGCATGTTGCCAGTTATTAAGGTTAATTGGTCTGCCTGTATCATATTCAGAATAACTGACTTGGGCATACCAGTTATTAATACTGTATTCCCCACGATGCCCTATTCTGTCCCATTTCCCCTTATTGCTTTTCGTTTGGAAAAAATAGTCAGCCGTCGTATCATTTCCTTTATTAGTCATCTTTACCCAATAATCAATGAATATATCTCCACCGTATCCTTGACTAGCTGTTCTCATCCATGAGCTATGATTATCTGACTTCGCCGACTTGCTACCGCTGTAGGCGTCATCGTCAGTCACCGTGAACGGGTTACCGGTGTATATTTCCCATAGCCCTTGTCCATCCAAGGATCCCAATGTATAGTCTTCAAAATCCTCAAACATAAGGAACGTATTGCTACCATCTGAAGTTGTATCTACTGTGGCATTACCATAATAAGCATAAAGATATCCTTGCCCGCTGGGCACTGTAGTGGCTTCAACCCAAAAAGTTGCTGTCGTACTTGCCGTATATGACTCACGCCAATAATCAAGTCCCATGCCATAACGGTCGGCAAAACGAACGTCATCAAAATCTTCCTGCATCTCGCTCTCATAATCAAGCACAACTTGTAATTGATAGTTAGATAACTCCCCATTTGAATTATTGGTAATAATTTGTTTTCTTTTTGTCCATCCTCCATTCCACCAATCACTAAATGATCCGCTAATAGTTGACACATTCAGACTACTCAGCCTATCAATAGCAAAACTAACATTCGTGGTCTGTCCTTCAAACACGCTAGCATGTGGTTTTTCAGGTGACGGTAATTCAGCTGTTGTCGCATACGTCTTATCAGTTGAATAACCGTTTTTGCTGACTGTAATTTCATAACTCTCGGTTGATTCAGGTGAACCCGGTAAAATTACATAACCTTGGTCATCAGTTAATGTATTAATATTAATATTTGGGACAACTGTCGCATTAACAATACTCACGTTGGCTTGTGCTACCGGCTGACCATAAGCGCTGTAGGCCAAAATTTTAAGAGTTCCACCACCCACCGCGCTTTCTAGTCCAGGGGGAACAATATTAGTCACAAATACAATCGGTTGATGTGTTAGTCTGTATGGCCAAGAAACTTCCACTCTTATCTTCTTGTAATCCGTATTTAATGTATCATCTGGGTCACCACCTAAGGTCCCGTCAAATGGATCATCTACGTATTGTATCTCGGTCGCAACCACATAATCCAACCCATTACGTTCAACCACCTCATTCGCAGGAATTGGCCCTGTAGGGATGCCACCCTCTGTCCCCACATCCTCATATGCCAGATTTTGTGCCATCTCAATTTTTTGATTGGCTAGTTGTGTGCCAATAATTTTAGCCTGTGATTCCCAAATTACTTTTAAAGTAAAACTAATCAGCGTAAAAAGACTTATGCCAACTACGACGAGTATTGTAATACCAAGCAAGGTTTCGATTAATGAAATGCCTCGGTTATCTTGGTATTGTAAAATTGACCTTACTTTTTTGAGCATGGGCAAGGAGTTAATTTACTACTTATATTATATCATACTTCTTTTATTTTCCTTATAATGATATAATCTAACTAGAGAAATATATGTCGAATTTAAGTAAGAAAAATATTCTAATCATTGTTGCATATAATGATTACAATGATCATGAATTTAATATACCTCATGATATTCTTGGCCGTACAGGAGCTCAAATCACCATTGCCTCATCTAGTATTGGAACTGCTACCGGTAAAGCAGGCACCAGTCTTGAAGTAGATTGCCTTTTAAGTGACATCCATCCTGAAGACTATGACGCCATTCTCTTTATTGGTGGCATGGGCTCAATTGAATATCAAGATTCAGAGCAGGCTCACCGCATTGCCAGAGGTGCTATGAATAATGGTAAAATTATAGCTGCCATTTGTATTGCCCCTTTGATTTTAGCTAAAGCCGGAGTTTTAGTTGGTAAGCGCGCTACCGTTTGGACAGATTCTCGGGATGGCGATCCAGTTAAAATCCTGGAAAATTCACGAGCAACTTATACCGGTCAAGAGGTTACCACAGACGGTAATCTAGTTACTGCTAATGGACCAGATGCCTCCGAGCAATTTGCTAATGCTATTGTCGATTTATTGGCTAGAAAATAGATATATGCCCACTCGTCCTAATGCCAAAAGAACACATGAGCTTGCCGAAGCCTTTTTGTCCGTTAAAAACAAGGTAGAATTTAAAAAATTTATTCGTGATTTATGTACCATTGAAGAAATTGACGAAATGGGCAAGCGCTGGCAAACGGTCAAGTTAATTCAAAAAGGCATTCCTTATCGAACTATTGCACAAAAATTATGCCTTTCTACTACCACCGTTGCCCGTACCGCTCGCTGGTTCAACCAAGGCAAAGGAGGGTATAAGCTAGTGCTTAAAAGAACGCAAGACGGCGACTAAAAAGCCAACCAAGGTTAATACACCAAGTTATTGGCTTTTTTTATTCCCCAAACCCTAAAAATTTGCTAAAATACAGGTGTGGACAAATAAACACTTTTTATGTTTAAAAAAGCTTAAAAATAGTTAAGTCGTTTTTGAGAATTTTTAGGTATAAACTATATAATTATGGCCAATGGCCACAACAATAACAGGCTAGAACAAAACCTCGAGGAACTCTCTTGGGAGTTTGTTTTGGATTTGGATAGTGAAGAAAAGGGTGAAGAAATATTTCTTGAAGAAAAAGAAGAAATTCCAGTTCAACAAGAAGAAGCCATTCAAAAAGATGTCGGTAGTCTTTATCACTCCGATGCCAGCTCCTTTTTGGGTATTAATGATTTGAACCGGGATTCTGGTATAATTTTTGATGAGCAAAAATTAGAAGCCAATAAAGTCACTGAGTGGTCAAAAGCTCCTCGTGTAAAAGAATCTCAGTTTAAAAAAGTATTTTTAGGAATAACTAAAATACTAACTCTTCCTTTTGTTCTTATCTTCCAAGGTGTTGCAAGTATCTTTAAATCTATTTTTTGGCTTATCCAAAAAATATCCATCTACCTTTACCTTGTATCCAAATTCGTTTTTCTTTTTCCCTACAAACTTCTCTTGGCTTTTGGGGCCTCATTTAAATATCTTTTTGGTGATTTTAGCTGGCCCAAAGTCAGACGACCAGTTGCGGTTTATGTAGAGCCAGCGCCCAGAAGCATCGCACTATACAGTCGCTGGAAAGCTATTGGTGTTTTTATCCTTGTGGCTGCCATTCTTGTTCTGCCAATCCAGGGTTATGTGCTTTACCGTCAAAGCCAAGAAATTAAGGGCGAGGTCATGGGCGCCTCCTTATCCGGAGTAGATCATCTCAAGCAAGCCGGTACTTCTGGCACCCAGCTTGATTTTCAGACAGCTGAGGATCAATTTGCCCTGGCTGAAAAGGACTTTCTTCAAGCCGAAAAAAGCTTTCTTGAATTAGAAGAATCCACCACCAAGCTAGCCACATTAATTCCTGAAGTCAAAACCGGGCAAAACCTTATATCCATAGCTAAGAATTCAGCACAAATTGGCAGTCATTTGAGTAAAGTAGCCCAAGTCTTTGACAATATAGATATTTCTATACCCCAAGACAGTCAAGCAGGCATGGCTCTTGATAATCAAGAAAAAAGTAGTGGTCTTAGCTCAATTGATAATGAGCTATCTTTAGCCTTATCCAAGGCCAAAGATATAGCTCAAGTCTTAAATCGGATTAATTTATCTCAAATCGGCTTTGCAGAGTATCAAGATCAATTTGAAGACATTAAAAAACAACTTCCCGCCTTGCTTGCTTTCCTTGAACAAAGCAAGGATATTTTTAAAGTTATCACTCACTTCTTGGGAGCTGATGAGCCCCAGCGTTTTATGTTGGTTTTTCAAAATAATGGAGAACTGCGGGCTACTGGTGGCTTTCCCGGTTCTTATGCCATTCTTGATATTGCTGACGGGAAAATTGAAAACATCCAAGTGCCTGGTGGAGGGTTCTATGATTTAAAGGGATCTCTTCAAGTTAAAGTGGATGCCCCTTATCCTTTTCATCTTTTCTCGCCTATCTGGCAACCCTGGAATTTTAATTGGTTTCCTGATTGGAAAGCCTCTGCCCAGAAAATTATGTGGTTTTACGAAAATTCAGGAGGGCCGACAGTTGATGGTGTCATCGCTTTTACGCCCAATGTGCTAGAAGACCTGCTTACCTTAACTGGCGAAATCAACATGCCAGAATATGACACGTCAGTTAATAGTCAGAATTTTGTGCGCATGACACAAATGGAAGTTGAATTTGATTATGATAAAGAAGAGAATAAGCCCAAGAAATTTATTGGTGATCTTTTGCCTCAAGTTCTTGAAAAAACATTAGCCCTTAAGGATGATAAACTTACCGATATCCTTGATATTATAACAAAATCCTTAGCTCAAAAACACCTCTTAGTTTATTTTAGTGATGAGAACTTGGAGCAAATTGTTGAAAACTTAAATTGGTCAGGTAGTATACCAGCAACTAGGGGAGACTATTTAAGTGTGGTTCATACCAATATTGCTGGCGGTAAAACCGATCGGATTATTGAAACGAATATCTTACACGAAGTCGAAGTCATGCCCGATGGGCTCTTAGTGGCTTCGGTGACTGTTAATAAGAAACACAATGGGCAAGAAGATGATGTTTTTGAAGGCCAGGCAAATACCGATTATTTACGTGTTTACGTGCCCCAAGGTAGCAAGTTGGTTGCTGCCACTGGCTTTGATCCCATGCCCACTGATAGGATTTTCCAAATGGCTTTGGAAGAAGATCAAATTGAAGAGGATCCCCATTTATCTAAATTCGAAACCAATTTAAGAACAGATCAAGAAAGCCATACTCGTATTACTGATCAATTTGGCAAAACCTGTTTTGCCAACTGGATGATAGTTGAGCCCGGTCAACAAAAAAGCGTTAAACTTTCATATATCCTACCCTTCAGATTTCAGCCCGAAGTCCAAATATCTGCCACAGACAACACTAGCCTCTTTAGCCGCATCAAGCAGTATTTCTTTGGTAAAGAAGATAATCAGCCAATAAGTCTGCCCAATGAATACGTCTACAGCTTACTCGCTCAAAAACAATCAGGTAATGACAACCAGAAGATTATCAGCAGGATCAGCTTGGCTAATAACTGGCAGATCAATGATTTTCTGCCCAAAAATTCTGATATTAAAACCACTACCAATAATTCTATCTATACAACTGATTTAGATACTAATAAATATTACGGTTTATCTTTAAGGAAAGATCAATAATTAATGTTTGAAATAATACTTAAAACCATTTGGTTTATCCTGCCTGCCGTCTTAGCTAATATGGCGGCCAGTTTTTCATCTAAAATTCCATTACTTAATATTCCTATTGATTTTAATAAAAGTTTCAGAGGTAAACGCATCTTTGGCGACCACAAAACAATACGTGGTTTTTTATTTGGTATTATTATCTCTATCCTCATAGTTTTTATTCAAAAAACCCTTTATGCAGACATGCGCCAGTTTTCTATTATAGATTATTCTCAAATTAATTTTATACTCCTTGGTTTTCTTTTCGGTTTTGGCACCCTTATGGGAGACGCTATAGAGAGTTTCTTTAAAAGGCAGATTAATATAAAACCAGGGCAACCCTGGTTGCCCTTTGACCAAATAGATTGGATTTTAGGTAGTCTTCTATTGGCTCTAATATATGTGCCCATCCCTCTTATTATTTTTTTAACCTCCCTTCTTGTATTTGTCCCTCTGCATTTCCTCTCTAATTACATTGGCTACTATATAAAGGTGAAAGAGAGTAAACTTTAACCAATCTTAGCCAAAAATTAAACATTTCTCAATATAATTTAGCTAATATTAGCTAAATTTTTTTAATTTACCCCTATTTACTCTTGACAAGATTTAACTATTATGCTATACTAATCTAACACAATCAAAAAAAGAGATTCATACGCTTAGCTAAGTTATTTAAATCTTGACCATTTAATTAATTTAGCTAAGTAACCGTAAACTCCAACAAGGGGCGAGTATGAATATTTCTTCATTATTTGCCCCTTTTGGTTGGTTGCTGCACATTAACAACATATTTAGCCTAAGTAATTTGGAGGTTAGCACTAATCTTTGTTAGCTATAATCCGGTTTCGACTGGATTTTGCCGACAATGCTAGTGTTTTAGAATAAAACAGTTTTACTGTATTTATTCTTTCTAATACATACCATGTATTAATTATTTAACCATGGTTATCTCCTCATTCTATGAGGACATAACCTCCAAATTATTTGGCTAAAGTAACAACATATTAATTCCCTGAAAAATGGGGGGAAAAATTTACACCTTTTAGGTGTAAGCTAAATGGGTAAATTTTAGCAACTCTCGAGAGATAATTCTCTCACTTCTACCCATCCTAGTTATTCTCCTCAGTTTTCAGGGGATTTTTTATTTGTTGTTTCTCTCTTTCTGTGTAATATGTTAATATGAAATACAGTTCAACTAAACAGTCAGTGGACTGCCGGCAAAAAGCGAATTTAGGAATTAAATCTCTGACGTCACGCGTCGGAAAATTCCTAAATCAGAAAAACTTTTGATTTAGAAAAAATCTCTTTTCCAGCAAAATACTGGACTAAAAAACAATTCCTAAATTTTGGTCAATACGTCGGCAGCCTCTTGGCTGTTTTTTAGTACTTGACACCTTCTTTAATGGGTTGTATAATACAAATTAGCACTCTATGCATTAGAGTGCCAACAGTAAAAAATATGAATTCTCGTCAAGTTGAATTATTTAAAAATATTGTTGCCGAATACCTAATATCTGCTAAAGCAGTAGGCTCTAAGCTCCTGGTAGATAAATATGCCATGGATGTTTCTTCAGCTACCATCAGAAATGATATGGCCGAGCTTGAACATCTTGGTTTAATCTCGCATCCTCATACCTCCGCCGGACGTATTCCTACACAAAAAGGCTACGAATACTATATCTCCAACCACTTACAGGAAAAAGAGATCCCAGGTAAAGATAAAGGCATGTTGGATGATATTAAAAACAAAACGCAGCAATCAGATCTTGTCTCCAAGTGCCTTGCTAAAAAAATAGCTGAATTAACTGGCAGTGCCACTATTATTGCCTTCTCCAAAAACGATATCTTCTATACCGGTCTTTCTAATCTCTTTTCACAGCCCGAGTTTACAGACCTAGATGTTATCTATAGCCTTTCCGAGGTGGTTGATCACCTCGATGAAGTTATTGATACCATTTTTGATGATATTTCAGATACTCAGATTAAAGTCGGGCGAAACAGTTGTTTCGCCGATAACTGTTCCAGTATTTTAACCAAAAGTGGCAAGAAGTTATTCGGTATTCTGGGACCTATGCGCATGGACTATCAGAGAAATTTAAGTTTAATTAACTATACCAGAGAATTAATATGACCAAGAAAAAAGACAAGTTAGAAGAGTTAGAACAACAATCCGGAGAATATTTGGCTGGTTGGCAACGCGCACAAGCCGATTATCATAATTTGGAAAAAGAAGTTGCCAAAAGTAAAAAAAATATTATTAAATTTGCTAATGCTGATCTACTTACAGAAATCCTGCCCGTCTATGACAATTTAAAATTAGCTATTCAGCATATTCCCGAAGATCAGCGAAAACAAGATTGGGTAATAGGCATTGATCATATTAAAAATCAATTCCAGCAATTTTTAGAAAAATCGGGTATACAAGAAATTAAAACAAAGGATCAAGAATTTGACCCAGAAATCCATGAAGCCGTTAAGGACAAGGAGGATAATAGAGAAAGCAATGGTATCATAAAAAAAGAAATTAAAGCCGGTTACAAGCTTCATGATAAAGTTCTGTATCCCGCTAAAGTGGTAATTTAGTTTTAAAGTTTCAAAAAATAATTTGGAAATTGTAATTTGTAATTTGGAAATTACATTCGTTATAAAATTAAAATCTTGCCTAGTTATTCACCAAGTAAGATTAAAAGGGAATAATATGTCTTTAATCAAATGGCATCCAATGTACGACCTAGATCAATGGTTTGATCAAAGTCAAGCTGGCTTTGCCCCCGCCGTTGATGTCTGGGAAGATGAAAACAATGTTTATATCGAAACCCCTCTGCCAGGCATGGATCCCGAGCAAGTAGATATTTCCATTGAAAATGACGTTTTAACTATTGAAGGTTCACACGAAAAGAAGTCAGAAGTTGATGATAAGAATTATTATAGAAAAGAAGTACGCATCGGTTCATTCCATCGGGCAGTCGCTTTACCAGCTACTGTAAAAAGCGATAAAGCAGAAGCCTCTTATCAAAATGGCATGCTAACCATTACAGTTCCCAAAGAAGAAAGAGCTAAACCTAAGAAAGTTAAGATTGATGTGAAGAAGTGACAGAGAAGTTTATCCTGAGGAGTTCACGACGAAGGATCCCGTGAAGCACCCACCGTTCGTGTCATTCACATTAAAACGGGAATCCAGTATAAATTTATAGAATAAAAAAAGCCTCACATACTGAACTCAAGATTTTGAGTTCAGCAGTGAGGACGAAATTTGTTCTTTGAAAAAATTTACCCAGCAAGTATCCTACCAAGATATAAATAATTAAGTATTTAGATCTCATTGCTAAAATAAATTATTTAACCAACAACGCTTTTATTGCTGGAATAGCGTGCCATAAATTTATGAATACAATTATAATAACCAGTATATAAAACTTCAGGGTGCTATGTTTCATTTTCTCATTCGAATTTTCAAAAAACACAGATCTTATTGATATAATGGTAAAATAAATGGCAACTACCCCCGGGGCAATGGCACAATAATATAAGTTTGTGTAAAAGAAACCTGATATTGCCGTAGCTATCCCCAACATGAGTCCCAGATAAGCTTTTATTAGATAAGTGTTCATTTTTTCTCCTTAAATAAATTCTTATTACTTACATTTTATTAATTTTTCAAAATAAAAATTTATCAAGGAGGCTCCCTAGATTTGTTGTACCGATAACCAGGAGCAGTCTTAAAGGTTATCAATACTCGATTCAACAGTGTCTATAAGTCATCAGCCATTCCTCCGGCAGGCGTCCCTTCCTCTAAGTCTCCCAGAGCATATAGAGAAAGTTAAGGTCGCTGCCTGATTAAATTAATTCTCTAGTTATTTAGTTTTTAATTTTTATTATCTCTTAATCTAACAATAATTAGCCCTAAATGTCAACCCCAGAATCATCAGCTATGGATTATCTAGAAATAATCCATAACTCATGCTTCTATTATAAACTAATATCAAAATGTGAAATACAATCACATATGATCAATTAAAGAAAAATATGTCAAAAATATTAGGTATCGATTTAGGCACTACAAATAGTGCCATGGCCGTTATTGAGGGCGGTAAACCAAAAATCCTCGAAAATAAAGAAGGTAATAGAACCACACCTTCTATCGTAGCTATTTCAAAAAATGGCGAACGTATGGTAGGTCAATCTGCCAAAAGACAGGCTGTTACCAACCCAGAAAACACTTTGTTTTCTATTAAGCGCCTTATTGGGCGCAGGTTTGATGACGAAGATGTTCAAAAAGACATCAAACTTTTTCCTTTCAAGATCAATCAAGCTGGAGTAGGTATTAAAGTTGCCATGAATGGCAAAGACCACACACCTCAGGAAATTTCTGCTATGATCCTACAGAAATTGAAAGCAGATGCTGAAGAAAAAACAGGAGAAGCAATCACCGAAGCTGTTATCACTGTACCAGCCTACTTTGATGATGCTCAAAGACAAGCCACCATTGAAGCTGGTAAAATTGCCGGACTTGACGTTAAGCGTATTATAAACGAACCAACAGCAGCCGCCCTAGCTTATGGATTTGACAAAAAGAAGGGTCAGCAAATTGCCGTTTACGATCTAGGTGGTGGTACTTTTGATATTTCTATTCTAGATGTTTCAGAAGACACAGTCGAAGTAAAATCAACCCATGGTGATACTCACCTTGGTGGTGACGATTTTGACCAGGTTATTATTGAGTACATTTTAGCTGAATTTAAAAAAGATCAAGGCATTGATCTATCTAACGACAATTTAGCCCTGCAACGTGTCAAAGAATCTGCAGAAAAAGCAAAAATTGAGCTATCGACCGCTCAAGAAACCGAAATTAACCAACCTTTTATAACTCAAGGTGAAGAAGGGCCAAAGCATTTGGTAATGAAAATTACTCGTGCCAAGCTAGAAGAATTAATTGGCGGTTTAGTAGAAAAAACTCTAGAGCCAGTCAAAAAGGCATTAGATGATGCTGAACTCAAGCCAAGTGATATTGAGGAAGTCATTATGGTAGGTGGCATGACCAGAATGCCAATGGTACTCAAGAAAGTTGAAGAATTTTTTGGCAAAAAACCACATTTGGGAGTAAATCCAGATGAAGTAGTTGCCATGGGTGCAGCAGTTCAGGCTGGAGTTTTACAAGGCGACGTCAAAGATGTACTCTTACTGGATGTTACTCCTTTAACTCTTGGTATTGAGACCTTGGGTGGTGTTAGGACTCCGTTAATTGAGAGAAACACTACTATTCCTACCAGCAAATCTCAAATCTTCTCAACAGCAGCTGACAACCAGCCATCAGTAGAAATTCATGTATTGCAAGGTGAAAGAGAAATGGCCACTGACAACAAGACATTGGGTAGATTTATTCTAGACGGTATTCCGCCAGCTCCTCGAGGTGTGCCTCAAGTTGAAGTTAGTTTTGATATAGATGCAAACGGTGTCTTAAATGTAAAAGCATCTGATAAAGCTACTGGTAAAGAGCAAAAGATTACTATTACAGCTTCTACAGGACTTTCTAAAGAAGAAGTAGAAAAAATGAAAACTGATGCAGAAACTCACGCTGAAGAAGACAAGAAAAAGAAAGAAGGCATAGAAATCAAGAATATGGCTGAAACTCTAATTTACTCTACTGAAAAATCAATGCGTGATTTAGGTGATAAAGTAGATGCTGATATCAAAAAAAAGGTGGAAGAAAAGATTGAGGCTTTGAAAAAAGTAAAGGATGGTGAAGATTTAGAAGCCATCAAGAAAGCCACTGAAGAATTATCTACCGAAGCTCAGAAAATTGGAGAAATTATGTACAAGCAAGAGCAAGAAAAAGCCGAAGCTGAAAAAGCAAAGGCTGATCCTGCAAAACAAGAAGAGCAGGGTAATACAGAAAATGCTGATACTAAAGATGAAGAAAAAAAGCCAGAAGAAGCAGAGGTTGAAGAGGTAAAGAAAGAAGAAGAAAAATAATTTAAGCATTATTTAATGCAAGCGACCTAGTCTTACTGGGTCGCTTGAAAAACTAACTAACCAAAAAAATATGCAAAACCAACAGTCAAATCCACAAGGCCAGCAAAAACAGCTTCAGATAAAAGTGTCTGATGATGTTTTAAAAGGTGCTTATGCCAATGCCATGCAAATTCTCCATACCAAAGAAGAGTTTGTTTTGGATTTTATGAATCTATCGCCTCATCAAGGTGTGGGTATCGTCAATTCTCGTGTTATAATGTCACCAGGACACGTTAAGCGAGTTATTTCTGCTCTGCAAGAGAACTTAAAGAAATATGAGGGTAGCTTTGGAAAAATAGAAGAAGCAGAATCTCCAAGTAATGAGCTTGGTTTTAAAGCCTAATTAATAAATTTTAAATGAGTAAGGACTATTACGGTGTTCTTGGTGTATCCAAAAACGCCACTCAAGACGAGATAAAAAAAGCTTTCAGAAAAAAAGCCCATGAATATCACCCCGATAAAAAGACGGGTGATGAGACAAAGTTTAAAGAAGCCAATGAGGCTTATCAAACACTTAGTAATCAAAGCAAAAGAAAGCAATATGACCAGTTTGGATCAACCTTTGACCAAGCCGGTTTTGGCGGTGGTCAAGGCGGCGGGTTTAATTGGCAAGATTTCGCCCAACAAGGTGGTGGCCAGCAACAAGGTAGTTATAGGACAAATGTTAATTTTGATGATTTAGGAGACATCTTTGGAGACTTTTTCGGCGGAGGACGCAGTCAAAGACAAACTACCGCCTCTGGAGTTGATCTTGAGTACCGAATGCAAATAGATTTAGAAGAATCAGCTTTTGGTGCAGAAAAGGATATTAAGATAGAAAAGTTGGAAAAATGTGAAAATTGTCAAGGAAAGGGATACGATTCCAGCGCAAAAGTTGTTACTTGCCCCGAGTGCAACGGCAAGGGCCGTGTTACACGTACCCAGCGTACTATTTTAGGTGCCTTTCAAACAGAAAGCGTTTGCCCAACTTGTCGTGGAGAAGGTAAAAAACCAGATAAATTTTGTGCAAAGTGTCACGGAGACGGTAGGTCTAAGCAATCAAAACAGTTGAAGATAAAGATACCAGCCGGCATTAGCAATGGAGAAAGTATTAAATTGCCTGGTGAAGGTGAAGCCGGAGGCAAGGGCTCTCCATCAGGAGACTTGTATATTACTTTTACCGTTAGGCCTCATAAACAATTTGCCCGCCATGGCTGTGATATTTTATCCAAACAAGAAATAAATATTGTTCAGGCATCACTGGGTGATAAGGTTGAAATTAACACGCTTGATGGGCAATACCGCTTAAAAGTGCCTGCTGGCACAGAATCTGGTAAGGTTTTCAAGATATCAGGCGAAGGTAGCCACAAGCTCCACGGTAGGGGCAGGGGAGACCATTTAGTTGAGGTTACAGTCAATATCCCTAGGAGCCTTACGAGAAAAGCTAAAAAACTTCTAGAGGATTTAAAAAAAGAAATATAGGCAGTACACCCTTGCTCAAAATATTTATTATAAATCAAAAAGTAGGTACTATATAGTACCTACTTTTTGTATAGCATCTGGAATGTTATATTGCTTTGACGTTCCCATTCGTAATCCTTGTTATACGACGTAATTATTTTTTGAATTTTTTTACGTCATAGATAGCGCATGGTTTATCGTAATGCAATGCCCAGTCTATTGTACCATAACTAAAATGCCACCACTCACTTGGAAAATTATAGAAGCCTTTTTTATCCATTTCTTGAAAAAGAATTTTTCTATTATTTATTGCGGCCTTACTTAAATAAGGATAATGTGTGTAAGCCTCTTGTACATAATCGTCAACCTTTGTGCCCATCCATAATTCTCGTTTCGTCTTGAGTTTGGCTATTGTTATATCAACTGAGCCCCCTGTTGGGTGGAACGATAGTTCTGGTTTCGCACAAAATTTTATAGTCTTTTCCTCTAATGCGCGCTTGGATAGGTTGGGATATTGTTTTTTGGTTCTCGACAAGTGGATTTGCCAAGATTTTTTTTGTACTTCTAAAGGGCGGTAACCATCGATAATTTTTAAAACCAACCCATCTTTGATTAAGTGTTGATTTATAGCTTTTAATTTCTTAGCGACGATTGAGCGAACAAAAATCGTATTTCCCGTTATGGGAACGCTTCGCTTTTTAGGTATAAGAATTATAGATGGATCTATTTTTTTTAAGTCAACTAATTTTTCACCATTATCTTTAATCTTAACCTGCTTCAATTGATTAATATTAAAAAATTCTTTTTCAAGCTGTTTTATAATATGTGGATCGTTTTTCATAGAGTAAAAAAATTCAAAAGATAATTATTTCGAATGTATCCGCATGATGCGAAGTTTTCTGATTTTTTTCTGGTAAAATTCGGCTGGAAGCCTACCAGGAAAAAATTAGAAAATTTAGATTATGTAAATTTTTGGAATCGCATATGCAGGTGTTATGCGATGTTAGTTGCCGATTTAATAGCTTTGAATAATTTATCATAGTCAACGCTTTTAAAATCTGTAGTATCTAATTCAAAAAATTTACCTCCAATATTAAGGGATGTTTTTTCATCTTTTGGTTTACCCATCTCAGTATCCTGATAATTAGTGTGGTCAACATGTCCAGAATGACGATTTCCAGACTCATTTCTTTTCTTAAAACGCTCGGCTCTCACATGTGCATCGGTTTTACAATTTATTTCAATGGGAAAATAGCTATGCATTTTTTTAATTTCGAGGAATCTCTCTCTGTCAATTTGGCCATGAAAAAATGTCTCGACAATTACAGGCGCGCCTACTTTCAACATAGTTTCGGTTAATTGATAAAGTAACTTAAAACTCGCCCCGCCCATTTTTCTAGACCATTCTCGGTCAGAAAACCCCAAACTATCAAAAAGAGACTCCTTAAGGTTAAACTGTACCCCTTGTCTAGACAGGTAAACCTGTTTAAAAAGGTGGGTTATGAATTTTAATTAATAATCGACTTTTTTAAAAATTATTTAGAAAAATATATTTGAGCCGGAACTTTTC
>Ga0075122_10000229_pt1 | contig 46533 bp, 45 predicted proteins | sample AntAceMetag02UKB_FD_69790 | JGI IMG/M metagenome (GOLD analysis project Ga0075122, IMG submission 69790) | Saline lake microbial communities from Ace Lake, Antarctica - Antarctic Ace Lake Metagenome 02UKB | ecosystem: Environmental > Aquatic > Non-marine Saline and Alkaline > Saline | place... | reverse complement strand
TTAGATGAAGAAACAATAAAAAGGTATGTAGAACATCAGGGCAAACAGGACGCAGATCAGCTCCGAATGGAGCTGTAATCCCCCAAAAGTACCACGGGTTTTACCCGTGGGTATCTATTTAACTAAGCTTAAAAAGGAAATACTAGCTAAACCTTATTAACTTCTAAGTTACGTAGGCTATGCGAGCTCGCGGCGAATCTTGAAAAGACCTAATATAACCATTGTGCTTTCTCCGGCAATTGCGCCAAGGAGCACGATGCTTATTTTGATGATGGGGTCGCCGGGGATAAGGGACGCGGCTAGGATGCTGCCACCAACTGCGAGGGCAATTAGTTCGCGCTTGAGGAACCACATGTCTTTTTCAAGAGCGAAAAGTGTTATGAGGACGAGGTCGTAAAAATATGAAACTGCGGCAAGGGTGAGCATGAGCGGCAGGACGAACCACAGTTCCGGGAGGAAATATGATTTGTTGCTGACCAGCCCGATTGCGTATGGAGCCAGCCAAGATCCCACGCCAATTGTGAGCACGGCGAGCACAGCGAGGCCCAGGCGAATGCGTTTGTATAGTGTTTTGGCGCTGCGCATATGTTTGTCACGTAAGTCGCGTTTGAAGGCAGGGAGGGTTGAGAACATGAGGTATGTGGAGAGCAGGCTGACAGTTGTAGCAATGTGCAGGCTTACGTTGTATGAGCCAAATTGCGTGTCCGTGAGGGCTTTGATTGCAAAAAAGCTTGGCAGGAAGCGGTAGTATAGGTTGTTTAGGATGTTGATAATTCCAAATGGTAGCGAAGTCAGGAAAAGCATGCGCATCAGGCTGCGGTCCAGTTTCCATACAAATTTGATACGCATGCGGACGAATGCCAGGGTGAGCAGGGCAGTGACCACGGACGCCGCGAGTGGCGCCAGGAAGTATATTGGCGCGAATGCAGATCCGAGTCGGATTAGCAGAATTACGATCCCCAGGTTTGCCAGCCGTCCCAGGATGACCGCTAGCGTTGAGCGGCCCATCAAATAGTTGGCTTGCAGCATTCCGTTACAAACTGAGCTGATGTAGTCGAAAAATAGGGAGCTGAGGAAAAATAGCACGCCGAGGGCGAACCCTTGTTCCGGGATGAAAAGCCATGCGTATAGTCCGCCGATCAGGAAGAAAATGGCTGCGGTGCCGAGGCGCAGGAGGAATGCATTTACGAACAGTTTGCCGTCGTTTGGGCGATCGGACATTTTGCGTACCGTGTTGCCATAAATCCCCATGTTTGCGGCTACGGAAAAGAAAAGCGCGTACTCAGAGATTTTTCCGTAAATCCCGTACTGTTCAATTCCAATTGCATTTGTAACCAGTTTTACCGCCACAATCCCCAGCGCAATGGATACGAATTTTCCGGCGTACTGCACAAAAGTTGACCAAAGTATGTCTTTTTGAGTTTGGCGTGCGATTTTCATGTTATGGCGTGATCACTTCAATAATGGTTTTTTCACCGAGGAGGATGTCGTCATCGTGCCAGCTGTGGAGCGAGTTTTCAATCACGGACCAGTCATAGACGTAATTGGATCCGTTGCGAGTGCCCACGTCGTGAGTGACAATTTGCATTGCTTCCGCGTCATAGCCCTTGATCACGAGCATGTGGTAAACGGGGCCGCCGTTGCGGAAGTTTGGATTGCCAAGTAGCTTGCCGGCAAAAGGCGCAATTATCAGGTTGCCGCTGGCCAGAATTTCCTGAATATCCTCAAAAGTTGGGTTTTGGTGGAGGACGCTGTCCAGGCCGTAATTGATCTGCAACATTTCTGCGGTTTGGTGGACGTCCGTGTGCTCGTATGCGCCAAAATATTCCATTTCCCAATCGACAAGCCTAAGGAGCTCGGTGTTGTAATCCTCGAGGCCGAGGTTCATGTTGAGCAGCAGGTTCGCGGTTAGCAGAACACTGGCTTCTTCGCAGGCCTCTTGCCAGGGGTAGTCCCAATTTGAATGAGGAGCTTGGGTGTAAAAAGGCATTTCCAGGTTCAGGCTTTTCGGGACGGGGCTTTCGTCGGAGGTTTCGTGTACTGATGGGGTAGATGGCTCTAAATTATTTATTTTTGGCTCGGCCTTGGTGGTTTCGTCATTCGCGAGTTCCTCAATTGTGATTTCCAGCGGAGCGTCCGGACCTTGAAGGGCCTCGCTCTTAATATATCTGTAAGCCAGGAAGGCGAGGGCAAGAATGCCGATTGCGACTATAAAAGCTGCCGTGGTCAGTAGGGTTTTTTTGATGATTTTTTTCTTCATTTTGCTTGATTTTAGGTCTCGAGCAGTATATCACATTGACTAAAATAAAATAAGTGGTAAGCTTTCCCTCTTTAATAAAAACTTATCACATGGGTGATGGACCTGAAGGAAATGGAAGTTCAATAGATGGAGCTGGCAAAAGTAGTGAAGCTTATCTTGACGCTATTAATGGGCATGCAGCAGAAAAAGCTGGTGCGGCTTCTGATTTAAATCCACATAGAAGGCGTTTGTTAGAGATTGGTCCTGGTGGAGGATCTACTCTTTTAGCAATGGTTAGGCGAGTTGAGAATGTAGTTGCAATAGATCAATACCCAGAGATCATTGTTTTGGATTTATTGCAGGAGGTTTTGAATGGTGTGAGGGCAATTATCGGGGCAACAGAAGTTCCACTGGAATTTATCAGAGCTAATGCGGTAGAGCCGCTTCCTTTCTCTGATTCATCTATCACTAATGTAAATCTGTCTGCAATCTTACATGAGTTATTTTCTTATGAAGGTGGAACTGTTGCTATAGATACATTTGCGAGCGAAATTAGCAGAGTAATGACTACTGGAGGAGTCTTAGCATATAGAGATCCTAATGGTCTTGAATTGCATAATGAACATGAAATTTCTGTTAATACGACGCTGGCTAAACTTTTTTTGGTGTTTTTCTTGAAAAAGTTTTTGGACAGTTCAATGACAAAGATCAAAAAACCTGAACTTGATTATGAACAAGCTCTTATTTATTTAGATGATAATGCACTATCTATTGATGATTTTTATAAATCTCCTTATCGTATATTGGATGCTAAATCTGTGAGAATTGTTGCTAAGCATGGTTTGATAAAAGAGTTTGAAAGACATTTTATTGTTTTCACCAAATCTTTTGCAGAGGAAATGTATTTTACTGAAGAACCTGAGAGTTTTGATTGTTCGAAAATAATTTTCTCAAAAGAAGGTGGTTTGCAAATTTTCAAGGATTATTTGGAGCAAGAAGGTGTTGAGTTGGCTTTCGATGGACTTTCTTGCGTTGTTCCCAATGGAATTTGGGGAGACTTCTTGATCACAACGGAAAGGAAATTTAAGTTTCTCAGAAGACCTGTAAAAGTTACTGTTGAAGATAAAGGGAAAGTTACTGCTGTTTTGGAGCAATATCCCATTTCTTATACATTTGAAGATGGACAATTGGTTATGGCTCTTGAGGATTTCAATTTGTATTACCCAGCTTTATTGGAGCAATGTCCTGAAATCGCGGAGGCTCTTGATGCTGATATTGCAAAGGCTATTACTTGGGGCCTGCGTGAAGGAGAGGAGCATTATTTTTATGGTTCTGCAGAAGAAGTTATTGCAAGATTTGCGAATAATTCTATTGTTGCGGACCCCAGTAGTGCTGTTGGTTTTAGTTGTTTGTGTCCTGCAAGTGCATCTGACAACAGAACCGTTGAACGTTTTCATTACTCTACATTCATACAAAATCATATAACTGATGATTCTGAGCATTCAAAAGACAAAAAACGTACTATCAAATTTGTTAAAATGCCAATTGAACAAGCTTTCCCTGTCTTATGTGAAATTTACAAAAAAGATGGGAGTACAGATTTAGGTGAAGTAATTGAAAAGATGAGCGGTATTTTGCTTGGTTTTGAAGAAGCTCAGCGTCAATTAGAGCTGGATTCTAGACGTTTGAGGGCTTTAGTTGAAGCTGCTGCAGGGAGAAACATCATAGAGGTTCTTGAACAAAATGAAATAGCAGTAATTGGCACCACTGTTGAATTAACATTAATTAACAAGGCAACTCAAATGGAAACTGAGCGAACGATTACAATCGGTGCTTTTGGGGAATCTTTACCTAAGAGGCATTTAGTGTCGTACAGCGCTCCGATTGCGAAAGCTGTTCTTGGCAAAGAAGAAGGGGCTGAAGTTAAAGATGTGCGTATTGGGGACGGAGTCTATGATGTTTATGTTGAGGAGATTCATCCGCCTTCTTACAGGTATAATGAATTAGTTTTGTTATTGGATCATGAGTGATAATATGGATTTATGAAATTTAAAGAACTACAGCGCAAGATCGTTCAAAATGCCATGAATTATGGTGAAAAGTATGGAGTTGTTATAGATGAAAATTTTGCGATACTGAAACTTTATGAAGAGGTTGGTGAGTTTGCACAGGCGATTTTAATTCATCATAAAAAGTCTCGTCCGGAAAAACATCTGCCAGAAGATGTTTCTAAAGATGCTCTTGCGAAAGAGCTTGCTGATATTGTTGGCATGGCAGTATTAAATGCACATATTTTGGGTATTGATTTAGATGAAGCTATCAATAAAAAGTGGATCAATAAGTGAGTTGTGGTGAGCAGTTTTTTGCTGTTGATTCAGATGTGGGCAGAATTCTGTTTGCGATGAGTCAGAATTATGTTATAATTAAGGGGAAGAATCAAATAATTTAACACTTCAATTGTATGAGTCCAGAAAGAGATGAAGAAGTTACAGGTTGGGATGCTCCTGCTGAGCAAACAATCGTTGTGCAAGGCAAGGATATTCACAGAGGGGCTTTGCCGATTTATGATGCAGATTATTTAGACAGATTATATAGTTTTGATTTTGAAGACGCAGGACTTGTGCAGAAAGTTGAGATCGCTATGCAGGATGAAAATGTACGTCTGCTTGCTGCAGTTGGTGAAGCCATGAAGGAATGTTTAATTGAGGCACGCCTGATTATGCCAATTCGCGGAAAAATGCGAGCAAATGACAGTATGTCTCGTCTTATAAGGAGGGTGTTAAAGGAGGTTAAAGAAAGGGTTGAGGGCGAAGGTGGAGATTTGAATAGTGTTGATATAACATCTTTTGTCCGGGATTATGCTTTGGTATGGTCTGAATCTGACAAAGAGAATTTTGGGCTTATACTTGAAAACGCTCATCTTGCTAACGTTTATGCAGGTGAACAGTACTCTGTACTTAAGGCAAGGGCTGCTCACAGAGCGAAAGTTCGTGAGTTGACTGATACGGCGGATATTTTATCTGAAAGCCTAGGTGCCGCGGAGGAGTCTGCACGCATGGATGAACTCACAGGTTTGCCGAATAGGAAGGGATTGGCATATTTCTTGAAGGAAATTCAGGAAGCCCAAGAAGGAGAAACTGAAACTGAGTTTGCAGTTGTTTGGCTTGATGGAGATCATTTTAAGAAAGTTAATGATAACTGGGGGCATCCGGCGGGGGACCATGTCCTTAGAGAAATGGCAAATGTTTTGAAGGAACAAGGTTGGGATTTTGTTGCTCGTATGGGAGGTGAAGAATTTGTTTTAATTCGTAAGCTGGAAGATGGTGAGGATTTGCAAGAAATTGGTAATAAGATCAGACACGATATTGGGGCTAAGGTAATGAGTTTTACTTCTATGCAAGGTTTGCCAATTACATATCACCAAAAGGTTTCAGTTGGTGTTGCTGCGGGTTCTGCTGCAGAGTTGCATAATTGGGATCTTATTGCGAGGGCTGACAGAGTTTCATTTCATTCCAAGGCTGAGGGGCGTGATAGGACTACGGTTTATGAACATGGAGTGGCTTACAAGACGCCTGCAGTTGATCCAAATAGATAGTTTTTTGAGCTAAACAAAAAGCCCCGCGTTTCCGCGAGGCTCTTTTATAGTATGTGTGTTTGCGGTGTTGCCGCGGGCTTATTATCTGTAGAATGCGTACCAAGCTCGGCGAACCATTACTGCTGATTCAGCGCGAGTTAGGTCGTCGTTAGGGTCAAAGTCGTCATTGTGACGGTCGCCTTGGATTATTCCTTCACGGTCTGCAATTACTACTGCGTATGCAAACCAGTCGTCTTCGTCTACGTCATCAAAGTTGATGTCTCGGTCGTTGAAATCCCAAAGCTCCTCGTCAGCGATGCGCATAATAAGCACAAGTGCCTCGGCTCGAGTGATTTCGTCGTTAGGCTGAAAAGTTCCGTCGTCGTAACCGTGAACGTAGCCCTTGAATGCCGCGTAAGTCACGTATTCGTAGAACCAGTCGTCCTCGCTAACATCTGAGAAGATGTCGCCGGAGTCCATTTCATTTACATCATAATCCGCTGCAAGCAGAGCCATTTTTAGGAATTCTGCTCGAGTGATTTCGTCGTTTGGATTGAAGTCATCGTGGTCGCGGCCGTCAACAACGTCCATCTTCCAAAGCTCACAAATTGCATCCTCAGCCCAGTGACCACGGATGTCATCGAACGGGCTTTTACAGTTCAGGTTTTTATCCTTGTCGTCCGCGAGTGGGCGAAGCGTAAGGCTAACTTCCTTCTTGTTGTTTGATTCGTTTGATTCCTGAACCGCGTTATCTGTGTCGATTGAAACTTCAATATCATGAGAACCGGCTGTGTTGATCAAAACGCCTGCATTGAAAGTGCTTTCATTCCCTGCGCGGAGCATGCTGTTACTGTTGTTATTGTGAAGCGTAACATTCCAAGCTAGCTTTCCATCAATATGAATTGCAACTTCAACGTCTGTGTTAGCAGGTACGTCCGCCTTTCCTTTGTTTCCAATTGTGAAGATCACATCTTCGCCGTCGTCCTTATCAAAGTAAATTGATCCAACGTATAGGTCAGGTTCGTGAATAGTCACGATTTCAGGTTCAGGTGTTGGTTCAGACTGTGGAATGCTGCGGAAACTTGCAGTTTGTTTTTCCTGTGCGCTGAACTGGTCTGCTCGGTTGTCTAGGTAGATGTAAGCTTCTGCGTATTTGTCGCTGGCTGGGATGATCTTAGTTGTTTTTCCGTCTTGGTCGAAAGGAACAGCACAGTATGCAACTCCGTTCACGATTCGGTATTTGTAAGCGTATCCGTCAGTTGAAACAGATTCAATTGCGATCTGTTTTCCGTTGGCGTCTTGGCCTGTGATCACGTGGCTGTACTGCATTGAAAGGTTCACATGTTCTTGCGCTCGGCCAACAGTGACCTGACCATGCTGTGCAATATAACCTGGGCTACCAGCTGCGTAAGCATAAGTGTCTGTATTTTCACCAGGGCAAACTGCAAGATAATGCAGGTTCCCGTCAGCCTTCACGCTATAAATGTGATTGTCGCTGCCACCGTCAAGAGATGTATGAATGTCCACGAGTTCATTTCCAAGCTCATCCTCCATTTCGTAAACAAGGTTGTAAACCGTAAGGCCAACCTGGTCTAGCTTGCTTGCTGAGTTGTAAGGGTTGTTAGTATGAAGACGTACAAAGAAGAGATTTTGTGATCCCTCAAGAGTTGTCTTTTGCCAGTTGTTTGGGCGAGTCCATGCAATGTTTGCAACATTTGCAGGAGTGTTTGTCATAATAGCAGTCCAAGTGTTGCCATTCCAATATTCTACGCTGTAGCTACCTCCGCTTGCCATGCTTGAAACTTCTGCTGCAATTCCATCAAATGGCTGATCGAAGCCAAAATATAGGTTGTCGCCAGTATGTTCACCCATTGTTACGTCCGCTGTAGCAGTGCTTTTTGCTTGCTGCGTAAGTTCGTAAAGGTTTGCGTCAACACGTCCATTCTCCTGAAAACCGATGAAAGTTTGAACAGGGAAGTAGTTTGCGCCTTCTGGCGTATCTATTGTGTGTACGAGCTTTTCATTCGGTGTGAATGCTGAACTAATAGGTGTAGTGACACCTGTTGCGATCAAGGCCGCACAAAGTAGAGTTGCTAAGAATCTTTTCATGGTTTTTTGGGTAAAATTTGTATGAAATTTGAGAAAAGACATCATTGTACTTAATTTTGACAAAATGTCAATACTCTTTTCAAATACATTGAAATAAGGTATAATGTAAGGAGTGATTTGAATAATTTTAAAAGAACTTATTCCATGCCAAAATCGCAGAAAAGAACTTGCAAACGAAAAACGGCTTTCAGCAGCCATTTCAAGGTGACTATTGTTGGGTGCGGGAATGTGGGTGCGGCGGCGGCTTATGCCATGTTAATTGATGGTACGCCTACCGAATTGACACTGATTAATAGGACGATTGATAAAGCGTCGGGCTTGATGCTGGATTTTGAGCATGCGCTGAGTCTTTATGATGACTACACAAAAATTACGGCCTCTGAGGATTATGCGGATTGCGCAGGTTCAAACCTTGTAGTGATTACAGCTGGGGCAAGGCAGGCAGAAGGCGAAACGCGGCTTGACCTGGTTGAAAAGAATAAAGCGATTTTCCGCGATATGATTCCTAAGATTGCGAAGGCTGCGCCGGATGCGATCCTGTTGATTGTGAGCAACCCGGTGGATATTTTAACTTATGAGGCGTGGAAGCTTTCTGGCTTTCCGCGGGAGCGAGTTTTTGGCAGCGGAACTTTTTTGGATAGTGCTAGGCTGCAATTCCATATTGCCGAAAAAATGTGCCTGAGCCCAAAGAGTATTGAGGCTTATGTTCTTGGTGAGCATGGGGATACGTCGTTTCCGGTTTTTAGTAGCGCGAATGTGGCGGGCAAGCCGCTTTGCGAATTTGAAGGTTTTTGCGACAAGATGGCGGATAAATGTTATGAGGAAACGCGGGATGCTGCGTACAGAATTATTAATGACCTTGGATACACCAGCTACTCAATTGGAATGGTGATCAAGGAGATTGCAGTGAATATTTTCCAGAATTCGCGGATTGTGATGCCACTTTCAACTGTGCTTGAAGGTTATTATGGTCATAGCGATGTTGCGCTCAGCGTACCTTGTGTACTTGGGAGCGGCGGAATTGAGGACGTGATTGAGGTTTCGCTTAATAAAAAGGAGCAAGGGCAGCTTGCAAAGAGTGTTGAGACGCTTAAAGAGTTTTTGTAGCCGCTAGCATTTGTAAATCAACCTTTGAATTAGCAGTGTGATCCACATGATGGCTGTTAAGCTTGTGACTATTGAGGATAAATATAGGTCCAAAGTCCACATGGCAAATACCATGGCCAGGAGGCCGAGTACGGTGGGGATGGAGGTTTGCAGTTTTATTACGCCGACTTTGTCTTTGAATCCGTGGCAAACTTGCGGGATCAGTGAGACCACAAAACTGATGCTTGCGGCGGTGATAACTGCGTCTTGCCAGATCATTTGCTTGGGGTTAGTCCGCGATTTTGATGATATTCCTTGGGCATGCGGCAGCGGCTTTTTGATTTGCTGTAATATCCATTTCAAAGATTTCTCCAACGGAGAGACCGTTGTGCTTGATTTTTGATCCAATCAAAGTGGCTTTGCCGTCCTCGTCATCCATCATCCAATTTTGTGGCGCAATAAGTATGCAGCTGCGGCAGCCTATGCATTTTGTTCGGTCATGGACTACTGTTACTGTTTTGGTCATTTGTTGGTTTCGCTAGTGCTTTTGCGATTTTTGAGAATGTAGATTTTGTCATTTGCACGCACGCGTTCATCCAATTTCACTGTAACGATTGCAGGCTTGCCAGATGCATCAATGAGCTTTTCCTTTTTAGGGTCTTCATTGGTGTCCATCATTTCATCCACGGCAGTGTAAACTACTCCTGTTGTTTTACCCATGATTACGAGTCGGTCGCCTTTGCGAATTTCATGAGCTGTGACTTTAAGCTCTGCAACTTTGGCTTTTGGAAAATAATGTGAAACTTCACCTACAAAAATCCTTTCGTCTGTGGAAACGTTTCCAGAAGTTTCGCACCAGTCTGGGAGTTTTTTGCCAAGATAGTAGCCTTCACAGAATCCGCGGTTGTATACGCTGCTTACGCGTTTCATCCAGTCTTCAACTTTTTCTTTTGTGAATTCACCAGGTGCATCTCCTGTGATTGCGTCTGTGGCTTCACGGTAAACTTTAACCACGGTGTCCACGTATTGTGGTGAGCGTCCGCGGCCTTCAATTTTAAAAACGGAAATCCCTGCGTCCACGAGTTTATCTAGAAATGGAAGCGCGCAGAGGTCTTTTGGGCTCATGATGTAGCCTTGTCGGATGCGCAATTCCTCACCATTTTCTGTGTCAGTTGCGGTGTATTCCTTGAGCGAATATTCTTTGCGGCATTCATGTAGGCAAGCTCCGCGTTGAGCGGAAGTGTTGGTTTGGAGCAGGCTCATTTGGCAACGTCCGCTTTGTGCCACGCAAAGTGCGCCGTGCACAAAACATTCAATTTTTACAAGTTCGCCAGAAGGGCCTTTCAGTTTTTCTTCTTTGATGCGTTTGCAAATTTCTGCAATAGAGGGGAGGTCAACTTCACGGGCAAGAACTATAGTGTCTGAATATTGAGCGTAAAATTTCACGGATTCGTAGTTTGAAATTGAAAGCTGAGTTGATGCGTGAATTGGCATTCCAATCTCTTGTGCATACTGAATTGCTGCGACGTCTTGAACAATAATGCAGTCGATCCCGGCTTCCTTGGCTGCGTCCATGATTTTGCGCATGAGCGGCAGATCGTGGTCGTAAAGGAGAGTGTTAAGGGTGACATAGGTTCGTACGCCTGCTTTTTTGCAAATTTCTGCAATTTCACGAAGATCTTCTAGTGTGAAGTTTATGCTGGAGCGCGCACGCATGTTGAGTTGTTGAACTCCAAAATATACGCTGTCGCAGCCAGCTTCAATTGCGGCTGTAAGGGCGGCAAAGGAGCCGGCCGGGGCCATGATTTCAGGTTTGTTCATAGTTTTTTTGCCATAAAGTTTATTGATCTAAAGCTGCTTGAAGGTCTCGTTCGTGTTCTTCTTCCATTACAAGGATTCCAATAAGTGCTTGTGCCAAGCCGTATTCGCCGAGCTCGTTTGCTTGCGCCACGCGTTCACGGTATCTGCGGACTGCGTCTTGTTCACCAGCGAGGTCTTGCTTGAGCATTTCCTTTGAGTCGCCGGATATGTGACGTTCGTCTACATCAACAGTTGGCGTTCCGCCAAGGTATGCAATCTGTTCTGCGAGCACAATTGCGTGCCCGATTTCCTCATTCGCGTGAATAATTAGTTCCTTTTGGATGCTTTGATATTGAGCTCCTGTGATCAAGGCTGCGTGCTGGATGTATTGAACTGCCGCTGCATATTCCTTTGTTAGGTCCTTGTTCAGGAGGTCTATCAATTCTTCTTTTGTTGCCATTGTTTTAGGGTTAGTTTTTTATGAAAGTATGCATGCGACAGTCTACTGCTTTGGCTAGGCTTTTCCAAGGGTTTTCTTGCCGCGAGTCCAATTTACTGGGCAGAGCTCGCCAGTTTGGAGCGCCTCAACTGTGCGGAATAATTCGTCAATATTACGACCGATGCAGTTGTCATTGATGACGATGCTTTTTACAATCCCGTCTGGATCAATGATGAAGGCGCCGCGCAGGCTGATTCCTTCTTCTTCCAGGAGAACGTTGTAGTCGTAGCTCACGTTTTTTGTGATGTCGCTGAGGAGTGGGTAGGTGAAGTCGCCCATTTCCTTCATCCACGCCTGGTGAGAGTAAACGCTGTCCACGCTTACGCCAAGGACTTGAGTGTTGATTTTCTCGAAGTCGGCATTTTTGCGGCTAAGCTCCTCGAGCTCGGTAGGGCAGACGAAAGTAAAATCGAGAGGGTAGAAAAACAGCAGAGTCCATTTTCCGCGGAAGTCCGCGAGTGAATAGCTTTGCATTTTTCCTTGGAAGTAGCCCTGCATTGTGAAGTCAGGGGCAGTTTTGCCAATTTGAATTTGGCATTCTAAAGTAGAGCATGAAGAATTCATGATTTTGGGGGTTATGGTTTTGCCAGGTGGCAAGTGCGCGGTGCATGAATGTGCACGTTGCGCGATTTAAAATAAATTTAGCTTTCCCAGACGCCGTGCATGTTGCAGTAGGCAAGGGCTTTTAGTTCGCCTTCAAATTCAATGTCTTCAAAGATTGCGATTGGCTCGGTGTCAGGCTGCAGGTTTGTGCCTTTGATTAGTTGGCCGCCACCGTGCAGCTCGATGCGCGTGATGTAATGCGTAGGAATCATTGGGTGCGTAACGGATCCGACTTTCACGGTCACGGTTTTGCCATCTTGCGTGATCACGGGCACGTGTTTTTCTTGAGCCTCGCCGCCTGTGTATTCCTCGCCAAGTTGGTGAACTACCTCAAATTGTTCCTTTCCTTCTCCGCATACTGGGCAAGGCCAGTGGTTTGGTAGGTCTTCAAAGGAAACGCCGTCATGCTGCGCAGGATCATAAAGGTATCCGCATTTTTTACATCTATGTTTGTTCATGGTGGGTTTGGTTAGAGTTATGATTTTGATCTGCAAGACTTGCAAATACCGGGGATTTCCAGGCTGCTTGCTTTGATTTCGAAGCCAGATGAACGGACTTCTTTGGATTCTAAATTGCTGAGGCTGATGTCAAAAACGTCAATCACGCAGTTGCACTTTTTGCAGACTAGGTGACAGTGAGGTTTTGCGTGGCCGTCGTATCGGGCTTTGCCGGTTTTTGTTTGCAGCTTGAGGATTTCACCTTCTTTTTCAAGGTGATCCAAGTTGCGGTAAACCGTTGCGCGTCCAATTTTTGGATTGCGAGCCTGCACCATTTGGAAGATTTCATCCGCCGTGGGGTGGGTGAAAACCTTGCGCATTTCCTCAAGGATAGTTTGGCGCTGAATTGTGTTGCGGGCTGTAGCCATTGTGTGAGTTGCGATTACTTACTGAGAATCATTCTCAATAAGAATTTAACGTAGTTGGATGGGCTTTGCAAGCTTTTTTTATTTGCAAAAAGGAGACGCCGCTGCGTCTCCTTTAATTATTGCTTTTGTGGGTCGAGGTTTAGTCGAACCATGAGTCATATGCATTGTCTGCCATCACTGCAGCTTCGCCGCGGGTGAGTGGGTTGTTTGCACGGAAAGTGTTGTCGTTGTAGCCTTCAATAATTCCGTAGCTGTATGCTGAGCGAACGTACTTTGCGTACCAGTCCCATGTGTCTACGTCATCAAAAACTGTGGATGAGCTGCTAGTGCTTACGTCTGCAAGGCGAACCAACATAGTTACAGCCTCTGCACGATTGATTGTGTCATGTGGGCGGAATTCGTCTTCTTTGTCGATGAGGTCCAGTTCATAACCTGCAACAACGTATTTTTCGAACCAGTCTGAAGAATGAACATCATCGAATGGTTCGTTTTCGTCATCGTAATCGTCCATGTCCTCGTCTGCATTCAGAAGAATGATTTTCAAGAACTCAGCTCGAGTGATTTCTTCATCAGGCATGAAGTAGTAGTAACTCTTACCTGAAACTACTCCACGGCAGTAAAGGTTTTCAACTTCTGAGCGCGCCCAGTGACCTGATAGGTCATCAAATGGCATATCGTCTCCGTCGTCGCAGTCACCTGAAAGGTATACGTCATCATCATCGTTGTTGTTGTCGTCTTCCTCAAGCTCGATTTGGTAAGTGTTTGGATTTGTCTTTGCAGTTACGTTGATGTCGTCTTCTTCGTAACGAGAGTCATCAATTGTTAGTTCGTATGAAACGTCGTCACCCTCGGCCATGATTGCGAGTTGGTACTCACCGTCATCAACCTCACGGACTGCGTAAATCTTGTCATCGTCGCCTTCATCAAGCTCGAAGTCGCTGATAGTTAGGTTTTCAACTTCGTCATTGTCGTCATCTTCAACTTCTAGGAAAACAGTGTATGCGCGAGCTGAAATTTGCTCGATACTTGCTGCTTCTTCAACGTCTTCTTCAGGTTTAACACGTACCCAGTATGCGCTGTGTGATTGGAAAGAATTTGTGTCCCAGTCATCAGGAATTTCAAAAGTAATGTAGCCAGTTCCTTCGTCCAGAAAGTCCTCAAGTTTGTCTGAAGTGATTTTCAGAGTGTTCCATGAACTGTCCTCGTCGCGGTACTGCCATTCAAGTTCAGCGTCGTCATCGTCGTCGAATTCGATTTCATCCTCGATGTCGAAATAAATCTTGTCGTAGACGGTTTGCATACCCATGTATAGGTATTGGTCGTCTGAATCCTCGTCCGGGAAGAGGTCGAACTCCTCGCCGTCATCCTCGGCAGCCTCGGTTGTGACATTTTCTGTTGTGTCGCCGTAGCTGTAAACGTAATCAAAAGCAGCTGTTGCTCCTGAAATTACTTCGTCATTGCTTGCCGCCAATGCGGTTTGTGGGAGCATTCCCACGAGCATCAATGCGATGATGCTAAATGCTGAAAGTCTTTTCATGGTATTTGGTTAGGGTCTTATAAAGTTATTTTGTGCGCGGATTTTGCAGAGAATCTGCTCTATCTGTGCAGGTGTGCGATTATCCGCTCTTTTGGCTTACTGGTCAATGATTTATGGCTCTCAGAATTGCTATTTGTTGTAAATCTTTTTAGAATCAATCTACTGCAATTTCTTACTTTTTAATTTTTTACGCCGCGATTTTATGATTATTGGACTTACAGGATCAATGGGCTCAGGGAAGGGAGAATTGGTGAAAATCTTGCAAGGGAAGGGTTTCAAATACGTGCGTTTATCAGATATGGTTAGGGAGGAAGCGAGGAAGCGCGGGTTGACGCAGGAGCGTGAGGTTTTGCAAGACATTGGGAATGGAATGCGGGCCGCTGGCGGCACCGGTGTTTTGGCCGCTAAAGCGCTTGAGAAAGCCAAAAACGAGGGTGGTGACTTTGTGATTGACGGCATTAGAAATCCTGGCGAAATAACTGAATTGCGGCAAGGGCATGGACATGAGGACTGTGGAGCTGTGTATATTGTTGGGATTGGAGTTGATAAGGATGTTTTGGTGAAGCGGATTTTGGGTCGTGGCCGCGAGGGAGATTCTGAGGAGCGCGATGCGATTCTGGCAAAGATTGATAGGGAGCTTGGTGTGGGTGAGCCGCTGGACGGCCAGCAAGTTGGAAAATGTATGCAGGAAGCGGATATTGTGATAGAAAATAACGGTGACCTTAAGGAATTGCATGATCGTTTCATGGATTATTTTAACCCCATATCAGATGCCAGATAAAAGACTTTCAAAAGACGAATACTACTTGGATTTAGCAAAAAGCGTTTGCCAGCGTGCAACGTGTTTGAAGGTGCAGATTGGGGCGGTGATTATTCGTGATGACCAGGTTGTGGCAACCGGTTACTGTGGTGCGCCGCGTGGGACTAAAAGTTCCATGGAGCACGGATTTTGTTTGAGGCAGAAGCTTGGGATTCCATCTGGGCATCGTTACGAAATGTGTCGCTCGGTGCACGCGGAACAGAATGCAATTATTAATGCTGCGCGTAGTGGGACCAGCCTGCTCGGTGGTGATATGTATATTTTTGGTGAGCGTAGGAATGATGATGGCAGCGTGGGCGATGTGCTTGATGCCTTCCCATGTTTTATCTGCAAAAAGATGTTGATTAACTGTGGGCTCAAGCGTGTGATTTGTTCCCTAAAGGAGGGCGGCTTCAAAACTTTCCAGGTTGAAGACTGGATGGAAGAGTGGCGCCTACAGGATATTATTGACGACAAATACCAATACGGTGCACCTGTGAAGATGGGCGGGGAGGAAGCGCTGGACTAGAAGCTACCAACCATAATAATCATCCTCGTAGTCGCTGTACCAAACATCGATGTATGACATTGAGCTACCGTAATTACTGATGGAAATGCTTACGCTGGATCCGCCTTGGTGGCTTCCGCTGAATGAAGATCCGTAGCTGTCTGCGGATTGTGCTGTAATTGTCCATTCGGGATCGCTGAGGACGTCTTGGTAAAAGCTGCGGACATCTGATGCGCCATCTGGCGTTTGGATGGAAACATTCAAGCTGAGGCCGTATGAGTCGCTCCAGTCAGAGAAGCCTGTGACTTTTCCGTCTTCGTAAACAAATTCGATAGGGAAGCCTGCAGGAATGTCAAAACTTTCAAGGTCATCGTATTCTTCCATTTCATATTCGCTGTAGTCGTAATCCTCCCAATCTTCCATCATATCTTCCCAATCCGGTTCTCGATTGCATCCGGCGAATGCTGCGGTCGCGATTATTAGAAATCCTAGCAACGTTATAAAAACCTTTTTGTTCATGTTCTTCATGGCGTGGGAGGGTGAAGTGATTTGGTGTTGCGCGCGAGCGCAACGTGGAAATTATACTAAAGTTTTGCTTTGTAGTACATTAACTTTATTGTAGCATGCGTAAGAATCGGGACACATTAGCATCATTAACAACAATTTTATGATCGTATTGATTTCAGATCTCGCGGAACATGTTGGCGAAGAAGTTACCATTCGTGGGTGGATGTATAACAAGCGCGGAAGCGGGAAGATTTACTTTTTGCAATTGCGGGACGGGAGTGGAATGGTGCAGGGCGTTGCGGCGCAGGGCGAGGCGCCGGCGGAAGTGATGGAAGCTGCGGAAAAACTTTTGATGGAGTCTTCATGTAAGGTAACGGGGAAGGTTGGTGAGCATCCTCGGCAGCCTGGGGTTTACGAGCTTTCTGTGACTGGGATTGAAATTATTCAAATCCCGGACGAAGAGTATCCGATTGCAAAAAAAGAGCATGGGCCGGAATTTTTGTTGGATCACAGACATCTGTGGTTGCGTTCACGCAAGCAGTGGGCAATTCAACGGGTGCGTGATTGCGTGATCACTGCGATTTATGACTTTTTTCACGAGCGCAGTTTCATCAAAATTGATACGCCTATTTTGACGCCAAATGCATGTGAAGGTTCAACTACTCTTTTTGAAGTTGAATATTTTGATCATGGTACGGCTTATCTGTCGCAGACCGGACAACTTTACCTTGAGGCTGCGATTATGTCTGTTGGGCGTGCCTTTGATTTTGGTCCAACTTTTCGCGCTGAAAAGAGCAAAACCAAGCGGCATCTTACGGAATTTTGGATGATGGACGCTGAGGCAGCTTTTGTGGAGCATGAGGAAAACATGGAAATTCAGGAAGATATGATTGTATTTATTGTTGAGCGATGTTTGGAGCGATGCCAGCCGGAGCTTGCAATTTTGGAGCGTGACTTGGAGCCGCTTAAGAAAATCAAAACGCCGTTCAAGCGGCTGACTTACACCGAGGCAATTGAGGATTTGCGCAGCAAGGGGTCTGACATTGAGTTTGGTGAGGATCTTGGAAATGACGACGAAGTGACTTTGACGCAGGACAGCGATGTGCCGGTCTTTATTCACAAATGGCCTAAGGCGATTAAGCCTTTTTACATGAAGCTTGACCCGGAAAATCCAGAAATCGTGCTGAATAATGATTTGATTGGTACGGAAGGAAGTGGTGAACTTATTGGTGGATCGCAGCGTGAGGATGACTATGACATTTTAAAGGCTGCAATTGAGGAGGAAGGCTTGAAGGGGCCGGAATATCAGTGGTATTTGGATCTGCGAAAGTACGGCGGTGTGCCGCACAGCGGATTTGGGATTGGACTTGAGCGCATGGTGCGTTACGTATGTGGTGTTGAGCATATACGCGAAACAATTCCGTTCCCAAGGCTGATTAATAGAATGAGGCCGTAGGTTCACAAAATTCGCGCGGATTCGTGCTATAATCATCTTGTCCTTCTATATTCTAACCACGCTAAATATGGAGACAACATTGGTAACAACATTTTTCTTAGCCAAGCTTATTGGGGTTATGTACCTCACGGTAGGGCTTGGGCTTCTTTTTAATGGGAAGCATTTTAAAAAGATGATGGCTGACTTTGCTAAAAGTCCTGCTCTCACTTATTTTGCCGGTGTAATGATTGTCATTTCTACTACGGCAGCACTTCTTTCCCACAATATTTGGGAAGGTGAGTGGTACGTGATTCTTATTACGGTATTTCTGTGGCTTGGATTTTTGAAAGGGGCACTTTTCATTATTGTGCCAGGTCCATTGATGAAGCTAGCTGATGCAATTTGGAAGAAGATGAACTTCACTCTTGTTGGAGTTTGTGTGATTTTGATGGGTGTGCTCTTTAGCTACCTCGGGTTATATATATAAATTTTGTGCATAACAAAAAGACCGCCGAAGTGGCGGTCTTTTTTAGTTTTGAAATTAACTGAAACTTGTTACTTAACGTGTAACTGCAATTGTTTCAGATAGTTCTGCACCAGGTGCGTCTACAGTTACGCGACCACTGTCATCAGCTAAAATAGTGTAGCCTGAATCGTAGGTGTCACAGCTTGTGTATGCACCATCTGTATCAGTTGGGTCAAATGGCATTTGAGCAATGTACGTTGGTACAAGAAGGTCGCAAATGTCTGCTTCACCTACAGTGCTAGATATATTAAGAGCTGCATCTGTTATGCCAGCAGGAAGTACTCCTCTGTTGTCGATAGCGTACTCATGTACAGCATCTAAAACAGCCTTAACGTCGCTAGAACGTTGAGTGTTGTTGGTCTGTGAAATTTGCCTAGCAGGGTTTACCGCAATAATTACGATACCGGCTAAAATAGCAATAATCACGATAACTAGAAGGACTTCGATAAGGGTGAAGGCCTTAGTTTCTTTAAATCTTTTCATAAGATTTGGGGGTTATGTGGCGTTACTGAGAACAGTTTAGGTTATTCCTCTGTTTTTGACAAACTGAAATACTTTTCCCAGTTGATGACTGGCAGGTTAATTTCCACCTCGTCACCATTAAGTGCCACCTCATTGTCCCAACTTGTATAAATATATCCGCTATATATTGCCCCAGCAAAAAAGAGCAGAGTTGCTATCAAGAACAGTATGTAATTATTATTTGACATACAGTTTGATTGTTAAGGTTATATTTGGCTTTACGGAGCTTTCCTCAAAGTCGATTGAGTTTAAGCTTGTATAAGCAATTCTATCTACATGTGTGTAATAAGGCAGACCCTCCATCCCTGCAAGGAAATCTATCATATCTGCGTTGCCCCCATAGAAAGTGATTTGATATGTCACAAAATCACTTTGAATATTGCTGCTTGTTGAATCTAACTCTACAGAATCCAAGCTTGCGGAAAGCCCCAAGTCTTGAGCAAGGTCTTCAATTGCAGAAATAAACTCAATGTATTCAAGTTCTGTTTCGGGCCTTAAAGAGTGAATATAATTTACATCCTGGGCTGTGTTTTCCGTATACATTGAGAGGCTTTTTTCAAAGTCAGTTTGTATGTTTTGGGCTGAGGACAGGAACAGGGATAATCTTTTTGTGTCTTCATTTATATTTACAAGTGAGCTTCCCAACACAATTAATCCAAATGCACCCAAGAACACCAACAGTGTTGATGTTTTTAAAATTCCGCTGAACCGATCTTTACTTATTAGCTGTGCCATATGATGGTAATTCAGAAAATTTAAGGCTCATTGTTATAGCGAAAGAAATGTCTGTTTTTTTGTCGTAATTAGATAGAGGTACTTCAATTGTTTCTATGAATGCGGCTTCTTCTAGGTTGTTTTGCAGTTCGAGCAAGGCCGCGCGCGTAGTGGCAATTCCAGATATTGCAACTGTTAAGTTTTCATCCTGGAATGTGAGACCGGTGAGTTCAACGTTATTTGGTACAAGCTCATTTACATCTTCAATTACTCTTGGGACAGAAAATAAGGCAGTTTCAATACTGTTTAATATGATTAATTCTTCGTTGAAAGTGTTAAGTGAGCTGTGAATTTCTTGGTATCTAGTTCCGTAAAGCATGTTTTCTATGCCAGCTTTTTCAATCTCTAGTTTGTTTCGAGTGAATGAAAAATCTTGATGCAAGTATCCAGTTATAGCAGCGCCAGCTATGACTATTGCTGCCATTAATATTGAAATAGCGTTAAGGACTAAGCCAACTTTTTTATGGAATACTTTGCTTTTTAATTTGTTAGGTAGCAGGTTGATATTGCGTTTTCTTTTGAATGAAAGCGCAACTTTTGCGACGCCAATTGCGTTGGTAAAGAACACGGAGTAGGGGACTTTTTTGGATTTGTCTTTCCCTCGGAATTTTTTCTCGTCAATTGTCAGGTTTGCTTTTGGATCGCCAACGATTATGTTTTTGTTTGGGAATTGTTTTTTTGCGAGCTCATAGGTTGTTGGCAGGGTGGAATATTCGCCAGTCAAATATATGTTTTTGATTTTCCCGATTGATCTGATAGCCTCTTTTTCCTTTATGATGACCGCACTTTGTTTGTAAACTTTTGCGATGAATATTGAGATTTGTTTAACGCTAGTTGCTGGCAGTTTTTTATGCTGCTTGTTGTCCATTGCAATTTCTGAATTCAGCTTCATTGTTTGTTCCAAAGTTTTCACCAATTTCTCGCTGCCGAATGATGAGCTGAGTACGTATTTGACCACGCCTTTTTTTGTAAGAAGGTAGTTTGTGGAATACGGTCCAAATTCTATTACTAAATCTGTGTCATTGCTTGTCAGTTGTGTGAGTAATGACTGCTTAATTGAGTCGGCAAAAATTCCGAATAAAACTGGCGTGATGCCCATGCCCGAAAACAGGTTTGCATACTGCTCTGCGATTGTTTTTGGAGTAGCTGCGAAAAGTATATATTGGGCGGGCCGCTTAACTGTGTCATCTTCCTTTTCAAGAATTGAGTAGTCCCAAAAAACATCTTCAATGTCGAATGGAATTACGGTTTCAGCTTCGCTAGGAAGGAGAGTTTTAAGGTCCTTGTGTTTTAGCTTAACGGGGAGCTTGAAAATGTGTGCAAAAATGTTTTTTGAAGGCAGAATTACGGCAACATTTTTTGGCTTGATGCCTACTGGATTTGCAGATGTAAAAGCTTCAATAAGTAAGTTTTGCAGTATGGAGAGTTTTTTAATTTCCCCGTTTACAATTACGCCTTCTGGCAAGTTGAATCGGTTGAAAGCAGAGAGCTCAAATTGTTTCTTTGATTTTTTTATTTCCACAAGCTGCACGAATTTGTCGTGTAGGTCTATTCCGATCATGGTGTGGCCGAATATGTTCATTGTGGAGGGTTCTTTTTGATTTTAGCACAAGCGCGTGAAAGCGCTTGCATGTGTTTTTAAATTTCTTGCCAGCTGCTTAGGTCTAGGTTGTTCATGGTGCCGCTTTCTGTAACGGCGGCTTCAGCTTGAAATGTTTGCTCGTAGGAGCCGCTGGTCACTGTGATGTTAATTGTTTTTGTTTCCTCGCCGGATACAGTTGCGCTGCAACTGGTGTTTTCGTCCAGAGTTATGCTTGCGGTTGTGAACTCGTCGTCACTTTCTGCGCGGAGGATGGATTCATTGAGGCAGGATTCCGCTGCGTAGTAGAGGTCCTTGTTTACGTAATTGTTTAAGTATTGGTAACCCACGGAAATGTTTGCTTCAGACATTGCAACAGCTAGCAGCAAAGTGAATGCTGATATTACTAGGAGGCTGATTAATGCTATTGATGCGCGATGTTTCATGAGTTGCGATTATGCGGTTATGATGCGATTTATTTTCTTAAAGATATTGTTGCGTGGAATGAATATGTTTTTTGCAAATTCCTAATGTCTCCGTTCGCCATAGAAAACTCTGCGTCAATTATGATTTGATCTGGAGTTTTGGGGTAGGTGATCCTTTGGAAAATCAGTGAATCTGCCACGATTTGGTCTGAGTTTAGACGGATTGCCGCGGCTGCGCCTTCCTTGAAATAAATGTCTCCGTCGCTCAAGTAAAATTGTGTTGGTGAAAGGGCTGGGGTGCTGACATTTAGGCTCAGGGTTCCTGGGCTTGCGTCAAACACGCTGCTAGCTTCATCAACACTGTCTGCTGTTTGGATTGAGTACGTGATTTTTTGAGACATGAAATCCACGTTAGATTGCAGCTCCTGAATATTTGATGAAATTAGGTTCGCGTTAAGGATCTGGATTGCAAAAATCATTGCGGCAAAAAGGAAAATTGCCAAGAGTGCAAAATAAAGAATTATTTCAACTAGGCTGCTGCCAGCAAGTTTGCGCTGCGGGCGTGCATCTCCGAATTTTTCATTTTTCTTGCGCATGATTATGGCGTGTAGTTTATGAGAAGGTAGTCGATTGTTGAATTAGTTGTTCCATCCGAAGTCATGAATAGTTTAATTTGCAGGTATCTTTGTCCGCTTCGTTCTTCGTCCAATACGATTGGTGTCCGCGAGACGTCAAAGCAAGAGGCGCCGGTTCCGTCTGGGCCAACCCATGTTGCGGAGCTGAGTGTGCCTTCAGTGTCTGCTGTGCGAATTTGCGCAGTGAGCGTGTTGCCAACTGGCACGTTTGCTTCCCATTCGAGGTAATTGAAGCGAGTATCTGAGCTGCCGGTATCCAAAGTGTCTGAAATATAAGTTCCGCTAGTTGAAACGGTGCTATCAATTGTTTCAATAATCACAACTCCCTGGTTGTTCACATCGATACCTATGTATGCGTAATAATTGTCTACATCCACTCCAGTTGCCTTACCCTGAACATCCAAGTTGAAAGCAAGATACGGGTCTGGGGGGTTGGTGACATTTAAAACTGCTAAGCCAGGATCTACTTGGTCTAGCGTTGCGTACATGTAGTTATCCGTAATTGCCATGTCCTCAATTTCGCCGTTTACGTTGAGAGTGTTAAGTAGGGCAGGTGCAGTTGGGGTTGCGATGTTAATCACCTTCAAGGATTCGTCGTCTTCATCTATACCTGCGTATGCAAAAGTGCCGTAAAGATAAATGGCGTTTACTTCGCCATCCACATCTAGAGCGGCTACTTGAGTTGGATTGTTTACGTCTGAAATATCAATTACGAGGAATCCAGCGTCGTCATCTTCAACTCCAATGTACGCGTAATCTCCTTCAACTTGAACTGATATGACCGGGACATCAAGGTCCAGGTACGTGATCAAGTCCGGGTCTGAGCCATCGCTGACGTCGTAAATGCGAAAGCTTTTGTTGCTGCTGTTTGTCCCCATGAACAGGTAGTCGCCTTGGATATCTGCTTGGTTACCATAGCCTCCTATATTTGTGCTACTAAGGATGTCTGGGTTTTCTGGGTCGCTGATGTCTGCAATTACCAAGCCCTTGCTGCCGGATTCAACTCCCATGTAAATATAGTTGCCGTCTTTTACTAAGTAGCGGCCCTTGCCGCCTACGTCAATTTGGCTGAGCAGGATTGGATTTGCAGCGTCTGTTACGTCTGCGATTGCAAGGCCTGTGGCACTTTTATTTGCTGCTATGTAAATGTAGTCGTTGTGAACTATTACGTCATTCCCATGAGTTCCAACATTTACTGAAGCGAAAAATGGAGTCGGTTCTTCCAAGAAACGCAGTTGTAAGGAGCAGTTGTCCTCTGGTGGGGATTCTGCTTCTTCAAGTTCTGTCTCATAAAAGACTCCTTCGTTAAATTCGTCACATGTAGTTTGTTTCCAGTCACTGCTTATCCAGTTTGTTACATAAGTTGTCAGGGAGACTGTTTTGGGAACAACTGTTTTCCAGGTCCAGTCCACCGTGGATACGATTTTTTTTGTATTTGGGTCAAGGGTGCCAGCTTCGGCAATGTCCCCGTCCACGTCGCGGTATACATCTTCAATTGTAATTGTTCGTTCGTAAAAATCATCAACTGTTTCAGGTGCAGCTATCCAGTCCCAGTTTCCGCTTCCCAAAGTTAAGCCATGATCTCCTTCAGTAAGATTTAAGAAGTCCGAGTCTGCAATCATGCGAGCGGCCTCCAAACCTTCCTGTGCGTAAGCTAGGGACTCGTTTTGGAGTTGATGTTTTGCGTCGCGCTGCATTGTGTCCAATGAAAGGTAGACCACTGAACTTGAAAAAATTGTGAATAGCACAACTGCCACCAGCACTTCTATGAGCGAGAAGGCTTTTTTGTTGTTTGCGCGTCTTGCGTGGATCACGCGAGCTATTCGAGATTTAAAATTCAATAGTCCCAAGTTGGCTGATGGTTATTTGTTTAGTTTTGTCGATTTGGCTGGAGTAAAGATCAACAGTCCCGTATGTGGATGTTTCTCCATGTGGCGTTGTGAAAATGATATCACTGCCGCTGCCATTTAAGGAAATATTCTGGATTACGATTGTGCCTGGGAGTTCAATTGTTGTGTTTGTTGGGTCGGCTTCAAGGTAGACTTTCCCTGTGAAAATCACGTAAGAGTCGGATTCAAGGTGAATTCCGTGGTCCGAATTGTCTTTCCCCGAAAGTGCGTCTGTTTGTGCCAGTCGCAAGTAAGATGTGAGAGTGCTTGTTTGGCTGTTTAGGTCTGCTCTCACTTGTGAACTTTGTGAATACAGAACAAAAAAGCCAAGGCCTATTGCGATTAGGGTTACGACGAGGATAATTTCTAGATAAGAAAATGCGCGGAGTTTCATGACTGAATGAGGTTAGGCAATTGGTAAATTGGCAGAATGATTGAGAGGGCAACGCCTCCGACCATCAGTCCCATTAGCACGAGCAAAATTGGTTCAAGCATCACGGATAAGTTTTTTGTAATGCTGTCCACGTGTCGTTCGTAAAGTTTTGCCAGATGCTCGGTGGCGAGCTCCAAATTTCCTGATTCCTCACCAATGTGCAACATCTTTGTTGTGATGAGAGGGAAGAGCTTTTCGTTGCCGCTGAGGGCTTCGTCTAGCCTGGATCCTTTTTCCACTTTCTCGCGGGCTTCTTCAACCATTTTTGTGTAAAAGTGGTCTGTGAACATGGTGCTTGTAACCTGCAAAGCTCTGCTGATTGGTACACCGGCTTTGAGCAGTGAGTTTAAAGTTCGGGCGAAGCGGGCGAGGTTCATGTAAATTATTACGCGTCCAAAAATTGGAGTGTACAGAAGTATTTTGTGCCAGATTGGTTTTGTGTGGCGGTTTTTTACGAAGAAAATTGACATAGCAATTGCGCCAGCTAAACCTGCAAATGTCAGGATTGGATGCCCTGTTGCGAATTCACTGATGCCTATTAAAACTCTTGTTGGAAGTGGTAATTCTACGTCAAAAGTTTTGAATATATCTGTGATTTTTGGCATGATAAAAAACACTATTCCTAGTGATAGCATGACAGTAATTGAGATGATTACAGCAGGGTAAACCATGGCGCCGATGATCTTTTTTCTGAGCTCGTATTCTTTTTCAATTTGCGCGTCTAGGTATTGTAAAACTTCTTGAAGCGTTCCACTTTTTTCTCCCACATCCACCATGTTGATGAAAATCTGTGAGAAGACAGACTTGTAGGTGCTCATACTGTTTGCCAAAGTTTCACCTGAACGAACCATTTCAACCAAGGTCTCGTACATTTTTCTATTATTTGGTTTTTTGGTTTGCTCGGCCATGATTTGCAGTGCTTCAGCGATTGTAATTCCAGCTTGAATCATTGCAGAGATTTGCTTTGTGAACATCATTTTGTCCTCAAATCCCAAGTGTGGGCGGGTGAATATATCAAGTCCACGGCTCTTTTTTTCTGAGACAGAAATGATTGTTAGCCCGTCTGCTTTGAGTTTCAAAATGGCTTCAGCTTGGTCTTTTGCATTCAAAAGCCCGCGGATTTTTTTTTGCTTTTCGTTCTTGGCAGTGTATTTGAATTTTGGCATTTTTCGGGTTGAGCTAGTTGCGAATTGGGCTAGTTGCGAATCACGCGAAGAACTTCTTCTAAGCTTGTGATTCCTTGCAGAGTTTTTGACATACCGTCAACGACCATTGTGATCATTCCTTCTTTTTTGGCTAGATCCTCGATTACTTTTGGAGATGCGTTGTCCAGAATGGATTTACGCAAAGGGTCTGAAACATCAATAATTTCGTTAATTGAAGTTCGGCCTTTGTATCCGGATCCGTTGCACGCCGTGCATCCTTCGCCCTTGTAGAGTCCGAAGCTGGCGTTTGGATCTTCGGTGTTTATGTTCTTGTCTAGTGCAGAAAGGATTTTTACGAGGTCCGCTTTTAGCTCATATTTTTTCACGAATTCGTCTAACTGTTTGATTGTAATTTGATATGGTTTTTTGCAGTGGTCGCAAATTTTTCTGATAAGTCTTTGAGCAACTACCATCTGCACGGTTGCAGAGATCAAGAATGGCTCCACGTTCATTTCCGTCAAGCGGGGTAGGGTGGATGAGGCGTCATTTGTATGCAGCGTTGCGAATACCAGGTGACCTGTTAGCGCGGCATTAATTGCGATGCTAGCGGTTTCTTCGTCACGAATTTCACCTACCATTATCACGTCTGGATCTTGCCTAAGTAGTGCGCGCAGTCCGTCCGCAAAAGTCAGATTTGTTTTTGAATTTACCTGAATTTGGTTGACCCCTTCCAGGCGATATTCAATTGGATCTTCAATTGTTGAAATGTTTACTTCCGGCGCATTTAGCTGCTTGAGTAGCGTGTAAAGCGTTGTTGTTTTACCTGATCCAGTTGGCCCCGTCATCAGGATGATGCCGTGGGTTTTTTGGATATTATTCTTTATGGTTTTGAGGTTTTTTTCAGTGTATCCGAGGGCCTCAAGATTTAGTTCTTGGTTGCTGGCGCTCAGGATTCTCATTACAACTTTTTCACCGTCGTAAGTTGGGACAATAGATACACGCAGCGTGATCTCGTTGTTCTCAAGGTCTATTTTGAAACGTCCATCTTGCGCGGCACGGTGTTCATCGGTGCGCATTTTTGCCAGCACTTTGATACGTGTTGTCAGGAGGTCCGCAATCTTAATTGGGAGCTCTGCAATTGTGCTGAGCAAGCCGTCAATTCTGTATCTCACCACCAGGAATTCCTTGTGTGGCTCGAGGTGAATATCGGAGGCATTGTTTTGGAATGCAAACAAAATGATGTTATCTACAATTTTGGCTGCATCCTTGAGTGATTCAATTTTGTGTGGATCCTCAAATGCGCTTTTGAGTAGCTTGTCGAATTTTTGATTTATATCTCGATTGTAGTTTTTCAGCGCTTTTTTTAGATCATTTTTTGTTGCGTAATGGGGGATGATTTCCAGCCCAGTTTTGTTGCTCAAAAAATGGATCAATTCAAAATCATGTGGGTTGTTGCAGGCAATATATAGTATTCCGTTCTCTTGTTTGAAAGGGATCAGATATTTTGTTGCTGCAAGTCTGTAGGGCACAATTGTGAGTAGTTTTTCCGGGATAGTGAAGTCGCCGAGTTTTACCAGAGGCGTTTCATAAAGGCCCGCTATTAGTTTTGCCAGGTCATCGTCTGGTACTTTTTCTGACTTAAATAGCGCTTCTTCCAGGCTCATTTTGCTGCTGGCGGCGTGCTTTTTCATGCGCTCAAGTTCGACTTTTGTCAGAAGTTTTTGCTCGAGGATTGTTTTTTCCAGAAGTGTCTGCTCAATTGGCATTTTTGTTTTTGTGAGTTTTTAAGTCTCAAATAATCTGCTAATTATATCAGATTTTGCTGCAAAAGTCTATACCTGTTCGGAAGGCGGTGTTATAGTGAGTTTGCATTTATTCTTTAACCACGCAAATATGGATGCAACAACAGTTTATTTGGCACAACTTATGGGGCCAATTTTTTTAGCTATGGGGCTGTCTATGGTTCTCAATTTCAAATGGTTCAAAAAAGTAATTAAGGATCTTTTTAATAGTCGAGCGCTTGTTTTTATTGTTGGTTTAATGACTTTCATAGCTGGACTTGCAATGGTTTTAGCTCACAATATTTGGGAACTAAGTAGGCCAACTTTGTTTATTACGATTGTGTCTTGGGCTACTTTGATTAAAGGATTTTTCTACCTTGTTTTGCCGAATGTTACATACAAAATGATGAAAGCAACTTTTGGTAATAGAGTGCTGTATTTTGGTGTTTTCTTCATGATTTTATTTGGGATTTGCCTAAGCTACTATGGCTACTGGGATATGATTTTGGCGGTGTAATAGCGACGAAGAGTTTTCGCTTAAAATTTTGCAATTGAAGGGCTCGCGAAAGCGGGCCTTTTTTTGCGTGAAAAGGTGGGGCTTTGCAAATAACAAAAAGTGTGTTATAATTATCAGATTTTGTAAATTTATTACATCAAATCGTCCTTCCATCCTTAACACAAAAACCAATGAAGGGATTATCACTACTGAAGCAAAGCTTCACAGAAACCCTAGCCAAATTCACGGCTGCGGGTCTTTTTATTTCGCTCGTTGCGATTGGCGCACTTGCTTCAGCAGGGCCTGTTGGTCCACCTGAAGGTGTAATGCCAATGTTCAATGGTGATATGCTTGCTGATGGTCAGCCGCGACCAGTTTTTATGATTGCTTTACCTAATCAAGTTGGTCAGCAATTGGAGTCCATTACTATGAATATAACTCCAGGGCAGGGGAATCCATTTTTTCAAAACCCTGGTATTTCATCAGAGCTTTTGAACAAACTTGGTGGAAGCGACTCTAGTGGAATCGCTCTTTGGAAATCAGGTTCACAAAATTTTGACACTTATTACTCTGAACGTGTTTTTTTAGATGGTCCATTTCAATATTCTAATAATACTGTAACTTTTGATGTTAAAGGTTCTGGTACCCCTATAATGCAAGGCATGAACTTTTTTATTACAGTTACGCCTAAAGATAAAGATGTTAAGCATGAGAAAGGTTTTGTTTTTACGATCCCAGCCGGTGGAGTAGTGTCATCTGGCGATGATCTTGTTTCTCAGGATACGTCTGTGAATTTAACTATTGATGGCCCTCCAGCTGTTAGAACATTGACGTCTATTGATCAAAACGCGAATGGGACACATTTGGAGCAAGGGGATAAATTGCAGTTTGTATTTAATCAGAGGATGAATTCTACGGCTGTTACCCCAGCTAATTTGAATGATATGTTAAGAGCTGAAGATCCAACCAATAATTTTGCTACTCTTAGTTATGGTGCAAATCCAACAGTTGTAGCTTCTGATACTTATGGTACAGGTGATACTATCACTATTACTTTGGGTGCTAACCCTACCCTTAAAGGGGGTACTCAAATTTGGCCAAACGTACAGGCTGTTTTGAATTTTGAGGGTTTCTTTAATGAGCCTGCGGTAATTGATTTAACTGGCCCTGTACTTGAAAAAGTATATTTGTTTAATGATTTTGGTGATGAAGGCCCTGATGGTGCTGCTACCAAGCCAGGTGATACTTTGATGTTATTTTTTGATGAGCCGGTGAATGCAAATATTATTGACGCCTCTCAAGTTGCTAGTCTTTTCCCTGTCTCTGCAGGTACTTTGGGGACAACTTCTTTTCCTAGGATTTGGAATGCTGACAGAAATGTTGTTGGTTTGCAGCTAACTGCGAATCAAACAAATACAGTTGGGGCTACCTTGAATCCTTCGGATGCAATTGTTGATTTAAGTGGGAATAAAGATAATACGCAAAGTGCTGGACCAACTATATCAGTTATTAATGTCCCAAGTGTTATGTGGGTGGCTATTGCTGATACAGATCAGATGGTTCCTGGTATTGATAATAATGACGTACAAGTTGATTGGGGTGCGCAGCCTGGGCAAGGGTTTCATTATGATATTTATCTTTTGCCAGATGATATCTCTCTAGATACAGATGTTCATAAGCGTATTAATAGCTCTAATATCCCTCCTGACAAAAATAATTTTCAGGGGAAAGAATCAAATTACTTGATAGATCAAGACAGTCGTTTTGATTTTACAGCACAGAGTCCTACGGTTTTTTATCCATTGGAGATGAATCAACCATATAAGGCTTGTGTGCTTGCGGTTAATGATCAGTCTGGGGAAACTTCCATGCCAATTTGTAGTTCTCCAAATGTATTTTCTGGAGAGCAGATGGCTGGGTTTACCAATGATAATGAGCCACCATTTGTAATGGGACTATCCCCATTCAATGGTCAAAATGTTTCTACTAATCTTACGCAAATCACTGTTGAATTGAGTGAAGCTATTTTAACAAACACTGTTGATGGCTCTACAGTTATTGTTGAAGCAGATAATGATAATGATGGCGTTTTTGAAACAGCAATTGCTAAAACTCTTGCAGTAAGAGGTGAGTGGGTTAATGAAATTTGGGTGACTTTAAATGCAGCTCCTGCTGTAGGATCTCAGTTAAGGCTTAAGCTAATGCCTGGCATTACTGATATTGCCAATAATGGAATTCAAAATTACGAAGCTTATTACACAGTTGGTGCTGCAGATTCAGGTGCGCCAAAAGTGTTGTCAGCTAGTGTGCAGTCAGGGGCTACGGACGTCAGTCCACTTATGACTCAAGTTGGGTTTAATATGAGTGAGCCTATGCTTGCAGACAGTATTAATATTGCGAATGTTACTATTAGCCCAGCACTTTCTGGTATCAGAGTTGATTATAATGTTTCAGCTCAAGCCGCAGTAATGGCTTTTGAAACAATGACTCTTGCTCCGAATACTCAATACACTATTACGCTTACTAAAGATTGTAAGGATGTAGCGAATAATCAGTTGGACGGAGATGGGAATGGAACAGGAGGTGATAATTATACTCTTACATTTACAACAGGGGCTCAAGACAATACCGTTTCAAATATGATGTGGGCGGATCTTATTGATTCTCAAGCCATGATTGGTTTTGATGGTCCAATGAAGGAGTCTTCAGTTACTGATTCGTCTCAATGGACTGTTACTGATGCAGGCGGGGTTAGAGTTTCCTTGTCGGGAGCTACATTCTCATACAATGATTTAATCAATGAATTAATAATCTCTGGTGTGCAATTTCAAAAGGATGTTGAGTATACAGTGCAAGCTGCTGCAACAGTTAAGGGACTTAATGGTGTGAATATAGGGACAAAGAGTTTGGTTGTTACCGCTCATTCTGACTGGGATATGTTTGATTATGAGCAAGAAGATGGAGATTTTATATTTGGTGGTGGTGATGTTTATTCTGTTGATATGCAGATGTTTAGTCCTGTCATGGTCAATCCTTTTGATAGACGTGCTAATACTGAAACTAATTATGCAGTTAGCTTCCCGGTGACTAAATCTATTCCTGAGGGAGGCAAGATCATTCTTACTTTCCCAGGTTCATTCATGGTTGCTAATGCTCAAATGGTTGCTACAAGTGAGTCATGGATTAATCAAGATATTAATGGCCCTGGTCCTAACACAATCACTGTCAGCAATGTTGCCGTTGATACAATTAATAAAACCGTGACACTTACTACAAGTGGTGGTCCTACGGGGATCAGTGACTATATAGATCTTGACTTGAAGGGTATTACAAATGGTCCTGCTAGTTCTGTGGATTGGTTTAATAACACAGGTGGATATACAGCATCTATACAAAGTAAGACTCCAACTGGTGCACCGCTTGAAAGTGGTATTATATCTCAAAGGTTTGAAATTGCTGAGAGTGGGCAGAATACTATTAACGTTACTGTGCATAATGCTTCTAGCAGTGCAGTAGCTAAAGATGATGCTAAAGTTTATTTATGGGGACCTACAGGTGAACTTGCTAAGTTGGTAGATGCCTCTGGTGTTGCTGCCTTTACAGGTTTGTCTGATGGTACTTACTGGGCTTCAGTTGAGTCTTTGAATGAAAATCTTAGTAACAACTTTAACTCAGTTGAGGTCAATGTTGATTCTCAAAATACAAATGCTGCGAGAACAATGAAACTTGGTGCTCGTGCTGAAACTCTTAACCTAACTATCAATCACGCAGGTGTTGGTGGGGATGGTACTATGGAAGTTGAAGCTACTGCCAGCTCTGCAGACGGTTGGTATGAAAAGACCTTAACTCTTGATAATGATGGAGCTACATCTGTTTCAATGAAAGTTGGTCCAGGTGAATTCTTTGTTGGAATTAGACCAGCATTTAAAAGTGCGGGTATGATGGTGAGTGATAACAGTTTTAAGGCGATGGAGATGGAATTTTTCCAACCTCCTGAGCAAAGAATTCGTGTAGATGCAGGTTCTCCTGCTAGTGGAACGTTTGATCTTTCTGTTCCGGACAGGACGATTAATGTAACTGTTGTAGATCAAAACGGAAATGCTATAAATGGAGCTGACGTTTGGGCAAACAATCCAGAAGGAGGTATGGGAGGAGGCGGAGGTATTACTAATACTTCTGGTCAATTCGCTCTTAAAGTTGTGGATGGTGTGTTCAATGTAGGTGCATGGAAAGATGGAATGCCTCAAGCAGCTGAAAAACGTGTTGAGGTTACTGCTGACGCATCTAGCGTGCCCGTTACAATTAAGGTTATGAAACCTACCGCCAGTGTTTCTGGTACAGTGCTTGACGCGAATGGTGACTCTGTTCAAGGTGTTTCAGTGAACTGTTGGAGTAATCAAGGTCACGGTTTTGATAACACTACAGATACGAATGGAGCCTACTCAATGTTCGTTCGTGGAGGAGTATCTGGAGAAACCTACACTTGTGAGGCGTTTTCAAATATTTACGGCCGTATGAAAGAAAGTACTGGCGTAGATGTAACTGACTTTACAGTTGGTGATGCGGCAACAGTGACTGGTAAGAACTTCAGATATGCTGAGTCAGAATACAATAGTATTGCTGGTAGCGTTGGTATGCCTGATGTTCACGTTTGGGCAATTGAAGAAGATGCAAATAACAACTTTATTAACTGGGGTGGTGGTGCTAATTCAGAAGATGATGGTACTTACCTTCTTAGACTTCCTAAAAACTCTGCAGGTAATCATTACAGGTTGATGGCTTGGTCGCCTGATACAGGTGGTGATATTACAGGGCCTAATGTTGATATTTCTTCTGCTAGTGCAAATGGACAGGATTTCACTATTGGTGATAGACATACAGTTTCTGTAACTGTTAGTAATGCACCTACAGGTGTTTCAGAATTGTTTGTGGATGCATTTAATAGCACTACTTACACTGGTAATGGAACTCCAATGACAGTTTCAAATGGTTCAGGAAGTGGTACATTTAAGCTTTCTGCTGGTACTTATGATGCTAAGCTTTGGGTTCCTGGATTCGGAGAAGTTATGCCGGAGGCACCTGATACAAATGAATTTACAGTTGATGCGGATAAGAATCTTACTTTTGACCTGACTTCTCTTTCAGGAGATAATCTGATGACGGTGTCTGGTACGGTGAAGACCAGTGGTGGTCAAGGTATTGGACGTGCATGGGTTGATATGTTTAACCCTCAAACCGGTCAGGCTCTTGGTATGGAAACTGCGGCTGATGGTACATGGAACCTTTCTGTTATGTCAGGCGTTGGCAATTGGTTTGTAAATGCAAACAAGGAAGAATACATTATGACAGGTGAGTCTCAAGAAATTACAAGCTCTATGTCAGGTGTTAACTTTACAATGGCTACTGCTGACCTAACAATTACGGGAACGGTTTCTGATCCGAATGGAACAGTTTCTGAATCTTGGGTTTGGGGTGAAAATGGTGCTGGTGGATTCTCAGGTACTGAGGTTAATCCAGATGGTACTTATACTTTGAATGTTACGGCTGGTACATGGAATGTATCTGCTGCAACTTCTAGATATGAAGATTCAGTCACTGGTGTGACTGCTGGAACTGTTCAAAATATTACTTTGAGCACTCAGCTGTCATACTATGATGCTAACAAGAAACCGGTAAATACGCCGATTGTTCCTACTCAAGGTGGAACGGTTGATGCAGAAGGTTTCCAAGTTGCGGTACCTGCCAACGCCTTAGGTGATGGTAGTTCTGGTACTGTTGCTGTTTCACCTACTTCATCACCTAAGAATGCTAAAAAAGCGATTGGTGGTGCGTATGAAATCACTGCTACTGCTGGTGGTTCTGCAGTGAAGTCACTTCAGAATAATGTTGATATCACGCTTGAATACACAAAGACTACAATGGATGCACTTATTGGCAGCGGAGATGTTCAAATGAATGCTACAAGTAATGATGCTGAAAAACTTACAGCTGCTTACCTTAACGGTACAGACTGGGTTCCATTAGCTACTACTAAAAAGATTCAAGTGAAGGAGACTGCTCAAGATGATCTGACCCCTATGGATTATGCTACTGCTATGACTGCACTTGAAGCCAACAATGATGCTTACAATGATTACAAGATTTTAATTGAAGCGTCGACAGATCACTTTACTGTCTTTGGAACGATTACTGGTTCAGATTCTACTGCGCCAGTGGCTCCAGCTAGTTTAGCTGCTGTTGCAACTTCAGGACAGGTTGTACTTGATTGGGCTGACAATGCCGAAGGCGACTTAATGGAATACCTTGTATTCCGCGGAACTAGTTCTAGTTTCACTCCTGGTGATGGAAATCAGCTTAACTCAACTCAGCTAACAACAAGTACTTACACAGATACAACCGTTATAAATGGTACAGTTTACTATTACGTTGTGAAGGCGGCTGATACTTCTGGTAATGAATCGACCGCGAGCTCTGAAGTTTCTGCTAATCCAGCTACTGGTGAGGTTGCTGTTACGGTTATATATAATTCTGGTGGACCTGGTTCATCAGCCTCTTCAAGTTCATCTTCAAATGATGATGACGAAGACGAAGATGCTACTGTTGAAGACACTACTGCTGAAGATGCAGACACTGCTGATACAGACACAGACACAGACGCAAGCGCGGCTACTGATGACTCAGACGATACGGAAGTATCAGCTGGTTACGATGTTGCTGCTGCAGTTGCAGCTGGGCCTGATTACACAGGTCACTGGGCTGAAGCATATATTGAAGAAGTTTTGGACCTTGGCTTAGCTAGTGGATATAGCGCAAATGAGTATGGTCCAGATAACGAGATCAATCGTGCTGAATTCATTAAGATGATTGTTCTAGCTGCTGACTATGATCTTGAAGAAGATCTTGATGAGGCACCGTTCAAGGATGTTAATGTTAACGTTTGGTATGCACCTTATGTTGCTGCAGCTAAAGACAACGGTCTTATTGCTGGGTACTCAGATGGGACTTTCAAACCACAGCAAGAAATCAATCGTGCAGAAGCTATGAAAATTATCACAGAAGCTCTGCTGGATATGCCAACACTTGGTGATGACGCAAATGATATGCTGTTTGAGCTAGGTCTGGGCAGCAATCCGTTTGGAGATATTTCTCTGGATGATTGGTACGCTCCATACGTGCTTTACGCATACAGTGAAGGTGTTGTTTCTGGATACAAAGCGATTCGTTTTGCACCAGAAAGAAACCTAACTCGTGCTGAGTTTGCTAAGATTCTAACTCTAGCAATTGAGTAATTTATGAATCCTTGTTAAGGATGATTTGAGGGCTCGCGAAAGCGGGCCCTTTTTTATGCATGATGTATGCATGGTAGTTATGCGTAATACGTAATCATAAGCGTAAGCCCCATTGTGAAAGAAAGTAGTGCAGAAATTGTGCACCAAAAGCACCATGCCTTAATGATGAGCCACTGGGTGAGGACTAGCATAATCGAAGTTAGCACGCCCGCAGCGATGCCAATTTGCAAAAGCAAGGTTAGTAGCTCCGGATTCCAAATGTGGGAAATCGTAAGCAGGGTTAGCGTGATGATGCCTGCGTAGTAAAGGAATCCTAGCAGGTCAAGGTGGACGCCGAGCGCCGTGTTGTATTTACTTTCAAGTACCAGGTTGCAATGTCCGCCAATTGGACAAACTGGTGGTGCTGCGCTCTTGCGTTTTTTGATTAAATAACTGGTGTCTAGTAGTCCGAAAATTGCGAGTACTAGCAAAATAATTAATGTGATTTGCATGTGGCGTGGGTTATTTTTTCTGTGGCTGGTTCGTATCATAACTTATGAGCCTCCGTCTTATCAAAAGGAAAATGAATAGTACAAGGTTCGCGGATGCAATTGATATGAGGTAGGTGGTGGTGAGCATGTTGTAGCTTTCAAGCGACAGGAGTATGAAGGCGTTAGATATTGTGAATGCGCCCCAGGCCCATGTGGTTTCTGTCCAAGGTTGCATGTAGGATTTTCTGAAAGTTGGGAGGTAGCCCATAACGTCAATTGCGGAAACCATTAAGACCGCTAGGAGCGGATTTTCAAGCTGCCACCAGATGAAAATTGCTAGCAGTGCGGTGATGAGGATTATGGTGTCGCTGAGGGTTATGTTTGTTGATCCTCCGCGCAAGGAAAGCAGGAAAATGAGTGTGACGCAGGTGACGCTGATGGTCATTGGGATTGTGCCGAGTCCGCCGCCGCCATACCAAAGGGCTGCTGTTGCGGTTCCTTGGGTGATTGCCCAAATTAGCCAGGTGAAGGCGTGAGGTTCTGTTTTTTTGGAAATTACGTCTTTGATGTAAGGGATAAACGCCAAAAGCCCTATGATTACCGAAAGGATTGCGAAGACGATTTTGATGTTTATGTCCATGGATGGAGTTTAGCAGAGAATTCAGGTTTTTGTCAGGTGGGGAAGAATTGCTTTTATCAGGTTTACAGTGTAAATCTAATGGTGTAATTAATTTAATTAAAAATGAATGTCTTCGATTTGTTTAGCACGGCCGCTTGCTCGCTTGGTGGCGCTGGTTCGCTGAAATGGAGTTGGGAAGAGTATTACCAAAAGTGCAAGGAGCTGAAAGCTGAAGATGTTTCAGTTGTGCTTGTGGATATGATTAAGCATCCTGTCTCTGGCAGCGTGCCAATTTCAAATGAACTTTTTGCTGGCGAACATCCAGACGGAACTTATTTTGCTCTTTACTGCCATTCGGGCGGGAGTAGTGGGTTTTTGCAAAAAAAGCTTACGGTGCAGTTTCCTAAATATAATTTTGTTAATATGGCCGGTGGAATTGGTGCTTATCAGCCAGAGTAGTTTTTAATTTTTCAAATGACTAAGATTGCAATCATTGGTGGTGGAGCGGCCGGACTTATGGCGGCGGCTCGGATAGCGGAGTTGTCCGGCGAGCGCGGTGGCAAGGCATGCGAGGTGTTTTTGATTGAGCGGAATAAAGTTCTGGGGAAGAAGGTGATTATGTCTGGTGGAGGGCGTTGTAATCTGACAACCGGCCTTGAGGATCTGAAGGAGATTTTGAAACGCTACCCGCGCGGTGGCAATTTTTTGAGAACGGCGATGTATGAGTTCCCACCTTCGGCGATGATGGAATGGACTTCCGGGCAGGGCGTGCCGCTCAAAGTTGAGGAGGACATGCGCGTTTTTCCAAAATCTAACAATGGTGCACACGTGGTGCGGGCTTTTGAAAAAGTGCTGGCAAAGTTTGGCGTGAACGTGCTTTTTGAAACGGCTGTGAAGACGATTGTGAAAGATGGCGCAGAGTTTGTTCTGGGCTTTGAAAGCGGCGCAGGTGGCGAAATCCGTGAAGATATGCGAATGGATAAAGTGATTTTATGTCCGGGTGGGCAGGCCCACAGAAAGACCGGCTCACAAGGTGACGGTTATGGTTTTGCAGAGGCGCTTGGTCACAAGGTGACACCTTTGGCGCCGAGCTTGAATGCATTTTTGTTGGCGGAAACGTGGGCGCGTGATTTGGCTGGACTTTCTTTTTCAGAAGTTGCGCTGACTTTCCGCGGTGAGAAAAAATTCATGTTCAGCGGGCCCATGATGTTTACCCACAAGGGAGTTACAGGGCCTGCAGTTTTTGCACTTTCTGCGAATGCGGCTTATGAAGTTTTTGATAAGGGCCGGCCGGCTCAACTTTTTTGCGATTTTTTCCCTGAGCAGAATCATGAGCAATTGCAGGATCTTTTTGATGAGGAGTTTTCTGTGCATTTCAGAAAATCTTTCCAAAATATTTTGTGCCATTTTGTGCCCAAAACTTTTGCGGAATCACTGTGTGAGCAGCTTTCTGTAGATGGGGCAAAGCGTCCGAATGAACTTAGTAAAAAAGATTTGAATCGTGTGATGAATGCTTTGAAAAACCTTTCGCTAACAATTGTTGGGCGCGTTGCTGGAGACGAATTTGTGACTGCTGGAGGAATTGAACTTAGTGAGGTTGATTCGCGAACAATGGAGTCCAAATTGTGCAAGGGCTTGTATTTTGCAGGTGAAATTCTGGATTATGACGGCTTTACCGGCGGATTCAATCTTCAAGCGGCTTGGGCAACTGGACGCGCAGCAGGGGAGAGTGCGGTGTGCTAGAATTTCTTCGTTTTAAAAATTATAAAAATTCATATGACACATTATACTTGTAAAGGTGCTTGTGGGGGAGTTCTGGAGGAGATAGGAATTTGTGAAACAGATGGGTGCAGCAAGCAGTGGGAATTGATGACTGAATGTGATTGTTCTGACGGGGGTCACGGCATGGATGATGAGCAGGAAAAGCTTGTTGTGAAAGACAGCAATGGGAATGTACTCAGTGATGGCGATAGCGTTGCGCTCATCAAGGATTTAACGCTGCGCGGTTCGTCCACTACGATTAAAATCGGGACAAAAGTGAACAATATAAAGCTGACTGATGATCCTGCAGAAATTGATTGTAAAATTGGCGGGATGGAAATTGTTTTGCGGACGGAGTTTTTGAAGAAGCTTTAGGCAGGGATTTTTTGTTTTGCAAAGCGCTATATTCGAAACAATTAATGATTCATGCTAAGGTTCGTTTGATTACTCCATTAATTTTTAAATTACGCCTATGCAGAGTTTACAAAAAAAAGATGTTTTTAATATTTTTTCTAAATTTCTGCAAAAGGAGAAAGTGCCGAGAATTGGAATTGAGTGTGAGAAAATTGGGGTGATGGTTAATACGGGGGAGACCACAAGCTACCTTGGTAGTAATGGTTATTTGGCTGTTTTGGGTAAGCTATATGAAGAGCTTGGGTGGGAAATTGTGAAACAAGAGGGCAAGTTTATTTTGCAGATGAAGCGTGGTGAAGAGACTCTAGATTTAGAGTCTGATGGGCGTATTGAGCTGGCTGGTAGCCCGCATGAGTCCATACATGATCTTGCACGTGAGTTTCGTATTCATCAGAATGAAATATCTGAAATCGCAGATATTTTTGGTATTGGCTGGTTAGGTATTGGATACCATCCGGTTCGTAAAAATGAAGAGATTGAAAGCATACCTCAGGCTCGTAAAGAGTTGCTGGCAAATTTCTTTGAGGATATTAAGGAAGAAACAGGTAATGACTTCCCCTTAGCTTGGTATAAAAAGACTGCAGGTATTCATGTCAGTATAGATTATTTTTCTGAAGCGGATTTTTCACGTAAGGCTAAAGTGTTTACTAAACTTGCACCAATATTGAATGCAATTTTTGCGAATTCGCCATTTTCTCGTGGTGAATTTACTGGCTATATGGGCTACAGATATAATATTTTTGCGAATTCGAACTTAGAGCAATTTAATGTTCCAAAGGATCTTTATGAATCTGATTTCACAGTTAAGGATTGGGTGGATCATTTGTTTTCACTGCCACTTTTGTTCATTGAGCGAGACGGTGAATGGATTAAGCCAAACATGACGTTCCTTGAGTTTTTAGAAAATGGTTTTGAAGGACATGTTGCAAAGCGGGAAGATTTTGATTTGCATACAAAAACGGCCTGGAAGGATGTGAAAATGAAGGAAGTTGTTGAGCTTAGATGTTTTGATAGTTTGCCACCATCACTCGTTCCTTCTGTTGCAGCTCTGATTAAAGGGCTTGCTTATGATGAAGGGGCTATGAGCTTTTTGGACAATCTTACCTCAAAATGGAGCTATGAAGAGTATGTTCAATTACAGCAAGATGTTGCCAAGGAAGCTCTTCAGGCTGAAATTGGTGGTGAGAAAGTTTTAGATATTGCTAAGGATTTGATTGAACTTGCTGAAGCGGGTCTCAAAAAACATCCAATCTTGAATGCTTATGATAAGGATGAAACCTATTATCTCCAGCCCATCAAAGAATATGTCTTTGTTAAGGAGATGTCTCCAGCTAGGTATTTGGTGGAGAAATGGGAGAATGAATGGGGCAAAAGCTTTTTCCCAGTGTTTAAGTTTTGTCAGTATTAGTTTGACAAACATATTTAGAGTACAAAAAAACACCCTCAGTTACCCGAGGGTGTTTAATTTTATTGTAAAGGATTGAGCTTATTCAGCGTCTCCTGAATCAAGTGTTACTTTGACTGCTTTTGGACCCTTAGGAGCGTCTTCAATGTCAAAAGAAACTGTGTCGCCTTCTTTCATGTCGTTGAAGTTTTCTTCAAGACAATCGTTAGCGTGAAAGAAGATGTCGTCCTGTCCTTCTACTGAGATGAAACCAAACTTTCTGTCGTCTAGTTTTTTGATGATACCTTTCATAATGATAAGGTTAAAAAATATTTTCTTCTAAGCATTCAATCGAGGGAAATATTTCTATGACCTTAAAGCTATACCTATCAGGTGCTTACCCTACACATTAAGCTTAATGTTGTCAACAGATTGGCTCCTCGGGATGGATAATTTAGGGCCCTTATGCTAAAGTTCACAGGTCTAAATCAAATTTTTTATTAAGTCTTGTAATATGAAATCTTGTAAACAGTGTCAGCAGAATTTTGAGGTCACGGATGGGGACAGGGAGTTTTTGAAGAAAATCTCTGATTTAATTCCTGATCCAACTTTTTGTCCAGATTGTCGGCAGAAGAGGCGCTTGGCTTGGCGTAATGAACGAAAGCTTTGTCATAGGACTTGTGATTTGTGCAAAAAGAATATTTTGTCCATGTACAGGCCTGAAAATCCATTTCCGGTCTATTGTATTGATTGTTGGTGGAGTGATAAGTGGGCTCCAAAAGATCATGCCAAAGACTTTGATTTTGGGCGGCCGTTTTTTGAGCAGTTCAAGGAGCTTCAGGATAGTGTTCCAAAAATGGCAGTAGAGCAGTCGCAAAATGAGAACAGCGAATACACCAATCACACCTCTCATTTGAAGGATTGTTACCTGCTTTTTTCTGCTGATTTTAATCGCGATTGTTATTATGGGGTTTGGATTGAAAATTCGCAGGATTGCATTGATAATTTGTTGATTAACAATTGCCAATTTACTCATGAGGCGATTTTTTCAGGGAATATTTACAACAGTACTTTTGTGATTCATTCGTCGCAGTGCAGCGATTCCGCGTTTTTGTTGGACTGCAATAACTGTTCGAATTGTTTCATGTGTTATGGACTTCGAAATAAGGAGTATTGTATTGCGAACAAGCAATATTCTAAGGAGGAGTATTTGCAGGAAATGGCCAAGAGGCCACTTTCATCCTATGAAAATTATGAGCAGCAAAAAGCGCACTTTTCCGAAATAATTAAAGCTGCGCCGTATCTTTATATGTGGAGAAATGGAAGAATTGAGGATTCCACTGGGGACTTTTTAACAGATGTGAAAAACTGCAAAGAATGTTTTGAAATTATGGGGGGGAGAGATTGCAAATATGTGCAGGGAGGATACAAAGTGACGGATGCAATGGATTGTTCTTATGTTCATGGGGAGCTTGGTTATGAGAATTGCGAATGCTTTTTTATGCCTGTGCGGTCTGCGTTTAATATGAATACCTACAATGGAAGTGACATTCAATATTGCGATATGTGCATGAATAACAACACGAATCTTTTTGGGTGTGTGTCTTTGCGGAGCAGCAATTATTGTATTTTGAATAAAGAGTATTCGGCTGAAGAATATGAGGCATTGCTTGCGCGAATAATTGAGCACATGCAGGCGAGTGGTGAGTATGGCGAATTCCCTCCAGTTGATTTGTCGCCTTTTGCTTATAATGAAACGAATGCTCAGGATTTTTTCCCTTTAACAAAAGAGGAGGCTTTGGAGCAGGGTTACAGGTGGGAGAGTGATGATGAGAAGCAGCAGAAACCTCAAACTTATGAAATTCCTGATGATGTGAAGGACGTGCCAGAAAGTATTACGGACGAGCTTTTGTCCTGCGTGACTTGTGGCAAAAATTACAAAATCATTACGCATGAATATGCTTTGCTTAAAAAAATAGGCGTGCCTATTCCGCGTAAATGTTTTGAGTGTAGGCATCAGGATCGCAGCGTTTTCAGGAAAAAACGAAAGCTGCATAAGCGGGCGTGTAACAAATGTCAGAGTGAAATTCAAACAACTTATCCTCCTGAAAATACGGACAAAGTGCTTTGCGAAAAGTGTTATTTGGGGGAGGTGTATTAAAAAGTTTGGGGCTTGAGGTATATCTTGCTTTGTCGTACTGTAGCTGTACTATTTTAAGATAAGATTTCATATGAACAACAACCCGCACGATACTTTTTATGGCTTGGGCATAGCACCAGCCCTTTTGAAGCGCCTTGATGCAGAGAATTTTGTGAAACCTACGCCGATTCAATATAAAGCTATACCTGTAGCTGTTAGAGGTGAAGATATGATTGGTATTGCACAGACTGGAACGGGGAAGACCTTAGCTTTTGTGATCCCACTGATCCAGAGGCTTGCACAGATGAAAAAGCAAGGCTTGATTGTTTGCCCTACGCGAGAGCTTGCTATTCAGGTTAATGAAACATTGCACTTGATTGGCAGCAAAGTTGGTATGAAGTCGCTTGTGATTATTGGTGGGACAAATATTCAGCCGCAAATTCGTGGTTTGAAGGCTAAGCCAAATGTGATTGTTGCTACACCTGGCAGGTTGATTGATCATCTGGAAAAAAAGACTGTGAAGCTGGATAACATTGGGGTTTTAGTATTAGACGAAGCAGATAGAATGCTTGATATGGGTTTTGAACCACAAATTCGGAAAATAATGGTCGGATTGCCAGCGAAACGTCAGACCATGCTTTTTTCTGCAACAATGCCACCTAAGATTTCTCAGATTGCACGGAAATATATGGCAAACCCACTGCGAATTGAAGTGGCGCGATCTGGTGCAACGGCTGAGCAGGTTGATCAAGAATTATTTATAGTGCATCGCCAGCAAAAAATGCCCTTGTTGATCAAACTTCTTGAAGAATACCAAGGCACTGTATTGGTATTTAGCCGAACAAAACATGGTGCGAAAAAGATGGCTAAAAAAATATCTGCTCTGGGTTGTCCAACTGCAGAGCTGCATTCGAACCGTTCACTCAATCAAAGAAAAGCTGCTTTGGAAGGTTTTAAGTCTGGAAAATTCAGAGTCATGATTGCCACAGATATTGCTGCTCGAGGAATTGATGTGACTGAAATTGAACTAGTGGTTAACTTTGACCTCCCCGACAATACTGAAGATTATGTTCATAGAATTGGACGAACTGGCCGAGCAAGTCATTCTGGCAAGGCAATTTCCTTTGCGTGTCCAGAACAAAGTCGAGATGTGAAAGCGATTGAAAAATTTATTGACTTTCGTCTTCCGGTCCTGCCCCTGCCAAAATTACCTAAAGTCGACCCTGAACCGCATGAGGCTACGCGAGGGTCATCTTCAAAGAAAAGTTCATACAAAAGAACATCCTCTAGAAGAACTTCATCTAAACCCAGGTCTAGAAGTGGGAGAGGGAGGAGGAAATAGTGTAAAAACACTCTTTGGCTCCGCTGGTTGGATAATTTAGGACTGGCTTATTTCTTTAATGGCACGTAGTGGTTTAGTAGTGTTTGGCGTTGAGTCATGAGTTGAGTCATGTCGTGATGCCATTTTTGTGGCATTCCATCTATATAATGTGCAAGTCTACAGAAATGTATGCGCCTGTCTTTTGGTGGTATGTCTTTAAGAAGGTCAGTTGTTGAAATTATGGTTCTTTCTTGTCTTGCTAGTTCTCCCAATCGTGTGCGCAGATTTCTTCCTGGCACAAAAGCTTCAAGGGTTGCTAGGTTTAGCAATATGTCCCATTCTTCGGCCTCACTGAGGCCATAATGACCTGCTAGTGCTTCAGTTTTGAAAAACCACACCGTTTGTGGTTCTTCTGGGGTTGGTGTGATAAGTATTCCTCCATTGCTTTGTAATCGTTCGTTTAGGCAGCTCTCCATTAACCCACATGGTTGAAATTTTAGTTTGCTTGCGATTATGAATGAGCTTGTTTTGCATCGGCATTCTTCTAAGTATCTTTGTGCAAAGGCGTCATTGCATGTGGGTGTTAATTCAGGGTGCTCTAGGTATGTTTCTGTGGGGGAGTTTGGGTGGAGATGTGATATCGAATTCATTAATGTTCTGAGCAAATCGTTTCGTGTTTGACTCATTATCAGTGCTACTAGCTCAGGGATTAAGTCGATTCTTCCACTTTTGTTTATTAGTTCTATTGCAGCGCTAAACATCTTTTTGTTTGCCCAAAGAGTGTTAGGTTTTTGTTCGTCGATGTCTTGTTGTCTTGCAGCTTCAATTAATGCAATTACTTGCTTTGGGTTTATAGTTTTGATCGGGCTTGGGGGGACTATGCTTTTTTGTGGATTCAAATTAAAAGAGGGTAGTTCTGCAAAGGCAGGAATTATCCTATATTTCAATCAAAATGTCAATGACCCCTAAGTTGGATAAAGTTAGGACTGAGGTGGTAAACTGCTGACATGAAAGGAAAACTTTTAGACATTTTGAAATTTCTTCATGAAATTGAAGCTTTGAAGTCTGTTACGAGGCATTCATGGACTTCTTCGGGCAGGCAGGAAAGCGTGCCCGAGCATTGTTGGCGTATGGCTTTAATGGCGATGATTCTTGGAGATGAGTTCCCAAATGTTGATATTCGAAGAGTAATTGAAATGAGCTTACTTCATGATTTAGGTGAACTTTATGATGGGGATACGCCAGCTTTTGAGAAAGAAGATTTGGGTAAGCACTTGGCAGAGGAGGAGAAGGCTGTGAAGAGAGCTGTTGAGGTTTTGCCAGAGAGGCTTCAAAAGAAAATTGTTAGCCTTTGTAAGGAGTTTAATGAGTGTCAGACGAAAGAAGCCAAGCTAGCGAATGCTTTGGACAAATTGGAAGTTTTGATTCAGCACAATGAGGCTGATTTGGATACATGGACGCTTGAAGAACATACGCTCAATCTGACTTATGGTAGGGAGGATACGGATTTTTCTGAGGTGACTAAAAAGTTGAGAGAACTTGTTGATGAAGAGACTAGTAAGAAAACCAGTAAGTGAGGGGATGTGTGTTAGTTAGGACTGGGGGGTGGTATGATTGCAGTGCTTTTAATTAATAGTTATGAAGAATAAATTGCTTTTTACGAAGCTGACTGAGTTGGAAAGTGATCTTGCTGCAAAAGCATGGAAGATTTATGAGGAAGCTTTCTCTTCTGATACAAGGAGGGGTTTGAAGGAGCAATTAAAAGTTTTGGAGAATCAAGATTATAATTTTTGTCTTGTTCGTCAGGATGCTTTGCTGATTGGTCTTATTGCTTATTGGGGTTTTGGTGAATTTGTATTTATTGAGCATCTCGCGGTCGATAAGGCTTTACGAAATAAAGGCCTGGGGTCTTTGGTGTTGCAGGAGTTTATTGGTTCTCGTGATGGTCAATTAGTGATTTTGGAAGTGCATAGGCCAGTTGAGGAGATTGATAAGAGAAGGGTAGGGTTTTATGAAAGGAACGGGTTTAAGTTAAATGAATTTGATTATTTGCAGCCAGCTTATGAGGTTGGGAAGAAGGCGGTACCACTTTTTATTATGAGTGCTCCTAGGGTGATAGATGAGATTGAGTTCGATAAAACTAGAAAGGTTTTGCATACAAAGGTATATGGCCTTTCTGAGGTTTTGATTGGGTGAAGTGATTTTGTATAGCAAAAGTTCCACCATCCAAATGGATATGGCCGATTTTAACCTGTAAAAGAAAATGGCTCCCCGTAGTCAACGGTTTGCGAACTACTTGGGTGGGGGAGATGAGTCTTATCAAAGTATTAGCTCTTAATAGGTGATATTGTCATTTTCTTTCCCATTGACCATTTTGAATAGGTGTAATATCTAATATCTTTTTCCATAAAGATGAGACTGTATCTGTCAAAATAGATCCAATTCTAGGTTGGCTTCGGTCTTCATAATTGTTCGTATATACTTCACCCTTTGGGCTAATAAAAAAATAAGGTTTTTTGAATCCTCCTCTTAAAGGGTCACGAGTAAAAATATATGGAACTTCAGTGACTTTTGATAGTTCATTTATTAGCTGAGCTATGTCTTCATCTCTTAATGCAAGTTCTTGGGCGTGCAATGCACCACGATTAAGTGGGGTGAATTCTGTAATAAGCCATATGTCAGGGTTGAATTCAGCGAGTGTGGTGGCAATGTCAGGTATGGTCGTATGGTTTCTTGTTGTTGCTATGGTTTTCATAGATATGGGTATGTCATGTCTCCTGAGACATTCTAAAGTTTCTATTGTTCTTTCAAAATGTCCTATCTTGTCACGTACAGCATCATTTATATTTGGTGTTGCTCCATCTATTGCTAGACTGACGCGTTTAATTTTGCCTTTAATAGCACGGATCATTTCCTCTGTGAGTAATAAACCATTTGTGTGCAAGGTTAAGAAAAGGTCTCTATTGAATCCATGTGTGATGGTATCGATTAAATTTGGTACAAGTAAAGGCTCGCCACCAGTTAGTACTAATTTAGGGACACCGGCATCAGCTATCTTGTCAATTATTTTTCTACGAGTTTTGGGATCAAGTGTATTGTCACCAGTTTGGGCATAGCAAAAAGCACAAGCCATATTACATTTACTGGTAACTAAGTAGTTTATAACTTCTGGATGTTTTTTTGTTTCGATATTGTTGAAAAGTGATTAATGGCAAGAAATTATACTAAAAATCTGGAGTTTGTCAACTTATGTTAAGTTGCAGAGTTCCAGTCACATTATGTAGGTGGGCTTGCATGGCTTTGTAAAAAGAGGCGTGGAGAACCTTTTGCGCAGGCGTCAGCCTGTGCATATGAAGACCTCCATGCCTC
>Ga0075122_10000228_pt1 | contig 46671 bp, 70 predicted proteins | sample AntAceMetag02UKB_FD_69790 | JGI IMG/M metagenome (GOLD analysis project Ga0075122, IMG submission 69790) | Saline lake microbial communities from Ace Lake, Antarctica - Antarctic Ace Lake Metagenome 02UKB | ecosystem: Environmental > Aquatic > Non-marine Saline and Alkaline > Saline | place... | reverse complement strand
TGATAATTTATTTTAAAAACTCTTCTCAACATCTTTTATATTTATAATTGATCTACTAATTAAATTATAACATGATTTTAACATTTGTCAAATAATATCAATAATAATAATAATGATAATAATAATAATAATAATAATAATAATAATGATAATAATAATAATGATAACAATGATAATAATAATAATAATAATACTTGACGTGCCAAGCAAAATCTGTCATAATCATGCGTCCATCTCCTGGCTGTACATCTCGTCCCCGGTTTTTTTGCTATTATTAGTCAATAACCAATAACATCAGCCAGGCAGCCAAGATAAAGGCCAAAAAATCGACCATTCAGCCATAAAATATATATATTTTATATTATGAAGAGAGAGTGCCGAGTCTTTTACATCCTGGCTAAACATCAATTAATTACTAACATTAAACATTATCCACAGCCGGGCAGGCAAAACACCCAATTCATGCGACTTGGCTAACTGGTTAATTATCCACAGTTTATAACACGAAATAACAACTATGTAAAATAAAACATAAATAATCTAAATATAAATAATCAAACAAAATAAATACCCCTAACATTACACCACATAACACCCTTGACATAATCTAATCCATGTGATAATATTATGATATAACCTAAAACAACACAAACATTAACTAATCAATAATAACCATGACATACACTATAAAATACATAACAAATACATCCAGGTATAAAAGACACTCAACTCAAACATTAACCAACTTATCAAAACAAGACGCCAAAGACTGGCTAGCCTGGTTAACAACAGTCAAACAAACAACTTATAAAATAACTACATCAACATGCAAACAAAAAAACAAAAGATCCCTACATCAATTTTAAACAACTTAAAAACAAAGTCGGCTTATTACCTTGCCAAGCAAGCGAACAACGCTTACCAATACAAGCCAGACGGCCATTTAATCACTAAATAACTATAATAATATGAGTTTATACAAAGAATTTTTTGATAAAAATTTTTCAGACGTTGAGAGGGAAAAATCGCCAAGCAAAAAAGTTTACGATTGGATTAATAGAGATAATCTTGAGAATATAATAGTAGACGGCAAAGTCTTTTGGATAGAGTTGACCTGGAGCGGTGCGGAGTGTTCTGATTATTGCTTAAATTATCTTAAAAAATGGATGGAAAAAAAGGGGTATACGTATTTATACGATATACCAACAACCATTTAAAGCTTAAACCCCAGGGAATAATAAAACATTATTCTCCCGGGCTTACACTTTAATAATTAATTAATAAAAACATTATGAAAAAATCAAAACATGCTACATTAGATAATAAAACTATACAGTTAATGGAAGACTTAAACGTCAAGCCGAAAGCTTGCGAATATTGCGAGGGTGAGTATTACCCATATAAAACAGACACTGCCAAAACATGGGAAGCAAACAAGTTTTGCTCTGCTATATGTAAAGGAAATGCAAACGCCAAAACGCCAAAACCAACATTGCCAGATACATTTTACAGGCCGTCAATAGGTGAGTTGAAAGAAAATAATAAAGCAAACGGACAATATTTTTTTAGGAAGTCAACTATGCAATTTTTTGGAAGACAAAAGATGTCTATTATTAAGAATGATAAACCACTTAATGAAAGAGAAGAGGGAGAAAGTGGCTATATTCTTAAAATTAAGTTTGAAGATACAGGTAATACAAGATATTACACCATTATTAATGACGGTAATATAATTAAAACAATATAAATACAATCAAATGGAAAACTATCATTTAATAGCCGTGAAATATTTCGGTGCAACAAATACAAAAGGGTCAGGGTCAAGGATAAAATTAACATCAACACGTTTTGAACAATCAATTTTTATTCCTTTTAACCATTCATTGAATAACCCCGAAGATATGGCAATCGAATATTTAAAAAAACAAGGTCATAAAATCCAAGGCAAAGCAGAATTTGTAGTCATATGTAAAGCAGACAAAAATCACCAATTCAAAAGCTTAAAAGATTAAGCCTTGACCGTTAAAGCATATATATTTTATATGCTTTCCCGGCTAATTCTTAAACATAATCAAAATGCAAAAACTAATAAACTTTTTCACCCTAATTGACACAACAAAAAAACACTGGGTTAATGGTTACCAAGAGAGAGGGCAAGCTTGAATATTTAAGGCAAGAAATAGAAAATGAACGCATAAGCTACGGCGAAATTGCAGAACTGCAAGGACTAGCTGAACACATAGACAAAGGCGATACCTTGCTTTTAGAGTGGGCTTTAGTCCCTGAATTTGGGGCGGATGAAGATAATTAATTAATAAACTAACTATAATTAAATGGAATATCAAAAAATAGTTGATTATGCCAGTATTAACGGAGGTGTAAATAATTTACAAATATGCAAAATATTTTTAGGTTATTCAATTGAAAAAACTTTTACATCAAAAGTAAATAAAGCTGAACAGTACGCTGATAAATGGCTACGTAATAATACAAAAAAACAATGTATTGACTGCGGTAAATATTTTAATGACAAGCAATTAATATTTTTAGATAATGAAAATGTTATTTGTAAGCCATGCATAAAAACACTGAACGAAGAGGAAAACAATTAACCCCTTTTAAATAACTAGTCAAACCGACTAGCTATCCATTAAGCGATTAATTAACAAGCCTAGCACCTTACAACTAAATGCAAGACTATAAAAAAATACTTTTTCAATTATATGAGTTACGAGAGGATATAATGATAAATCTAAAAACCAATAAACCAAATAATCCCACCTGGGGCAAGCATATGTCAATTATAGATCGTAACATTAAAAGTATTGAAAAACAATTAAAGAATATCTTTTTTGCATCATAGGGGCTATATAACAACCCTCTACAAACTAAAAAACAACATTTAAGCCGGGCAATGTTGTTTTTTTGTTGATAAATACCACCACCACCCACGCAAAACCAGCAAGAACTTACCAAACATCAGTGAACCGTCGGGTAAGCCGAACCACAACCATTTTACTCACAAGCTGGAGGTCGCATTTGAAAAACCAGCAAGAACTTACTGCTAAAACACACAGTTTATGCACAGTGACAATTACAAATCACCATGGTACAATGTAATCATGCTTGTAATAACATCAATAACCCAACTAAATAGACGGTCAGGAAGAATGTATAGCCCACGCCTCACAAGGCGGAGGGTTTTTATTTTTGGTTATTGATCTACAAGCATTAACAACCTGATCGTCTATTTAGTTGGTAATCTCAACAATTAAATAACAATAATTAACAACAAATGTTCCTAAACTCACTACAACACAAACCATATAAACCACATAAGACAAGTGCCAAAAGCACTCGCTGTATTATTTGTGGAAAAGCTATAACAATGAAGACCGGATACAACCACTGGCACCGCCACTGCACCCCCTGCGGTAAGGAAGTATTAAATAATCTCATAAAAGCTAATCATAAAACAAATGAAGAGAAAATTAAAGGAAATATTTAAAGATAAGACATTTTGGATTTTTATTATTTCTCTTACTCTTATTAATTGGTTGTCTTATGCAATCGCCAGCTGTATAACTTGCAGTTGTAAATAATAAAATATATGACAATAGAAAAAAAAGCACCAAACACATCTTTTCAATCAATATTAGAAGAATTTAGAGCTAGTCTATTAATGTACACAGTAACAGATTCTAATAATTTTATAAGCAAAATACTTAATGTTTTGGCTTATAAAGAAAGTTTAGAAAAACCTAAACATGAAGTACAAACTATATATCAACACAAAGAAATGTATATTAATGATAATCTATGGAGAGAAATTATTAAGAATGAAGTAAAATTTACAGAAAAGAGTGAACCTGTTATTGGCTTACCAAAGTTAAGAATAATATTAGAAAAATATGAAATATTAAGAGATGAAAAAAATGGCATGTAAATATTAATTACTAAACACAAACAATGCCCGAACAAAAAGAAGAACAACAAAATAAACAGGAAGCAAAGAACCCGGTTATACTTTCCATTCAACTCAGGAAGACATTACCACCTCTAATCACTAATAATGACACTGTTTTTGTTTGGGAAAAAAATCATTATATAGAACTTAAAGATGCAAAAATACACAAACTAATATTCAAATTCTTTGAAGATAATAAAATCCTCCCATATTGGCGCAAGTCAAAAGCAAATGAAATGATTGAGGCACTGAAAGTAAACAGCCAAATACCAGAAGTGGAAGAAATGGATCCATACGATAATTTAATCAACTTAAATAATACAGTATTTAACTTAGAAACATTTAAGACAGAAAAACAAACAGAAGACCTTTACTTCTCTTATGCTCTTGATGTAGACTACGATCCAAAACTAACAGAAGCAGACCATCCAGTATTCACACAATTCCTTGATGATATTTTAAGAGTTGGCAAAAAGAATGACAGAGAAACAATGGAGTTAATATTTTATGTCATGGCGTATCTTATATATCCGAAAATTAAAATGGAAAAGATATTTCTTTTTATTGGTGGTGGATCAAATGGTAAATCAATACTTATTGAAATAATAAAATCATTTTTCCCGAAGAAATATGTTACATCCTTATCCCTTAATATCATGTCAAACGATGAGTCATTTAATAGAAATCCACTATTTTATTCTAAGCTAAATATTTCCACAGAGGCAAAAGTAGGTAAAAAGGTAGATTCGGAGGAAATAAAGAAAATATCGTCAGGAGAGGGCATATCTCTACGTAATTTAAACAAAGAAGCTATATCAAACTTCGAGTCTAAGACTAAAATAGTATTAGCTGGTAATGACTTTATATATATGAATGACTCTACAGATGGCATGGATCGAAGATTTTGTATGTTTAAATTCCCTAACCAATTTTTACATAAAGAAAAATACGAGAAATACAAAAACCCTGGAAGTCATAATGTATATTTAGCAGTTAATAAAGATAAATTAATAGAACAAATAAAAGCAGAGCGCCCGGCTATATTTAATACTTTAGTGAAATATTTACATAAATTATTAAATGAAAAGAATTGGGTGTTACCGGAAACAACAAACACTAAAGAACTTATGCAAGAGTACAAGGAAAGTTCAGATACTCTTGGATCATGGTTATTGGATAATTATATAGAAGTAGAAGATGGGAAATTAACCGATTCACCACACTATCCATCTTCAATAGATATATTAAATGATTTTAGAGAGTATTACGAGGAGAATATACCAGGTAAGAGATTTAACTATTCCAGTGGGGCAGTTGGTAAGAAGTTGAAGCAGTTATTTAAAGTTGAGTCAGATCGAAGATATAGGGATATAAGAATAAGCAAAACAGGTATAACCAAATCTCAAAGAGTAACAGTCTACCCAGTCAAACGCATAGACGAAGAACAAACAGAGCTCATCCTCACAAACATCCAAGACACCCCCCAGGAGTGTCTACCACCAACCCCAGAAGAACCACCACAAGACAAGTTTGATGATTTCCAACCTACTGATGATTATTTAAATAGCTAATTAATTAAAGATAAATTTATGGAAAATGAAGGACTTTGTTTAGAGACTAGAGCTCCTAAACAAGAAACAACACGTGTAGGTATTACTAAAGTAGCCAATGGCTATATTGTTGATGCTGGTATGCATAGACAAATTGCTAACACACTTGAAGAAGCATTATCTCTAGTAAGAAAATCTTTTGGAGGTTAATTTCCAGACCAGACTACTAATAGTAGTTTGGCTTGTAAAGTAAATAACTAATATGAACCACAACCCACACATACATCCAAACAAAACTAAACTACTAGACATCTTCAATGTCAAGGCGACTTGGGCTAACTTAAGACAGCGTAAAAACGTAAAAAATCTCATAGAAGACCAGGAGTTTATTATTGCTAAATTCGAGACTATGTTCAACAACACTAAAACCAAGAACGATGATGATTTTATTAGATATGAGATAGTTAAACACACTAAAGAACTGGAAACACTCTCGCACAAGCATGAGTTCTTAAAGCGGCACTATAAAGATTTAAAGAATAACACCTCCTCTACCGTAGACACATCCAATTTTGTAGAATACGACAAGGAAGCGATCAGACGTGTACCAATCTCACAGATACTAAAAGAACACGGACATCACCCAGTACTTGTTTCCCAAGGCAGAGAATTCTACCGTTGTATATTCCACAACGAAAAGACACCCTCAATGGTAGTAAACCTAGATGAAAACTACGCCCACTGCTTCGGTTGTGCAACCTCTGCCGACGTAATAAAAGTTTATCAACACCTCACAGGCCTAGACTTCATCAAGACCCTGAGGGAATTAAGTAATTATATATGAAAAATATAACAGACATAAAACCACCAAAAAATAGAACTTGTTTTGTTTGTGGAAAATATTTACCCAAAGGGATGTGGGTTGTTGGCACAAACAAAGGTATTGCTTGCCATGATCACACTGAAATGTTGGCTATGCAAAATCAACTTGATAGCCAAATGGAAGCGCTTAAATCAAGATTAGAACGTTTTAAATAATATGACAACAATCCACTTAACACCCAAAGAGCTTATCTATCTCCATGAGTTGTTATTCAACAGCTATGATAACTTATCCCTGCGTAAGAAGGTCACAGAGGCCGTGAAGAACCAAGGAGAAATAGATAGAGCTAAGAAGAAATCCACACCTAATAGTAAATTATTTTGATAATATTATCAAGTTTTCCACACCCCCTAAATATCCTCTTATACTAGCCAATATTAAGCTATCGACAAACGTGCATTACCATGGTATTATAATAGTAGGTTAAAGAAAGATTAACAAACCAACATGCCAACAAAAAAATGTAAAATATATAAAACCCCGGAAGGTAAGGATAATCCTAATTGCGAAGTAACTTTCCATACAGAGGTGGAACACTACAACAGAAGACCACGTTGCACATCATGTCAAAGACTTAAAGATAATGAATATCACAAGAATTATTTAAGGAAACGCAGAGAGGAACAACGGATAGAAGCGGAGTAGTCTAATTTCAGCTTATGATGTAGTTCAGTTGATTTGTCATACAAACAACAGGACTGAAACGAGCTGATATTGGGAATAGGGCACAACATGTTATGCATTATATATCACCTGCTTGTATATTATAATGCGGACATAACACACTCATCTCATGGCTAGAACAGCCCACCCTGAGCCATGATGATGTGTGGCAATTATCAACAATATGCCCAACCCAAAACAAAATCCAATAACATTTAATAAAAATGGTTGTTTAGAGAAGCTTACTAAAAAATTTAAAGACGTATGTATAACAAAAAAATACTTAAAGACCACGAAGAAAAAGACATAAAGCGTATTGATTATCACACCGGTAAGGATGATTACATCAAGACCGGAGCAACAGCCCGGGAAAGATTCATAAACTCAGCTTTCTTTAAGGATATAAACCACCACGGCAGAGAAGAGCTTAACAAGGAGATGCTCATCACTGATAAAGGCAAGACAATTATTAAAGATCTGAGAGACGTTCACGTTGACGAAGTCCCATTTGATTAATCAATAGATTCACATAGCAAAAATAAAAAATTAACAAAAACAAAATGAAATTATTCAAAAAAAAGGAGCGTAAAATGTACTATCCTAGAAATCAAGTTATGCGTATTCACAAATCGTACATACTCGTAATTATTTCACTAATCACTTGGTCATTCACAGGTTGCTTTGCAATCACAGAATACACCAAGCTAAAACAAGCGACTACAATCAGCACTCCCATAGTTTATGCTTATCACAAGAAGGTTAATCCGGAGTTAAAACCTAAAAAAGAAATAAAAACTTATGAAGTTAAAGAAGAAACTATTAGAGAAAGAGAGCAGCGCATTAGAGAGATTGCTAGAGAAAATAATTTCAAATGGGAAGATTATTTAATACGTCTAGCCTATTGCGAGAATGATACACTAGAACCTACTCGTAGAGGTGATATAGATAAAAGAGACAGAGGCATATTCCAAATTAACAGTTATTGGCATGCAGAAGTGCCAGACGAATGTGCATTTAATTTACGTTGTTCAACTGAATGGACTATGACAAGAATAAATAATGGTTACCAACATGAATGGCATTGCGACAAAAAAATATAAAGCTAATTCTGGATGGTAATACTGATGAAGTAACATTCCACGACGGTCTTAAACTGTTTCCATTGTTTAGAACAAAAATAGAGGCTAAAAGGTTTGATTCTAAAATAAATAACCGTGGTCTTATTACTAAAGAGATAATCAAAGTCAAAGTTACAAAGTTAAAATAACACTCCCTAACTCCTCACGAAGCCCAACTCTATCAAATGAGAAATACACACAGGTGGACTGAGGATTAAGGGGTTTATATAATAGACTGGGAGTGTTCGTTGGCTTTGCTAGGGCTGTATACTGCACTCCTCCTCTATGATTGTTTATTAAAAACGGCGGTGAGTATCCTAATGGCTCTATTCAGTCTTTACTGATGGCTTAAGACATAGCAGTAATTAATTGGAAGTTGTTGGAAATACCAACCGTCCACTCCAAACTAATAACCATTACCACCGTTTCTAGTAAATAATTATTTATTAACAGCTGGACAGCCGTGAACACACGCAAGCGGTCTACAGCGTTACAAAGCCGTAAAGGCTCGTGTAGAGGTTACAAGGGATGAAAGACTCCACAGTGTAACCTCCAGCTGTTAATTAATAATTAAGATTTAGATAATATGAAAATTATAAAAAACTCAAAAGAATTAGCTAAATTAGTAGATGAAAACAAAGATTTATTTCTAAAAGAAGAAGATATTAGAATTGAATTTGAACCAAGCAAGGATGAATTAAGAGATGTTTATTGTCGTAATCTTTTTTTAGAGAACGACATTGATAAATTTAATTTTAACGGTTGGAATTTTAACGGTAGGGATTTTAACGGTAGGGATTTTAACGGTGGGGATTTTAACGGTTGGAATTTTAACGGTAGGGATTTTAACGGTAGGGATTTTAACGGTGGGGATTTTAACGGTTGGAATTTTAACGGTAGGGATTTTAACGGTGGGGATTTTAACGGTAGGGGTTTTAACGGTAGGAATTTTAACGGTGGGGATTTTAACGGTTGGAATTTTAACGGTAGGGATTTTAACGGTTTGGATTTTAACGGTAGGGATTTTAACGGTAGGGATTTTAACGGTTGGAATTTTAACGGTTTGGATTTTAACGGTTTGGATTTTAACGGTGGGGATTTTAACGGTGGGGATTTTAACGGTAGGGATATAAGTTATTTTGCTTTCTTTATTTGTTACAAAGGAATTAAGTGTAATAGTTGGAAAAAAAGAAGAGAAAATGCACTAGATCCAATTTGTATTGATGGTAAATTAGAGATAAAAGAGACGAAAGACTCCACAGTGTAACCTCCAGCTGTTAATTAATAATTGTTTATTAAAAAGAGAGAGTGGCGGAATAGGTAGACGCTTTACGACAGTGTTAAGCAGATAATGGTCGTATGAAATCTGTATCCTAGGTACATGTAGGGTGACTATACGAGTAACAAAATCAGCCACACGCGGAATAAGGCAAAGCTAGTTGATTATAATTGGCTCGCTAGCTCTCGTCAAATCCCTACCTCTCTCTTTTAGCAAATAATTGTTTATTACATTCTATAGAGTAGCGAATACCTAAGAAACAATAAGATACAGTGAAGTTAACCTAGCTGTGTTGCGTGAAGAATGGGGTGGGTGACGACCTGAGAGTTGCTCTATAGAATATAGTTAATAATTGTTTATTACCACCTACATATTAACACGAGCGATTACGTTTAGTGTTGAGGCGAACGGTTACAGATAGCTGGAGCTGGCAGACGTGCTGTATGTAGGCGATAATGAATAATATAAATATATGCCAGACATAACAAAATGTAGTGACAATAAGTGTAAGATGAGAAACAAATGTTATCGTTTTACTTCTCCTGCCTCACCTTACAGCCAATCATATCTTACTGAATCTCCGAGAAAAGGATACGATTGTGAACACTATCGGGATAAGAAATAACTTAAATATATGACATTCACATTATTAGACATACACATAAACAAACGCTCAACAAGCTATATTATGATACTAGAAATAAATGGTTGGTATTTATTTAATATAGATTGGGCTTGGAGGACTAAACATATAATTTGGTTAACAATATTTGGTATTAAAATAATATAAAAATATGGCTAAAATAAATAATGAGTGGGAGGAGCTAATCAATAAATATAAATCCGATGATGTTTATGGTGAAGTAATAGAAATAGAAAGTGAAATGGGCGTGTATCCATTAAATAATTTAATTAAAGAAATCCTAGAAGAACAAGACATCAAATACAGGTCAGTAATGAAATCACAACTAAAAGAACACCAAGAAGCACTTGATAGATTATCTGATGAATTATGAAAGAAAAAAGCAAAACATGTATAAGATGTGGCTACGACCCTAAATTTGAAAAGTCTATAGGATGTTATGTATATGGTGATAAAATATCTAACAGACATTTTTATACTTTCGATGGTGATAAAATAATTAAAAAGCTAAATGACATTGAGCATGAGGCTAAGAAGAAATAATATGAAAAAAGATAAAACTTGTTGTGTGTGTGGTGAAGAAGCTACGTGTCACTGTTCATATTGTACAAATGGATATTGCGATAAACACTATGAGACAACAGTAATGACTGGTAATTGTTGTTCTGATAACGAAAGAGATTATTAAAGAAATAATTAAAAAGCTAAACGACATTGAGCGTGAGGCCTGTAAGGAATAGTATGACAATAATAAGTTTAATATTAGTTTTATTATTATATTTTATAGTTCATATAAATATTTTAACAGTAAGAGATAGACTAAAAGAACTTGATGATAGAATAGATTGTAGGTGCGAAGAGATAATCGACTTACAAAGCGGAAAGGCAGACAAAAAAACAACAGTGAGTACTGAATAAAACAACAAGGAGGAAAATAACCAATGTGGCAAATATACATCGACCCAATTTATATCAGTTTAGGATTAGCAACAGTAGTAACCTTAATAGGCTTATTTGGTAGCCTGCGGGGTTGGTGGTAATAAAGGGAGGCCTAATGAAAGAAAGAAGAATAGGAACTATAAGAAGTAATTGGTTATTAAGAATCGGCAAATATGTTATTAAAAGGAATAAAACTAATTTCTATAACGGAAGAGAAAGACGATTGTATTTAACTGAGAGAGAAAGGAATAAAAAAAATGCCCTGCCCAACTAACTGTAAAGAAAAAGTAGAATGTACAACATGTGGAACACTTTTATGTAAAAAAGTATCAATAGGCTATCAAGGTCGTTTCAAACCAAAACAAACAAAAGTAAACAGAGTATGTTCAATCATGCAACACTATCGCTCTTCAAACGGATTTTACTGCAATGCACATGCAGGAAATGCCACAGGGTAAATAACTTACCCTCTTTTTAAGAATTAATTATTAAATAGAAAAATTATGAAAATTTATAAAACACAAAAAGAAGTAGATAGAGATATTAAAGATGGTAATCTAATAATAAATGGAGATGTTAAGTTTGAATGTAGCATTTCCATCGAAGCATCTATTGACGCAGGGAACATTAACGCAGGGAACATTAACGCAGGGAACATTAACGCAGGGAACATTGACGCATGGAACATTGACGCAGAGGACATTAACGCAGGGAACATTGACGCATGGAACATTGACGCAGAGGACATTAACGCAGGGAACATTAACGCAGAGGACATTAACGCAGGGAACATTGACGCATGGAACATTGACGCAGAGGACATTAACGCAGGGAACATTAACGCAGGGAACATTGACGCAGAGGACATTAACGCAGGGAACATTGACGCAGAGGACATTAACGCATGGAACATTGACGCAGGGAACATTAACGCAAGGAACATTAACGCAGGGAACATTGACGCAAGGAACATTGACGCAGAGGACATTTCGTACTGCGCATTTTGTTGTGTATATAATTCTATAAAATGTGTTTCGATAAAAGCAAAAAGAGAAAAACATCAAGAACCTATTTGTTTAGAGGGAAAATTAACATATAAAAATAAAGAGGAAGTTAAAGAAGTAACAATGCAGGATGTATGTAATAAATTTGGTTATAATGTGAAGATTAAGAAATAGCCACACTATAAGTGGCACAATAAGTTTTTCGGGGGTTTTCTTAAAAAAAATCCTCAACTTAATTGGCTGTAGGGTGGTTACTAGATTCCACCAGTTTAAGATGGGGATTTTAAATTGAAGGGTCGGCAGTTTAGCTGCTGCCCTATAGTTAATTAATTATTAATATCGATAACATTATGTCAATACAATATTGTAGTTATTGCAACAAAGGAATCGACACTGATATAGATGCAGAGCATTTTGATTGTGGTGACCGTTTCAAATGTGCAGTTGATGAAGAAGATAATATTGATAAAACAACACTAACCCCCGACCTAGTAAACCACCCACCGCACTATACCAAGGGTGGAATCGAAGCGAAGGATGCGATCAGGGCGGCGCTTACTGTGGAGGAGTATAGGGGTTATATCAAGGGGAACTGCATCAAGTATGTCTGGCGTGAGAAGCACAAAGGAGGTGATGAAGACCTAGGCAAAGTAGGGTTTTATATAAATGATTTATTAAATAAAGAATAAATATGCAAGAATTAAACATTGAGAAGTTCGATCCTAGGAAGGCTGAATTAGTCACCTTAGTTGAGAATGTTAAAAAAACAGTCATTAGTATGCCCGGTGATAAATCCGGATACGCACTAATGAAAGAGAACAAGAAAATCTTACAAAAAGAACGTACTGCAATAATCAAAGATTTTAAAGATGAGAGATCTATAGCGAGAGCTTACGCTGAAAAAATCCTAGATGTACAAAAAGATTTTCTAAAAATAATTGAGCCTGTTGAAACAGACCTCGATGAAAAGATTAAGGAGATAGATGAAGAGAAGGAAAGAAAAAGTAGATTAAATTTTCTACCAAATAGAAGACTTGATTTAAATATGATAGAATCAAAAATAACAGACGAAGAAGTATTAACTATGGATGATAAACAATATTCAGAGTTTTATCTAAATGAAAAAGCATTATATCTCGATAATAAAGAAGAGGAAGCTAGACTAAGAAAGGGAGAGGAAGATAGAAAGCTACAAGAAGAGAAGGACAAACTTGAAGCTGATAAGAAAAAGCTTGAAGATGATAGGAAACTTCAAGAAGCTAAAGAAAAGGCAGTCGAAGATGCTAAAGCTCAGGCTAGACTAGATGCTATTGCCGAGACTGAACGTGTAGCAAAAGAGCGTGATGATGCAGCACGTAAAGCAGAACAAGATAAGAAAGATGCTGTTGAAGCTGAGAAGGTAAAAGCAGCTAAAGAGAAACAGGACTTAATTGATGAGCAGGAGAGTAAGGAGAAGGCTAGGTTGGATGAGATAGAACAAGATAAGGCCATTAGGGCAGAACTTGAAGCTAAGAAAAAAGAACAAGAAAAGAAACTAAACGAAGAAAAGAGGTATCAAGAGTTCTTGGTTAGTAATGGATATACTGAAAAAACAAAAGATCAATTTCACACACATACAGAGAATGGATACATTACATTATATCAAGTAGTAGCTAAGTATAGTTTATTAAATAAAGAATAATATTATGGAATTTATAATTGATATTGAAACAAAACCACAAGAAAATTTAATAAAAGTTTTTGGAGAAAATATTAAACCTCGATCTAATCTTAAGGACCCAGACAAAATTGCCTTAGATATTGAAGTTAAAAAAAATCTTTAAGAAAGAAAATGTCAGTTGATCCTGATTATGCAGAAATAGTTTGTATAGGAATTAAGAGAGTCGGAACAGAATTTAAAGAAGGTAAGTGTTATAAGTTAGAAGAAATGGAAGAATGGTTTAACACTAATATTTTAGAAGAACGTGGATCATCAAAAGTTTTAAAACAAAATATTACAATAATCACATTCAATGGAAGAACCTTTGATCTTCCTCTTCTTTTAAAAGCTGGATTAAAAAAAGGGTTAAAGTTACCATATAATTTAATAAATAATAATTGTATAAGAAGTAAATCACCAAATTTTGCATATACCACAGAACCAGATCGAAACTTAATCCGACATATAGATTTAATTGAAATTATTGGTGGTATGTCAGTACAGAATAGAAAATCACTTGATGATTATTTACAGATATATTGTGGTATAGAGAAAAAAACCAAAGGTGATGAATTTTTTTCTACAGCCACAGATGAAGAATTAAAACAACATTGTTTGGATGATTTAGTCCAAACAGAAATGATATATAACAAATTCAAGAAATTTATATAATTATTAAATAACAAAACAAACGTATGGGTAAATTTAATGACCACGAACAAGTGGCAAAAGACAACAACATCGGAGGCGGTACAAACTACTGGAAACCTCAACAAGGTGAAAATAGAGTAAGAATCCTATCAGAATTTGAAGTCTATGGTAATCACTGGATTAAAGAAGATAACAGAAGTTTTACCTGCATTGGTAAAGAAAAAGGTTGCATATATTGTGCGGCTGGATTAGAATCAAAACCAGTTTTTCTAATGTGGGTATTAGATCGTAAGACAGATAGTATTGGATTAGCACAAATCGGTTATCAAATTATTAAATCTATTGGAGAGCTTGCCAATAGTAGTGATTGGGGATTTGAAGGTGTACCTGAATATGACATTGTCATTACAAAGACTGGAGAACTACTTAAAACAAAGTATACAGTAACACCAACACCTAATAAAGATCCTTTAACACCAGAAGTAACACAATTAGTAGAAGCTACAATCAAACCTGTTTCAGAGATTATTCTGGCTATGAAGAAGAAAGTAATGGATGAACTACCGCAGCTCGGTGCCACCGAACCAACAATGGATGATATTAACGTGCCAACACCAGCACTATAGTTATCCCCCTCAGTTCCTCACATTTCGCCGGGGATCTGGGATGAGGTAATTATTAAAATAACAATATGATAAACACAAAAGAATTAGCGAGGAGAACGGCTAGAAGGTCTGGAGTTATAAATGATGTTTCTAGGAAAGTAATCAACTGCATGGTTGAAGAAATGATAGAGGCATTAAAGAATGGTGAGAATGTCCGGATTGAGAAGTTCGGAGTATTCAAAACTTTCTTATCAACTGCAAGAAGAATAGCAAATCCAAGAAATACAGATCAAATAATAATTAGACCAGATCGCACACTAGTCAAGTTCAAAAGAGCAGACTCACTAAACAAGATAATTAGAGATACGCATTATGATAAATTGTAAAGTAATGGCCACAATGGGAGGATATAGTGACCCTGATGAATGTATTAGGTTGGGTGGTAAAAAGGTATGGCAAAAAGCAATAGATGATGCTATCCCAATGCATGAGTTCCTTTTAAATATGTTTGACATGGATAATTTAATGGAAGAAACACATAATTTTATTAAGAAAAAAATATGTGGGAGGGAAGTTAGTTATAAATTATTATTAATTATAGCTTTGCACAAAAAAACAGACATAAGTATGGATGTTTTATTAGAAGTTATGTTTATGTATGATGAAGATAAAACTATATAAGCATCAACAAGAATTAGTAGATAAAGCACCGGACAAACATCTATTAGCATGGGAGGTTGGCACCGGGAAGACTTATGGGGCACTATCACTAATAAAACATAAAGCCTTGGTAATAGTCCCAAAATCATTAAAACAACAATGGGTTGAAGAAGAAGAATTTGATATAGATGTTTACACCAAGGAGGAATTTAAGAAAAAACATTTATTATTACCAAAGTACAACACAATTTTGATTGATGAAATCCACTACTTCAGTGGTATGAGAAGTATAAAGAAAAAGTCAGCAATGTTAAAAGCATTACTTGCTTATATAAAAAAACATAACCCAGAGCAGATATACGGCCTTACTGGCACACCATATCTCTCAACACCATGGAATATCTATGCACTGGCTGAGATATTGGGGCACAAGTGGGATTACATGAATTTTAAGAACTTATTCTTTTCAATGGTAAATTTCGGTAGAAGATTCCCAGTACCTGTTGTTAAGAAAAGAGTCCTTGAAGCAAATGGTGTAGAAATACCAGTGGAGGAAGCAATAGCTAAGTTAGTCAATAAGATAGGTAATACAGTTAGAATGGATGAATGTGTTGAATTGCCATCCCAGATATTTCAGATTGAATATTTTGCATTAACCTCAGAGCAGAAGAAAGCTATAGAAAACATTGAGGATGTTAATCCAATAGTACGTTGGACACTTACACATCAAATATGTGGTGGTACTTTAAAGTCTGATGGCTACAGAGAAAACCAGTCATTTAAGAGTGAGAAGATGGACCGTATAGTGCAACTAGCACAAGAACATAAAAAGCTAATTATCGTATGTAGATATAATTATGAAATTGAAACCATCAAAGAAAAACTTAACAAACAGAATAACGTTTTTATCATCAACGGTAAAACCAACAACAGACACGAAGCCATTAGAGATGCGGAAAACTCCAAAGAAAGTGTGGCCATCATTAATGCAGCTTGTTCGGAAGGATATGAACTCCCGTCGTTCCCAATAATGGTGTTCTATAGTTATTCGTTTAGTTTAAAGGACTATATTCAGATAAAAGGTAGGATTCAAAGATTGAACAACATTAAGAAGAATGTGTATTTATCACTAGTTGTGAAAGGCAGTATAGATGAAGATGTATATAAGTGTATTAAAAATAAAGAGAGTTTTGATATAGAAATTTATGACCGATCAAAAAAGAAATAGAGATGAGGCTGAGTTTCATTCTAAGTTGGTCAAATGGCTAGGATACCATAAACATCTATTTACTAAATCATATTTGTTTGAAACCAAAGTTATAAGAAGAAAAGAAACAAGTTTTGATGTAAAAGAATTAACAGCTAAAGAAGAACGTCTATTGCTACAGGCGAAGTACAAATCAGTTATTCAAACACATAGTGATTATGGAGGAATGGGAACGAATTGTGATGGCTCTTGCATATCGGGCTCAGGACTAATCTTCATACAGAAGTTCACAGTGCCGGAGAATAAGATATTCTACTGTATTGATATAGACCATTTTATTAAGAAGCGTGATTCAATGACACGGAAGAGTATGACAGTAGAGCATTTCAAAGAGATAGGTATAGAATACGAGCTTAAGAAATTAAATTGAAGTAATATGAAAAAATATATATTAGTTACAATAAAAGATGGAGAATTGATAGAATTTGGTGATGAATTTAATACGAAGGAGGAAGCTTGGGATTCATTGAGTAAAAAAGTTAAAAATAAGGTAATAACAGGTGAAGATTTACATAAGTTAGAGGTGAGTTACATCTATGACTATAAGACTGGTAAGTGGGTTAGGATTAAAAAGAAGAATAAGAAATAATATGAAAAAGACATCAATAAATAAAAGCGCTTATTTAATAACAATGGGGATATTGGCGGGTATAGTCAATTCCCACAAAGAATTGTGCGATTTAAGCAAAAAAGAATTAATTAATAAGATAGGAAACATTATTAGTCTTATTGATGAACAATAACCTAACCTTAGCGAATAACATAAAACAAAAGAAGCCCACACGATAGACGTAGTGAGCTTCATATTAATAAGTTGATATAAAGTATATGGAACTACAAGTAATAATAGGATATATATGCTATGGACTCTTCGGAGCTGTAGTTTTGTGTCTTGGTATAGATAAATGGCTCGGTCCAGAAGACCGTTAATCTTCTTCTGGTGATTTTAGTCTACCAGTTTCTTTAAAGTGTTTTATCTGCTTCATAACTTGATCAGTGATAAGTTTTTTGTCTTTCCAGTTTTTAAATATTTGATTCTTTCCTTCTTTCGTATCAATCATATTCAACTGTTCAACAATGAACAATGCTCTTTCTCCACTACTTACACCAAGATTCTTTATTAACCTTTCAGTAGAATTTAATCCTTGTTTTTCATCTTCTTTGATGTCTTTTAATCTATTAAACATACGTGGGTCCTCTTCTTTCATTTCACGAGCTATATCATTAGCTTCCTCTTTGGGAAGTTTTTTTAATGTTTCCCAAAGAATTGTAGCCTGTTGTCTTTGTATAAACTCAGGGGTAGATATTTCTTTACCTATCTTATCAGCTAATTCAATATCTTTTACTATACCTCCATAATTAGATGTAGTTAGGAATCCTTTTAATACTGGAGTTTGTGCCATCTTCTCAAAAGTAGATAGTTTAGCACCTGCCTCAATTCCAGCCTTGGGAGCGAACCCTTCTTCAGCTATATCTAATGATTTAAATATTGTTGGGCCTAGACCACCGAATAACTTCTGATTTATGAAATCAATTTTAGCTGGAGATATATCAAATTGTTGTCCTATCCTTTTAGCGGTTTCAGTTGAGTATTTTGTGAATTTATGTTTATCCTCAAGTTCCTTACTATCAAAAGACTTTCCACCTACACTTATAAAATCAGGCACAATCTTCTTCTTCTTAAACAAATCGAAGTTAGTAGATAGTTCCAATGGTGCAGTTAGCGGACCAATAGCTGATACACCAGCAACAGGAGATATTCCTTGAGCTAAATCACCAACCAATTCTTTATAAGTTCTAACATCTCTGTCTTTTGCAAAATCTAAGAAATGATCTAATGTATTGGCGACAGCCGCTTGAGATTCACCTTTTGGTATACGAATAGCATTAGGAACTTTAATTGGATTACCTCCTTCATCTGTACCATCTTCTTCATCTATCATTATAATCCAATGCTGATCCTTAGTTCTTTGTGGTATGTTCTTATAACTCTCAAAATTGTTATTATGCGAGTTCAATAACATTGTAGGATAAGCTGCTGTCCATAATTGTTCTCTAACAAATTTAGTTGGGTCTCTTTTTAGTGCTGTACCAATGTTGGAAAAACCTTGTATTCTAGCATTAAGAAATGGAATAAACTTATTAATAACAGCGGTGACATTACCCATCTTACTAAAATCAATACTAGCATTCCTAGCATTAAAAGCAGCTTCGGCAGGGCTTAGCCCTTGGTCTACACCACCCTTAAATACTGCTAATCGAGTGTTGTTTTCAAATTTCTCCCCTACTTTTTCTATGATTGATAGTGGGTTATACTCCTTTGCAACCTTTTTTATTGTTATAGAATTGTCTATAGCATTTAAAACGGCCTTCGGTGTGTTTTCTTTCTGTATTAAACCAGAAAGAAGAGCGCCCTCTGTTTCAGCTGCTTTTAATAATTCAGCACTCTTTCCTTTAGATTGTAATAATATTTTCACCCAATCTTTACCAGAAAGTCCTGTGGATGAAGTAATTTTTGCAGTCTGTATATCACGAGCAGGATTCCTAAATATAAAGTCAGGATTGAATCTAGTAGCACCTGCCTTTAATATTTGAGTAGGTATAGATAACAACTTGCCAACAGTACCAAGTTCTTTAACATCTAAGTTTTTCATAGCAGCACCAATATCTCTTGGTACTAACCAGTCTTCTTTTACCCCATTCACATATCTTGATACCTTCTCAAGACCTTGTGCTTTTAAGTCTACCTCTTTTGGTTGTATAATTTTTTTTATATTATTAAAAATATCCTTCATTTGTGATTCTGTTTTAAGCACGTCAGTATTTAAAATAACTGTTTCTAGCTCATCAAGATCATCAACGCCTGGGATTCTTACTCCATCAAAATTATTATTTTTTGCGAATGTTATAATCTTTTGCTGTTTTTCTAGCATTATTTTTTCTAATACATTATCTTCACTACTAGATTTTATGAAATTTCTAGTTGCTTCAGAAGCTTCTTTTTTTAAAATATTAGGTATATTTTTTTCTTCTAATATCTTGGCCTTAGGTGAAATAAAAAAGTTACTAATAAAGTCTTCTTCTTGACCTGAAGATTTTTTCGAATCTGCAAAATCAAAAGCGAGGCTTCTACTTTCAGTGAAAGATACACCTCTATTTTTCGATACATTATTAACATCAAATGGTTTAAGGACATCTCCTCTAAATAATTCTTTTTGTGATTTTATAAAATCATCAAAATTTTTAAATTCTGATAGTTTATTTATTTTCTCAAATCCTAATTCTTTAGTTACATTATTATTTTCAGCAACACCTATAACCTTATTAGCTACATTGTTTCTTTCAGAATCCGTGATAGCTTTCTTAAGTTCAACAATCATAGCTTCAACTGGATTCATAATCTCTCTCTCAGATCCTTTAGCTTTTTTAATACCTGATTCTGTAACAGAAAATTTAGTCCCTGATGGTTTTACTAAATCTCCAACTGTAGTGCCTCCTTCTTCAAAGAAATCTAATACTTTATTGGGAACATAATTTGGATGAGTTTTTCTTAATGTCTCTGCTGTTTTTTCATCTATTAATCCAGACTGTAATCTTATATCCATTATTCTATCTCTTACTTTTTGAATTGATTGTTCATAACCCTGTATGATTGGGAATTTATCTGATGCTTCGGCTAGTCTAATAGCCTCTTGAGCTTGCTCTTTATTTAATCCACGAACTACTTTTTGTCCAAGATTTATTCTATCTAGTGCATTTTTAGCAGCTAAATATCCTTGAGCTTCTAACTCAACCTCTGGAAAATCATTCACTATATTTGTAAATAAACTTTTAGCTTCTTGATTAAATTTACCGTCTATAATCCCCTGGGTTCTTCTTGCCTGCTGATATGGATCATCGACAAAACTTACTGGTTTGCCAGTAATTTCTGTCACTTGTTTTGATAGATCTCTGAATGGTGACATTCTGTCTAATAATGCAATCTTCAATCTTGATGGTAGGTTCTGTAGTCCTCTACCAAATTCAGCTCCTTTAGCCACTACATTCTTAAATAATGGTGTTTGTTTAGTCCCATGTGCTACGTTTATAAATTCATCTAAGGCATTTTGTGGTTTAACAAAAGGTTTCTCAGCTAATGCCTCTAGTTTTGTTATACCCTTCTCTAATCCTTTACCTGCAACTTTAGCTCCTTTACTTATTGCTCTACCAGATAAACCTAGTGTCTTACCAACAACAGGTGGTAACACAGCTGATATACCTCCAATAGTTAATGCTTCCTTAGCTATTTTTTTCGGATCTCTTTCCCCTTTTTCAAGTGCAAACAATGTACCAAAACCTGATCCAATTCCAAAGTCCTTAGCAGCGATTGAAGCTCCTCTGGCAATTTTAGCAGCAGTAGTGACTTTCTTCACTCCATGTGCTCCGGCTATAAAATCAGCTGCTGCTTTTGTCCTTAAAAAACCTAGAGATTTAGGTGCCTTGCCTAATAAAGCTATATTAGCAACGGTGATACCAGCTTTTGCGAATGTCTGGAGTGGTCTTTCTTGAAAAGCATCAACTGATTCAATAATACCTTGATTCTTTTCACTCACGCTTCTGTTGGCTATTTTAAGTAATCTCTCTTTTTTAATCGGATCCTTTTCTGTCCTAACTCTATCTATTAAAAGTTGTCTAACCTTTAATTCATTCTGTGTTTTTTGGTCTTCTAATCTTTTAGCTTCTGGAACAGCCAAAGCACTACCAACTGATTCTCCAATAGGTGCTATTAACTTTGCTGCACCGATAGTAAATTTTTTAAATCCTGATAAAAGTCCCATATGTTATATTTTAATTATTATTCAAATAAAGGTCCATCATCTCCCTCACCTTTTAACACATCTTTAGGTGTTTGGAAGAATTGTATTGTGTCTGGGTTATTAGAATTTAAAAATTCTTCAGGTGGGAACATTCTTTTAAAATCATCAGCTGTACCACCTTGGCCAACTATAAATTCTCTTTGTTTTTGTCCGTATGTAGCTGGATTTACCTTTCCGTCTTCACCTTTATCAGCTTCTAAACTATCAGAAATACCAGTTATCAATGCTCCAGTCTCTCTTCTAATATTTACTGATATTGGAGCTGTCTTAGACTTGCCTACATTAGCTGCTTTAGATATTACCTCTCCAGTTTTTTTATTAATAATAGATAAATTTCCGTTATCGTCAATAGCTTGAGTAGTCGCAGGGTCTTTCTGTCCTTCCACAGTCCAAATTGATCCAGTAACAGGATCTGGTGGTAGTTCTAAAGTTTCACCTTCCTCTAGTTGCCCCATTAAACTTATAATATTACTTCCAGAGAAGAAAGCTTTTTCACTGTCAGGTATTTTAATCCCCACAAAATCTACACCACCGATATTTACTGTTTCACCTTCTGATATGTTCTTTACTATGTTAAATTCTGCTGTTACACCTTGTCTAAATTCTGCTGCCTTACTTGTTTCAGCCTGTTCCTTCTTTATCTTTAAGTTCTCAGCATCTTGTGCGAAATCATTGGCTAGTTTAGCTAGTGAAACTGCATCATTGAAGTCTTCACGTTTGCCGTCCTTAAGATACTTACGTTGTGCCGATCTGGCTGCTTGTATAGCCCTCTGTTGCTCTGCTTTAATAAAGGATATATTCCTATCAAGAAGTTGTCTTTGCTGTGATAGTCTTCCTCCAGCACCTACAAATGCTTCTCCTGTAGCAGGGTCTGTCGGTAATACTGCTGCAGTACCTGCTAATTGAGTACTTTCAAATCCTCCAGCTTCACCAGCTCTAACAATCCCTGTAGCTAATTCTCTCTTCCTTGACTCTTCAGCACTTTCGATCTGTGAATCAAATGCTGCACCGGCATCTTCACCAGCTTCTTTTATTAGTTTTAACTCATCTGAAGTAGTGGTATTTATTCGATCCCTAGAAGATTGTAGGTCTTTTAATACGCTACCTGTTGGAAGGTCAGTGCTTTTGTCTAAATCACCTAATAATCCACCTATATTATCCTTATTAGACATAAGTTCATCTCTTTGTTTATCAGTACCACCTGATAAGACAGGAGCTTTTGGTACGAAGGTGTCAGGAGATTTAACAAACCTTTCTTGCCTTTGTCCTGTTGTTGGATCCGCATCTCCTGAGAATAAAGTGCCATCATTAACACTTTCTTTTCCTGTGCCAACGAATTGACCTAATGGATCTACACCAGAAGCTAGAGCTGGATCTGTGAATTTTTCTTTTGCCATATTATTATATTATTATTTATTATTACTTGAACGGTTTGTATAGATCTCTTCTTGTAGGTGTAGTGTATGGTCTCCATTGAAAACCATAATTAAGTATCTCCCAATCCTGGCTCTCACCATCCGACGTGAATTCCATCTGAACTACATAAAATGGTGAAGTTCTAAAACTACTCCCAAGATACACTCTAAATTTCTTCTTACCACTTATATCTTCCTGGCTACCGAATCTATTAGTGCCAAAAGCACTAAGTCCTATTGCATTAAATACTGTAGAATCATAAATAATATTATCATCAGTACCTGTAATATCATGACTAAACGACTGAGTATAACCGTCTTCATCTAATAACAAATTAACTGACAATGTAGTGTTCTGAGCGATATATCCATCTATAAATACGTCTAAAACCTCCTTCTGAGCGTGTGGTAGACCAAAGTCGAACTGTTTACTCCTCCAATTAGCTACTACCTCAAATACGCCGTCCTGTGCCTCTGGGATGACTTTATATACGTTAGGACTAACTGCATCGCCAATATATAATTCTTCACTAGTTCCATCGTCATATACCACAAAGTCACTTACATTCCAACCTACTATAGGAGAATCCCATTGCTTTTCTTTAATATTCCATACCATTATTGTATCATTATTTGAAGAATCTGAACTAGCCTTAACTGTGAAATAAGCTTTATCTCTAAATACTATACCTCTCTGGCTACCTAAGCTAAATTCTGATACTGTAGGCTGTATAATCTCTGATATAGGTATAACTTGAGGATAATCTACAGTTTCTACACGTGTTAGATCCATGATTTGATTATCAGGTGTAACAAAGAATATACCATTTCCACCGGTAAATGACTTACTTCCATTAGCTAAACCAACAGTCTGTGATTTCCCATCAAACGGTTTTAATACTCCGAGCGTGTATATTGTATCACTTAAAGTAGCTTTACGTATGGTTGATTGTTTGAAAAAATATATAGAACTTTCATCGGCTGCCATATCTATTACAGCTCCTCCGCCCTCTCCGAAGTTAAATATACCACCACTTGTATCAGTAGAATCAGTTACAAGATTTGTTAAATATGTAGTAGCATCACCATATTCTGAGAAGAACACAGCCTGGGATGTACTGGCCACACCTGAAATAAACAATCTATTTGAATCTACTAAATATATATTACCTTTAGGGTTACTAGAATAGGTTTCTACTGCTTCAGCCATGCCTGAATTATCAGCACATGCTATAGTCGATGAGGCTGTTAATAAAAACCTATTTAAAGTGCTAGAAGCACTAGTGTAAGCTAGTTCAGTACCACAAACTACGATAGTATCTGCACCTAATGTAAACCCTGAAATATCATCAATTGTAACGTAAGAGTCATTTAATGATAATGCTCCGTTCAAGAGGGAATGATTACCAGTCCATCTGGAGAAGTCATCCACTGCATTACCAAAGTATGTGTATGAAACTAAGTCTGTATTGATGTTATAATCAGCGAAACCAAATGAAGCTCCGTCTGATAGTCCTGTTTTAAGTGTTTCCCAAGTGTCATTATCTTCTTCAAAATAGTCCAAAACAGTACCATGCGCACGTATTAGTATGTTTTCCCCTGTTCTACGCCTAAAATTATGTAAAGATGTGATAGCCTCTTCAGCGCTTGATGCTGTGAGAGTACTAGGAAATATCTCATAACCTATATCTCTGATAGATATTCTATCACCGTCATTAGATGTTGTATTTTGTCCCTGAGGATTAGCTCCATTAGCTACCTTGCTTGGATCAACTTTAGTCTGATAACCATTAAATGAACTAATTACTGTCCATTCAGCTCCTGATGGTCGGCTTGCTCCCAATATGTTATCAGTATTTCTATTCGGTGAATTAATGAAAGCAACTACAGGGATTAACAATAATCCTACTAGTAATAATACTGAGAGAATTGAACCTAATTTATATTTTTTAAACATATTATTATCTTTGTAAATAAGCATTAACTGGGTTATTGTTATATCTTCGTCTTTTTGTAATTATTTTCTTAGTCATTGTAGGAAATTTAGAATTGAAGTCTTTAACTGCCTTTGCCTTTTCTTCTCTAACTAAACTAAGCAATGTAGGGTTTTCAATCTCACCGAGTAACTTTCTTTTTGTATAGGCTAACACTAAATTAATCCACTTATGCTCTCCAAGTAGTTTATCTGTAGTATCTATATCAGCAGAACTTTCTGTAGTTCCGATAAAAAACTCTTTATCAGCTACACTCGAGGCACTTGTCACTACATTATAAAGACTGTAGAACCAATAGTCTAATAGTTCCCAACCTCTAAGACTTGACTGATCTAATCTATATACACCAGTCGCAGCACCTGTGAAGATAACCATTTCATCAGCGATTGAGTTTTCATCGAATGTCCCTACCTCTGTTGCAGTGTTTAAATCATAGGCTATTAAATTCCAGTCATTAGCTACTAAAGAATTACCTGCGAACTGAGTTGTTAATGCTCCGCTTGATAGATAATTTGAAGCATCTGTCCTTAATCTCATTTCAATACTAGTCGGGACTGCACTTAGATATACCCATCTGAAATGATATTTTTTCTTATAATTATCATCAGATGAGAAAGCTGTAGTATCAACTATAGTGGCTGTACCAGCACTATCTGTAATTGTAAACTGAATACAGGAGTTGCCTCTTATGTTATTGATGGTGTCTAATCCTATGTCTGAGGCATCATCTGAGGCTGTATATTGGTCAGTAACTTCAGCACTTGAAAGCTGTGCCATTCCTATTTGTATTTCTTTATAGTTTATTCCTAAGAATCTAGTACCGTCTTTCCATACATCAGCCATTGTGTTTCGTGTACTGTTTACATCTTCATAGAATTGCTGTAACGATGTATTAAAAAACCTAGCAGTATCTGCATAACTATCCTTGTCTTGCTTATCTATATAAGCTAATTCATCATGCTCTGCATTGATTGGATACTCAAGAACATCATCGAATACTCGAAGTGTTCCCTTCTTTAAGTTCCATGGGAAGTTAGTGCCTTGTCTAATCTCACGAATAGAAGCATCAATGGCTCTAACTTTGTACTGCTCTTCGACCCTATCAAAGTCTTGATGTACATTCATATCATCCAATAGGAATGATAAAGCTACTGTTTTCATATTATTTTATGTTAATTATTATCTATACATGTGTAGTGTTGCATTTCCTACTAAATCTCCATTAGTTGTTGTTATTTCATTACCTGTCCATACGAATCTAACCCTTGCTTCCTGTGGTCCTACTCCATTATCTTCCTCAATTCTTACCTCTTGGTTAACTAAACCAACTCTGTATAGTGTAATATTTCCTTCTAACGCTGTGTCTCCACTATCAACCTCATATAATATTACAAGCTTATTAACACTATCTGGCACATAGTTTACGCCATTATTCGACAAACCAATACTCCCCATATACTGGTCGCCGACTTGTTGTATTTTAAGTTCTGTAGCTGATACTGCTGTGCCTACCATAATGGCACTCCCAGGCGGTGTAACGCCTATTGTCTTATCATTTTGACTGTAGTAATTTTTGCCAACCGTAAGCCCTGTGAACCCTGCTACTATTCCAGTAGTCTGTACATCTATACTTCCTCCATCGACTGCACTTGTTATAGCAAACCCTATAAACTCCATTGTCCCTGTATCATTGCCATCAACTGCATTAACAGCGCTTGTGCTTGTTGCTAAATAAACTGCTACTGGTAGAGTAGCTCCTGCTATGGTAGAACTAGCTGTCATTGTTTGCACATTACCTAAAATTTCATTACTATTTTTATCTATAGCACTACCAGTAAAAGTATTAGCACCACTAAAAGTATGATCGTTTGATTGATACCATGTAGGATCTATTAAGCTATCGGTATTACTAATAACTGTATATCTACTCGCTGGTGTAGAACTAGCATACTTGGTTGATAGAAATGTAGGGTTTGCTGCTACAAATGTATTACTAGCTTGTTCTGCCTGTGTGGCAATTTGCCCTATACCTGATACTGTTTCAGTTGATGTTGCGCCACCAGCAATAGCTACACTATCAATATAACCTTTTCTGGCTGCTTGGTTATCATCTGTTGGATTAGTTGCTGGAAGTACCGGGATTGAGCTAAATGTCTTAATGCCGGCAATTGTCTCAGCTGAATCTTTATCTACCAATTCATCATATACATAATGAGTATTTGAAATTATAACCTGTGAGCCTGAATTATGTGTCTCTCTATTGGCTGATACTGAAGCTGTTGAAGTACCATAAAAAGCTAGGCCACGAGTACACCCAGTGAATGATGTTCCTGAAATACCAGTACACATTACTATTTCTTCTTTACGTCTTCCCGGTTCAATTACTAGAAATACCTTAGCCCCAAGTATTCCCATTGTTAATGTAACATCATCTTTAGTTGTCATAGATGTAACAGGGATAGTAGTCTGAGAAGAGCTCATAGAAGATGAAAGACTTTTACTGAAGTCAGTTACTACACTGAAGCCTAGAACGTCTTCTGGTATATTAACTACTTGAGCTACTTCGAGTAGATAGCCTCCATCAAATGCTGACGGGTCACCGATTGTTACTACTTTTCTATGTCCATCCGATGGTCTAAAAACTGTAGCTTCTCCTGATGCTTTAACTGCTGGCATACCAACAATTAGCATTGAGAATATTGTGAATAAAATTAAAAGTTTTTTGTACATATTAGTCTTCTTTATTTAATAATTCTAAAAGTTTATCTAATTGATTATCTTCTTTTACTTGTTTTAGGAAATCCCAGTATATACTTTTTGTAGTATCCATGATGTTCCCTTTTTCTACTCTATCTAAAACATTTTTATCTACTTCGACGAATCCTCTTGTTAAACCATTAAAGGACAAATATGCCAACCAATTCATGTACGGTTTCTTTTTTCCCTTCTGGATATGGTATATAGATGAATCACCCTTGCCCTTAACATTTTTGCCATCGAATTTATTTATAAATTCACCAAGTTCTTTATCTACTTCATCAAGATTTGTAAAAAATCCATAGCTATTCTTGTCTAAATGATCCATTTCTATATAGAATTTACCATCATTCCCCCATGTCGGACCGTAACTATTCTGACAAACATATACTTTTTTACCTTTATAGTTTAGTTTATAACCTATCATTGCAATAGCGTGTCCTCCTACCCATAGTCCTATAACTCTTGAAATTAACCAAGGAAGTCTAAATCCTCCACCCATATTCCATCCGGTATACCATCTAAGCCCAGTTGATATTACTCTATTGTCATCTAATAATTTAAAAACATCATTACGTGAGCTCACACTCCAGTATGAAGAAATCTTATGTTTAGCAGCTTCTGCATCGAATCCTCTTATAGCATTTTTATCTGAGTACTTATTCCAATTTACCATATCGCCGACTATTAATCCTTCTTCTAAAATCCCCCATTTTTGTAAAACCTTTTGTCCACTTCTTAAATTTGAAAAACCATTGCCGGAAACTAACCCCATTTCCTTACCTTTAATAACTAGACTTCTTACACTTAATCTACATCTTTCATCTGTCTCTTTTTGCACTGTAGTAGAATTCCATTGGCAAGTATTAAATGAATGTTGATTTCTAATCGAAAGAGTTTTAATGACATGGCTTGTATGTTTTGGCTTATAATCAAACCAACCAAAAATACCAGTCTTAAAATCCATATCATCTTTAGGTGTCTTTTTTAAACCACTTCCTCTAGCGTTAAATATTCTGTATGGCAAATGTGTTAATTTTTGATAATTCATATATTCGAATTAATTTGTAAAAAAGGTAAGTAAGAGACTTACCGTTTATGCGTGTCCTAATTGACACTCATTTTTATAGCATTCTTCACAATATCCTTCTTGCTCAATTCTGTATATGTTTGCGTACTTCATGACGTTCTTTGAAATCGAGCAGTTGTCTTTCACCGGGCAGATATAGCATGGCATACCAGCTTCTTTTGAAAAGATATTGAAACATCCGATAGTCTTATTATTGCATGTCTTACATGTAAATATTGTTTTTTCATATCGCTCCCTCCAGCCATTCCATGTTGATTTTGTAATACCATCCTTTTGGACGCTTTATTCCTTTAGGCACTATTGTCTCTATCTCCTGATGACACTCAGGGCATAACAACATTATTGTATTCTTTTTTCCGAAGAAACATTGAGGAAAAATATGATGTCTAGTTCTCTTTTTGAATTTACCGCATTTCCTGCATACTACATATTTTCTATTTTTTTCTTTCTTCTGCATTAAGCTTCCTCTAGGCCTAACAATGAGCCTATGATATAGGTGAACTTTCCGCTTACCTTATTAAGGGCAAGAACCACTACAACGAAGAATATAAATGCTACAATTTTTGAAATGAACTTTAAGTTTTTCATTACCCCTCCTTTTATACCATTGCTTTAACAAGTTTTATTAATGCAAATATTCCTCCAGAGATAACACCTATCCCTGCGAAAAAACCTAATATAAATTTACCTGAAAATTTTAGCGACCTGAACGTACTGTGCATCTGTGTTGTCATCTCATAAATACCTAATTCTTTTTTATCTTTATTACCGAACAATGCTTCATCAAACCTTTTTATACAATCAGAATGATATTGTACTATTTTTTTTAATTCGTTGTCACTCATAGTTTTTTACTCTTTTAAACCCTCCCCTACTCCTTATTATTTAATTATTTTCTACCTCCCAACATCTTTCCAGTTGCAACACTTGCAGACCCAAAGATTAATGTTACGACAGCGTTAATGTAAGTTGCAGTTACTGCATCTAATTGCCCTGCTGAAGCTAGATAAGTAACAGTTGTCATTATAACACCTGCTATAATGTTCTTTTTACCATCTAGGTAATCTAGTATTTGTTTTAAAATTTGCATAAAGTTTATTTTAATTAATTATAATCCTCCATCATTCTATTCTCTTCACTCCCGAGTAATATACGATCGAGAGCGACGATAAATAGTATAAGTGGTATTGATGTTATAAAAATAATTATCGGAATTATGTTTTTCATAAGATTTTATTTAATTTATTAACTACAAGTGCAATTACCACTTCCGTCTGGCTGGTCTGAGCATGTTCCTAAATCTCCGTCAGCTTTAATGCAAACAACAGAACCAGTGCCGTCTCCTGATATACCTGTGATACTTACTTCACCGGTTACACTCAATTCTGAATTTGGAGTGGTCGTTCCTATCCCAACTTTACCATCTTCTTGCACTCTAAATAATGAACTATAATTCACTCCGTCTGCGGAAGTACTATTTGATCCAATTTCAAAAACTTCTGTAGTGGCATTATCATCATTATCAATTTGAATATTAAGACTTTTGCTTGTTGTTATTGTTATTAGATTTGAACCTAAAGCCGTAGTGTCGCCACCAAATAATCTTGCATTAAATCCCGAAGTGGGAATAAGAATCTCATCACCTTCTGCAAATCCACCATAATTACCATTTATTGTTAATAGATTATCGGGTACGTTTGTTCCAATGCCTACATTACCAGTACCTTTTGGCATTATTGCTAGGTCAATATTTGTATCTCCTCCTGCTGTTTGGATTTGTACTGCATTAGTTGTAGTACTATTTTGTATTAATAATTCATTTACTGCACTTGTAGAAACACTATCTAAAGTTAATACCTCATCATTGTTTAGTCTAAATTCTATATTACTATTAGTGAAAGTTAAAGCATTAGCGTTTGTAATAAAAATATCACCGGATGCAACAGTTAATTCATCACCTGATATTGTTATAGCGTTCTCATTTGTTAATCCGTCTATTGAATTATTTCCTATATCATTATTTAATAGAAAACCAGTATTAACTGTAATACTCCCATCTACAGTAGATGTTGAGTTCCAAATGGAACCATCATAGGATAATATAAATCCAGACTCTAATGTAGTAGTGTCTACATTACTTAGATCAGTGAGTCTACCTGCGAATGTTCTACCACCTACTAACATGTCTTTAGCTGAACATCCTGAAAGTAGTATCATGATTCCGATTATTAAAAAGATTTTTTTCATATTGTTTATTTTAAATTCTTAAATATTCTAATATAAGATTGAGCATTTCGCTTATCTCTGATTTAGAAAGCTTGTCTGTACCTTTCTCTTTTAGTTCCTTTAAATAATTGGTGTCAATTTCTCATTAACATCTTTTAAATCTATTTTCGCTTCATAAATTAATTTAACAGGGATATTATCAACACTAATATCTATATCTGCATTATCATTAATAGCTTGCATTTGTTCGATAATCTCGTTTATTTGTTCTTTAATGTTGTCAATTTGTACCATTTTGCTAGAGTACTTTTCTTTTAATTGAGCTACGCTTATTCTTTCTTCTTTTGTTTCAGTTATTTCTTCACTAATTGTAATTGTTTTTTGTTCGTCTTCTACATTTAAGGAAGATAATGTGTAAGTTTTCATAAATTTATAATGCCGAGAAGTCAACTAATGTTGTTGTTTTAGTTACTCCTCCTGCTGTTATTTTCATTAATATATCACCGTCATCACCAGAACCAGTGCCGTCTGACTGCCATTGTACATTACTTCCTTCTGCTGGGTCGCTTGGGTCTGCTGATAATTCATTTGTTGTTATTGCTCCGTCTACGTGGAGTTTTGTGTCTGGGCTTGTTGTTCCTATTCCTACCTTACCATCGCTTTTAACAGTCATCTTAACTGCTCCTCCTGCCCAAATTGTAAAGTCTGACCCTGCCAATCCACACCTAACATCTCCCAATGCTGTGTGGTTATTATCAAATCTCAAAAAAGCATTATCTTTCCCTAAAATATTAAGGGGGAAATTTGATGCACTATCTCCCACATTTATATCTACAAATTGCGTATCTCCATAATCTATACAATCCGAAATATAATTCCAATTACTTAATTCTTTAAATGCTGACGCTGATTCATCCCATACCGTCTGAACGACATCAGTTTTATCTCCTCTGAAATTAAATCTAAAAAAATCTCCTGCGTTTGCTGTAAATCCTGTTTTCAAATCAAAACCAATTCTTCCGAAAGTTGTATCTGTTGTTTCAAATAACATATTTTCAGAGTTGTTTGGAGTTAAAACGTGTAAAAGGCTATCTGGTGCTGCTGTTCCTATTCCTAATCTCGTATTAACAGAATCAATAAAAACAGTATCATCAAATTCAAGTGCAGTTTCTCCAGTATTAACACTAGGAACACGACCTGCCTGAGAGGTATAAGCACTTGGTGTATCTGTTAAAGCTAAAAATGCTCTTATTCCTGCCGCCCATTTCATTCCACCTGATTTAGCAGAATCAGCAGTTAGAACATGGTCATTTGTCGGTGCTTCGTCTAGTTTAAGGTTTGCTTCGTCTATTATATTATCAGCTACTGCTAAAGCTCCACTTCCAGTTACTTCTCCTGTGTGTGTAGCGTTTGTGACTTTAGATGTATTTAATCCTATTGCTGTATCTTGAATTGCATTAGCATCATCAACATATTTTTTATTTGCAATTTCTTCATCTGCAACTGGTGCAGCATTTGTTTTTAACTTTGAACCATCTCCTATCGTTGCTTCTCCAGTAACATCTAATGTGCCAGTAAGCGTTAAATCTCCGTCATCTTCTGAATTTACTTTCGTAATAGTACCTGTATCGTTTGTATTTACTGTACCTTCAGCAGCAATAATATCGTCAAACTGTGATATTATAGTGGAGTTAACATCGTTTATATAAAAAGAGTTATTAGCTGTAGCACCTTCAATATGAATATGATTATATATACTTCTAACGTCTGCTCCCGCCGCGTTAATATACATTCCTACAGCCAATACTCCAGTCCCTTTAATATGGACTGAGTTGTATAAAAATTCACCAGTGGCAGCTCCTCCAACATATAAACCTACTACTATCGCTGTTCCGTTATCTTCAATCTCATAAAAACATCTGTCCATATAGATTTCCGTAGCACCGGTTCCGAAGGATAAACCACTTACAAAAGAAGCACCTGAACAAACAATGTTTATATTGGCAAGTTCAAACGTTGTAGAACAATCGTTTGCTTCACAATTTAACAGAGCTTTGGCTACAGCAGCGTTGCTTCCTGAGTGATTATATTCTACTGTTCCCTCTGAAACTTTGACTGTCCCTGCTCCTTCGCTATGGATACAAGATGGTTGAATTCCTGCTGTCGCATAAGAAGTCGTCATAACTGTATGACATTTTACTAAATTACAACTTCCTGCTGCACCTGTAACCGTATGGACAAGAGTTGTTCCAGCCGTAACTTCCATTTTCATTCTATTTATTCTGCATCTAGTAAAGTCTCCGTAATCTACTATGTTTGAGCTAGCTGTAGTAACCTTAACACTCGAGGGACTAATTCCCATACCTCTGATTTCTTGATTGTTAGCTGTGAAATGTATTGTATCATCAGTATATGTTCCAGGGTAAACTAAAAATAAAGTATCAGTTGTTACATTATCATCTAGTGCTGCTTGGATTGTAGTATAATCTCCACCAGATTCAGCAATAGTAAAAGTATTGGCAGGCGAAAATTCATTTACTATATCTAATTTTCCCGTAAAAGGGTTAAACTTAAATCCCATTTAACTTTTAATTACATTAATTAATGAGTTGTCTGAATCATATGACAGAGTCAATGTTGTGTGAGGAGTTGCGCTAGAACTAAATATAACTGTTTCAATCTCTCCTGCACCATTTCCAGTAGCTACATAAGTAATATCTATCTCATCATAAGGTGGTATTTCAAAGCCTACTAGCTTTTCTAATTCAGTTATAGTATCATCTTGTTTCGCCTCTGTCGCAGGATTAATAATAGCTTGACTATCATCAAATATATTCGATTTTACTTCAACAGCTCTATCTGCCATATTTTTATTCTAAATCAATTTTAATCTTTGCCTTTTTAGCTAATTCCTTCATTTGAGGAATTAATTTATTCATTTTTTCTTCTCGCTTAATCATCCCGAGCATTTCACTCTTGATTTGTTTAAACTCCTTATTCTTTTTAACCAACTCTTCATCCTTCACTTTTAACTCTTTATCTGCCTTTTCTTTCTTCTTCTCTACTTCTTTGATCTGTCCTTTGGCAACTTTTAATTTCTCTTCGTATGCTTCATTGCTAAAGTTCTTTGTTTCAATCCAGTTATCAAGTTTCTTTAATTCTCTATTCTTCACAACGATATTTGCATCGCAGTCAATAATCTTTTGCTCTCGTGCTTTAGCTACTTTGTTTTTAGAAACAATTTTTTTAGAAATTTCGTCTAATTCATATTCCTTCTTTTGTGTATTTTGGGTTAGGATAGCCTCATCTTCTCGTAAATCTTCTATCTCAAATTCAATGTCACTCTTTAGTTTGCTAAAATCATCTTTAGCTTTTTTATTCTCCTTCTCAGCTTGTTTCTCTTGGTCCTTTAATTCATTAGCTACAGTTTCTTTTTTTAGGTCAACCTCTAAAATGTCGACCTTGATAGACATTAATATACCTTTTTCTCCGGCGATCTCTTCCTTAACAACTTCAACCTCTTCTTCTTTATTAGCTAATAATTCTTCTTGCTTCTTATGATCTTTTTTTAGTCCACTAATTTCATCTAATAGTTTTTTCTTTTCTTTCTTTACCTTGTCTAATTGAGAAGTTTCCATAGCAAGAACCCTAGAAACATCTTCCTGTTGTTTTTGTTTTTTTGTTTTATCGGGCTGTTGTGCAAATACTCTTCTCATATATTTTATTGATTATTATATAATTTAACTTTCACTGTTAATTCACCGGCAGTTATAGCTGTTATTCTTGCATTTAAGTATCTTAAACCATTCACATTCGCTTCAGCTAGTCTATAGTCGTCAGCAGATGAGAAGACGATTCCTTCATCACCGTTTTTAGCCGAACCATCTTCATAGTCAACTAACTGTATGAAGTCATACATATTTGATACAGATTGAGCAGCTGCAAAATTTGGTGCATCTTCTGAAACAGAGCCTACTATTTTTACAGTAGCTGCTGCATCACCACCGCCATCACTAGCGATTGAGAAGATAGCGTGTTTGAAATCTTCAGCTAAGATATTAATACCGATACCAGTAGTGCCTTTACCACTAAATATTGTGTATTCTTGATATTGTCTCATAATATTATAATTATTTAATTAATTTAATCTTCTAATGAGAGAGGGTGTAAGCCCTCTCCTTCAGAAGATTAAAGTCCTTTATATTGAACACTTCCATCAGAAAGTGTATATTTGATTTTCGATTCACCCTTTACCTCGACAGTCTCTTGCTTCACAATCAATACTTCTTTAATCTTTTTTACATCTTTTTTACTTTTCATAAAGATTTATATTAATTATTAAGCTGGTGTAACTGCAATACCTGAAGTAGCAGCGGTTGGAATATTACCAGTAACCATTACTTGATCAGATGTTGTCATGAAACTTCCACAGTTGAATGTTGAAAGATTTGCAAAATTCAATGTTCCCTTTACAAGAGAACCAGCAGAAGCTGCTGCGATTGTTAATGCAATACCTCCAGTAGTATCTATTGAAGCCATCATTATCGGATTGATAAATAGGTTTGTAAATAGTACGTCTGTGTTTGCTGCAACTTTCAAAAGAAGTGCATCAGCATCAGATGAAGAAACTACAAAGATACAATCTTTTAAGATATTACTCTTAAATTCTTGATTTGCTGTAACTTGATCAATAGTGAATACTGCTCTAGCGGCAGAAGTCAATAATGTTTCTGTTCCGAACAAACAATTAAGGAATGTTGCAGAGTCAGAGCCACAAAGAACTTCAGTAGCTGTTGTTTCATCAAGATTATTAACTGCACCGAATACGAATGAACAGTTTTTATAAACTGAACCTTCAGCACCTTCTTCAAGAACATGAAGAGATGTTCCAGTTGTACCAGCTTGAATAAACTTAACATTTCTGAAAGTATTTCTAGTACCAGTAACCTTAATTACATAAGCGCTTGTTGAAGCACCTTGTACTTTAGATCCTTGTTGTACCAATCTATCACCACCATCCATGCCGATTACATGAATTCTTGATTTAGTCCAAGCAATACCAGCTGCTACAGCGTGATTTGAATTACCTGAAAGTAAAATCACATCATTCTGGTTTGTTGTTGCTGCTGCGTATGCAAGTTCTAAAGTGGTGTATAAACGAATTGCTGTAGCATCTCCAGAAGAATCTGGTTTAGCCATTTGTGTAAGCCTATCATAATTAGGATCAGATGTAGGACATACAATTAATATTTTTCCAAAAACTGGAAGTTGGATATGTGCTCTAATCATTTCTTTTAAGCCATATCCAGAATTTTCTGTGTACATATTTTTTTATTATAGGTCCACCACCGCCTAGGGGAGTCGTATGACTCCCCATAACCTATATGTTAAGAATAATTTAACTAGTTGGACAACTCATAATCAAACCTCTTGCGCTCACGAAGATTGAGTTGTAACTCATTCTTGAACCGTAAGTCCAGTTATCATTATGAATGTCTTCTCCGTTGTTCATGCTTGTTGGAGATTTAAGGTTGTTTTCTTCCCAAACACCGTAGTAAGCTTGAAGTTGACCCATTGCAGCAATACCCCACCATCTACGTTTTGCAGAATCGTAAGCACCGTTTGCATCAGTAGCCAATTTCGGTAGAACAATTTGTCTGTAACCTGTGTAAGTATTTAGAATACTTGGGTTTACTTCATCAACATCACCAGTACTTTCTAAAGTTTTTCTAATATCTCGAACTGTTTGAGGATGTTTACCTGAGAAAATAACATTGAAATTAAATTCTCTAGTTTCACCTAGGTTGTTCAAAATGTTAGTTGAAGCTAATTCTTCAGCTAACTCTAGTGATCCAGTTGAAAATGCAGGATCATTAGCGATTCTATTTCTCCAAGTAGAACTTGAATGTTTTAGAGTATGAGCTGAATAAGCTAGCTGTAAACTATCACCACCAGTGTTATCAATAGTATTTCCATCCATATCTACATAAGATGTAGCTGTTGCGAATGTAAATTTGTGAGTCAAATCTAATTCTTTCCTCTGTGGACAATAGTGATTTAAGCTTGTGATCTTGTTTTGGATTTCTTTATCCTTTCCTGTCAAACGCATTTTGAAAGTGATGTCGATTTCAGAAGCAACACGTTTCATTTGCATAGTTTTATTATAACCATGCGCAACTGTTACTTTTGAAGCATCTTCGCCTTCTTCCATTGTACGCGCGAAATCCTCAGTATCCATTTCGTCAAATCTTCTAAATTCGCCTGTTCCTGCTGGAATAGTTTGTCGAATATAGAACTGCTCTGCTGCCTTAGGTTCGAATTGTTGAATTACTAAAAATGATTTATCAATCAAATCTGTCAACTCATCGAAGGCATAAGCACTAACTAATCTTGTTTTAGACATAATAGTAAATTTTAGTTAATAATAATTTTACCTTGATTAAGTTGTGGCTACTCTATATACATTAGCTAAAGCGTTAATCATGAAAATACCTTCAGTAGCTGAAATGTATTTAACACAAGTAACAACTAGCTTAGATGATCCAGCAGCATTAACTGATTCTGCATTTGAAAGGTCCATAGTTGTTCCTTGCATTGCGGCTGTTAAAGTACCATCTACATCATCACATCTGATTAAGTCACCTGGACTTAAAAGGTCTACACTGATTTCTCCTGCTGTTATATATCTATCATCTGTTGAAGAAAGTTCTTCAGCAGCAATTCCGTAAAAATCACCTGAAGTAGCGTCACCTGGAATAAAACCTCCAGATGCATCTGCAGTAATCAAATCACCTAGATTATAATCAGTTGTAATAGTATTAGTCAACGAATATAATCTCGGTCTACCTGTTTCTCTTAAAAACATAATTTTTTTGTATTAATAATTAATAAAATTCTCTCAATACGTTTTTGACGGAGTGTCTTCTCCGGAAAGAATAGCCTTTGATGCGATGGTTGCTTTCCATGAAGTTTTGTTATCTAACTCGGATAACTCGAGATTGTGGTAGTCAATGTGTTTGACTACCATATATCTTTATTTATCCTCTTTTAAAATCCTTTCTTGTTTTTCCTTCTATCTTCTTTATTTCACCGCCACAAACCGAACATTTTTCAATCCTTTTATCATCCTGAACTCCACATTCTATACACTTATACATATTATATGTGTAACAATCTTCCTTCAACTTCTTCTCAATATCTTGCATTGTAAGTTCATCTGGGTGTTTGCCCCAGAATTTCTTCAATGCTTGATTTTGTGAAACTTCGATTGATCCCATTACTGTCCCCCTGAAAACACTTATAGCCTGTAGCATTAATTGAAATAGAATTTCTACTTCTAGTAAGTCTACATCTTTATTAAACATTAGTTTAATCATTTTCAAGGTGGCTTCCTTATACTTAATATGCTCTTCATCAACAGATAATCTATCTCCGAGTCTCACATCAGATTCAGCAATGATTTTTAGTAAATCCTTCGCTAATTTTGATTGATTCTGTGGGATAGAGTTTTTCTTTTCAGCTTCTAGCTGTTTATCTTTTGTCATATTATTTGATATTAACGTATTTAGTATTTAGAACTACTTCAGTGTTGTAAGGTGCAGGAACTTTTAATGAAACTAGTACGTCTTGAGATTTAACAACTTGTCTAACCTTGTTTCTGGTCTCTACAGTCTTATAATCTCGCACCTCTCTAGTTCTAATTAATTTTCCTTTATCCTCAATAGGTGTAACTTTTGTGTCTGTTACTTCACAATCAACCAACTTTCCTTCTTGCATTAAGTCCATGTAATCTACTTCAATCTTTGTTTGTTTCTTGTCCTTGTCTTGTAGCATCACTTCCATGTAGATTTTATCTTCTCTTCTTTCTTTATCGTATTTTTTCCAAGTGCCTCTTTCTTCATTAAAACTTACTACTAATTGATTGGTGTATTCAAGAAGTCTCATAGTGTCTCCTTGAACCTTCTCTGGTTCTTCATCAGTCTTATCTCCCTTTTTAGCTAATTCAACTTGACCTTTTTTTAATTCTTTGATCTCATCCATCATATCCTGAAGCATTGATAGTGGGACCATTTCGTCCTTTTTTTCTTCAGGTGTTAATGGATCTGCGTTTGTTTTATTGTTTTCCATATATTTGATAAATTAATGTTATTTATTATTTCTCTTTATCAGCTATTGCCTTCTTAACATTGTCTGGCAATAAATCTGATAATGCTTGTTTACCTTCATCTGTATCGGTAAAACTATCTTTTTGACCTGCTGGTTTAACAACAGGGCCTAGGCCTCCAGCACTACTCAATGTTTGTCGAATAGTATCTGGTGTTCCATTTGGGAATGCTTTCCCGATAGCCATTTCCATGTTGTCTTGCAAATCATCTGGATAGCTTGTCATTAATTTATCAAAATGTGGTTTAATTACATCTTGATCTTCTTGTGAAAATTGTGAAAGTGCTTGTGTTCTAACAGCTGAATTTGTTGCGTTATTAATTGCTGCTGCTACTTTTTCATCAATCTGTTTGTTAATTTCATCACCTGATAATGGTTGATTTTCATTAATCGGATTACCATTTTCATCATTTATTACCCCTGCATTTTTTGCTGTTTTTGCATCTGCTTTTCCTTTAGCTCGATACTTAGCAAAATTTGATTCAGATAATTCTTTGACTACATCAACTAAATTTTCATCTTCATCTAGTTTTAATGATGATTTCAAGTTTGTAAGAATCTCTTTACGTTCTTTGTTTTTTTCGGCTCCGGCTTTAAAGCCGTCAACCTCGTCCTGGAAATAGACGGTTTCTTTTGTACCGTCGTCCAGTGTAATTTCTTCTGGCATGTTTTTGGTTGCTCAATTCCTCTCTACGCTTGCAAGTCCGTAGGTGACTGTGAGCTATTTAATTATTAAAGTGATGAATGTGGGTCCGTACTTTCTTTCGGGGTTACTTCTGGATTTTTTATATTTCCGAATCTCTCCCATAAAGTCTGAATGCCGTTGATTGAATATCTTAGCGCTATGGTGTGTTCATGGTTTGGTGATTTCGTTGCTATCTCTTTGGTGAGGTCGGTGATGAATGCTTCCTTCTCATTCTTGAATACTGGTGATCTGAGGATTGCCTGTGCTTCAGTGTAATATCCTAGCTGTTCATCTTTGGCTAGTTTTGTTTGGTCATACCATTTTATAGGACGGTCTAGTAATTTTTCTATAACTATTTCTGGTGTTGATTTCTCTAAAAGTGAGTGGCAGACCTTTTTATAGTCTTTTAGCTTTTCTTTTGTTTCTTTCAATTCTTGTTTAAGTTGTTTGTTACTTTTAAAATATTTCAGTGGATTAAACATAGCAATTTATTTATCTTATTTAGTTTTCATTAGCTCTGATAATGATTGTCTTTGTATTGGTGCTCTTACTCCCTCTGTCATCTTTGAACCGGTAGCTGATCTATCTGCATTCCCTATTTCATTGGATAACTGTTGTTCTTCTGGTGATGCTTGCTGTCCTTGCTGTTGTGGTGGTAAGAAATAATCACTTACTTGATGTACGCTATTAAACTCTTCAATAACTTTATCAGGGTTTGGCTGTCTTCCTATTACTTGTCCTATTTCTACTGCCTCCTGGAATCTCTCTCGTGACATTATTCTTTCAAGGGCTGAACCTTCTCTCCTTTGTCTATTAACTACAATGTGCATCATTATAGGTAGTTTTGCTAAAGCCTTAACATTTATAACCCTGATTCTTGTAGGTCTTCCTTTCTTTGTTTCACTCTGTTCGAAATCGAACATAGCCCCTTCTTCTTCTGGTGTTGGTAGCCTATCAGCAAACTGAACTACTTTTTTACCTTTAGTACCATCAGAAAATGTTCCAGCGGTTATAGTAAATCTTTCAAAAACATCAGTAATAATCTCAGATGTAGGGTCAAGTAACCTCTTTGTCGGTTTAGTAAAATTCTCCCAAAGATTATAAATACGTAGTAATGGTGCATCTCTCTTAGCTCTCATAAATGCTGCAACAATCATACCTAGTTGTTTAAGCGCATTGGTCTGTAATTGCTCAATTTCTGTAGCTGTTTGCTCACCTGAGGCTGCTTGCCCTGACTGTAGTGATCCTTGCCCAATAGCTTCCTCAACCTCCTTCTTAATAAGCTGATAAACAGAAAATTCTGAATTTGTAACACCTTTATTCTCAGGATCAAGTTTAAATATATCACCAGGTTCAATACCCTCAACTACATTACTAGCCTCAAGTATATCCTTAGAGTAAATCTGTCCTGATGTGGTCCCAAGTGCAGGATCAATACCTTGCCTAAACTTCCTAATTATATCTCTTAATATTTCCTCATCAACAGCTTGTAATGTCTTAGCGGTGGCTACATCTGCTTTTCCGTATGCAAAATCTGGTGATACCATCTTCGATACAATCATCTGTATGTTATATCTTCTACCAGGTAACACAGTATAAGGTAACGGAGTTGAGTTCTCCATCATTGGAATACCATTAAGTATAATATCGTATTCATTATTGATTGGATCGAGGACTTTAATTTCCTCCACTTCTTGTTCCCCAATATCATTCATCCTATAATTCATAGGATTAAGTTCAGTTTTACCCGATCCTTTCCCGGCATTTACGTGTTCCCATCTGGACCACTTCTGATAAATACTTTTTGTGGCTGCGTATGTCCTTCTTGTATATACACATATATATGGTTGTTTATACTGAAATAAATATGCTGGTATAGAAATATCACCAAGATACACTCTCATCCCTGAAATATGGTTCTTTACAGCCCTGTGGATGATTTGTGGACGACCAGTTGGAAATTTCTCTTTTTGGTATCCATTTGGGGAGTTTGGTGATGTGGGTCGCTTGTTGATAACTATGTATTCATCTACTTCTTCAAAAAAAGCAGCTCTTTGAATCCTAAGCTCTCTAAGAAAAGCTTCCCAAAAATCCTCAGCTTTTTCTAGGTCTTCAGTACGCTTAACAATATCCATCATATCTCTTCCAAGCTCCTTGATCTCGTTATCCTCTAAGTCATAAGCTACCGCTTCAGGTTGAAGATTCATTGCTAGAACCTCATTAGAGATAACATCACCACGCTTTTCAGTGGTTGGTGTCGCAACTCTAACTTCATCGTCATTTATCTTTGGTCTTAAATATGTATTGGATGCACGCTCATTAGTGACATAATCCTCCTCATACGTCCTACTATCGAAATAATCATATTTTTGGTCTCTTTGACGTTTGGCACGGTTGATTTTTTCAATATTCGCATTGAGCCTATCCTTTTGTTCTTGAGATAGAACTAGAGTTGGCTGTTCTTGTCCGGCCTTTGTTTCTTCTTCTAAGGCTACTACTGCTGGAGATTTAGTTTTATTTGTATTTGGCATATTTATATAGCTGAATGTATATTATTTGATGTTTTAATTCTTGATTGATTGTTAGGTTGGTTGTTACGTTGTGACCTAGTGGTTGTTTTAATAGCTCCTTTTTTAGAGTCTATTGCATAAGTTAAAGAAAGCGCATCGGCATAATCTGGGCTCTTCCCGGATTCCTTCCTTATATCCTTCTTCGCCATGATTTGTATCTTTGACTTTGCATTCCGACAATATTTAATAGTAGGTAACTCATATATCCAAGCCTTATTCCTTATAAGCTCGAATCCGGAAAGGATTGCTTTTCGTAGTGCCATGAAGTACTGGGAGCGGAGATTAAGGTAAAGCTCCTTATCTTGGTCCTTCTTTGGAGTGTCACCTACATTAACCGGTTTTATTCGGAAAGCCTCTGAGGCTAGTTCCGCCGCTACGTTTGAGCCTATCCCGAATGAGTCTACGGCTATCCTTTCTGCTTTAACTTTATGTAATTTTGCTAATGTTCTTGTTATATTGGCAATCTCTTTCGGTGTGGATGTCTTTTGTTCCTTAACTACCGCTGCTTTGAACTGATCCCTAATTACCCATACACTTTTATCCCGTCCTTCCCCTGCTGGATCAATACCCATAACAGGTTCTCCTACCCATTCTAATTGTGTTGGGTTCTCTATTTCACGGATGTCTTTTGCTCCCAGTATCGGAGTGTAACCTTTATCATCAACTGCATCTGCTCTCGGAAATTGTCCTAGGACCCTGATTCGATACTCATCTGAATTGCTACCATGCCTATCTATAATCCCCTGCCCATAATCATCCCTAACTACCGGTGAGTCTATATTGCTAAATTGTAAATGTTGCCATTTTTCTGATATGCCTGGCTTTTTATGTGTTTCCCAAAAATAACCAGCTAATCTTGTTGGATTCGAAATTAATATTACAAGTATGTCTTCTTCAGTAAGTGAACCCTCCATAGTATTAAATAACTCATCTAATACACCAGAGGCCTCATCTGCAATAACTGTAACCGCTGGACCGTGAATACCGGCCAATGATTCAGTGCTGTCTTTTCTGGATGTCCTCGCGGATGCAAACCACTTCTCTGAGTCTTGGGACATACGTATGTAATTGGACTGCCAATCGAAATAAGGTTGAAAATAAGGTGGCATCATTCCTATCCATATAGCCATCTCCTTCCATAACACATCCTTAAGCTGTTGGGATGTTGGGGCTGTAACTCCAATCTGAGCTAGTTTAAAACAGAATAATCTCCAAATTACAACTAGTGAGATTGAGCAGGACTTTCCGATCCCATGAGCGCTGGAGATGCTGATACGTTTCGACTGCTTGTTGTTTACTGCTGCTTTAATGCAGAGAAATATAAGCCATTGTTGCCAGGTAAGGTGTAAACCTCTCTGAAATGGCTCAAACCACTCAGCTTTAATATCTTGCAGTTTGTGTTGTTCGATAAGTATCCTTACAGCAGTCTGATATTGCGGTTTTACTGGTTGCGGTGTTAATTTCCACATACTTTCAACAAAAAGAAGTGGGTTCTTCTGCCACTTCGGTATCATTATTTCAAGGTTCTTTTGTATTTGTGCTTTAGTAGGCTGTTTAGACATAGCAATCTAAGTTATTAACTCCATGTAATAAGTATCATTCTCTTTATATATAACAATTTCATTACCTGATTCATTGTTTATTGCTTTTGGGAGGGTAATGTGTGTTTTTCCTTTAAGCTGCCATTCAAAGTCTATTGTAAGGTGATCTCTCCATAAGTGTTCAGATTGAGTTGTCTTACATTTACATTTATATTCATAGGTTCCGTAGTTAAATTCATCCTTTTCTCCTGGGCAGTATGTATCAATAACATTCCCTGTTGCTACTGCGATTGATTCGCAGTGTGAACAAATAAATTTATTTGGTTGTTTTAACTTGTTTAGTTTTATTTTCATAGACATAGCAATCTAGGTTTTAAATATTTTGTTGATTGGGTCTCCTTACTTCTACACTACTTAATAGTCTCATACAGTCTTTGCAGAATCCTACGTGGTAATTATTCCCGTATAAATATGTGACTGTATCTACTAAGTTTTTATGTGGGCAAAGGGGGTCTAAAAAATTCATATTAAAAGTTTAGTTCATAGAAGAGTTTTATAAATTTCTCTAGCTTAACAATTTTAAAATCTCCTCCTTCTCCATCTTCTTTTTCAATACATACATTGTCTTTATCATAGACTGACTCTGATATTGTGAACTCTCCAATTTTTAATTTATCTTTTTTCATTTAGTATTATTAATCCTCTACCTAACTTGGCATCGGTTTTGCTAGACATCCGCCATGCACTATCCAGTGCTGGAACGGATTGTCCGCCATGGCTTTGCCGAGAGAGGGCTTGGCTATATAATAGCTTCCCCTCACAAGTTAGGTTAAGAACTCACATCTATTTTCCTATCTTTAGATAGAAGATTAATAATACTAAAATATACTGTTTAATATATATACCAATACAATAGCTAGTGCTGTGGGTGTTAATACCTTTAGTGTTGTTGTTTCTAGGGATGTGGGGGTGAAGTTTTCTGTGAAGAATTTTGTTATTAGTTTCATTTATTACTTCTTCTTAGCTAGAAAAGCTTTACGTTTCTCTTTGCGCTTCTTGCTGAGTTTCTTAAGTATTACATCTTGGTTTGTTTGTGATTGTTTCGAAAGTCTGTCTTGGGCTTTCTTTGTTTTTCTTGATGTTTTTACAATCTTAGAGGCTGCTAATGAGCCTGCCACTCCTAAAGCTAATGGTGCGGCTGCGGATGCAAGCATAGTTGTAGATACAGCTCCTGCTTTAGATACTGCGGCGGCTTTGGCTGCTGAGCCGGTTTTGGATAGTGTTGTCAGGAATTTCTTCTTGGCTGTGGTGGAGAGGCTTTTAAAGCCTTTCCCTAGTGTTCTGCTGGCAAATGTTGTTCCTCTCTTCCCTAAGCCTTCTGCTAGGGTTCCTGATGTGGTTGGGGTTTTTTTCTTTCTAAGTGATACTTTGCTTTTTATCTTTTTAAGTTGTTCTTTTGTTAGTCTTGGCATATTATTTCAAAAAATAAATATATATTAGAACTATCGAATATGTGATTATAATAAGGATTCCTGCTGTTATTGCGGCTTCGATGTTTGATAGTATGAAGTACTGCAGGGCTTGGATGATTGACATAGGACACAATTTTAATGTTTTGTCAAGTGGATTGTAAAAAATTGCCCTCGGGATTTTTGTCCGATATATATACTTATCCTGGATATACCCGCGGGGTCGCTCGGAATTTTCTCGATTTATATTTATAAGCGAACAGAATGCGAACGATACATTAATACTTCACTTAATAAACATTTTACGAAGTATCGCTCATACACCCCTAATGTTAGCTAAATATGATGGGTGGGTGGGTGTTCGCTATGTGTTCGCCCCTATATATAGTGCCTATTCCTTGTCAATGTTATCAAATACACCGCCAAGATCTACTTGGCCGGAGTGTTTGACGTCTATTTCTGTTTTATCTGTGAATCCCATATTTTTCTGTAAGAATATAGCTTGGGCAGGTGCTATTTTGCCAATTATACCTCCTTTTTCGTAACTGTATGCTATTACTTCCTTAATTCTCTTTATAGTGTCGGAGAATTTTGGATTCTCTTTTTCTAAATTCCATAAATAATCCCTGTAAACTCCTAAAAATACACATAATCCAGTTATACAAATAGGATCTTTCGATTCTTTACAATATCTAAAATATTCCTGTACTTTTGTCTGCAGTTGCTCTGGATCTGAAAATTTAGGCTTTCTCCCTAATTTAATTTTATCTTCTGTTTTATCTTCCATTGTTGACATTTAATTAATTATGTGTCCCTCCACAAGCCATTCTAAGCGTTTTAAATATTATAGTTAATATCTAGTACCCTTTAAATCGGCTTGAATAAGCTAATATCTTATTATTAATAGGCTAGATTACTAGCCATTTATACTATTCATTATCACCAACCAGGCAATAAAAAAAGTCTTTAAAATAAAT
>Ga0075122_10000227_pt1 | contig 47122 bp, 45 predicted proteins | sample AntAceMetag02UKB_FD_69790 | JGI IMG/M metagenome (GOLD analysis project Ga0075122, IMG submission 69790) | Saline lake microbial communities from Ace Lake, Antarctica - Antarctic Ace Lake Metagenome 02UKB | ecosystem: Environmental > Aquatic > Non-marine Saline and Alkaline > Saline | place... | reverse complement strand
TAGCAAATGATTTTTCAAGGTACAAATAATTGGCTTGGTCGTATGATTGGTCAAACAGTTGGTGTATCTTGCCCAAATCGTCAACGGATAAATCTTTGGTCAGAATGACTTTTATTTCGATATCTTTTAATTCCATTTCAAGGGCTGTCGTAAAATTTTCCTGGTTAAATGGATATATTTCTGAATTTTCACTTAAGATATAGAAATCTGTCCTCATATTATGTAAAAACATCGTGTTATACCGGTTTAATCTGATATCAACTGAATTTTTGCTCACTAAAACCAAAATATTTTTTTCCCGAGGTGATTTCATGATATTGCATTTTAAGTTATTGTCATTACTCAGTATATACCCAAATCCTGATTCAAGCAAGAGGGGTTTTTTCAGAAGATGCCGGTTTTCGGCAGTGGGGTATTTGGGTAGGTATGAATTCCCAGGGTGAGAATCATCAGGTGCAATATCGACTAGATCCCGGATCAAGTCCGGGATGACAGCTTAAGAGTCCGGGTTAGCTGAACACCCGGATCAGGGGGAATGTGGGGTGGTTTTACGCTGCTATTTCCTTTTCTTTTTGGGGATGTAGAGATCTGTGATGGAGCCCTCGAAAATTTCGGCGGCGAATGTAATTGATTCAGACAGGGTTGGGTGGGGATGGATGGTCATGCTGAGATCTTCAGCGGTGCATCCCATTTCGATAGACAGGGCCATTTCAGCGATCAATTCACTGGCGTTCGAACCGACAATGCCCGCTCCAATCACCCGACCTGAGGACTTATCAAAAATCATTTTAGTCTTGCCCTCCTTGCGGCCCATCGTCAAAGAGCGCCCACTTGCAGACCAGGGAAAAACTGCTTTTTCAATCTCAAGGTTCTTTTCCTTGGCTTCCTTCTCGGTGACGCCAGCCCAGGCTATCTCAGGGTCGGTATAAGCAATCGCCGGGATCACAACCGCATCAAAATAAGAGTCGAGGCCACAAATCGCTTCCGCCGCAATTTTTCCTTCATAGGATGCTTTATGGGCCAATCCTGGTGCCCCTATGATATCACCGACGGCAAATATCCGGCTATTTTTGGTGCGCATCTGGTTATCAACGATAATGTGCCCAAAAGCTTCTGTTTCGACACCCGCTTTTTCCAGAGACAGTTCTGCGGTATTGGGTCTGCGTCCCACTGAAACGAGCACGATATCGAACTCCTGGGGATCGGGAGCCTTCTTTCCCTCAAAAGTCGCTCTCACTCCGGAATCTTCAGCAGACAAACCGGAGACCTTGGTTTCCAGCAGGATATCCTTGAATCTCTTTTTTATAAAGGTGTGGAGCGGACGGATCAGGTCACTGTCGGCACCCGGAATCAGTTGATCCATTGCTTCAACCACCGTAATTTCGGACCCCAGCGCCTGATAGATGGTCGCCATTTCCAGTCCGACAATACCACCGCCGATAATCAGCATTCTTTTGGGAATTTCTTTTAAGGACAGGGCAGCGGTGGATGTAATAATCCGCTCATCTTTGGGAAAACTATTGATCATGACCGGTTGGGAACCAGCAGCGATTATGGCATTATCGAAGCTGATCACCAGGGTCCCGTCGTCACCCATGACCTCAATTGAGCTATCAGAGAGAAATTTTCCATAACCGTTGACAATCGTAATTTTCCTCTGTTTGGCCATACCCAACAAACCACCGGACAATTGGGAAACCACACTGTCCTTCCACTCCTGCAACTTATCCAATTGTACATTTGGTGCGCCAAAACCCACTCCAAACTTACCGGCCTCCTGGGCTTCATCAATTATTTTTGCCACATGCAACAGGACTTTGGAGGGAATGCAGCCCACATTAAGACAGACACCCCCAATAACCGGGAACCGCTCAATAATAATCACCTTTTTCCCCAGGTCTGCAGCCCGGAAAGCAGCTGTATAGCCACCGGGTCCGCCACCCAGCACGACCACCTCACCGTGTAGATCCGAATCTCTTTGTGCCTCAGCCACGGGTTGAGGTACGGACTCGGTTACCGCCTGTTCCCGGATAGGCGCAATTTCTGCCGCTTCCGCTACAGCAGAGGTATCCACCTGACCAGCAGTTTGTGCAAGGCTCAGGATGATTGTTTCTTCGGAGACTTCATCCCCTACCTTCACAAAGACCTCTTTCACCACCCCATCGCAGGGCGCAGGGATATCCATCGAGGCTTTATCGCTCTCCAATGTAAGCAGTGGATCCTCTTTCTTGATCACTGATCCCTCTGATACCAGTACTTCAATGATGATAATATCCTCAAAATCACCAATATTTGGAACTCTGACTTCCGTGATATTTTCCATAAAGATCCTTTGTTAAACCAAGCAGACAACATGATTGAAGGTAAAATACGACTACAGCATTTTACGAATATCGGTCAGCAGTTCGCAAATATGTGCCAGAATCCTTGCAGCCAAAGCGCCATCAATCACCCGGTGGTCATATGACAGTGAGAGTGGCAGGATTAAACGCGGCACAAATTGATCGTTCTGATAAATCGGTCGGATAGCCGCCCTGGGAACACCCAGGATAGCCACTTCGGGTGCATTGACAATCGGGGTAAATCCGGTGCCGCCGATTCCCCCTAAATTGGAAATCGTAAAACATCCCCCCTGCATATCTTCTCGCTTAATCCCACCAGTGCGTGACTTGAGCGTAAGCTCCCTCATATCCGCGGCCAACTCCTGCAGGCTTTTTTGGTCAACATGTCTAATTACGGGCACCAGCAGCCCATTTTCAGTGTCCACGGCCATCCCGATATGAAAATATTTCTTCAGGATCAGGTTTTCGCCTGCGGGATCCAGGGAAGCATTCAAGACCGGAAATTTTTTCAAAGCGCTGATAATCGCTTTAAACAAAAAAGGCATCAGGGTCAGCCGGTCTGTTTTCTCCTGCGCAGCTTCGTTGTGTTTTTTGCGAAACGCCTCCAGATCAGTTATATCGGCGTCATCAAAATGGGTGACATGGGGAATGGTGATCCAGTTTCGATGCAGGTTGCGGGCGGATATCTTCTGAATCCGCTTCATCGGTTGCACCTCAATCTCCCCGAATTTTCCAAAGTCCACAGCCGGGGCGGGCGGCATCAGTAAGCCCTCTTTTTGATCTTTCTTCTTCGCAATACTTTGTTTCACAAAGGCTTCAACATCATCTGCGGTAATTCTGCCCCTGCGACCGCTGCCAACGACCTTATTCAAGTCCACACGCTGTTCTCGCGCCAGTTTGCGGACTGCAGGTCCCGCATGAAAATCAAGCTGTCCAGCCTTTAACGCCTCGGAAGGGTGCGGGTGTCCGGGATGCTCCGCGCTGGATGGGGCTGCATAAGGAGATTTTGCCGGTTCAGAGCTAACAGCCGGTTCTGGAGTTTCAACGGTTGCTTTTTCAGCGGATGGGACTACCGCAGCCGGAGGGACATCCACATCCACATCAGCGTCTGCCTCTGTTTCCAGGATCACAATCACGGCCCCCTCAGAAACAAGAGATCCCACTTCAACCAGAATCTCTTTGATAATCCCGGCCATTGGTGCCGGAATATCCATCGCTGCTTTATCGCTTTCCAAGGTAATGAGTGAGTCCTCTATCGATACTTTATCCCCTGGAGAAACCAGGATATCGATGACTTCAACATCCTGAAAATCACCGATATCCGGGACCTGAACTTTTTGTAAGGTTGACACTGGACCTCCCGTTTGCATGTGATTATACAGTTGTTGGTGAAGGTTTTTCCGGATCGATATTAAATTTCTGCATCGCTTCAATGACCACAGCAGTGGATATTTTCCCTTCATCTGCAAGACTCTTCAAAGCGGAGACCACTATCCAGTAACGGTCCACTTCAAAAAATGCCCTGAGCGACTCACGATCATCACTACGGCCAAAACCGTCTGTCCCCAGGGCAACAAACCGCTTGGAAATAAAGGGTTTAAGTTGATCAGCAAAACTTTTCATATAATCAGTGGCTGCGACAATGGGTCCGGGGAAAGGAGCCAGGCACTGATCCACATAGCTTTGTTTAGGGGAAGCTTCCGGATGCAACCGGTTATAGCGCTCAACTTCCAAACCATCGCGCCTTAACTGGTTAAAACTGGTCACACTCCAGACATTGGCACTGACATCATAGCTCTCTTCAAGTATCTTTCCGGCTTCAATTACCTCACGCAGGATCGCACCACTACCCAATAGTTGAATAGCATGCTGTTTATCGGTTGCACCCGTACTGAGAAGGTAGATCCCTTTGCGAATCCCCTCTTCGACCCCATCCGGTATCGGCGGGTGGGAATAGTTTTCATTGAGGACGGTGATGTAATAAAACACCTTCTCCCGATTCCGATACATCCGCCGCAGCCCGTCATGCAGAATGACTGCCAGTTCATAGGCGTAGGTCGGGTCATAGCTGATGCAGTTGGGAATTGTCGAGGCCAGAATATGGCTGTGACCGTCCTGATGTTGCAACCCCTCTCCTTCAAGGGTCGTACGCCCGGAGGTGCCGCCAATCAGGAACCCATTTGCCTGAGCATCACCGGCCAACCAGGCCAGGTCTCCACACCTCTGGAAGCCGAACATGGAGTAGAAGATATAAAACGGGATCATCTGGATGCCGTGATTAGTTCCGGAAGTGCCAGCCGCAATCCAGGAAGAGAAAGCCCCGGCCTCGGTAATGCCCTCTTCCAGCATCTGTCCTTCCAAATCTTCGCGGTAGTACATGACCTGTTCAGAATCCATCGGTTCATAGAGCTGACCATTGGCAGCATAGATTCCAAACTGACGAAACATGCCTTCCATACCAAAAGTTCTGGCCTCGTCCGAAACAATCGGTACCACGTGCTTTCCAAGGTTTTTGTCCCGCAGCAAGGTGTTCAGCATCCGGACAAAGGCCATCGTCGTCGAGTTTTCCCGATCTCCGGTCCCTTTGATTTGTGAATCAAACGCCTTCAGATCCGGTATCTGCAAAGAATCCTGCGCTGGTGTCCGCTGGGGCAGGTACCCACCCAACTTCTGACGACGTTCCTGCAGATAGATCATTTCAGGACTGTCATCTGCCGGTTTGAAAAAAGGGGTATCTCCCAGTACATCATCAGAAATGGGAATATTGAAACGATCACGGAATGATTTGAGGGCCTTTTCCCCCATTTTTTTTTGCTGATGGGTGATATTCTGACCTTCACCTGAGATGCCCATCCCGAACCCCTTGACCGTTTTTGCCAGGATGACTGTGGGTTGACCTTTATGCTTGACTGCCGCTGCGTATGCTGCATACACCTTTTGCGCATCATGCCCCCCGAAATACAGGCGCCAGATATCTTCATCGGACTTTTCAGCCACCATCTTCATCAGATCGGGATGGGCACCAAACAGATGCTCGCGGGTATAACCCCCGCCCCTGGCAATATAGTTTTGATAGTCGCCATCTACCACCTCTTCAAGTCGATTCCTGAGGAGTCCTTTGTCATCCTGTTCAAAAAGCGGATCCCAGGCAGAGCTCCAGACAACTTTGATCACATTCCACCCATGACCATTAAAATCAGCTTCCAGCTCCTGAATAATTTTACTGTTGCCTCGTACCGGGCCATCCAGTCGTTGCAGATTACAGTTGATCACAAAGATCAGGTTGTCGAGATTCTCTCTGGCGGCCAAAGACACTGCTCCCAAAGATTCCGGTTCATCCATCTCACCATCGCCCATAAAAGCCCAGACTTTACGCTCTCCGCTGTTTAAAACCTGGCGGTTTTCCAGATACTTCATAAATCTGGCCTGATAGATGGCCAGCATGGGACCCAAACCCATGGAAACGGTCGGGAATTGCCAGTAATCAGGACTTAACCAGGGATGGGGATAGGATGGGAGCCCCTTGCGACTGATCTCCCGACGAAACCCGTGTAGCTTCTCTTCTGTCAACCGGCCTTCCAGAAATGACCGCGCGTAGATACCTGGCGCACAGTGGCCCTGTATATACAGAAGATCACCACCATGGTCCTCAGTCGGGGCATGGAAAAAGTGGTTGAAACCCACTTCATAGAGCGCTGCCGAAGAGGCAAAACTGGCAATATGGCCGCCAACGCTGGCAGTGGAACGGTTGGCGTTAATCACCATAGCCATGGCGTTCCAACGAATTAGAGCCAGAACTCTAGACTCCATTTCCAGATTTCCGGGATTTTTTTCTTCCTGATCCAGGGGAATTGTATTCAGGTACGGGGTGTTGGCACTGAATTGTAAATGGGTTCCTGAACGACGGGCTTTATCAATCAGCTTGTCCAGTATGAAGTGGGCCCGTTCCGGCCCTTCCCTTTTTAAAACGGATTCCAGAGCTTCCAGCCATTCCTGGGTTTCTAAAGGGTCAATGTCGTCTTGCTTTGGTTGCTCAGCCATAAAATCTTCTCCAGAAAAACAGATTTGTCGACCAACATGCTCCATGCTAAGTCTACAGTTACAAGACTCTTTTCACTTTTCTGACAAAGTAATGTTCATCCTTGAAATCATGGCTCTGAAAAAAAATACGGGGCTTATAAATAACAAAAACCATTGCCAACCGGCATGCATCTGCACAAATCACCATGGCAACAAGGGGAAATCAGAGGAAACGAGTGAAATTTTGACGAGTAAAGCCCTACCCCTGATGATAAAAAATGAGGTTATTAGATGTCAAGACTTTTCACACAATATCATTTGGATAGGAAGAAGAAAGGTCCATACGAGATAGAGTCCGCAGACTCCGCACTGGCATAACCGGTAGATTTTGCATAGCTAAGTCGCGCGAAATCCGTTTTGGCGATTGCGCTCAACTGCACGCACGGTTTAAACCGGAAATGTGTTGACAGGGCTTGAGTCAAAAACCTAAATGGGATTGAATAGATGTGCCCGAGGCGTTAATAGATCCAGTTTGGCCTTTCATCCGACCATTTCTTTGCGATTTCAGGCAACCAGTGCTTCAGGTCCGGAACCATGTAAAATGACGGAAAAAGGAGGTTCTGATCCGGTGTGATGATCCCATCTTCAATAGCGGTTTGCGCCAGCGGGGTATTTGGATAAATACGAATTCCGAGGGTCAGCTTCATCAGGTTCAATTTCAGGGAATCGGCAAAGGCCAGACTTTCTGCAACGGTCTCCTTCGTTTCGCCAGGGCCACCCAACAACAGAAAGCCCATCTGCCTGATACCGTGTCTCTTAAGCATCACAGAAATTTTGCGTACTTCTTGCGGGCGAAACCGTTTGTTCATGATCGCAAGGATTTTAGGAGAGCCACTTTCGAACCCCAGGCTGACGTCCGTACAGCCGGCTCTGGCCATTTTTTCGATTAAACCTTCATCCACATTCCAGGGATAAAAGATGCACTGCCAGGAGATCTTCAGCCTTGCGTCTCTGATCGTCCACATTTCTGAGGGAAATGCCAATCGCTCCAGGTTGAAATTTTTCAAATACTTCTTCCAGGTCTGATTGGGCCTGCGAGGCCGTCAAACTGACCTGCCTGATATCATGTCCGGCTTTTTCAGCCGAAGTTGCGATAAAAGCCATCCCTAATGGCAGGACAGGGACATTGATATTTTCTGTAACGACGTATATCAAGAGCACGTTCATCATTTCCCCTTTGGAATTGGGCTCATTTTATTCCTTTAGCTCTTTGGCAATGGCGCGGAAGGCTTCCATTGCCTCAAACTCCATCTCATCACCGCTATTGTTATAATCAACGTAAGCCGAGGTTTTTGCAATCACAACGTTATAGCCTGGGTGTATATAGATAAACTGGCCATAAATGCCAATCGCCGCAAAATCGCCTTCCGGATTTTCAGGGATCCACCATTGGTACCCATATCCCATCGGCCAGCCTGAATTTGGATTATCACGACCCGGCATCAAATGAGGCGCATCCGGCGTGACCGAGGCTTTGACCCAGTTCTCCGATACCAGCTGTTCACCTTTGAAATTACGTCCCTTATTTAAATAAAGCTGGCCGAGCTTGGCATAGTCACGCAATGTCGCATTCAGTCCACCAAAAGCCATTTCTGTCCCACCGGGGTCAGTCAACCATTCTGCATTATCTTCTGCTCCCAGACGGGACCAGAGCTTTTCCTGCATATATTCTGTCAGGCTTTTTCCGGTCGCCTTGGCCAACACCATACTTAAGACCTGTGTATCTGCGCTGACATACTTATTATAGGTCCCGGGCTCCCTTTCGTTCTTTAATTTCGAAACAAATTCGTTTAAAGAACCGGACGTAAACGAAGCGATTAAACGAACAATATCAGATTTCAAATCACCATAATCCTCTGTGAATTTGACACCAGAGGACATCTGTAGGACATTCTTCAGTGAAACGCCTTCATATCCGCTGCCTTTCAACATGGGTACATATTTATCAACGGGATCCTGCAAATCGGCTATTTTTCCATCTTCATAGGCCACCCCAATCAGGAATGAGACAAAAGACTTGGACACCGACATGGATATCCACCGTGTCGATTTCTGGTTGCCGTCATAATATTGCTCCGAGACAATCCGACCATCTTTGATCACCAGCAGCCCGGTGGTGTCTGTGCGCTCAATCCAATCGGTAATTTTGCCTGTTTTTCCATTGTAAACATATGAATCAGCCAGGGATTGCCGTTTTTCCGGCAACTGAAAAACAGGGCCTGAACGCTTGACCGTGGTGTGGGGATACATCTTATAAAATGAGCGAAAGTTTTCAACGATCGTCTCCGATTCAAAGGCGTTCGCGTATCTCAAGACGCCCCGGATCTCCTGAATATCCTTCCAAAAGACAGCCGTTGCAATAATTACCACAACTATCACTCCCCCTAAAATCCGCAGCACCCACTTTTTTATCTGACCCATAATCAATATCCTATTTGATGTTTAAATAAACTCCCCCGCTGGTGAGAAGCGAAACTTGCGGCTTAGAAGGGAGAGTTTTTTAGCTCAAAATGTTTCATTATACCAAAATGATGCTTAAGTAAACGATATTGATTGGTGATTTGGGAAAAAGCAGGTTGGATGATGGATGGGTTGTCTGTTTGCAGATCGGGGGTTCCTGTTGCTTAGTTAAGAGCCATAAACCGGGATACGTGACCAAAGAAGATTGGCAACTGTTTATGGTCATGGCCCTTAACCTTTAGTTCCCACTTATATCACTCACTCCATTGCCTCTGAGAACTACCCTCTGGCAGATAGTAGTTCGTGATATGTCTGAACGAGCCTTTTTGAAATGATACCAGCCAGAACCTTCATTACTTTCAGTCCATCTTTTGGGTGTCGATTGAAAATCAGGTTTAATTTATCTCTTTCAATTTCAAAAACGTTCAAGTCGGTAATGGCGATACTGGTGGCTGTGTACGTTCCGTCATCTACCATGGCAGACCAGCCAAACATCTCACCCGGTTGGGAAATCCCAAAATTAATCCCACCACCGTTACTTATCACCAGATTTACCATTCCCTGATTCAGAAAAAAAAGCCGGTCAGCTTTATCACCTAGATTAAACAGGACAGAATTTTTATCATAGGATTTTTCTGAACAGACATCGGAAATCCCTTTCATAAATTCAAAATCGACACCTTTGAACAATTCAAGCTCTTTAAATATCATTTTTCCTCCATTGGTTAATTGGCGTAAACCTTTTTAACAACAGAATCAGATGACTGGCTTGCTAAAATCGATAAAAAGTCGACTGACCTTTGCAACTACATAATGGTGCAGAGTTCTTCAAATCATCTGTATTTAAGGGGTTCGAGGAAAAAGCATCTTCAATTTCATTAAAAATAATCTCAACACACGGTTCCACTGTTGACTGGAAGAAAAAATACTGATTCCGGACGATTGAATACATTTCGATTGTAACCATTCTGACGAAATTGTCAATCAAGGATTATTTTAGTCTTTCTAAAATGAAACCATAAAGCCAGACAGAGGTGAATCAGGTTTTCATTGTACAGACCCCTCTCAGGGAATTACACTATCTGTAGCCAATAAGATAATCTAGCCTGTTGCTTTTGCTCATCAACAGATGAGTTATAAGTGGCAGAACCCGAGGAGAGAAATATGAAAAAGCGCCTGGTATTCACTGTATTTTGCCTGTTATACCATTTATCCACCGCCTATGCAGGAGAAGCGGATGTCATTAAGGTGGACATCAAAAAATCGAATAGCAATACCTATTATTTCAGTGTGACGGGTCAACACCCAGATACTGGTTGGAAGCATTATGCAAACAAATGGGACATTGTCAGCAAAGAAGGAACCGTGTTTGGAACCAGGATTCTTCATCATCCCCATGTTGACGAGCAACCATTTACACGCAGCCTTTCCGGCGTGTCGATCCCTGCCCGGGTTAAATCCGTCATCGTGCGAGCACATGACTCGGTCCACAAATATGGGGGTCGGGTGATGACAATTGAATTACCTTGACTGTGAATGAGGAGAAGAATCTGTCTCAGTTACTGGTCAAAAATGATTTGTCTTGCATCGAATTTGTAAAATCAAAATAATCCAGGTTGTCCCAGGCGTCTTCCAGTTTTAGCTCCCCATCCTGAAGTTTCGTCACAACATCAACAACCGTCTGCATGAAGGGAACTTCAATCCCGACTTTTTTGCCCAATTCCACGAATTTACCATTGATGGCAGTTATTTCGCACTGCTTCCCTTTTTCCAAATCCTGCAGCATACTGGCCTTCATATCTTTATAAGGCTCGTAGAGAGGTACCCAATAGTTATCAATGACGTCGTTCAATTCGTCTTCTGTCTCGAAGTCCATATTCTCAACCAACGGTTGCAACCCAAAGATCTTTTCCGGATATACCCCTAATTTTTCGATAACATAGGCGGCTTCCCTTCCCAAGTGGGCGATACATTTCATCGCTTGGTGGCTTTCCAGAATCTTCCCACAATTACATCCCAGGGCAGCTGACATGCCGCTGAAAGTTGAATTATCAGTGAGTTTTGAATATCTGACCCCCAGTAGGTTTTTAGTGATATGAGCCTGTCCGACATGTGAGAAAACCGCTTGAACCGCTCTGGTTTTTTCAGTTATTTCCCCATCCAATTGTCCAAATGTGATCCCCAGAGATGATTCATCCGATGTTAATTCTGTAATGCCTGGTTCTTTCAGTGTTGCGCCGAATTCTATTCCGCCTCCCATCACTCTGTCATCACCCACAATGTCTTTTGAAATATCTTCAGGGATACCGTTTTGCAGCGTAACTACCGTTGTCTCAGCATGCATATGTTCAAGGACATTGTTAAGCGATTCCGCCAGTGTGGCCTGCTTGGTGGTCGAGATCACCAGATCATACTTTCCTTCCATCTCCTCTGGCAGGATTGCTTTTACTGGCAGTGACCGTTCGAGATGACCCGTAATTCTGACACCATGGGCATTTAATTTATTAACTTGTGCGGCATAATTATCGACCAGAACGATATCCTCACCCCCTTCTGTGATTAACGCACCAATTATTGCACCAACGGATCCTGCTCCCAGCAACGCTACTTTCATAATATATTTTTTGTTTTGTGACTTACTTTAATTTCTTCGGACGACGATCAACCCAATTTTAGCTTTTTCCGCGCTTCAGCAGGTGTCAGCAATTTTGCGCCCAGTCTTTCAATCATCTCTTTGGCTCTCTCTACCAGTTGGGCATTGCTCGCCAATACACCCCTGTCCAGGTAGAGATTGTCTTCCAGGCCAACCCGGGCATTGCCACCCATGATGACTGATTGTGCCACCATCGGCATTTGTTGTTTGCCAATCCCAAAAGCCCCCCAGGCGAAATCCGGTGGCATGGCATCGAACATGTTAACCACATTTCGGGTTGTACCTTCTGCGCCATAAGGGATTCCCATGCATAACTGGAAAATGGCATTTTTATTGATCAGGCCTTCATTTATCAGTTGTTTTGCCTGCCAGATATGACCCAGATCAAATACTTCCAATTCTGGTGTTACACCTACCTTTTGAATCCTGGCTGCACTCTCCCGCAGCATATCCATGGTGGCCACATATGCAGTGAAAGCGTAGTTAAAAGATCCACAATCTAAAGAGCATATTTCCGGTTTGATCATTTCAATATGCCTGACTCTTTCAGCAGGCGAGATCATGTCTGTCCCCGACCCACCAACAGCAGGGTTTTCTTCACTGGGGACCAGATCTCCTCCCATCCCGGTGGTAATGTTTAAGACCACATCCACATCGCTGTCCCGAATCAACCTCGAAGCTTCTTTGTATAACTCAAGATCCCGACAGGCTTCTCCCGTAGCCAAATCCCTGACATGGATATGGGCAATCGCTGCGCCGGCTTGAGCTGCTTCAATGGCTGCCGCCGCAATCTCTTCCGGTGAAACCGGCAGTCCTGGATGTTTCGCTTTGGCGTCACCCGACCCGGTAACCGCACATGTCAGTATTACTTCATAATTCATTTTTGAAAACTCCTCATTAGTTTCAATTTTTCTAAAGATTCTCTTACAATCTCGGCCAGGTTGGTCGCATCTGCTGCCCTTCCGTTTTGAGTGCTTAAATTACCATGATGCATCTCTGAACTCAACGCCCAAATCGATCTCATAAGAGTTAATGTGAAATATTTAGTGAAAAAAGATCAACTATCGACCGACAATGATCTTACGAGAGGGAGAGATATTACTACGGGCAAGAGAAGGCCTTAAACCGGTTTGGCTTTTGCAGAAAGTTGAGCAAAAACCCAACCGGACATTGCTGAGTTTTTTTTATCCTAACGTATTTGAATCGTGTTGAAAGTAGTCTGAAGCACGTTCGTCCAGCAGATTATTCAGCCAATCCGGATCCATTTCTGGAATGGAGCCCAGGAGTTTGTCCGTATATTCATGGTGGGGTGGTGTCAAAATAGCTTTTTTCTCTCCCTGCTCAATCACCCTGCCTTCAAGCATAATCACGATATTATCGGCAATAGCCTTCACCGTGGCTAAATCATGAGTGATAAAGAGATAGGATACATTCAGTTCATTCTGCAGATTCTGCAGTAATTCGAGGACTTCTTCTGCTACCAGTTGATCCAAGGCGGACGTAATCTCATCGCAGATAATCAGTTCAGGCTCGGCAGCCAGAGCACGGGCAATACATATTCTCTGCTTTTCCCCTCCTGATAGATCAGTTGAAAAGCGATCGATATATCTATCCGGCTGCAATTCAATTTTTTTCAGCAGATCTCTGATTTTGTCTTCTGCCTCCTCTCCCTTTATGCCAAAATAAAATTCAAGCGGTCGACCGATCACAGTTCTGACCGTATGTCTTGGATTCAGAGCCGTATCTGGCATCTGATAGATCATTTGCAGTTTTCTGAGGGTATCCCGGTCCCGATGCTTCAATTTCAGTGGTAATTCATCTCCAAGAAACGTAATTTGCCCCCTGGTGGCGGGTAATAATCCTGTGATGACTTTAGCCAATGTGCTCTTGCCGCTTCCGGATTCACCCACCAGAGCGACAGTTCTTCCTTTTCTGATATCAATATTAATATTCTGGAGTACTTTTTCTTTCCCATCATATGTCGCTTCTACATTTTTAACTTCCAGAATCACATCCATTTTTTCGGCCAGGGATTTTTCTGATCTCAATGTGCGCACATTGAGCAGATCTTTGGTATACTCCTCTTGTGGGTTATTCAGTATCTCTCGAACATTACCCTCTTCCACAAGCGCGCCATTTCTCAGAACCATGATCCGATGTGCAACCTGAGCCACGACAGCCAGGTCGTGGGTGATGTACAAGGCTGCCTTATTCATCTTTTCAGTAATTTCCTTGATGGCAGCCAGAACCTCGATCTGGGTCGTCACATCCAATGCAGTAGTCGGTTCGTCAAAAACGATGATATCCGGCTGACAGGATTTGGCCATCGCCACCATGGCCCTTTGCAGTTGCCCACCTGACAGTTCATGGGGATAACGGAAACCAATCTTCTCCGGATCAGGTAAAAAAAGGCGATCGAAAATCTCAATGGCTTCCTCTTCTGCCTGGTCTGAATCCATTAATCCGTGTCTGATCGGTCCTTCGGAATATTGTTTAATGACACGATGGGCTGGATTAAATGAAGCCGCAGCAGATTGTGCCACATAAGAGATTTTCGTCCCCCTGATCGATCTCAAATATTCCGGTGTCGCATTGAACAGTTCGGTATGATCAAGTTTTATCGATCCGGAGGCTAATCGACAACCCTGCCTGGTAAAACCCATAGCAGCAAGGCCAATGGTGGACTTGCCGGCACCTGACTCTCCGATAAGGCCCAAGACTTCGCCTCGTTTCAGATTCAGGCTGATGCTGTTGACAATCGTCCGCCATTTTTCATCAATAAAGCCTTCAATAACTAAGTCTCTAATTTCAAGTAGATTATTTTCTTTCATAATATTGCGTATGATTAATCTTCCAAGCCACTGGCCAAATGCAGAAACCAGTCGACTATTAAATTTACACCAACAGTCAAAAAAGCGATCGCCCCGGCAGGAATAAGCGGGGTGTATATGCCAAAGGTAATAGCCCCGGCATTTTCCCGAACCATAGCGCCCCAATCAGCAGTGGGTGGTTGAATACCCAATCCGAGAAAACTTAGTGATGCGATGAATAGAAATACAAAACAGAACCGTAGTCCGAATTCAGCCACTAAAGGCGGTAATGCATTCGGCAGCAGCTCCCGTCGCATGATCCACCAGGCACCTTCTCCTCTTAAGCGGGCAACCTCCACGAATTCCATGACGGCTATATCCATAGCAACAGCCCTGGACAACCTGTACACACGGGTTGAATCCAGGATGGCAATCGTAATGATCAAATTGGTGATAGAGGGTCCAACAACTGAAAGAATCATCAAACAAAAAATCAGAGTCGGAAACGCCATGATGATATCAATTACCCGACTGATGATCTGATCGAACCAGCCACCCTTGGTCGCAGCGAGAAAACCGAACAAAACGCCAATGAAAAACGACAGTGCTGTCGTTGCAAAAGCTAAAGCAATTGTGTTTCTGGCCCCATAAACCATCCGTGTAAACAGATCTCTCCCAATTTGATCGGTGCCTAGATAGAATCGACTGCTGGATCCTTCCCAGACGTCTCCGACAACACTGGTCTCTTCGTATGTCGCAATCACAGGAGCAAATATCGCAAATATAAGCATCAGTGAAATCATGGCCATACCGATTCGGGCACTTGTCGGTGATTGACGCAACAGTTTAAGCAAAATTCAACTCCATAATCATAACTGGGATTTGCGTAGTTTGGGGTTGGCTAGCATTGACATAACATCAGCCAAAAGATTGAGAAATATATAGGTGATCGCGAAAATAAGACCTGAGGCCTGAACTACCGGCAGATCCCTTTTAGAGACGGCATCGACCAGAAGTTGGCCCAGTCCCGGGTAAACAAAAACAACCTCTACAATGACGACGCCAACAACCAGATAGGCCATGTTCACTGCAATCACGTTGATTACCGGAGAGAGCGAATTTGGAAAAGCATGCAGCGCAATAATTCTCAGGCGCCTGAGCCCCTTTAACTCCGCCATTTCAATATAAGCACTGGCAAGTACATTGATAATCGCGGCTCTTGTTTGGCGCATAATATGAGCAGTGACAATAAAGGTCAGGGTTAAAGCCGGGAGTAGTATGGTATATAGTTTGGTTCCCAATGGCATATTCGCGTTTATCGCCGCCAGACTCGGAAAGATGTTGAATTTAACTGAAAAAATTCCGATCAGGATATACGCAATGAAAAACTCAGGAAAGGAGATAAACGAGAGGGTCACCGCAGAAATGGTTTTGTCGAATAGCGTATTGCGATAAAGTGCGGCCAAAATCCCTAAAATAACGGCGACAGGTACAGCAATCAGAATAGCGGTTGAAGCCAGTAATAGCGAATTGGCGAACCTCCAGGTAATCTGTTGGGCCACTGGACGTTTGTTGGCCAGCGAATTGCCGAATTCTCCATGCACAAAATCCTTAAGCCAGGACATGTAGCGGACAGGGGGCGGTAAATCGAGTTTCAGTTCCTTCCTGAAGGCCGCCACAGTCTCTGGCGTGGCCGATTGTCCAAGTACGGTTTCGGCAACATCACCGGGAAGTAATTCCACTCCGATGAAAATAATCAGCGAGATGATGAATATGGTGACTACACTCGCGCCTGTGCGTTTGAGAATCAACCATAGTACCTGTTTCATAAATTGGTTATTATTTCAGTTTAAAATAGAACAAGGCATTCAAACATCGTTTTGTCTGAGTGCCTTTATTGAGCCGACCCTAAGCAAACCACCAGCGTTCACCATTCCTCATACCGTCCATAGCCATGTGACCAGAGATAGGACCATGAGACAGTTTAGATGAGCTCGCTTCGACCATCTGATTGTACATAGGGATAATGGCTCCACCATCATCTCTACATAGTGACTGCATTTCCTCATACATCCCCCGACGTTTCTCTGTATCCAGCTCTGCCCTGGCATCAACCAACAGTTTATTGAAACGATCATTTTTCCAATGGGTATCATTCCAGGGAGCCCCATCAGCATAAGCAACAGAGAACATCATATCTTCAACCGGGCGTCCACCCCAGAAACACATGCACCACTCTTTTTTCATCCAGACATTGCTCCAATAGCCGTCATCAGGCTCTCGTACCACATTGATCTTGATGCCGGCTTTTTTTGCGTCTTCTTTGACCAGAACGGCAGCATCCACAGCACCGGCAAAGGCAGCATCTGCAGCATGCAGGTTAAAGACATGGTCAAGCATGCCTGCTTTTTTCATGTGAAATTTTGCTTTTTCCGGATCATATTTTCTCTGCTCCAGATTTTTCGCAAAAAACTGATTCACCGGGGCAATCGGATGGTCGTTGCCCACTTCGCCATAACCGCGTAAAATTTGTTTGACTAATGCTTCACGGTTAATCGCCAGTTTTAAAGCCATCCGCACATCATTGTTATCATACGGTTTTTGATCCACCAGCATCGGAATGCTATAATGTGCTGTTCCTGTTGTGGCCGTGACATTAACGCCTTCCATCTGTTTCAACAGATGGACTGTTTTGAGCGCACAGCGATCCATATACTGAATCTGGCCTGTTTTTAAGGCATTTGTTCTAGCAACACTATCTGTAATGGACAAGGTTTCCACTTCTTCGAAATGGGCTCTGTCCTCTTTCCAGTAGTTGGGATTGCGCTTGGCAAAAGATCTGACGCCGGGTTCCCAGTTTTCCAATATATAACCACCTGTGCCAACCCCTTTTTCCCATTCCAGGTCTTTGGTTCCGGCTGGACAAATACTTAAATGATAATCCCCCAGGATAAACGGGAAATCGGCGCTGCCACCATTAAGCTCAAACACAACCTCATATTTACCATCCGCTTTGATGTTTTTGATATTTTTTAAATATCCCTTTGCACCAGATTTGGATTTTTCCCCCCGGTGATGATTAATGGAAAAGATGACATCTTCAGAAGTCATGGTCTTGCCGTTGTGGAATTCAACACCCTGGCGGAGTTTAAATGTCCAAATTTTGGCGTCCGGAGTGGAACCCCAGGATTCAGCCAGTTCCGGAATGGGCTTGAAATTGTGATCGATTTCCACCAGATTGTTTCTGATCTGCCAGTTGATGTTCTGATTCATATTGGAAGTAAAGGTTGCCGGATCCATTGAATCAGTGGTTGACCCGCCGGTACTTCCCATGACAAAGCGTCCTCCTTTTTTTGATGTTTTTGCTGTTTCTTCAGTGTCACAACCTGAAAACATCAGGGGTGAAATCGCCGCTGTCAAACCAAGGGCCGAAACTCCGGTTATAAATTTTCGACGGCTGATTTTACCTTCATTATATAGCTTTTCCAATTGTTGTATTTCAGACATACAATTCTCCTTTGCTAATTTTTAAAACAGATTTTGACGAAGGATCGGCTAAAAATTTAGTTCACATTTTGTCTGCAAAATGTCCAGCTTTTAGGACTTTTGCAAATAGATTATGTGAAGTTATTTTTTAACGATCCCTAAGACGAAAAATACAAAAACAAAAAGGTTTCCGAAAATATAGCTTTCCCGGCACTTTTTGAAGTCGCTGTTACAATATATAGTACTGATATAACGCTATTTTTAAAATATTGAAAACCCGAGTGATGAACCGAATGATTTATTGGCTTAGCAACACATCAATAATCAAAGCAGTATTTTTTGATCATCAGCCTGGTTATATTCTTTTTCTTGAGGTCAGAAAAAAGCCTTTTGATTGGGAGTCAAAAGAGCTACAAAAACACCAGCTTTCGAGAAAATTTGAACGTATTGTGGTCTTTTTCGTGAGGGGAACTATATTGAAAGGTTCGCAAAAACATTAATCACCTAATTTTATGTTAATATTGGCCTGTACTTGTTGTTCTCGCTGCTAGTAGTGAACTCAAATCAGAATTTGGGAATAGATCAATCTCTTGGAGATTAAAACGACACTAACAGTATACAGCCAATATGTTTATTCTGATTTGGGTTACAAGGACATTTGTGTCGTAAGTTGTCATGGAACTATAGAACCATTTACTACCTTTGTCAACCTGAAGAAATTTAATATTACCAACTATTTGAGAGTTTTAAAACCCCTTCTTAAGTATAAAACAGACCCATTTCTCCAACTACAGATTGGCAACGCTTGTTTGAGTCAATAACTAACAAAAACGCATTCAAGATTATGTATAATCAAACCTTAAAAAGCAAAAAAGCATCCATCCGCTGGACACAAAACGTTTTTTCAAATAATCCGTTGTCCAAAGAGTGATCCGGCGAGATCTACAGCTGATTTTGCGGTCTGGTTCTGGTGGTCGATCAAGGGATTGATCTCAACAATATCTAGTGAGCGGCAACGTTCAGTATCCGCTATCATCTCCATCAGCAACTGGGCTTCCCTGTAAGTAATCCCCCCAGGTACGGGTGTACCAACGCCAGGGGCTGTTGACGGGTCCAGACTATCCATATCGAGGCTGACATGGATTTCAGACATATGGGCCAAATGCTGCAGTGCCGACTGAGCAACTGCTTGCATGCCTTTTTCATCGATATCCCTCATGGTGTACACTTGGACGCCGCTCTGTTTCAAGCTGGTTTTCTCTGCAGGATCAAGTTCGCGAATGGCAATCAAGACCGAATCACGGGATTTAAGCTTAGCTCCCGGTCGACCAATATCCACTAGCTCTTTTGACCCCATGCCGATCAGCGCAGACAGTGCCATTCCATGTATGTTCCCGGACGGAGAGGTGTCCGGCGTATTAAAATCACCATGGGCATCAACCCAGATAACCCCCTTCGCCGAATTGTGGGTAATGCCACCGATCGTTCCGATGGCAGTTGAGTGATCGCCACCGAGGAATACAGACATCGAACCCTCAGCCGTCATCTCCCGGGCTGCCCGATAAACCGTTTCACAGGCCTGATGAATTGTATCGAGCAGATCTGCTTCTCTGACAGATTCACGAACAGGGACATCAATATTCCCCCTGTCCTCAACACGATATCCAAGTTTTTTCAGTCTAGAGGCAAGCCCTGCATAGCGGATCGCACCAGGTCCCATATCGACACCTCTCTTTGTCTGTCCCAGGTCAATGGGTACCCCAAGAATTTGAATCAATGATTTCATCTAGACCTTTTACAATAAGTATAAATCTATTTTTGACTGATTATAATTGAATTCAACCGGCTTGTCATTCGCATTTTACAGGACACTACGCTACTGTCCAGACCCAAATACCAAATTTAGTTTCCGGGTTTACATGGGGCAGCTTTCATGAGAGAGTAGGGGCTCTTGCAACTTCCGCTTTCTGATAGTTAATAAAAAACAATCGCGAGGTAAATATGGGAATTCTGGTTGGTTATGATGGATCAAACGTTTCTAAATCTGCAGTAAAACTTGCCGCAGAACATGCAAAGATCAACGGGACAAATATTGATATTTTACGTATCAAAGCTCAGAGTGTGACGTTGTCATTTGAAGAGATCCAGCAGGCGGAACGGAAATTTGAACATGAGATTGAAGACTTGCTGCAAGATTCTGATTCAAAATACAAGGCCCAATTTATTGTCTCCGGTCAGCCAGCAGGAGAGGCCCTGATAGAATTTGCCGAGAAACATCAATCTCTGGAGATTGTCATCGGCGTTCACAGAAGATCCAAAGTGGGAAAACTGGTATTTGGCTCCACTGCCCAATACGTGATCCTGAGCGCCACCTGTCCGGTGGTGACGATCAAATAGCGAGACTATCTGTTGTCAGGAACCCGCTATTCCTGACAGGTTCCTGACAGAGAAGTGTCCGCTTTAATCGTCAAAATCACCTTCCGAGCCCTTATCGGAAGAGATCCGGGCAGCTTTATCCCTGATCCGGGATTCATTCCATTCTGCCGGCTCCTCAATCCGCTCACCTTTCACCCCGATGTCATGGGATCCCGCAGTCAAAATAACATCCAGAGCCAGGTCCGCTGTATTTTCAGCATTAAAAACATTCAGCAGCATCTCAGTGACAAAACGCTCTACCCTGGCAATCATTCTCTCTCTAACCGGTTCCGGCTGGGATATGATCCTGTTTTCAAAGGGCAGGTTCGCTTTTTTGAAATTTCCTTTTTGCAGTCCATTGGCCTCAGCATAAGCGGTCATTTCTTTCCAAAGTTCCTCGCCCATCCCTTCACCCTTGACCTTAATAAAATTTCCCTGGCTATCTAAAATTGCATTTCCGTAATCGTTCACTTCCAATCCCCAGGAGATCATCTGCAAGGCTGTAGCCACATTGCCCTTGGTCGTCAGCGTTTTTGCTGCGATGTTACGCAACCGTTCCGAACTGTTCCCGGAAGTCCCATGTTGAGCTCCAGACACATGATAGGCAGTCAGCGCCTGATGGATTTCTGCGGTTAATTCCACCTGAATGCCTTGATCACTGGCTTCAATACCGTGGGTAGTGCCATTATTCAATGCAATCCAATCCGGAAATATATCATGGGCGTTTAATCCCTGCATCAGAAACGTCGCCTCTTCAACCGTAGAAAGTCCCGCTTTCCCTTTGATTTCACCCACTTCAGTTTCCAGACCTGCCCAGGATGGAATAAAAGGGTTCAGGTTGATATTTGCCAATAGATTCTCATCGTCAGACATGTGGGATGCATCGATAGCAATAGAAGTGATCCCGGCCTCGAAGAGAGAGGGAATCTCAATCCGTGCCTTCAGAATATCAGCTCTGTTTTTAATTCCATAATGGTCAGCATGAATAGCGACCGGGATCGTAATCCCCATTTCATTACAGGCGGCATCGACTTGCCTGGCCATATTCCAGTAGTTAACCGCACAGTATGCGTCGGTTCCCCCTTCGGATTTGGCAATTTCAATAATCAGGGCTGAATTGGCTTTTTGAGCCGCACGCAACGATCCCCGTATAATTAAATTATTCCTGCCATTCGCAGCGATTGAGATGGCGTTGCCTTTTTTCAACATCGCACGGTCGATGACTTTTCCGCTGACAATCAGCGCCTTGGAGTTGGGAAACAATTTTGTGATATTGGGGGGACGACCAATATCAACAGCCTTTAGAAACTGAGATGAGAAGGGAGTATTTTTTTCTTTCATAGAGTTATCCTTATTAATCAATTCTTCTGGTATGAATCTGCTGTACGAAGAGAAATAGAAATGAAAATCATGCTGAATCTGAATTCACAATACGTCAATTTAATATGATCTTAAAGTCAATTTCAACACAAATAGTCAGAATTCAGATCAATTTTCAAACAGAGTGACAAACGAACCTGGGTGTAATTACAGTTTCTATGTAAAATCAATCACCACAGACAATGCGGTAGACTTCCGCAAACAGCTCTGCTAATACATATAGCAGGCCGTTGGCACACACTCACAATCGGTCAGACCCTCCGGAAGGTTTTTTCTGCTAAGCTCTCCTTTTGACGGAAATATTGAGGGTCATGCTCCCGAAGAGACGTATCAGTACAAATGCACAAACAGTTTGACTCAGGTGAGACGGTTCGGTTTTTGGGTTTGCAGCAGGCACCAGTTCTGAAGCAACTGGCTGTTTCCGCACAAAGTGTATTATGGAATACAGGGAAAACACGGTATGGTCATCAAGGTAGATAAGATCGAATCTCAGCCATTAACTTCCGGGCTGCCTAATATTAAAGTCATGGGAATCGGCGGTGGAGGCGGAAATGTCGTAAACCGCATGATAAAGGATAATGTTCGTAGAGTCCAGTACATCGCTATTAATACGGATGCCATGACACTGAACTCATCTATTGCCGATATCACGATTCCGATCGGAAAAACGCTGACGAACGGTCTGGGGGCTGGAATGAGACCGGAAGTCGGCAGAATGGCAGCTGAGGAGGATATTGACAGCATCAAGGATCTGCTGGAGGATACCGATCTGGTTTTTCTAGCTGCCGGGATGGGTGGTGGAACGGGAACCGGTGCCATCTCAGTTATCGCTGAAATCGCCAAAGAGATGAAGATTCTGACGGTCGCAGTCGTCACCATTCCCTTCAGTTTCGAAGGCCCTAAACGCAACCAGCTGGCACAGGAGGGCATTCAGAATCTCAAAAAACACATCGATACACTGGTGGTTATTCCCAACAGCAAACTACTGGAGATCGCTTCGCCAAAAACCACTATGTCTGAAGCCTTTGCCATGGCTGACGACGTACTGAAACAAGCTATCAGCGGAATCACAAACCTCATCAACCTGGAAGGGGTCATCAATCTCGACTTTGCTGATATGTACACAGTCATGGCAAACAAAGGCAGCGCTTATATGGGAACCGGTGCCGGAAAAGGTGAAAATCGAGGCTTGAAAGCGGTCAAAGCAGCTCTTTCCAGTCCTTTAATCTCACAACCCATTGAAGGGGCAACCGGTGTTATCATCAATATCGTTGCAGACGAACAGTTTCCCCTGTTCGATGCTGAAGCCGCGGCCGAATATATTCAAAGCTCTGCAAATCAGGATGCGGATGTGATTTTTGGATTGGTCTATGATCCAAAGCTGAAGGAAGAGGTTTCGGTGACTGTGATCGCCACCGGATATGACTCTGAGTATAAAATCGAAGCCGCAGAACTGGTAGAGCGTATTCCCTTAAGGGTTTCGGACAGTATGAGACATTCGACAAATGAGAAAAACAAATTAAAAAGCCGAGTTGCCAACCAGAAATACGAGTCTGAAGAGATCGAGGTTCCCCATTTTATGAGAAAGTGAATCACTATTCCCAGAAATTCAACCTCGGAAAATACGACTTCAATTGCAACAGAGTATTTCTGATCTGCTGATGTCGGTTCAGCATGTAAAAATGAAAGCAGTTCAAGCCCCCTGATAGAAGTTCCTCAATCTGAATGATAGAGACTCATCGCTTCCGATGAGGTTTTGAACAGACTATAGATCAAAGCAGCCTGTCTTCCTTTTGCGCTCAATCCAAAAACAAACCGAGATCCGCTAAGATTCAACTAATTCCGGATAAATAAGCCTTTTACACGAACTTGAATCCGCTCTGGTAGAAAGGCTGACAACACAAAATCACGGTTAATATTCATCAGGCGTTTGACGATTTAGCGAAATATTGGGTACATTGGGAGATAAGTTAAAAATAAATAAATAGATTGGAGCGCCCTTTTTTTCAGTTAATTAGCTTGGGTAAGGTTGGTTTCATGTTAAACCGACCTGGGATAATACCCATTTAAATAAACGACTCTGCTGTTGATTTCAATAAAATCTTCGGGAGGCGCACCAAACACAATTTTCCGATCAGCGTCAGACACTTTTAGGAGCATTATGGATACCGAATTAACAGTAATTGAAGCCCGGGATTTAATACGCAAAGATAGTGATAATAGCTTTCAATTGCTTGATGTACGCACCAAGGAAGTGTTCGAAAACGAGTCTCTACCCGGTTTCATCAATATTCCACTGAATGACCTCAGTCAAAAGTTTGATCAACTCGATGGCAGGAAGAAGACTCTGCTGATCTGCAAAGATGGTAGCCAGAGTGTGTTAGCCCTGAAACTGCTTGAATCATGCGGATTCAGTGGACAGATTATTCGCGGTGGTTTGGATGACTGGAAAAGAATCATTAATTCTCCCATGAAAAAAAAGGAATGACGCTGGCATCAGCTTTCGGATGCATGCATTGTTCAGCTTAATAACTGCCTAAAACAGCACCTATATTCCAATCATAGATAGCGATGAATAATGAAGACTATATTGTCAATGGCGTGTCTCTCGAGAATGTTCGAAACGGATATGAACTCTTAGTTATTCAGTTAATGAAAAAATTGATCCCGGAGTTTCCCGATTTTGATAGCTGCCCTATCTGTATCGAAGACGTCTATGCGTTGAGTTTAAGCCGTATCCCCGCAACGTATTTCAACAACGATAGCCTCGTCTCTCTGGATGCCAATCCGGATGAGAACATAGAGGAAATCGTTCGCTATGCACTGTTTCAAGTCATGGGCCAGCCAAAGCATAAATAGATTCACAGCAATGCCAATTCAGAATTAACAATGCCACTATACGAATTTAACGGAAAAAAACCTTCCGTGGGAGAAGGAACCTGGATTGCTCCCAGCGCCGACATCATCGGTGATGTCACTATCGGGAAAAATTGCTATATCGGTTTTGGCGCCGTTATCCGCGCGGATTTCGGGCCAATTGAAATTGGAAATGAATCGGCCATTGAAGAGTCCGTGAACATTCACGAGGCTAAAAGCGTCAAAATCGGAAATCGTGTGATCGTAGGCCATATGGCCATGCTGCACGATGTTATTATCCATGATTCCGTACTTATCGGAATGCAGACAATGATCTGTGCCTTCGCCGAGATTGAATCATGGTCAATTCTTGCAGAACAATCACTGGTTCTGAAAAACAGTATTATCCCTTCAAACAAGATCTATGGTGGTTCTCCCGCAAAGGAGATCGGTATTGTCACACCTGAACACAGGGAATTATTAATTGCAGGGCAACGTATTTATGCCGCGTTACCCCAGCAATACCTAGACAGTTTCAAGATTTCAGAGTAGCGCTGATCACCGATCCCAGTTCACCCCCAATTCCCACTTCGAATCACTGCAAAGGATTTAATTCCGTTCATAAACCTTTCCTGAATCCAATCAAATTGAATTTGTGCACACTCCCTGCATAAATAACAGTCAGACGCACTATTAAGGTCTTAAAATATGTCCTGATTCAATAATGTCCAATTAGAAATTTATCAGAGCTGAAAAATGAACAAAAACAACCCGCTCATCAAGAGTTACAAAAACACCATCAGAAATTATTTCCGTGGAAAAGCCTCCTGGGACGAAAGACTGATGCTTGAAGGGGCGTTTTTGGATATCGAAAGCCTGTTTCGGAATCAATATCGACTTTCCGGCAAGCCGGTTGTTGTTCATTCACTGAGAGTCGGTGTCTTGCTTTGTCAACTCGAGGCTGATTTTCGGTCAATCATCGCCGGGCTACTGCACGACACATTGGAAGACACCCACCTGACAGAAAAAGAGATCCAGCAGGGTTACGGTAAGTGGATGTCCGGTATGTCAGAATCACTGAAAAAAACAGAAACCCAGCAGCAGACACATCAAAAACTACTGCAAGCCGGACGTCGTGACATCCGCAGCCTGAAAATAAAATTTTGTGACCGACTGGATAATATGCGGGAGATACAATGGCTAACGTCTGACAAACGACAGAGAATCAGCCGGGAATCACTCGATTTTTATCTGCCAATTTCTACAACAATTGGTATCCCATCTGATCAAAGAGACGAACTGGAAAGCCTCGCCGCCAAATTTCTCTAGCCCCCTATTCCATCCATCTATCACTGTGTTGACACAAAACTCCCCTGCTTCGTAAGATAAGAGACATATTAAGGCAGTCGTAGCTTAATCTTCCGGGTTTACTTCGCCAATGCCAGATGCAGATAGGTTCCGACGATGACAAACGAAACTAAGGGACGAATTGAAATCATCCAGGGAGATATCACCCAACAAAAAACGGTCGCTATTGTCAATGCAGCCAATGAATCGTTGCTGGGAGGTGGCGGAGTAGATGGAGCCATTCACCGGGCTGCGGGACTGAAATTGCTGGCAGAATGTAGAAGTGTGGGCGGATGCCCAACAGGGCAAGCCCGGATCACAAAAGGATACAATCTTTCGGCCCGGTATGTGATTCACACAGTGGGCCCTATCTGGAGAGATGGAAACAACGACGAAGCTGAACTGCTCGCTTCATGCTACCAGAATGCGATGACGCTGGCTCAAAGCAACAATATTGAGAGTATCGCCTTTCCAGCGATCAGCACAGGGGTTTATGGATTCCCGATCGAAGAAGCCACTGCCATCGCAATTCGCGAAATATCGAAATTCCTGGACAAGACACCATCCATTAAAGAAGTCCTGTTTGTTTGTTTTTCCCAGGCAGACACCACAATTTACAAAAAAACACTGAAAGCATATGGAAACGGTCGTTAAAAGCATTCTTGCCACCTTGGAAAAAAATGGCTTCCCTGAAAAAAAAGTGACACTCCCTTTTCAGGCGATCTTCAAAGCATGTAAAAAACATGATACAACCCTGTCCAACGTACTAAATCATCTGAAAACGTCAGATATTCTGCACGAAACCATTGGAGACCGAATTCTTTTTTACCATAAAACCCTCTCTCCATCTAAAAAGAAAGAAGACGCAGCAGATCCGGGCCTGGGGGCAGATTCAGGGATCTCAGAAGAAGCCTATGCAGAAGCGATGGAAAAGCTCAAGCAGATGGATCCGCAAGAGGTGGAACGTATGAAAAAGCAGGTGATGGATATGTCACCGGAAGAGCAGGCTGAATTGATGAAAAAAGCACAGGAATTGTTTCAAAAAGAAAAAAAATAAATGCAAAAGTCAAGATTATCAGTTATGATGGCCGAAAGCGGGTAATCAAATTTGTAACAAAAACGAATAAGAAACAAATTAACAACGCCATGTGTCCGTGCTGAATTGAAATGCATTTCCTACTCATCAAGGGACAGGGGAACATCTAAAACTTTAGTGGAAGAAAATATGAAAATAGAAGACAGGAACGAAAGCAACTTCGTCGTTCTATCCGTAGATGGCAATATCATTCTCGAAGATACTGCAAAACTTAAAGAAACGGTGGAGGTTTTCATCGAGGATGAGAATCTGCTAGGCGTGATCATGAACTGTGAAAACGTTCAGTTCGTGGATTCATCCGGTTTGGGGTTGATTGTCTCTATCTACAAAACGCTTCTGAAACGAGGACGGAAATTTGCACTCACCAATTTAAATGATCGCACAAAAGAGATCTTTGTCCTGACAAAACTGGACAAAATCATGACGATAGCGGGTTCAGACGATGATGCCATCAAGATGTTAACCGCGTAAAATCAACAGGATCAAGAAGTTGTTTGTTAGATCCGTCGCAGGATTCCCAACGTTTTTACGATTGTTACCTCCTCGAAAAGTGCCGACGCCAGGGCTTTCTTCCAGACCTCAAATGGCGCTTGTCCTCCCTCCGCTGGATCGGGAAAAAGATCATGAATGGCCAGAAATCCACCCTGGATGATATGTTTGCTCCATAACTGGTAATCTCCAAAAGCGGATTCAAAAGAGTGCCCCCCATCAATAAACACCATCGACAGTGGCGTGGCCCACCCCCGTGCGGCAACAATTGAGGTAGCCACAATGGGAATAACGGTTTCTTCAAGATCCGCTCTTTTCAAGGTCCGTCGGAATTCACCAAAACTATCAAATTGACCCGATTCAGTATCCATCAGTGCAATATCGTGGTACTCTTCGCCCGGTTGATGCTCTTCAGATCCCCGGTGGTGATCTAAAGAGTAAAGTACGCCGTTCGCCTGTCGGCATCCCGAACCCATATATACCGTCGATTTCCCGCAGTAAGCCCCAATTTCGAAGCAGGGGGCCTTGGGAGCCGCCGTGGCAGCATATTCGTAAAGACTTTCACCCTCATCAGGGTCCAGAAAACCCTTTACACTCTCAATATCAACTGGCAAATTCATCATGGTTCTCATCTCTTCTATATGTGACATGTGTTTTCAATCGCCTTTTCTTGGAAAGAGGAGCGTGCGTACCCAACCCAGAGTTGTATTTTCTTTTAAAAACCCCTTATCAAAATCATTCATATAACGGTTCAACTGTTCCGGGTTGGCAAACATCTTTTCCCGTTTTGTAAATCCCATCTGCAGATCCAATTCCCTGATAACCTTGGCCGGATTTCCAGCGGCGATACAATTGGGGGGAATATCGCCGGTAACCACCGAACCGGCACCGACAATACTATTTTCTCCAATGGTCACCCCTTTGCAGACAGTTGCAGAATCCCCAATCCAGACGTTTTCCTTCAATATCACAGGCGCTGCGTTACCGATGGATTCGAGTCGGTCGTAGATACCATGCCAATCCGCATCAGTCACAAACGCCCCATTTGCCAGCATGCAGTTGTTGCCGATTTCAATGCGTGAGGCTGACGTGATACGAACGCCGGGACTGATCAGACAGTAGTCACCAATATCGATACAGCCACCGTTATCGTCTTTGGCCCAGATCACCAGTCTGATGTTGGAATCAGACGCACAGATCACATGAGTGTGCCTGCCAATCGAAATGGGAGTTCCGAATATACTCACATGCCAAGGTCTGATGAAATGACACCCTTCCCCCAAAGACAGTAAATGAGGGCGGATGAAATGAGCGGCGTACCATGCCTGAAATTTAAAATAAAGGCGTTTTAGATAATAGGGTCGTCGGTCTTTAATCACATTGGTTCTCTTGAACAAATTTCCTGGACGCCCTACTGAATGATATCTATTTGAGCCGGGTTCGGGAAATTACAATGAAACGGGTTTTGTCTGTCAATAACAGAAACAGCGATCAAAATCTGAATACTTATTCGGTTTATTACAGAGTTTATCAAAATGTGTAAATGACAACACCGGCTTTTTAGTTCAAATTCGATTTTTTCGATCATTTGATGCAATAATTTGCTGTAATTTCGCGAAAAACCAATAATCAAAATTCAAGGTGGTCCCCGTCAAGGCTAGGCGCATAGGGTCTATGCATTTTTAATCTATACATAAAAGCAAAGGATTGTTAAGCTGAAAAATTAAATTTTCATAACTATTAGAATGTCATGTAGTGTCATTTTCAACAGAATCGATTAGATCGAAAAGATGCAAACCAGTGCAGCACCTGCCCAGGTAATATTACCGACAGTCATTGAGCCGGAACCATTTAAAGCCTTAAAAATCTGTTTATTGGGATATCGTAGTAAACCTCACTGTGGTGGGCAAGGCATTTACATTCAGTACCTGAGTTCCGCGTTAGCAAAGCTGGGACACAAGGTGGATGTTATTTCCGGGGAGCCATATCCCGAACTGGATGACAATGTACGGCTCATTAAACTACCCGGGCTGAATCTCTTTGACAAGCCGAACAGGCTTACTGCCCTGCGATTGAAAGATTTCCGTTCAGCCACCAGTTTATTTGAGTGGCTCAGTGTCTTAAGCGGTGGATTTCCCGAGCCTTACACTTTCGGCCGACGGCTGGTACGCTACTTTAGTGAAAATGAGACCGATTACGATCTGATCCATGACAATCAAAGCCTGTGTTACGGACTCTTGGGACTGCAACAAAGTGGCTACAAAGTCATTTCCACGATTCATCATCCCATCACCAAGGATCTTGCTATTGCGCTCGACAGTGCCAGAAACTGGCGACACCGGTTATTAATCAGACGCTGGCACTATTTTCTGCATATGCAAAGCCAGGTCGTGAAAAAGCTGGCCCATTTGTTGACAGTGTCCAGTCAATCGCGCCATGATATCGCGAAGGCGTTCAAAATATCAGAGACTAAAGTCAGTCTGGTGTATAACGGAATTGACACAGATGACTTCTCCCCGATGCCGGAAATCCAACGTCGCCCTTTCAGGATAATGGCGACCGCCAGTGCCGACATTCCACTTAAAGGCCTGGATTTTCTGTTAAAAGCTATTGCAGAACTGATTCCCCGCTTTCCTGAGCTGAATTTGGTGGTTCTTGGATCCCCCAAACCCGGGGGACACACAGAAAGTCTGATCAACAGTTTGAATCTGCAGGGGGTCGTTACCTTCGTCAACAATCTGTCGACTGCAGAGATTAACCAGTACTATGCGGAAGCTTCCATCGCAGTAGTGCCATCCTTATATGAGGGATTTGGTCTGCCGGCGGGGGAGGCCATGTCAAGCGGTGTACCTGTTATTTCGACTACCGGGGGTGCATTACCGGAAGTGGTCGGGGATGCAGGCGTGTTGGTTCCTCCCGGTGAAGCCTTGGCGATAGCAAATGCCATGGCAGACCTCTTTGAACAGCCCCACAGAATGAAACAACTTGGTGCAGCCGGACGCAAACGGATACTCGACAAGTTCAGCTGGGATGTCGCTGCCAAACAGATGACTCGCTACTATATAAAGGTTTTACAAGATGTTAACCATTGATTTTGAAAAGTTCGGAATAGAAGACGGCGACCGTATCCTCGACCTGGGGTGTGGTGTAGGTCGCCACGTCATCACAAGCTATACGCTAAAAAAAGTTCAGGCGGTTGGACTCGATTTGTGCCATAACGATCTCCTCGCTGCTCAAAGCCGTTTTACTGAGGAGTTTGAAGAGCCTCAGAACTCAAGCAAGAGTTTCGGTCTGACTGTGGGTAATGCGATGTCACTGCCTTTTGCTGATGACAGCTTTGACAAAGTGATCTGCTCAGAAGTGCTGGAGCACATTCCCGATTACCGGTCTGTTCTCAAGGAAATCCGCCGGGTTTTGAGACCGGGCGGCATATTTGCAGCCAGTGTCCCACGGTTCTTCCCGGAGTGGGTCTGTTGGAAATTGAGCACAGAATATCATAATGAAGAGGGGGGTCACATCCGGATTTTCAACGCCGAACAACTTCGGGGTGCAATAGAAGCCCAGGGAATGGACTGTTTCGGTAAACACGGTGCCCACGCACTGCATGTTCCATATTGGTGGCTACAGTGTCTGTTCTGGTCAAACAGAAAAAAATCCAAGCTCATCAAAGCCTACCATCGTTTCCTGGTTTGGGACCTGTTAAAAAAACCCTGGATTACCCAGACACTTGACTGCTTACTAAACCCGGTATTTGGTAAAAGCGTCGTCATGTACTTCAAATAGGAACACATAAATGTCTAAGTTATTTTTCTTAAAAGGGGCCTTCCCCAACGAATACTTTACCCGCACTGCGGAATATATCTCAGGAGTACAGGAAGCGGACGGATCAATCCCCTGGTTTGAAGGCGGATACACAGATCCCTGGGACCATGTTGAGTCCGCCATGGGACTTAGCATCTGCGGAAAGCACAAAGAAGCCGAAAGAGCATACGACTGGTTGAAGGAGACACAACTGGAAAATGGCAGCTGGTGGAATGCCTACAAAAATGGCAAGGTTGAAGATGCAACCCGCACCGAATCCAATTTTGTGGCTTATATCGCAACTGGTGTCTGGCATCACTTTTTGATCACTCAGAATCGAGCGTTTCTCAATAGACTCTGGCCAGTCGTTGACACTGCCATTGAATTTGTGCTCTCACTGCAAACAAAACACGGCGAAATTTCCTGGGCGGTAGACGGCGAAAAGGGGGTTCGCAACGATGCACTCATTACCGGTTGCAGCTCTATATACAAGAGCCTAGAATGCGCCATTAATCACGCCACAGTGTTGAACAAGAAGAGGCCGCACTGGACTCTCAGCAGAAGCAGACTTGGACATACACTCAGAAATCATCCGGAACGATTCGACCGGACCTGGGAAAGCAAGAGCCGTTATTCCATGGACTGGTTTTACCCTATATTGACCGGTGTGATTACAGGCCCGGCAGCTCGCTCGCGGCTCAATGCGAAATGGGATACTTTCGTGAAAGAAGATCTCGGTTGCCTCTGCGTTTCTGATGAACCGTGGGTCACCATTGCGGAATCCTGCGAATTGACCATGGCGTTAATCGCTGCTGGAAAACCCAAAAAAGCAGCCAATCTGTTCAGTTGGCTACATAATTTCCGGGAGATAGACGGGTCTTATTGGACCGGATATGTTTATCCAAAAGACGAACTTTGGCCGGTGGAAAAACCCACCTGGACAGCAGGTGCCGTTTTACTCGCTGCGGACGCTTTAGCTAACGTGACACCCGCTTCACAACTTTTCACCCGTGTGACACTGATCGATGCGACCGAAAACGTCAAGAGCATCTCTTATGCCTGATACCCATGCCCTCTCTGATCAAATTCCGTGATGTCTCGCTTTTTAAAAGCGAGGATTTTGGTCTTATCGATGTCAGTTTCGATATCCAGCAACGAAAGAAAATCCACTTTACACTGTCTTCTCAAGAGAAGATAAAAACCCTGCAAGGGCTGATCGAAGGGCGTTTTCAACCAGCTTCCGGAATTGCCCGCCGTGCCGAACGAATATTCATCCAGAGTGACCGACTACTGCTCGGAGATAAGGTTTACACGAAAAATGCGGGGAACTGGCTGAAGCTGCAGGATGAATTCTTCTATTTCGACGGCAAACGGCGCACCAAACGGACGTTTCTGGATGAACTCAAGGCCCGGCATATCAGGCATTTCCCCATATATCGCCTCAAAGACGAAGACCGCATTAAATTCACTCTTCTGGCGCTGACATTTCAAGAGACCGGTTTACTACTGATCAGCTCTCTGTTGTCTACTTCGCTCTCCCCCACACTCAGCCGACATCTGGAAAGGATTGTCAACGGCACTCACTGCACACTCTGTCTGTTTTCCGCACTAGATCATCCACCAGAGAAGTCCTGTAATTTTCTGGAGAATCCCAACGTGGAACAGATTGATTTGCGCTTGGCGTGATGTTTTTAAGCACGGTCCCAGGAGAAGGGGGTCACCTCATCGATGGAAGCCCGGTCCAGAGCCAACATGACAATGCGGTCAAATCCCATGGCGATCCCGGCACAATCCGGTAAGCCACTGGCAAGTCCGTCCAGAAAGGATTGGTCCACGGGCAATGGATTCTTCCCTGCTTCTTCTCGCAGACGATTCTCCTTTTGAAATCGGGATGCTTGTTCGGCGGCATCTGCCAATTCATGGAAACCATTTCCCAACTCCATCCCTTTGAAAAAAAGTTCAAACCGCTCGGAAAGTAACTTATTTTTGGGATTGATCCGCGAGAGATTGGCCTGTGAGGCAGGGTAGTCGTAAATGAAGACTGGGTGTTTAGCCCCAAGACATGGCTCAATCAAGACCCCCATTAAGAAATTCAAGCGATCATCCAGAGTCGCCCCATCATCAATTAGATAATCTGGAGCTGAAAGGGTATTGTCTGCGCAACATTTTCTGAACGAAGCGGTCGTCAGCTGAAAGGGGTCCTGATCGCTGAATTTGAGGAAGGCATCTCTGTATGAAAGTCGTTCGGCCTTTTCGCACTTCAGCAGATGCTGCAGTAAATCCTCGGTTTCGTCCATCAGGCGCCAGTGATCCCAATCGACCCGGTACCATTCGATCATGGTAAACTCCGGATTGTGCCGTTGCCCAACTTCATCCTGCCTGAAGGCTTTGCAGACTTGGAATATGGAGCCGGAACCGGCGCTGAGCAGCCGTTTCATATGATACTCGGGGGAGGAGATCAGATAGCGGATTTGAGCATGGGGACCCGGCTTTACGGTTTGGACTTCCAGGTGTTGGTCGATGGCGGGATAGCGGGAAACGGAAGGGGTTTCGACTTCCAAAACACCCCTCGCGTGGAAAAAAGTTCTGACTTTGTGCAGCAGTTCAGCTCTCTTTTGTAAGACTTCGTTAGAGCAGCCGGGCCTCCATGATGACATTATGATTTTGCCCTTTCGACATATTCTCCGGTTCGGGTATCGATTTTGATCTTTTCGTTCTGATTTACGAAAAGCGGGACATAGACGATCGCACCGGTTGATAACGTTGCAGGCTTGTTGGCGGATGTGGCCGTATCCCCTTTCATCCCCGGTTCGCAGAACGTGATTTCCAGTACAGTGAAATTCGGAACGGTAATGGAAACGGGTTGCCCCTTGTAAATCAAGACATCGACTACCATTTCCTCCAACAGCCATTTCCAGTTGTCATCGATCTGATCCTTCGTCATTTCCACCTGTTCATAGCTTTCATTATCCATGAAATGGTAAGTTCCATCCGCTTCATAGAGAAACTGCATAGACTGCTCGTTGATATCAGCCTTCTGAACCTTCTCGCCACTTTTATATGTACGATCAATCACATTCCCTGACAGGAGTCCTTTCAGCTTGACTCGACTAAATGCCTGCCCCTTTCCAGGTTTGACAAACTGATTTTCCACCATGAGGTACGGCTGACCATCGATTTCAACTCTCAATCCCTTACGGAACTCGCTTGTTTCATACATATTCTTACCACTTTAAGATTCTGACTCTGTTTTGGGAATTTAAGTAAATGGGCTGTTATTTTGATACTATATTCTATCGTTGAGAATTATGAAAGACTTTGATTCAGATTAACAAATTTAGAAAGAAATATTTTAACATTTTTGTACACGCTCCCCCTCTCACCTGCAGATTGCCTGAGTTTAGTTGTCGTCTCCAGAAAGGATATCTGGCTAAAAAGTCACACTGAAATAGCACAGCCTTCTTTTTCGGTTATTTTTAGTTTGTTTTAGTTTTTTTAAGGTATTTATTGACCAACATGATCAATTAAATATAAATGTCAACCATAGGACATACTTTTTTACCAGTACCTAATGGAATTGGTATCACCGAACTATTTTTTTTAAACGTCATAGCGAGCATAAAAAAATGAAATCAAAAAATATCGTTGCCTTGATGACACTGTTATTTGTCACACTGTTTACTGTCAGCACGGGATGGGCTGACTCAAAGCCTTTATCAGGAGATCTGGTGATTTTTCATGCCGGTAGTCTGTCAGTCCCCTTCAAAGAGATATCAAAAGCATTTAACAAAATTCACCCCGATGTGAACATCCTTAAGGAAGCCGCCGGTAGCCGCACCTGTGCCCGTAAGATTGTCGACTTGAATCGCCCGGCTGATATCATGGCTTCTGCTGACTATACCGTGATTGACAAATTGTTGATTCCCGACCATGCCAGTTGGAATATTAAATTTGCCAGTAATGAAATGGCACTTGTTTATCATCATGGATCAAGAGAATCAAAAAACATCAACAGCAAAAACTGGTACAATATCCTGATGAAGTCAAATATCGCCTTTGGACGGGCCAATCCCAATGCAGATCCCTGTGGCTACCGGGCGGTCCTGACCATGAAACTGGCGGAGAAGTACTATGGAAAAAAGGGGTTGGCAGCAAAAATGTTGAAGAAAGATACGCGGTATATTCGACCCAAAGAGACAGATCTGCTTGCGCTACTGGAATCCGGAACGATAGACTATATTTTTCTGTATCGCTCCGTTGCCCAACAACATGGACTGGACTATATTCTATTGCCTGATCAGGTCAACCTCAAAAACTCCGGCATGAAAGACTACTATAAGAGTGCCACCATTAAAATTTCGGGGAAAACGCCCGGGACCTTCATCACCAAGAAAGGGGCTCCGATGGTTTATGGCATCACGATCCCCAAGAGTGCTCCCAATCCGGATGTTGCCAAGGCGTTTCTCGATTTCCTCCTGACGGCGGACCAAGGGATGGCCATTATGAAAGAAATGGGACAGCCATCGGTGGTTCCTGCTCTATCTGAAACATATGCTGCCATTCCATCAGGCCTGAAACGATTTGCCACCACCCAATAATGAAAAACCGTAGTCTGTTCCAGAACCATTTCGAACCCCTGCACCTTTTTTTTATGGGACTCGGGGGAGTAGTGATTCTATTTATTATCGCTCCATTGCTGGGTATGTTTTTGAAGACGAGTGCTCCCGAGATCATCGAGACCGCACGTGACAGGGAAGTGATCAACAGTATCTGGTTGACTCTCTGGACGGCTATGGCAGGCGCTCTGTTTTTTGGCTTCCTGTCAGTTCCTTTTGCATACATCCTGGCCAGAAAGGAATTCCCCTTCAAACGCCTGATCTCGGGGATTATCGATCTTCCCATCGTCGTACCCCACAGTGCCGCCGGAATTGCCATCCTGGGATTTATATCCCGGGACAGCCTGTTGGGTCAGGCAGCAGAACCTCTGGGACTGAATCTGGTAGGCAGCCCCATCGGCATCATCGCAGCTATGTCGTTTGTCAGCATCCCTTTTCTGATCAATGCGGCCAGAGACGGATTCATGGCAGTCCCGGAGCGACTTGAAAAAGCAGCCTTCAATCTGGGGGCCTCACCCATGCGGGTGTTCCTGACAATTCCCCTGCCTTTGGCCTGGAGATCGATTCTTTCGGGTCTGGTTCTGATGTGGGCCCGCGGCATGAGTGAGTTTGGTGCCGTCGTGATCGTCGCCTATCACCCCATGATCTCACCGATACTCATCTATGAACGCTTCTCCAGTTTCGGGCTGAAATATGCCAGACCGATTTCAGTGTTGTTTCTCTGCGTCTGCCTGGTAATTTTTATCTTATTGCGACTGCTGTCGGGAAGGAGGAACAATGCTACACGTTGACAACCTCAGCCTGACGCTCGGGGAATTCAGCCTCTCCGACCTTTCTCTCTCCGTGGAAGAGGGGGAATATATCGTGGTCCTGGGCATGTCCGGCGTCGGCAAAACCGTGCTGCTGGAATTGATCTCGGGTCTGCTGCGCTGCAATCAGGGCACCGTCACCCTGGATGGGGCTGACATCACCCAAACCAAGATTCAAAGCCGTCCCATACGACTTGTGTATCAAGATCAGGCACTCTTTCCCCACCTGTCAGTCCAAAAAAATCTGGAATATGGTCTTCGTTGTCAAGGTACACCCGCCGCTTCGATACAACGGATCGTTACAGAGCTGTCTGCAGAGCTGAAAATAAGTCATCTCCTGCAACGAGCTCCCGAAACGTTGTCAGGTGGAGAAGCGCAGCGGGTGGCCTTAGGAAGAGCCCTGGCGACAGAACCTCGTTTACTGCTGCTAGATGAACCGCTTTCAGCACTGGACCCCCAATCCCGCGCTGAAATCCAGATGCTGCTACGAAAATTACATCGGGATGGACAGACAATTATCCACGTCACCCATGATTTCGAAGAGGCCGTGTCTCTAGCGACCCGTATTGTCCTCATGGAGAGTGGCACCATTGTCCAGACAGGAACCCCCAACGAGGTCTTCCGGAGCCCGAAAACCCAGTTTGTGGCCCGATTTGTGGGTGTCAGGAATTACATCCCTGGTGAACTGATATCTGCTGCAGACGGCGGTAATGAAACTGCCAGTTTTACAAAAAATGGTGTCCAAATTGCTATCATGACTGAAAGTGACAGCGGTCCCGGCTATCTGATGATACGCAGTGAAGACATCACCCTCTCCAATCAGCCGGATAAAACCAGTGCGCTCAACGTGTTCAAAGGGTCGATTACTGATTTCATACAAACTGCAGCCGGAGTGGAAGTTGTGATCGACATTGGATTCGACATCTCCGCCATCATCACCCGAAAATCCATTCAACGCTTAGCGCTGGCAATTGGAAAGCCCATTTTCATCAGCTTTAAGGCAACCGCCGGACGATTTATCGGTGAGGGGTGAGGTAGAATAATCTCCTTTTTCTGTCAATATCAACATATTTTCCTTTTTACACATTGACAAGGATAGGATTTTCTTATAAAAATAATGTTTATCTTAAAAAGAATCCTATCGAAAGTTTATAGCAGGCGAACTCATGAAGACAACAGTATCCGTTCGCAAAGAACAGTACGGCAAGAACGGTGATTTAACTCGCGAATGGTTTTGTGTTGATGCTGAAGGAAAAACACTGGGACGTTTATCCACTGAAATTGCGAAAGTTCTGCAAGGAAAACACAAACCCATTTATACATCCCATGTTGATACGGGAGATTACGTGGTTGTGATCAATGCGGAGAAGATCAGAATAACCGGCAAGAAGTTGACCGACAAGATCTACTATCATCACACCGGGTATCCGGGAGGAATTAAATCGATCAGCGCCGAGGCGTTGCTCCAGAAAAATCCCACCGCCCTGGTTGAAAAAGCAGTCAAGGGAATGATGCCCAAGAACAAGTTAAGCCGTAAGGCGTTGGATAAACTGAAGGTTTATGTTGGACCAGAGCATCCTCATTCAAATCATAATCCCCAGCAACTCGAAATCTAAAGCGAAAAAAAAAGATGGAGCAGTATTACGGAACAGGACGAAGAAAAAGGTCGGTTGCACGTGTTTTTCTGCGACCCGGCAGTGGTAAAATCATTATTAACAAACGTGATTTCACCGAGTTTTTCAAAAGAGACATTTACAAAATAGTCGTCAAAGAGCCTCTGGAAATAACAGAACAAGCGGATAATTTTGATGTCTTCGCAACGGTTAAAGGTGGCGGAACAACGGGTCAGGCAGGAGCTCTGCGACACGGACTGGCAAGAGCGCTGGTTAACTTCAATGAAGAGAACCGCCCCGCTCTGAGAAAAGCCGGCATGCTGACACGGGATGCTCGGGAAGTGGAACGTAAGAAGTACGGACTCAAAGGTGCACGCGCCAGATTCCAGTTTTCAAAGCGTTAGACAAGTTCTTTGGTTTTTCCAGCGATTGGATTTTCAGGATAAATCTTCCGGATCGCCGCAGACGTGGCTCCGCCGAAGATTTATCCCGCCGTTTTTCTACGGGGGAAAATTCAATGAGACCGCAGTAGAAATCGTTTCACCCCCGATATCGAGATCCTCTCACAGCCGTAATTGCCTCTCTTAAGTGTTAGTCCCATCTCTCCGAAGAGGCAGATTAAGGATTCTTTCCAATATATTCGCCCCTACAGTGGATTTTTCTGATAATTTCCCATTGTTTTTCAGGGGACATTCTATTTTCAGGGGACGTTGTTGACAAAGTGAGTTTCAGGGGGACGTTGTTGACAAAGTGTACAAATCACCAAAGATTTGACTTCTGGTAGTTTGTACACTTTGTCAACAACGTCCCCTTTGTCGCATTTATCAAACAGGTATTCCGGGGGCTTTCAGGTATGTAAATCGAATTACTGAAAAATTTCAGAAGATTTTCAGGAGGTTAATTTCGTTGCCCATCGTATTGAAAGAAACCTCATCCATCAGGTGATAGATCAGGTTCAATCCCCGGTTCAGCCCTTTGAGCGTATCTCTTTGATTTAGTATTTTATCGGCATTGAAACCGGTTCCTTCATCCTTGATATGCACCGTGACGCGGTCCATTCTCAAATTCAACCTGAAGAAAATATTTTTATCCGGCTGGTTGCTGTTGCCATGCTCAACGGCGTTGCTGAGACTTTCATATATGGCCATCTTCAGATCGGAGAATCCGCCGGTATCGTTGGGGTAAACCAGTTCGATCAGGTTGTCTACCGTATCCAGAAGTTTAAGGATCGACCTCTCTTCACTGGCAACTACAGCTTGGAAAGCATTTTCCATGTTATAGTTTTCCAGCTCACTCTTTAAAAAACGCCCCTTGTGATGTCGAATGGCACGTCGAATCGTTTCACTAACTTCGCTAGGGACCAGTGGTTTGACCAGATAGCCAGCGACTCCATAATTGATTGCCATGACTGAGATTTCCACCGATGACTGATCCGTCAAAATAACAAACGGCACCGTGGAATTGCCTTCTCTGACCTTTTGCAGCATTTCCAGACCGGTCATCTGGTCTTCCCCCAGTAGAATTTCAGTCACAATCAGGTCATAATGCTGTTTTTGGATTTTTTTATATCCTTTTTCGGCTGAAAATTCCTGTTCAAACATAAATTCCCCATCGTCCAGAAAATCTTCCAGGGACTGTTTCGTATCGGAACTGTTATCGATGATCAGCACACGATATTTTAGGTTGGACATATCAGCCATAATGGTATCATTTTGAATACAGACCGAATAAATTCGATTATCAGTCTCTCAGGTTCTGTTTCCTGTTTCTGGAAAAATGCAGAGATAACGCTGTTTTCTATTTTTATCGTTTTTTATTGCGTTCTGTCATTCAGAATTCCGAAAAGAATTATTAACATACATTATGCCATTGAAGGGTATTTACGGGAAGGGCAATTCGAACTGACCGGTGTTTCTTAGAATGGACCCGCATCCGATTCCATGAACTTATGGCAGATTTGAGAACAAAAACTAGCTGATGTTGGTCAAAAACAAATCGATCTAAACTTCAAACCTTTGGAAAATGATGAATGTACTCATTATCGGAGCGGGTGGAAGAGAGCATGCACTCGCCTGGAAATGTAGTCAGAGCCCGAAAGTTAAGAACTTGCATGTTACACCAGGTAATGGCGGCATAGAAACCATCGCCAACTGCTGGTACCTGACAGATCACACCCAGATTCTGGCGAAAGTAAAAACGGAAAATATCCAACTGGCCATTATCGGCCAGGAGGATTATCTCGTGGAGGGTCTGACTGAAATCCTCGAAGCGGAAGGTATCGCCGTTTTTGGTCCCAGTCAATTAGCCGCCAGATTGGAAGGCAGCAAAGTTTTTGCAAAAGAATTCATGGCGCGCAACCGCATCCCCACCGCACGGTTTGGAAAGTTTGATGATGTTGGCGCAGCCAAGGCCTACCTGAAGGAGATTGATGCCCCCTATGTGATTAAAGCTAACGGGCTGGCAGCAGGCAAAGGGGTGCTGATCTGCTCGGATCTGGAAACGGCTGCACGGGGATTGGACGAGATCATGGTTGAACGTCAGTTCGGAAACGCTGGCGCACAGGTGGTGATTGAAGAGTTTCTGGAAGGGGAGGAAGCCTCTTTCTTTGTTTTTACCGATGGAAAAAATCATATCGCACTACCGAGCCTGCAGGATCACAAGCGACAACTTGAACTTGACCAGGGGCTGAACACGGGCGGCATGGGTTGTTATGCCCCGGCACCGGTGGTTACAGATGCCATTGCCTCGCAAGTCGTCGCACAGATTGTGGAGCCGACCTTACGCGGCATGGCAGAGGAGGGATACCCATACAAAGGTATTCTCTACATTGGACTAATGATTGAGGACGATCAACCCCGAGTAGTGGAGTATAATATTCGGTTTGGAGATCCCGAGTGTCAACCGCTGATGATGCTCCTGGACAGCGATCTGGTAGAGATTGCCCTGGCCGTTGCCGAAGGCAGGCTCGAAGACCTGACGGTTCAATGGAAACAGCAGACCGCTGTGACCGTTATTCTGGCTTCAGGTGGATATCCCGGTCCCTACGAAAAGGGGTTCACCATACAGGGCTTGGAGGAAGTTTCAGCCTCCAACCAGCAAATGGTATTTCATGCGGGAACCAAAAGAGATCAGAATCGTTACCTGACAGCCGGTGGCAGAGTATTAGGAGTGACCTGTCTGGGAGAAAATCTGGAGGAGGCCCTGAGTATTGCCTATCAGAACGTTGCCAGAATTTCCTGGCCCGGGGCGCAGTACCGTCGGGATATCGGGCTCAGAGGTTTGAAAAAAGCCACCGCTGGGAAAAAGGCTCTCCAGGTTGCAATCATCATGGGATCGAAATCAGACCAGAAAATTGCAGACAAGGCAACGGCCATTTTCGAACAATGTCACGTAGCCTACGAAGTGATTGTCTCCTCTGCTCATCGTACACCGGAGCGGACCCGTCATTTTATTCATAAAGCGGAACAGCGTGGCGCCGAAGTGTTTATTGCGATCGCTGGGATGGCAGCCCACCTGCCGGGGGTCATCGCAGCTGAAACACGGTTTCCAGTCATCGGCGTTCCAGTGAATGCTTCCACACTGGGGGGACAGGATGCACTCCTCTCGATTGTGCAGATGCCTCCGGGGATACCGGTGGCCACAGTGGGCATCGATCGGGGAGATAATGCCGCTTTGCTCGCTGTACAGATTCTCAGCATTAAATATCCCTATCTGAAGGCTTACCACTTTGAATACCGCTTGCAGATGGAGCAGAAAGTCATTGCCAGCAATTGACACAAAAAACAATACAAAACCCACCGAGCGTCAGCACTAGACAGCCGGAGGCGTTTCAAAACGGTTCAGCCGGATGAAGATAGCTCCCCGGCTGATGTTTGATTATTCGACGAAACGGCGCAATTCAGAGCGCCATCATGAATTCAGTAGTTTAACAATTTACAAGACAACAGGGTACTTATGTCAAATGTCATCATAATCGGCTCCCAATGGGGCGATGAAGGAAAAGGAAAAATCGTAGATCTTCTTTCGCAACAGGTTGGCACCATCGTTCGTTTTCAGGGTGGGAACAACGCAGGTCATACGGTCATGTTCGAATCTAAAACATTTATCCTTCATTTGGTGCCTTCCGGAATTCTGCATAAAAACACAAAATGCATTATTGGCAACGGCATGGTCGTCGACCTGGATGAACTACTCAAAGAGATGGATGATCTGAATGATATGGGGATTCCAAGTGAAGGGAGACTGTTTATCAGTGATGCAGCGAATTTAATTATGCCGTACCATAAGCTTTTGGATAAGGCCCGTGAAGAGCGCCTCAGTGGCAAAAAAATTGGCACAACAGGACGAGGAATCGGCCCGGCATACGAGGACAAGGTTGGCCGCACCGGTGTTCGTTTCGCCGATATCGAAAATAATTCAAACTTCAAAGAGAAGATTGATCGATTTGTTCAGGATAAAAATCAGATTTTAACATACGTCCTGGATTACAAAGGCCCTCTACTGGATTCCGACGAGGTGTTCGAGAATCTGCTGAAAAGTTATAAGCGAATTGCACCTTATATCTGCGACAGTGTCGAGCTGCTGGATGAGGAGATGAAAAAAGGAAATCACATTCTATTCGAAGGCGCACAAGGAACCTATCTGGATATCGACCATGGCACCTATCCTTTTGTGACCTCTTCCAACACAGTTGCAGGTGGTGCATGTACAGGGGGTGGGGTCGGACCAACCAGTATCAATGCCGTCGCAGGTGTAGTCAAGGCTTACACCACCAGAGTCGGTGAAGGCCCCTTTCCCACGGAACTGCACGATTCCGTAGGCGAATTTCTGAGCAAGGAGGGCAATGAATTCGGGGCAACAACCGGCAGATCCAGACGCTGTGGGTGGTTTGACGCCTGCCTCTTACGAAAAGCAGTGCGAGTGAATAGTCTGACTCATCTGGCAGTCACTAAACTGGACGTGATGGACAAGTTGGAAACGATAAAGATCTGTGTCGCATACGAAGACAGCAGAGGAAACCGCTTCTCTGCCATACCTTCCAAACAGACCAGACAAGAGGAACTGACCCCTGTCTATGAGGAGATGGAGGGCTGGATGAGCCCGACTTGTGGAATCACGGAATACGACAACCTACCTGAAAAAGCCAGGAAATACCTGAATCGAATCGAGGAACTCCTGGAGACACCCATCTTTATCATTTCCACAGGTCCGAAAAGGGAACACACCATCGTGCTGTCAGATATTTTTGCGAAATAAAAAACACATTCTGCTCCTTTGTCATGCCGGACTCAGATCCGGCATCCAGGGCCTAATACTCAGACTTAGAGATAGTTAATCAAAGAGCTTTATTTTTTTCTGCATGATCTCCCCTTTGAACGTATTCACAATTTCCGTCACGTCTGAAACCACCAGGTCACCCACTGTTTTCATCACTTTTTTTGATTTCAACTTATGGAATCGTGCATTCAGGTAACTGTTGATTTCGTGACCCGGCTGCATCCGTTGTTGTGAGAATATGTCTTTCAGACCAAAACGGACCCATTCCCAATAATGGTTTTTAAACAGCAGCATCATCAACAACTGTTCCAGCGCCGGATCATCCTTGACCTTTTGATACCATTCGTCAACCACTCTCTGTTTGAGCAGGTCAGCCTCTTCCATGGTGGCATGGCTGATCTCGTTTTTGACCTCCAGGTAAGCGGTTTCGCGAATACATTTGCGGCAATACTGTCTGAAGCTCTCCATCAGCACATAGATAATTTTATCCGGACTTCTTTCCAAAACACCATAAGCCTTTGTGACCTGTTCTGCATCCAGCGGATCGATAAATGTCTCTTTACCCAATAATTGGCTCACCAGCTGATATCTTTTTTCCTGGGCTTCGTGCGGATTCAGATCAGAGGGAGGCGTTAGATCGGCTGTCATAAATTTTTGCTGGGTATTAAAAAAACAAGTCTCTTGGCTGGATAGATCAATCGGAACAAGTGTATCACTGTGGCTGAAAAGCTATCGTATGATTAAAGGGCCTCAATTGAGCCTGATTTTACTTTTCTCCGCAGAATAAAATCAATGAACTGCTCAGACCATTCGGGAATGACGCCGCTATGAATATGGGAATAGGCAGCGATGGTATTCTTAAAGACAATGCCATCGTTTTTGCCATCCACGCCCATGCCTCTCTCCATCTCAAAGGTGTATTCAATTTCCGATCCAATATTCACCAGTCTTGAATAGTGAAATTCATGCCCTTTAAGGGACCGCTCTGTCTGAAACCACCCTTTTCCGGGTATGGTCCTGAGCTCGATATATCCTTTCCCAACCGGTTTTTTCTGGAATTGGACATCCGCTGGCAGGGCTCCCACCATTTCGCAGGTCTTGCCGTCACGCGTAATCGAGCGCGTGAGATACATCAATCCGCCACACTCCGCATAAACAGGCATTCCGGAATCTATAGCCGATTTCAGTTCCTGACGCAGGGGGCGATTGTTTTCCAGTTCCGCTAAAAAGGACTCCGGAAATCCACCGCCGATATACAAACCATCAACATCCGGCAGGGATTTATCAGTTAAAGTATCGAAAAACAGCAACTCAGCCCCACATTTCCGCAAAGCGTCAAAGTTCTGCTGATAGTAAAAACAGAACGCTTTGTCTCTGGCAACGCCAATTTTGACCTTGGGCGGTACCACTTCAACAGGCCTTTCCTCAATCTCCCCGGATGGGCAAATATTTCCGGCAATGGTTTTGATTCGGTCCAGATCGCAATTCTCTTTCACCGCTTTTGCGGCTGCAGAAACCACTTCGCTGACCAGCTCGGTCTCATGAATGGTGGTTAATCCCAAGTGGCGTTCCTTGATCTGCACACCAGTGGTTTTTGGGATAGCGCCCAGCACAGGGATATCACAATAGTGTTCTATTGCGGCGACCTGTTTATCCCGCTGTCGTGCAGTCCCTATATGATTCAGAATCACACCTCCGATGTGAAGCTCCGGGTCAAGTTTCTGATGACCCAGGACAATAGCTGCGACACCTCGATTCATGCCGGAACCATCCACTACCAGGATGACAGGCAGCCCCAAGAGTTTCGCCAGATAGGCACCACTGTTACTGCCCTCCAGATCCAAACCATCATGCAGCCCATGATTGCCTTCGACCAGGCTGAAATCAACCGCCCTGCTCTGAGTGGCAAATACAGTCTGGCACATTTCCGGGGACATCCAGTAGGGGTCAATATTGTAGCAGGGGAACCCGGTCACTGCCTGGTGCCACATGGGATCTATGTAATCAGGCCCCTTTTTAAATACCCGTAGTTTGAGCCCCTGTTCTATCAGTGCTGCTGAGAGGCCTATCGTCAGCGTCGTTTTACCGGAACTCTTGCGGGGGGCAGAAATAAACAGTCCGGATAGCGATGATTGCATTGGGAATTCCAATAGATGGTTGGTACTGTTTCAGGGTGAAACCCTTTATTAAACATTTGTTCTGTTTTGTTAAAATACAATAATCCACTGTTTTCGTCAAAGAGGCTAAAACTGAGAATAGAGCTTGGGGAACTCATTCAAGTGTTGAAATCACTAAGTAATTTATGCAGTATCCTGGAACGAATAAAAGATTCAGGATTTCCCGGGCTTTTCTATTTTAAAGACAAAGAAGGGCGTTCGAATTGGTCGGCATATGAGAGAAAATCCTGATAGCAGGGGATTCACCGGAAAAGATATCAGCTCGATTGGATACGGACTGGAAAAAGGCTGCACACATTCGTTTTTTTTTGGGGGGGGGGGATGCGTTTCGAATCTTCAGTGGTCTTGGAGGTTTATCCCATCTAAATTGAGCAATTCCTTTGTACCCGGAAAAGAATCGCTCAATCCTGCAGCAACACTAATTCACAGCATCCTTCAAACCTTTACCCACCGTGAATTTTACAACTTTTTTGGCTTTAATTTTGATTGCTTTCCCGGTCTGAGGGTTTCTACCGGTTCGTGCGGCCCGTTTAACTGTTTGAAATGTCCCAAATCCGACAAGTTGAGCCCCATCACCTTTAACCAGAGCACCTTGAATTGATTTTATAACAGCATCCAGTCCGGCCCCTGCTGCTGCTTTTGTGATTTCCACATCTGCCGCAATTTTATCAACGAGATCTTTTTTATTCATTTTTTTCCTGTTTGAATGGGTAAAAATAATGGTTTCAGAGCATCGTCCAGAGATTGTTGTTAAAATAAGTGTGTTTGTCAACTTCGAATGCATGCACACACCTCTTGAGACCCACATTCCAATTGAGTCACTGTTCGTGATCACGATATTACACGGCGTTCCGATAATGGTGGTCTAGAATACGGTCTTTTCTAGTGGAAATTATCACAAGATCCCGTCAACTGTCGATTTCGTTCAGGCAGACCGCCACATCGCTCGCTTCAGAATTATAAGTTCTACCGTGAATTTATCTTTCCCTTACCGCTTTGTTTTTCCTTCAAAGATTCTGATCATGCGCCAGACCGCGACTTGATTGTCATGCCAAATCAACCTGTTGATCAAGGTGAAAAATCTGATTACCGTTCTCGATCAAAAGTTGATGATTTCCATTCAAAGTCTGATTTTTTTCATACCACACTGTTTTATTGTTACAATTTCATATTATCATTACATAACAATAATATGAAAATTAACTCACAGAATATTCGTCGTTTTTTCTTTCTATCTCTCAATCCAAGATATAGGATCAAGCGAGCCGATTCTATATATAACGTTGTTGTAAATAAGGGGACATTCTATATTGGTCCTGTAAAGCAAAAAGTGAAGAAAATATTCTGGCAATAAAAACAAACAATTAAAAATATTACAGATATTTAGGCATAGGTCTCCCTTTAAAATGTGTATG